>Ga0123353_10000874_pt1 | contig 36725 bp, 32 predicted proteins | sample TergutLab28metaG_3_FD_92763 | JGI IMG/M metagenome (GOLD analysis project Ga0123353, IMG submission 92763) | Labiotermes labralis P3 segment gut microbial communities from Petit-Saut dam, French Guiana - Lab288 P3 | ecosystem: Host-associated > Arthropoda: Insects > Digestive system > Gut ... | reverse complement strand
CAGCAGTAGAAATGGTAAAGCTCGCTGCCTCTGGATTAGTTGTATACCAAATTGTATCAGGCGTTTGAGCATTCGCAGATACTGCCATTAAAAACAGCGAAATTATCAGGAAAATGAGAGATATTGCATTTCTCATAATAAACTCCTTCCCTCAACAATGGTTTTTTCTCTATTTACACCCTCTTCAATTAATGGAGAGCTTTCGGTCTCAACAATAAGATCAGAGTAATCATCCGGCTCAAATATCACCTCTATTTTTATTTCACCTTTTTTGACATTAGGCTCTATTTTAGTAATGTAACCGGTAAGAACTTTTTCATTCGTATAAATCTTATCTTTAAAAAACACTTTGACCTGCCCCCGTTTTTTGTTCCAATTCCAATGTTAGTCTTTATTCCTTTTCTTTTATTAATATAATGTATTCAGAACATAGTATCAAGTACACAGGGTGCTGCGCTCACGCCAACTACGTCTTGGCTTACAGAAAAGACAAATTCGTGTGTATTCATCAATTATGTTAAGCCAACGAACTTTTCACAGGGGACGCTCAAGTTTACATAAGATACATTGTGCAGCACGCAAGGTATTGATTTTAAACAAGTTGCATTTTTAATATAATATGTGCCGTTAAGAAGCATAAAAAGAATTATTTTTCTTATAGATTGATATTTATGCGAGTTAATGAAAAGTAAGAGGAATATCATGCTTGTATATCATGGCAGCAATCATGTTGTGAAAGAGCCTCAAATCATTCCCGGCAGCAAATTTTTAGCTTTTGCAAATATGTTGATTTTTATGAATTGGCGGATATCCCAAATGGATAAAAATAAATTTGACACGATTATTCCTGTAATAACCGCTCATTTGGTGGATAGAATATCCGCAACCGAAAATATTCTTGAAGATGAAGCTATTGAAAAATTATACGCTTCACAGTTATATGCGTTTCTTGAAGATGAGAAAACCAAGGTATGGCAATACAGTACTGATAAATTATATGATTTGTATAAATCAGAAAAAACAGACGGTAAATTAGAATTGCCTGAATATTGAGAGAGGTAACGCATGAGCCGCACATTAGAATTTAAAGTTTTTTGTTTAGAGGTTTACAAGCGAGCTAATAATATTAGTGGCGCTAACGCCGTGAGTCTTTTTAAGAAGTATGGAGTTTTTGATTATATATCCTCGTTCTATGATGTACTTCATTCTACTGGAAGCCAATACATCGCCAAAGATATTGGTGAGTTTTTAGACGCGAAAATAGCGCAAAAATAGTTGGCTGCTGCTGTCGGAATGCCGCTCTCAGTCTTTGAATTATTATGATAGTAGCATATTCATAAGCCGATTGATTATTTTAATTAAGATCATCAATTATTATCATTAAGATGCGTGTTTATCATTTTTGTTAGATGTGTATGACGATTCATGCTAAGCGATAATCATTATTGAAACGAGGTACTTATGTCTGGACATTCCAAATGGGCCACAATTAAAAGGGCCAAGGGCAAGGCTGACGCAGCAAGAGGCAAACTTTTTAACAGGCTGATCCGCGAAATAACTATTGCCGCGCGGATGGGCGGGGGAGAGGCCGCCTCTAATCCGCGTTTACGTACTGCGGTTAGCGCCGCGCGGGGCGCTAACATGCCCGGCAAGAATATCGACAATGCCATTCAGAAAGGCACAGGTCAGCTTGAGGGGGTAAATTACGAGGAGATCACTTTTGAGGGTTATGGGCCGGGCGGCGTCGCGGTTCTTATTGAAACCGTCAGCGACAACAGAAACCGCATCGTGGGCGAAGTCCGCCACCTGCTCACAAAATACGGCGGTAATTTAGGACAGACCAATTCCGTCGCGTGGATGTTCAAGGCCAGGGGGATAATCACGGTTGCTAAAGAGGCAATGGCAGAAGACGCGCTCATGGAGCTTGTTTTAGAGGCCGGCGCGGATGATATGGTTCTTGAGGGTGATGAGTATGTGATCAGCACGACAGTAGATACTTTTGACGCGGTACGCGAAGCGCTTGTAAACGCGAAGATTGAACCCGCTTCCGCCGAAATAACAAAAGTAGTTGACAATCCGGTAAAAGTTGAAGGTGAAAACGCTGCAAAAATTATGAAAATGGTTGACGGGCTTGATGATCTTGATGATACGCAGCACGTATACGCCGGTTTTGATTTGAGTGATGAAGAACTCAGTAAACTGGGATAAAACGAATGTGTGGCGTTGCTGAAGATGTCATTGATGTTTTCCTCGTCCCTTTAGGGACGGCAGATGGTAGCCAGGGGTTTCAACCCCTGGGGCGGAGCGATGGATAATACGTATGGCGTATGGATTGGGATTGATGGCGTGCGAATGCGCAATATTCAATCGGAGAATCAATAAAAAATGATCATTCTCGGAATCGACCCCGGAACAGCGGTAACAGGCTATGGCGTCATAAGAGTAGTTAATAATGCCGTATCGTGGATTGATTCGGGGGTGATTGTTTCCGACAGTTCTATGGCTTTGAGCGACCGGCTGCTTCGCATTTATGAGGGGATCTGCGCCAAAATTAGCGAGCATGCGCCGCAGAGGGTTTGCATAGAGGAGGCGTTCTACGGCAAGAACGTTCACACAACTCTTGTACTGGGCCACGCCCGCGGAGTCGCGATGCTTGCCGCTGCGCAGGCAGGGTGTATCGTAAGCGAGTACACTCCGCGTGAAATTAAAAAATCGGTAACCGGTAACGGCAATGCCGAAAAAGAGCAAGTCGAATATATGGTGAAGATGATTTTAAATCCTAAAGCTGAAAAAATGCGTCAGGACGCTTATGACGCGCTTGCTGTAGCGATGTGTGATTTTTACAATATGGGACGCGGCGCGTTGTTATCATCAGTAAAGGGTTTATCTAAAAAGCAGGCGGGGGCACCTCCGAAAGCAGCCCCTGTCTCTGCAAGTTGAACAAAAGCGTAACATTTGTAAGGGCGGCCTCTTCCTTCGGAGGTGCGGCCGCCCGCGTTGAAAACTAACTAAAAAAGGGTTAATGGCAATTGATAGATTATATTCGCGGTATACTTGCAGATAAAGAGATAGAGCATATTGCAGTTGAGGCAAACGGTGTGGGGTATTCGGTATCAATTCCTCTCTCAACTTATGAGAAACTCCCTGAGCCCGGTAAGGAAGTAAAAGTATTTATCCACTATTACGTGCGTGAAGACGCGGTAAAACTTTACGGATTCGCTTCAAAAACTGAGCGGGAGATCTTCCTGCATCTTATTGCCATAAGTAAAATAGGGCCAAAGATCGCCTTAGGTATTTTGTCCGCGGTGTCAATAGAAAATTTAGTAGCGAGTGTAAACTCAGCAGACTCCGCAAGATTAGAAAAAATCCCGGGGATAGGATTAAAAACGGCGCAAAGGCTTGTTGTAGAGCTTAAGGGAAAACTTGGCATGTACGCCTCGTCATCAGCGCCTGTTTCCGTATCGGCAATTAAGCGTTCGGGCGGTAAAATAAACAGCCGCAGAGATGAAGCGTTCGCGGCAATGATGTCGCTCGGCTACAACGATAAACAGGTTCTTAAAGCAGTAACAAGGGTAGAACAGGAAATAGGAGACGACGCTCCTATTGAAGAATGGATAAGAATGGCATTACAGGTGATATAATATCCCCGGCCTTCTCCGCACCCCTTTAGGGGTGCAAGATTGTAGCCCCGGGTTTTAACCCGGGGATTATGGGAACGATGACGCGAATTATGTATAGATTAACGGATTAACGGATGAACGGATGAACGGATTAACGGATTAACGGATTAACGGACGGCACAAATGTTTGTCATAAAAATGCAGGATCAATAAATAATAAAAATGAACGACGATGAAAACAGAATAGTTTCCGGTGAAAATTTCGGCTCCGACGAAGAGCATTTCGATAACGCGCTCCGCCCGGAGCGTTTTTCCGATTTTATTGGTCAGGAAGCTATTAAAGAGAATTTGAAGATTTTTGTGGAAGCCGCTAAAAAACGGGGCGAAGCGCTTGACCACGTACTCTTTTGCGGCCCGCCGGGGCTTGGTAAAACTACGCTGTCGCGAATTCTCGCGAATGAATTAGGGGTAGGGATACAGATAACATCCGGCCCAGTCCTCGAAAAAAAAGGCGACCTTGCGGGCAACCTTACAAATCTTGGCGAACGGGAAATTCTTTTTATTGACGAAATACACAGGCTCAATAGAATCGTTGAGGAGTCTTTGTATCCAGCGATGGAGGATTTTGTTTTTGACATAACGATAGGCGACGGCCCTGCCGCCCGTTCCATTCAGCTTAATTTGAAACCGTTTACCCTAGTAGGCGCTACTACAAGAGCCGGTATGCTCACATCACCCATGCACGCGCGCTTTGGTTATGTGTGCCGCCTTATATATTATACTCCCGAAGAGTTAAAACTTGTTATATTAAGATCCGCCTCCATACTTGGGGTTGATTGTGATAACAAGGCCGCCCTTGAACTTGGCAAAAGAGCGCGCGGAACTCCGCGTATCGCTAACAGGCTCCTTAGACGCTGCCGTGATGTAGCGCAGGTGAGGGGTGACGGTTCTATAACAATTGACATTGTAAACAAGACGCTTTCGCTTCTTGGGGTGGATGCAAATGGTCTTGACGAAATGGACAGGAATATTTTACTTTCAATAATAGAGCATTATAACGGCGGCCCTGTCGGGTTAAATACCGTAGCCGTGGTTGTGGGGGAGGAGCCTGATACGATTGAGGAGGTCTATGAACCGTTTTTAATTCAATCAGGTTTTTTAAAGCGTACCCCAAGGGGCAGGGAAGTAACAACAAAAACGTATAAATATTTCAATAAGCCGATACCGAGGCGTCATGCTGAGCAGTCGGATCTTTTTAATAATGAGGATTGACAAGCTCATATAGCTGAGAGGATTAAATATGAATTGGGTTGATTCCGGCAGATTTTTGATAATAGCCGGTACAGTTATAGTCGTAGTTGGTTTTTTATTTTTATTATCTGACAAAATACCTTTGGGAAAACTGCCGGGTGATCTGCAATTCGGTTCCGGACGCTTTAAAATTCATATTCCCATAGCTACTTCTATACTGGTCAGCGTAGTACTGACGATTGTCTTTAATTTTTTCGCGCGTAAATAGGGGCGGCGCCTCAATAACTTGACCGGGAGGAATAATGTACTGTATCAAAAAAATTACAGATGATTTAACATGGGTTGGAGCAAATGACAGGCGTCTTGCGATGTTTGAGGGGGTTTATTCTGTTCCTTACGGTGTCTCTTACAATTCATATCTTTTGCGTGACGAGAAAAATGTACTGTTTGACACTGTAGATAAAGCGGTAACTCAGAGATTTGTTGAGAATGTTAAGAAGGTTTTAGACGGCGGAAAGCTTGATTATCTCATTGTGCAGCACATGGAACCCGATCATTCGGCCTCAATTTCCGCAATATTAAATATGTACCCCGATATGAAAGTCGTTTGCACCCGTCAAACGGCTGATATGATAAAAAATTTTTATGATCTTAATATTGATTCGCGCGCTCATATTGTCAAAGAGAAAGATACGCTGAGTACAGGAAAACATACGCTTCATTTTGTCAGCGCGCCTATGGTTCACTGGCCTGAGGTTATGGTTACTTATGATTCCGCGGACAAAATTTTGTTTTCGGCGGATGCGTTCGGCTGTTTTGGAGCGCTCAACGGAACACTGTTTGCGGATGAAGTTGATTTCGACCGGGACTATATGGATGAAGCGAGGCGTTATTATGCAAATATCGTTGGTAAATACGGCGCTCAGGTTCAGTCACTCCTTAACAAAGCGCAAACTTTAGAGATAAACATGGTCTGTCCGCTTCACGGATTTGTTTGGCGTAAAGATATAGGCAAGATTGTCTCAAAGTATGATTTGTGGAGTTCGTATAAACCGGAAGAGGAGGGCGTTATGATCGCTTATGCCTCGGTTTACGGCAATACGGAGATCGCGGCTGAGATACTCGCCTCCTGTTTGCGTGATGCAGGCGTCAAAACGGAGATGTTTGACGTTTCTGTTACCCCTGCTTCGGAGATTGTATCGGCGGCATTCAAATGGAGCCATCTTGTATTCGCTTCTACTACGTATAACGCGGGGATTTTTGTGGCGATGGAAGCATTGCTTCATGATCTTACAGCTCACAACATTCAAAACCGCTCAGTTGCCATAATCGAAAACGGATCATGGGCTCCTGCAAGCGGTAATCTTATCGCCGAGAAATTAAGCAAATGTAAAAATATAAATATCCTCGGAGAAAAAATTACCGTAAAGTCAAGCCTCAAACATTCTCAGCTTGAAGAGATAAATAAACTTGCGGAGATAATCGCCTCGGGTATAAAAAAATCTGACACTCCGGTAAATTCAAACGCAAACTCAAACGCCATGTTTAAACTGCCTTACGGCTTGTTTATTTTGACAGCGAAAGATGGTGATAAAAACAACGGCTGCGTTATCAATACCGCCATGCAGATAACCGCAATGCCTGTAAAAATTTGTGTAACCGTGAATAAAAGTAACTTTACACATGATATCATAGCGAAAACAGGAGAATTTAACATCTCCGTACTGTCTGAAAGCGCGCCTTTCGCTGTTTTCGAACGATTTGGTTTCAAAAGCGGTAAGGATACGGATAAATTTGCCGACGCCGCTTACGGCATGTGCGCGGCAAACGGCATTCGGTATATTCACGATCATGCAAACGCGGTAATTTCCGCAAAGGTAATCAGTTCTCATGATTACGGAACTCACACCATGTTTATAGCAGGAGTTACCGAAACGGCTGTACTGTCCGGCAAGTCAAGCATGACATATCAATACTATCTCAACAATGTTAAACCCAAACCCCAAGCCCCAAAGGCGGATAAAAAAGGGTTTGTGTGCAAAATATGCGGATATGTATATGAGGGTGATAACTTGCCGCAGGATTTCATCTGTCCGCTGTGCAAGCATGGAGTACAGGATTTTCAACAGATAGCGTGAAGCGCTGAGAGTGAAGTGCGGAATTAACGCCAAAAAACTTCACTCTCAACTCTCCGCACTCAACACTATTAAAAGGAGGTTAAAGTATGAAGTATGTTTGCGTATGCGGGTATGAGTACGACGAAACCGCTGGAGATCCGGATAACGGAATTGCTCCCGGAACAAAATGGGCCGATGTTCCCGAGGATTTTCTATGTCCTCTGTGCGGAATGGGCAAGGATGCGTTTTCCGGTGAATAATGGGAGTTAAAACTCGTTATCTCATAAAAAAGCCCTGTAATATGTTGATTTACAGGGCTTAAAAAAGCCGCACCATTCAGAACTCCGCTCCATAGATATACCGCTTTCAAATTCCAAGTTTCTTTTTGATTTCATCCAACGGGATCCCCCTTTATTTTTAAACAGGAGCAGATTTTGCTTTCAACACTTATGAGGAGACTCTAAGGAGCTCGTCAAAGAGTATATCATAATGATAAATGATAAATGTAAAGGATAGCAAAATGTCCTCAGATATAGAACAGAAGAGTTCACAGAAGCCGTCAGAAACGCAAAGCGGCGGTAATGGCGGCAGTGCCGGTAAATTTGGTATGCTGCGGATTTTTCTGTGGGCTCTCATTTTAACAGTTCTTTTCTCGTATGTCTTTGGCTCTCTTGGCAAACCTCAAAGGGTAACGCTTGCGTATACGGAGTTTAAAAATCAGGTGAGAGAGGGAAATGTTTCAAATGTTCTTGTTAAGGGCAATAATATTGAGGGCAGTTTTATCACAGGTTATGACTACAAAGAGGAATACGCCGGAGATACCGTGCGTTACTCGCACTTCTCAACTGTAAAACCTGATTTTGACGACAGCGATTTGATGGGACTTTTGGAGAGCGCCGGTGTGAGTGTGAAGGCGCAGTCAACAGAGAGCAGCTGGTTTTTAAGTTCGCTTATTCTTCTTGTGCCGTGGCTTCTTATTATCGGTTATTTTATGTACGCGGCTTCCCGTTTTCAAAAACAGGTGGGCGGCAGCGGCGGCGGATTTCCCGGCAGCAGTATTTTCAGTGTTGGAAAGTCAAAAGCGAAACGCTTTCGCCGCGAGATGTCAAATGTCAGCTATTCGGATGTCGCGGGGCTTGGAAACGCAAAAAAAGATCTCTCAGAAATAGTTGACTATCTCAAAGACCCCGGTAAATTTGCCGCGCTCGGCGCCACAATCCCCAAAGGTGTACTTTTGATGGGGCCTCCGGGAACAGGTAAAACGCTTTTGGCCCGCTCAACGGCAGGGGAAGCCGGAGTGCCGTTTTTCAGCACCTCAGGTTCTGAGTTTGTGGAGATGTTTGTTGGTGTGGGAGCGTCACGCGTGAGAGATATGTTTGAGACCGCAAAGCGGGAAGCGCCGTCGCTCATATTTATAGATGAGCTTGATTCCATAGGCAGGGTGCGGGGCAGCGGTCTTGGCGGGAGCCACGATGAGAGGGAGCAGACTTTAAATCAGATTCTTACCGAGATGGATGGTTTTGAACCGCATGATTCTGTTGTTATTATTGCCGCGACAAACCGTCCGGATGTACTTGACCCGGCGCTTACGCGTCCCGGGCGTTTTGACAGACAGATAACTCTTGACCTGCCGCAAAAGCTCGCGCGTCTTGACATTTTAAAAATTCACTGCGCCAACGTGCCGATTTCTCCCGATTTAAATATGGAAAAGATAGCCTCTTTCACGGTGGGATTTTCCGGTGCAGAATTGAGGAATCTTGTTAATGAAGCGGCGCTTCTTGCCGGAAGAAAAGGTAAAAAAATTGTTGACGGTAAAGATTTTGATGAAGCGCGTGACAAAATCCTTCTCGGAGCGGAGCGCGAAGACAAACTTAACGAACGCGAGAAAAGAATCGTCGCCTACCATGAAGCGGGTCATGCGCTTGTGGCTAAGCTCCTTCCGCAAACCGATCCCTTACAAAAGGTAACAATAATAGCGCGCGGCCGCACTCTTGGCGCAACGGAGCAGATCCCCGATAATGACCGCCATAACTTTAACCGCACCTATCTATTAGCGCGTATCTCGGTAGCATTGGGAGGACGAGTTTCGGAGATGCTTGTTTTTGAGGAACTCACAAGCGGCGCGGCTCAGGATTTAAAGCAGGTTACATCCATAGCGCGGCGTATGGTTTGTCAATGGGGTATGAGTGAAAAAATCGGTCCCGCTACATTCAGTCAAGGCGAAGAGCACCCATTTTTGGGAAAAGAGATCACACAGCCCAAAGATTTCAGTGAACATACCGCGCGCCTTATTGATGAGGAAGTTCAAAGAATCATCCTCGAACAGCAGGAACGCGCGATGTCTGTGCTCAGCGCCAACAGGGATAAACTTGACAATTTGGCATTGGCGCTTATGGAGTATGAGACGCTTGAAAATGTGGATGTGGATAAGATACTTGCGCTGCCGGGTATGCCGAGTGTGAATTGAATATTACTTCGGCAGTTAAAGGCCGCAACTCCCGGTACAGCGGCTTCACGATGGTTCGTGCAGTCGATGTGCCGGGAGTTGCCGCCTTAATATACTGAATATATTTTTGGGAAGGATGCTGCGATGGCAGACGTTGCGTTTCACGCGTGGGGCAAAACTTATGACGCGCTTTTATGCGCGGCATGTGAGGCGATGCTCGGTACGATGATAGAGAACCCCGCCGCTGTGGAGTCTGCTGCGCGCAAAAAAATCAGCGCCGCCGGTATTAATGAGGAGAAGCTGCTCCACTTCCTGCTCAATGAGTTTCTTTTTCAAAAGAATAATAAAAAAACTCTTTTACGCCTTCTTGAGGGCGGAGTTATCCAAAAACGCGGTTCGATGCTGTATTACGAAGGTATGGCAGCGGGGGAGGTCATAAGCAAAGAGCGCCACAATATGATTGCGGACGCGAAACCGGCGGCTATGCGTATGTTTCGTCTGTACCGCAAAGAGGAGTCATGGCACTGCTCTGTGGTACTGGATATCTAATTATCTCGAAATATTCCTGATCTCATACTTCATAACCCCCCTTGGCGCTTTAACCTCTACGGTATCGCCGGCTACGTGGCCCAATAACGCCGTTGCGACCGGGGAATTAATTGAAATTTTATTGTTTACCGGATCCGCTTCCTCTGATCCGGTGATCTCGTATTCGATCTCCTCTTCGTAGGCAAAATCCCACAGAGTTACCTTTGTGCCGATAATCACTTTATCTGTACTGACATTTTCGGTGCTTATGATTTGAGCGTTCGATATTTTTGATTGAAGTTCGGCGATACGGGTCTCATTGAGCATTTGAGCGCGCTTTGCGGCGTCGTATTCGGCGTTCTCTTTCAAGTCTCCAAACGAACGCGCAAAATCAAGCTGTGCGGCAATCTCACGCCGTTTTGTGCCTTGCAAATATTCAAGATCAGCAACAAGTTTTTCGAGACCCTCTTTTGTGATATAAGTTTTTTCCATAGTTACCTCTCACTCTCAGCTTCGCCGGTTCCCTGTCTGAGAGCCTGCATCTCAAGCGATCTCTTTGCCTGCTCAAGCATCGTCTCGTAGTGATTGCTGTTTGCGGGATCATCCTTAAGCGCGCTTTCCATCGCGTTTAAAGCCTCCTGCACCATATCGTTATCCATCAAAAACTCGTGGCGTATAGCGCGGGCGCGCCAGTCCCAAGGTATAAGCTCCGCGCATCTGTCAAGGAATCTTATCACCTTCTCTTTATGTTCATCGTACTGAGCTTCAAGCCGCGCGAGTCTTAACGCCTCCTCCGAGCCCTCCTCGCTGTCTGCGAGCGCTATTCTCATAATGGTGATCTCTCTTTTGAGGCGCTCCATCGGACGGCGCAGGTCAAAGGCAAGCTGCAGATAATTAGTGAGCAATCTGCGTGAGGTATCGTTAGTTCTCGCTTTACCTATTCCTCTGAATTTGTAAACACCGTCGATAAGCTCTAATGCCCGCTCTAAATTGTAGTGCGTCTCGGCTGTTACCCTCTCCGGCATTACCCTGTAGACAAGGCCGCGGTTTTGCAGATAGGGAGCGAGCCCCATCATGTTGTCATCAGACACTGTCATCGCGAAATAGATCGGCTTAGTCCAGTTTGTAGCATCTACAATGTTAAGCACCATCATATCCTGAACACGCAGGACGCGGTGGTCTCTTGCTCCGGGCAGAGTGAGAGTGATCCCGGCGTTTCTGAGCGTATGCTGGCGGGGCTCAGGAAACGGATTGCGCTGAGGCTGGAGCTGGGTCTCAATTTCTGTCTCCGTATATGAGATAGGGACTTGCGGTTCGAGCTTCTTGAGCTGCTTTATATACCAGTCGGTATTTGCAAGGCTCAGGTTTACAACACGTACATCTCTGCGTATGCCGTAAGCCTCCTGAAGCGCCCACAGCGGGAAAGTATCGTTGTCGCCGTTTGTAAAGATGATCCCGTTTGGCTCGCAGCTCATCAGCAGGTTATAGGCGTAGTCATAAGGAACCCAGTCGCCGCTGCGGTTGCTGAGGTTATAATTTGTGACCGCTGGAATCACCGGCGATACTAAGAGCAAAATCGCGCATATGGGAGCCGCAGTCTTGCGTACGGCAGCGTCTTTTGCGGAAAAGAGCGCGTGCAGAATACAGGTTGCGGCCATTCCTATCCACATTCCAAAGTACATAAACCCGGCTGTAAAGAAGTAGTCTCTGACCCTCACTTCCCGGTGAACCGTGGGCATCGGACCGGGTCTTCCAGCACGCTCCCACTGCTCAAAGTCGAATCTTTCGGGACGGTTGCCGTCGGCGAAGTTCATGTATAGTACAAGACCTATGGTGGTTACAAGCGTAAGCGAGATTAGAAACACAGCCGCGCTGCGGTTTCTCTTCCACATGTAAAACCACGCGTAGAGCATAAGAACCGTAGGTACAAGATAGATAATAAGTTTGCTCATCCCGGGGATAAATCCCGCGCCGAAAATCGGCGTTGATGTAGCCTGCGGGCCAAGTCTGAAAAACTGGGTAATGTGAAATCCGCCGTAACCCATGTGCTCCTCTATGCCAAGCTGGCTTGACCAGTAGCCCCTGCGCCAAAACATGCGGGAGACCATGCTCTCAGAGCCGTACTGGCGGCGCTCAATAAATCCCACAAACGCCTCCCATGTGGAGGGGTGGTTTTGATTTATCATTGGTTCAAGCGCGGATCTTATAGGGATAAAGAGGTGCACAGAGTAACCGATAACCGCGAAAAGCGCAAGCATAAAGCAGAAGCGCCACTGGTACTGGCTCTTTTTCGCGGTCATTGACATTATAAAAGTTAAGCTGAGCGCTATAGCCGCAAACCACAAAAATGTCGCCAAGCTCAGCAATATGGAAGCCATCAGAATTCCCGTGAGCCACAGCCTCCAGTCTTTGCGCTTCTTCTCATCCCACAAGATAATAAACAGAAACGCGGGCGGGAAGATTACCATACTGTACATATGAAGCCCAATGCCAAGGAACCCAAGGAAAGCGACGAGCACCAAAAGTTTGTCCCTGTCGGCGGCTTTGCTTTGAGCCCATCTCAGCACAAGCCATGTGCATATTACAATATTTAACATACAGATATTATATACAGAGGTCTCTACCGCGCTGAACCAAAACGTGTAGCCGAAAGCCGCAAAGAGTCCGCCCACAATTGCGCCGGTATAGGTGGCGATTCTCTTTTGCGCAGTGTCGGGGCGTCCGATAATAAGTTTTGCTGATTCTATTATAATAAGATAGATAAACATCGCCGTAAGGGCGCTTGAGAGCGCTACGGCAAAATTCATCCTGTAGCCGACGTCTTCAAAAAACGGCAGGAACATGCTTACTACGCGCATCATCAGAATAAAAAGCGGGTTGCCGGGCGGGTGGGCGATGCCAAGAGAGTGGGCGACGGCCGTGTACTCCCCGCAGTCCCAAAAAGCTATAGACGGAGCCGCTGTGGCGAGATAGACGCCGAAAGAGATAAAGAAAACCAAAGCGGCGGACAGCACGTTATAGCGTGTATCATTAGATTTTTCCAAAGATTTTTCCAAACCCACATCCTTTTTTATAGTTACGATGACAAATGGTCTGCTGATGGCAAGATAAGCCAAGCTACTTAAAATAAACATTTTGATAGCCGACGGTCAACACTAAGTACGCCTCGTCATATATTTTATTATTTTAGTCTGTTGTTTTGAGATGGATTACACTATTTTTAGTAATATGTATAAAATTTTATTTGTTGACGACGAAGACCACATCCTCTCCATGCTCTTTGAGTATTTTGGGGAAAAATACAGCGTAAAGACTGCCGGCAGCGCTGCTTTGGCTCTTGAGATAATGAGAGAGGAGGAGTTTGATTTAGTTGTATCCGATATAAGCATGCCGGGTATGAGCGGGACTAAATTTTTGCGCGAGATTCACAAGCTTTACCCAAAAACAAAGAGCGCGCTCCTTACATCCCTAAACATAGACGCCTACATAACGCTTGCGCGGCAAAACTCAATTTCAAGCATAATTCCTAAAACGGTACCTTTTAACTTTAAGGGATTAGAGCTTATTTTGGACGGGCTTCTCACAGGAGATGTATTTGGACTTACGCGCTATCTCATTCATGGAGAGAGGGTCGTTTTGGGGTGGTACGATGTAAAATCGTCTGCCGATCTGCCGGAGGTCAGAGCTAAAATTGTAAGTGAGCTGCGGGTGAAATTCGGGGATGTTGGGGATATAGGGCTTATTCTTGATGAAATTATGACTAACGCCGTCTATCACGCTTGCGCAAAGCAGGAATCTGTTGAGCCCCAAAAAGGTGTTAGATTTCCGGAAGTTAAGCTTGCGCCGTCGGAGTATGTGTATGTGCAGGTTGGGTATGATGATGAAAAATACGGTATCTCTGTACTCGACACGCAGGGTAAATTGACACGCGATATGGTGCTTGGCAAAATGGAGCGTCATGTAACAGGCGAGGGGTTTTTAGATGAGAGCGGGCGGGGTCTTCACATGAGCCGGCTTTTTGCAGACCGCATGGTGATAAATATAGAGCGCGGTAAGCGTACAGAGGTGATTGTAATGAATTATTACGGCGCGAAGTATCGGGGGTATAAGCCGATTTATATAAATGAGATTTGATTTTGATTGGCGTAAACTAAGAAAATGCTGAACCAATCTTTTTGAAATAAGGAGTACTGTTACATGGCATTGCCTGAAAAAAGGTGGATACAGCGGTTTGATAATTATACAACGGTTTTACAGCATTTGGAAAATTTTGTTGCAATAGAAGAGGAGCGTCCGCTCTCTTTGGCAGAGGAGTTTGCGATACTTAAAGTTTTTGAATTGGTTTTTGAAACCGCTTGGAATTTGCTTAAGGATTACTTGATTGAACAGGGATATGTTCAAATGCACGGTTCTCGTGACGCCATACGAAGCGCTTTTCGCGTAGGCATTATAGATAACGGTGAAATTTGGTTTGATATGATAAAAAACAGAAATACTACAGCTCACGCGTACGATGAAGAAACAGCGCAGGAAGTCACATTTGTCGTTTCAAACGAGTATATGGAAGAGTTTAGAAAACTAAAGGCAAAATTTGAAAAGTTTAAACAGGAACAGGAATAAATGTTCGGACTTCCCGATAAAACAATAAACCTGATAAACGAAATTTTTGCTAAATATCCGGGGATAGAGAAAGTTGTTATTTACGGTTCGCGGGCAAGAGGCGACTATAAAAACGGCTCTGATATAGATTTGACAATATACGGCGGCATCTCATTTCGCGAGAAACTTCGCATATCAGGACTGATTGACGATCTGCCGATACCGTACATGTGTGATTTGTCAATTTTCAAAGATATAAAAAACGAAAATCTAACAGAACACATCGAACGGGTAGGACAGATTTTTTACGAGAGAGAGATTCGGGAGATATAGAATTGAAATACAAGCACATTGCCGCGGGTCAATTATTGCTTCGCCTCAATAAACACGGCCGTCCGTTTTTTGACTTTCCTGCACAGTGTGTCTGATATATATTTATATATTAAGGTGGCAGTTAAATGCCGCAACCCCCGGCACATCGACTGCACGAACCATCGTGAGGCCGCTGTACCGGAGGTTGCGGCATTTAACTGCTGGAGTAATACTTGCGGATTTCATTTCTCAAAGGCACGGCGGGCCTTAACAGGTTTATCGTGTGTTTCAATGACAGGAGTAGACAGAAATTGCTTAACCATTGCAGAGGCAGGAAAATCAAACTACAGGGGTTTAACAATCTCACAAAATCACTTAGTTTTAATATTTATGATATTTGCTACGCGTCATCAAAATCATCTCAGATAGATTACCTTGAGTATATTGACGAAGAGTATAATTCCGAAAAGTTAAGAAGCATCCTGGAGGAAGTAACAAATATAATTGAAGCGAAAATCGTGAACATCTCCACTCAGGATTACGACCCGCGCGGCGCAAGCGTTACGGTTCTTATTAATGAGGGGCATTCGCCGAGAAATAATCCTAACGATGTTGTGGCGCATCTTGACAAAAGCCATATTACGGCTCATACATATCCTGAAAATGATTCGGTTAACGGGATTGCTACTTTTCGGGTGGATATTGACGTCTCTACATGCGGAACGATTTCACCTTTACGGGCGCTTGATTTTCTGATTGACAGTTTCGACAGCGACATAGTACTTATGGACTATAGAGTGCGCGGATTTACGCGTGATGTTAAGGGGCGCAAGGTTTATATCGATCATGATATCACATCTATTCAGGATTATATCTCAGATGAGATTCTTGACGAATATACGGCGTATGATATAAACATCGTATCCGACAATATATTTCACTCAAAAATGATGCTTAAACATTTGAAACTTGAAAATTACCTCTTTGACGCGGACAGCGCAAAAATGGCAAAGAGTGAAAAAACCCGCGTGCGGACTCTTCTTAAAAAAGAGATACGGGAGATTTTTGAGTGTAATAATATTTATGACAGGGAGTCTTAATAATAATGGGCAGAATCGCAAAAAAACGCAGGGTTTACACAGAGGCGCTCAATCCTTATTTTGGATATTTTTATACGATTAAAAAAAGTCTGCGCAAAGCGTCTACAAAATATCAAAAAATAGAACTCGTTGACACAGATGAATTTGGGAAAGTATTGCTCCTTGACGATATTACTCAGGTTGTAGAGAAAAACCATTTTATGTATCATGAGCCAATGGTTCATCCGGCGCTTTGCGCTCATCCTAATCCGCAGAGCGTTTTAGTTATCGGCGGAGGAGACGGGGGGATTGTTGCCGAAGTTCTTAAATACCCCTCTGTTAAACGGGTTGAACTTGCGGAACTTGACGAAGGCGTAGTTCGCTTTTCCCGCAAATATCTTCAAGCTGTTCACAATGGGAGTTTTGATAACAGTAAATTAAATGTAAATATAACGGATGGACGTAAGTTCGTTGAGGATCATCCCGGTGAGTTTGATGTGGTGATTATGGATATGACCGATCCCATCGGCCCGTCCCGCATGCTTTACACAAAAGAGTTTTACCGTTTGGTGAAAAGGTCGATGCGCAATAAAGCGGGGCTTTTTGCCATGCATTCAGAATCGCCCGTTGCGCGCCCGCAGGCCTTTTCCTGTATACAGAAAACATTAAGCTCGGTTTTTAAATCTGTTGCCCCGCTATATACTTATATTCAGATGTACGCGGTGCTTTGGTCGGTTACAATCGCGGGTGATGAGACAGATATCGGTAAATGCAAACCGGCAGGTATAGATAAGAAGCTCAAAAAATTGGGTATTAATGATCTTAAACTCTACAACGGTTCAACGCACGCGGCGATGCAGGTGCCTTATCCCTATATAAATGAAATTTTATTGAAGCCGTCACGTATTATTACGGATAAAAATCCGGAATTTCCTGATAATTTTCTGTATTGATCTTTATTTTTGAAGGATAATAAAAGATGGAATTCAGCCGCGCAGAGGAGTTGGCGTCGCAGCATGGGACGCCGGTTTTATTTCTTTCACAGAGCCGTACCCGTGAAGCGTACCGCAATCTCAGCGCGGCGCTTTGCGGGGTTGATCTTTATTATGCAGTTAAATCAAACGCGCAGCCCGAGCTTATATCTATTCTTGAAAGTGAAAGCGGCTTTTTTGACGTCTGCACAAACGGGGAGATAGATGTTGTCAAAGAGTGCGGCATTTCCGCCGACCGCTGTCTGCATACCCACCCGATAAAGCGGGACAGCGATATTCGCTATGCGCTTGACTTTGGGGTAAAACTTTTTGTGTGCGATAATGAGGATGAACTGTTTAAGTTTATCCCCTATAGGGAAAAAGCGCAGATAATAATAAGAATGAGCATTCAGAACCCCGGCTGTCTTATAAATCTCTCCCAAAAATTCGGCATTGTCCCCGAAAAGACTTATGATCTCATAAAAAAAGCGCATGATATGGGACTTTGCGTTAAGGGAATCTCATTTCACGCAGGCTCTCAGAACGAAAATCCCCTTAAGTATATAGAGGCGCTTGATTACTGCCGTGATATTTGCGAACAGGCGGCGCGCGCGGGTATTCATCTTGAGATTATTGATATAGGGGGAGGATTTCCGATATCCTACCTGACGCCGGTGCTTTCGATAGATACTTTTTGCCGGCCGATAGTTGAGTATATTTCAAGTTATTTTTCTGATTACAGGATTATCGCCGAGCCGGGGCGTGTTTTAAGCGGCCCCTCCATGACGCTTGCGGCCAAGGTGATTGGCCGGTCGCTGCGCAGCGGTGTGTGGTGGTATTATCTTGACGAGGGGATATACGGCTCTTTTTCGGGTAAGATGTTTGACCACGCCGACTACCCGTTATCGTTAGCGCGTCCGGACGACGAGCGGTATAACTCGGTGCTCGCGGGGCCGACCTGCGATTCCATCGATGTAATTTATGAAAATATCTCGCTGCCGCTGCTTGAGATAGGGGATATTTTAGTTTTTGAATCGATGGGGGCTTACACTGTGGCGAGTTCTACTAATTTTAACGGATTTCCCAAGGCGAAGATTGTTGTTGTGGAGTGATGATACTATATGAGTACCGATGGATGGAAGTGTCACACTCCGGCCATACGATACCGCGGCCAATAACCAGCGGCGTTGCCGTGGGTTGATGACGGTACCCCGTTGGGGTACGGAAAATTTCCTTGATTTTTATTGTTTTTCCAACCGGCAAGATCTATTTTTCATATAATTCTTAATTTTCACCGCCTTTATCCATTATTATCTGCATGGAACTAATTCAATTTCTCTGGATTATAATTTTTTTGTTTTTTTCTCTTATTCTTATTCTCATTTGGAGCAGGATAATCGTAATACATAAGAGATTGAAGTCTATCAGGAAAATTCTCTCATTGAGCAGAGAACTTGATGCGGAATATGATCACATGGGCAGAAAAAGGCGTAAGGATTAAGAGTTAATCGGGTTTTATCAGTATCAGCAGCGCCTTTACGGTCTCCCTTATCAAAAATATCAATCACTAAGATAAGAAAGGAGGATGAGAAACGTACCGGGAGCCCTGAAAAATATGCTGATCAAAGATTTTTTACACCGGCAAGCCTCATAAAATATAAGCAGGCGCCATTTTAACAGTGATTTATGAAAGCGCGCGTGATTTACATATCACGGCTGACAAGTACGGGAAACCGTGCGTAACGGTAATCACGATTAAAAAACCCGGATTTCAAAAACAAATAAGACAAAGCGGTCGGCCCGTTAAACAAATATACTGCATAACGGCATAAATCTGCACTGCACCGCACGCAACTGCACGCAGGGCCGTGAGGTTGCTTAGCGGCACAGTGTAGATTTATGCCGTGTACCGGTATAACGAGACCGAGCTCCCGCAAGCGTGAGCGGATGGTAAAGGATGGCCGCAAATATGAAAACACAAAAAATAGCATAAGCTAAAAAAGAGATTTGGAGAGTTAATAATTATGGTAGAGTTACTTCTTATAACGATAGTGGTACTGCAAATTGTCACAATTTTTATCGTTCGCGGCAATAAAAAACAGAGACGCAGCAGTTACGAATTCAAGCACTCACGCAATCACGGCGACGGTAAAAACGACAGAAAAGAGGGCGATTTCCGCCGCGGCAATAATAACAAAAGAAATCAGCACGAAAACAAGGGCGGCAGTAAACCGGCTCACTCTGCTGCGCCAGCGCAGCAATCCGCACCGGCGGCAATTGATCCGGTTGAAAAATCTCTGCGCGATATAAACCTCAAGCTCAAAAACGCGGAGCGCGAGCAGGAGAGCGCGCGTAAGAAAATTAATGATTATAATGGAAAAGAGGGCCGCCCCCAGCGCTTGAGCAACGGTAACGGAGTGAACAGAAAAAACAACCGCGACCGCAATTTTAACCGCCCCGAACAGCGCAAAGACAACTGGCAGCACGAAAAACAGAACCGCGCCGACTCCGCGGAAACATCCGCGGAGGCTTCCCATAGCGCGCCGGAATTTGAAAACGAAAAGCTCAACCCCGTTATTTTGCCGGCGGTTGAAATGGCTGTCAGCGTAACAGAATCTGCTCCCGCTCCTGTACATACGGATGCCGCGGACAATCGCGCCTCAGAGGGCGATTTTGAACACGGCCGCAAATTTGTAGCAAAACGCCGCCACCTGCAGGAGAGCGGCGCGTCGGAATCAGAATCAACATCAAGCGAAAACACCGCGGAAGCTTCCGGCTCTTCAGAAGAGACCTCCGCGGAGATGAAATTCGGCAGACGGTAAGAACTTCCAGCTTTTTTCCGCGCGTCCATGCGGCCCGGGGCTTTTAACCCCGGGCTTTCTAAATAGTCGCGGACGGCATAACAAACATAGTATATTCAGTATAGAAAGGGAATCTTTAAAATGATAAAAGCGTTTACTGCTTATACTGAGGAAGTTGACGACAAAGAGGCCGCCGTCGCCGAAATCCTCGGCAAAATTGATCTGACAAAACTTGGAAAAAAATCGGTTGGGATTATTACCTGCTATTCTGAGTTTATTGATAACGGGATTGTTGAGGCGCTCTCAAATAAGCTCCCGTTTGATGTTATAGGCTCCACAACTATGGGAAACGCCGCCTGCGGCGGCGCGGGCCATTTGGGACTCACGCTTATGGTACTCACAGGCGGCGATGTGGAGTTCAGCGCCGCCGTATCAGGCCCGCTCTCAAAAGAGCAGGATGCGCCGCTGCGTGAAATGTATGAGGCCGCGTCGCAAAAACTTAGAAAAGATCCGGTGTTTATTATCGCCTTTATGCCTCTTTTTTATGATGTAGGCGGCGAAGTATTTCTTGACATACTCAGCAATACTTCGGGCTTGCCGGTTTTTGGAACCATTGCGGTAGATCACACAAAAGATTATCATGAAGCGAAGGTAATTTACAACGGTAAAGCGTACAAAGATTCGCTCTCCATGGTGATAGTGAGCGGAGAGGTTTCGCCCAAGTTTTTAATAGCTTCGCTGTCAGATGAGAGAGCGCTCAAGCAAAACGCCATAATCACCGGTTCGCAGGGTAATATTTTAAAAGAGGTCAACGGAATTCCAGCGGTGCAGTATATGGAGTCTTTAGGTCTTACAAAAGACGGTCAGATAGAGGGGCCGAGCACTATCCCTTTTATTGTTGATTATAACGACGGAACAAAACCTGTTGTGCGGGCGATCTTCGCCCAAACCCCCGAAGGGTACGCCGTATGCGGAGGAGCGATGCCTGTGAATTCGACTCTGTCAATAGGGGCGCTTGACTACAACGATGTAATGGAGACCTCTCATAAAATTATAAATGATGTTATTGAGGGGCTCTCGTCACGCGGCAGCGCTTTACTGCTGTTTTCCTGTGTGGGACGCAACTACGCGCTTGGCGTTAGAACAGGTGATGAGATGGAGAAGGTAAATCGTCTGCTTAATGATAAAATCCCTTTTATGATGGCATACTCAGGCGGAGAGATCTGTCCGCTTTATGACAGGGGCGATAAATTAAAAAACCGGTTTCACAACGATACGATCATCGCGTGCTTGTTATAGTTTTATGTATACTGGTAAACTCGTGCCGTGATTCGGCATAGAATGTATCCTGGCATTTTCCCAAGCCCTGAAAGGGCGGCATATTATTACCCCGGGCAGCGCCCGGGGGGGATCAAAAATTATGGAAAACACCGACTACAACGAGCTGCTGCGCGAAAACAAGAAGTTAAAGCGCCGGCTCTCATCATTAGAAGAGATCATCTACCGCAGTAAGCAGTCCGCCGACGCTCATACGGCTCTAAGCTCCGTGATAATACAGGAAAAGGGCCGGCAGGAAAAATATATGAGCCTGCTAATGGCTAACTGTCCCGACGTCATTATGCTTTTTGACAAAGAGATGCGGCTTGTAAACTGTACCGATTCATTTCTCAAACGGGCTGGCATTAGAAATTACGGCCTGATTGGGATGAAAACTTTTCAGGAGGTCTTCTTCTCATGCGTCCGTAAAGCGGAGCTTGAGGAGATGCTCGACAAATTTGACGACGCGACTGTAAAAAAACAGACCATCGAATTTGGTATGAAGATGGACATAGGCAATAATAATGAGATCCGCAGTTTTATAGTTACATTTACCCCCATGCTTCAGGATGACGGTTCGTTTTTGGGTTCTATCGTGCAATTGCAGGACATAACTGAGCTTCTCAGAGCAAAAGAGCAGGCGGAGGCCGCCAGTCACGCGAAATCAGATTTTCTTGCCACCATCTCCCATGAGATAAGAACCCCGATGAACGCCATAATCGGCGTATCGGATATGATGGAAAAACTGCATCCTGAGGGTAAGGTGAGTGAATATTTGAAAGATATTCAAAGCTCGTCAAAAAATCTTCTTGATCTGATTAATGATATTTTGGATTTTTCAAAAATCGAAGCTCAAAAGTTTGATCTTATTGAGGAGTATTTTAATCTAAAGGAGTTCTTGGAACAGTTCAAGCATCTGATAGAGAACAGTTTTCCAAATAAGCATATCCATTTTGTATATGAGGTGGACGCTGATCTGCCGGCCGTAGTTTTTGGCGATGAGAAGCGCATCCGGCAAATTTTAGTTAATCTTCTCTCAAACGCCTTTAAGTACACTAAAAACGGATATGTCAAGTTCAAGGCGTATAAAACGGACTCCGGCGAGTTTTGCTTCGATGTTTCCGACAGCGGCATTGGGATAAAGGAAGAGGATTTTCCGCGCATTTTCAGCGCTTTTGAGCAGCTTGACTTAGTGAAAAACAAAAAGATCACCGGAACCGGTCTTGGGCTCGCTATTACCCGCAAACTCTGTAATCTTATGAACGGAGAGATCTCTTTTAACAGTAAATACGGTGAGGGAACCGCGTTCTTTGTAAAGCTCTCGCTTAAAGTCGGAACCGAGGCCGATCTTGTCAGGGAAGAGACCGCTCTGTTTGATTTTACGGCGCCGGGCGCAAAGGTTCTTGTAGTTGATGATATTGATATAAATGTTATGATAACCACCTCTATTCTTGAAGATTACGGTATAATTTCCGACACCGCCTCAAGCGGCTTGGAAGCGATTGAACAGGTGCGCAGTAAAAACTACGACATGGTATTCATGGATCACATGATGCCTGAGATGGACGGGATAGAAGCTGTACAGATAATAAGGCAGATGGGCGCGGATAAAGAGGCTCTCGCCGTAATAGCCCTAACCGCAAACGCGGTAAGCGAAGCCAAAGAGATGTTTCTCACAAACGGGTTTAACGGATTTCTGTCAAAACCCATAGACGCGCCCGAAATGGCAAAATGCCTGCTCTCATTTTTACCGCAAAGCAAAATCGAAGCGAAGAAATAATCCTCGCGTTTTCCCCCTTTACAATCTTTTTCCCAATGATATAATTAATAATGGGAGATTATATCTCCCATTATTGACTTACTTGCAGCTTTCTTTTAATTTATATATACTTTTTTAGGTCTTTTTGACCATTGTACTGGTTTTGGATACAGATAATCGCAGTTTTGGTTGATATTGAAGATAAATAGTTATGTATTTGTTGGTTTAATAGTTATATTGATGATAGATACCGTCTGCCCAAGTACGCTTTTTAAGCGGTAAACTTGAGGCCGGTAAACAAAAAACGGAAACTAAACTAAAAAGCATCGCACCCATTAGAAAGGGAGAACTATGAAAACGCGGCGCGCTGTATCTGCACAAAAACTTGTTATCGGGCTTTTATGCCTGGCTTTTGGGGGGCTGGTATTTAATGCTTATGGCCAAGCGGATGAATTACCGCCTACTATGGTGGTGAATGTCAAACTTTATGACTTCCGCGCGGACAGGTCTAACCCCGAGTTTGAGCAGCCGCATGACGGACGCAGATTGCATGACTGGATGCCGGGCCTGAATATTCAGGGGCTTCACGAGGGACGAAATGTTGCGTGGGGTATGTTAGACAGCTTGTTAGATGTTGATTTTAAACCGGTTTTGGGGCCGCGGCCTTATATGAACCACGGTGTCAGGTTTTGGTTTAGAAATTCGAATAATCTGCCAAGTTACAGGATGGCAGACAGTATTAGAATAGTAGACGGCGTAGAGCGCGGGTACTTGGAAAGATTCAGGCCGTTTTATATGTACAGACGGTATGAAGAGCGTGCCGATGGAGACGGCGGCGGGAGAGATGGTGAACGCGGCAGGTATCTTGCTTTTCCTCCAATGCCAAGGGCGCCGATGGTGAACGGCAGTAATAGCGGCGGATTAATACTCTCAGGAGGCAATGCCGATAACCGCGGCGGCCACAACGCAACTTTAGGCAGACTTGCCCAAAACAATGAATGGAACTCGACGTTTCTTTCAAACGCGAATCCTGTTGTTGGCGGAAATATGATTACCGCTTATACCGGTGCTAACATTCCTCAATCCGGTTACACTGGCGGCAGGGTGCCTTACGTCTACGCAAATAGTGACCCAAACACGCTTCTTCCGCTAAGAGACGGGTCTAACTTTACGATGATTGGTACTGCAGGCAGTACCAGGGCCGCAAGATTAAATTTCGGTTCGCGTACAGACAACTTCGATTACACAATAGACAGCGCTTTTTCAAATATAGTAATTGATACAGCTCTCACATTCAGCCGTGTAGGAACTACAAGAACTTACCGGTTCGAGGAAAGTAGCTTCTTACCGTTGAGAGACAGGGGATTTCAAGCTCCCGGCTTAAGAGACCAGTTCGGCACTTGGCAGAGCCACGGCGGTGAATGGGACCGCCGCGGCAACTTCTCATTCGGTATGGAGATGGTTTGGGAGTTCAGAATGGAGAACGGGCTCGAATTTAACTTTAGAGGTGATGACGACGTATGGGTTTTCGTTAATGAAAAGCTCGCTTTGGACTTGGGAGGCATTCACCAGCCGGCGCCTGGCCGAATTCGTTTAGACCAGCTTAGAAGTTCACACAATTTAGTGAACGGCGAGACTTATTATCTCAGAATGTTTTATGTTGAGCGCCACACTACCGGTTCTTCTATTTGGATTGAGTCAAATATTCTCGCCACCAGTCCGCGCGAGTTTAACATCGTAATGGAAAGCGATACTATTCCGGCTGGAGTACCCACTGTAGCAGTAGCTGATGTTAAATTTGAAGACGGCGGTACTCCTACAGGCATGTACTTTTGGACGGCGGTGGATGTAACTCCCGGTATTGCCGCAAGTGAGCGTAACCTCACCGCAGCTGCAGGCGGCGTTGCCGGTCAAAATCTTCTCTCTATCACTGCTATGAACGGTGAGCCTATCTCTCCAACAATGCCGACTTCAGCGGATTCTATCCTAATCCGTGCTGAAAAAGCGTATACGACTATCCAGCTTACGGGAAGATTCGTAGGTACCGGTCTAACTCAGGGAAGCGCGGATACTACAGTAATTATATTTATTGGCCCCGGCGCCCCGCACAGGGTAGTTATAGAGGCGTCAAACGACTCATCCCGAACGCTCCCCGGCGGACTTTCTGCGCTTAGGAGTGCTTCTCCCATAGATACAGTTCGTATAACGGCAGGCATGGAGTTTAACAATCAGTTTTTTGGTATAGTGCGCGATGAGTTCAACAACTGGATACAGCCCGCGGCTCCTTTCCCCGGCATGGGAAATCCGCCCTATAACGGAACGGCAACTTGGACGCTTGCGACGCGTACCGGTCAGCCTAACTGGCAAAACATGGCCAGCATACCTACCGACTGGACCGGTGTGAACCGTGCGAGAGGTCAGGGGCGTGTTAACAAATCGGATCCTGTGACTCCCGGACTTGCGGATCTCAGGCTTGCGTATCGAATCACCTCAGGTACTTTTACCGGTAATTTCAATGCTGAAACCATACTGTCGGTTGCCGGGTACAGTGAATTGGCTGTTCGGGTTGGCGTATGGCTTAACGGCGTGGTTGGCGGAACATTCGTAACTTATGCTTACTCTCCCAGTACGCCAATAGCGGACCGTGTTCCGGTTACTGATATTACGCAAATTCCGCCGATGAATATTGTCGCGGGCGGTGATACCACACTTTACGTGCAGGTGTTGCGAAGCGACAGAGCTGCTGATGATCCTAACCGTTGGGTTACTGCGGATGTAAACTGGTCTTGGGTTCAAAATACGGCGCATGTCGATTCTCCCGCAACTTCAATATTCACTACGCCTGCTCCGGGTGCCGCCTCAAGCGCTCGTGTTGTTGTAGGTTCTGCGAGCCCGCTTGATCGTACTACCGGTAATCCCATACCCGGTACCATAACAGTTAATCTTACGGGTAACTCCAGTGAGTATGCTACGCTTCCGGTAATATCCACACTGGGTTCGCCGGCGTCTATGCGGCTTTATAACGGAGCTCAATTGACTACGGCGGCGGCGCCGGTTCCCGCTCACTTGTATCCGCCGGCTATTACTGTGCTGGCAGGAGATACTGTATCTATAGTTCCTAAACTCTTTGCTAACAACTCTACTAATATTAATATGTGGATAAGAAAAACGCTTGACATGACCGGTAACCCGCGTAACCCAGCGTATGATACAGACAATTTCAGATGGGGTTTTACGGCTAATTCTCCAATTAACGATGGTACACGCATTCACACGTCCGGCGCAGGCAATTCTAACCAAACTGCCATAAACGGCCGTGACTCTATCGGGTTTAGCAGCACTGTAGCTTTTCAGACCTATGTTATTTGGGGTTCATACACTGTTGGCTCCGGCGTGGGCGCAAGAGTTATATCCTGTACGCTGAGTATCACGGTTCAGCCGGATTATAGGAATCCCCGTCTTATTATTGAGGGTAGTCCCGTTAATACGAATGATATGACTGAGATGACGCAGGCGCGGAAATTGGACAGGGTGACTTTTGGCAGTGACGAGATAGCTACAGATCCGCTGGTTCTCAAGCCAATATACGCTGTACTGCGCGACCAGTGGGGTAACTTTATCGGTTATGCCGGTGCAGCTCCCACGTATACCGGTCAGACTCCTGTACCCTATCCTACATGGGAACTTGCCCCTCTTGCTTTCCCTGTCGGGCCGATAAGCGTTACCGCCGGCACCCGCGCGGATACTACTAACGGACGGGGTTGGGTGAATCCCAATAGAGTGAGCACCGCTCCTATCACGGTTACGGCCAACAGCGGCGGACCTTTGCTTAGAGACGCGGTGCAGGTAGTGCTCCTTGCCTATACTTATGATAATTTGGTTGTGGCAATCAGATTACCGGGCGGTGAGACATGCAATCCTGTTACAGATACTTGGTGCAGAACCATAGTAGATGATAACGGCAACACAGTTCCCGATCAGTTTTACAGAATTTTTACCGGTACGGATACTCTTAAGATAACCTCCAATGATGATGTAACTTTCTATGTGCTTGGGCGAATCAGTCAGCAGGATGCGAGTGGTACCGCCGGACAGCTTGACGGCAAGTGGGAACCCATTACCGCAGGCTGGGGAACCAGTTTGCCCGGTATACTCGGCAATCCGCCGGGCAATGCCGGTTCATGGCCTGTTTCTCCTACCGGCGCGGCGGTAAGCGGCGGTACGGTTACCGCTTCAACCACTGTGGGCGGCAACCCGCTCACCGGCAGTCTTAATATCGTAATTGCAGTTGGTCCGCCAACCGGAGTAACGCTTGAGATTCTTAACCGCGATAACCTCAGAGCGGGTGAGGAGATAAAGGCTGTAGTACGCTATACCAACCGTGCGGGAGTGATTACACAGTGGGACCCCGCTTGGGGCACAGGCGCGCACTTTGGCGGTACACTTGGCATAACCGGTAACCATGTGCCAAAAGTCGGTGATAATAATCTTGGATATTCGGGTATGACAGGAAGTCTTGGCACCAATCCTGAATGGTTCGGCATTCTGCCTAATGATAATAACGCAACGCTTAATCTCAATAGAGAGATTGAAATTAATACCGGACTTGAAGCAGGTATTAAGGTCACCGGTTTGGATACTGTAACATTTATTATCTACTTAGCCTCCGACGCCCACCAAATCAGGCTTTATCATCCTAACGCTGGGTTTGGCGGCGCAGACGGTTACGTCACAGTACTCACCGATCGCTTTACCGTAAGAGCGGGCGCCCTTGCCGATATAGCGATTGAGGGAACCGGTCATGATCCCGCCAGAGGCAGAATATATGTTACTGATACCGACGGCAGAATAATCTCTGTTGATTACAGTCAGGAGAGGGGAGCTCAGGATATCCTTACCGCCATCGGCTATGACGCGTTTGGCAACAGAATCGGCAACGTGGGAGGCGACTGGACTACCGCGGGCGGCATTCCTGCTATAAACAGATCAACCTGTGTCGATCAGATTCTTTACGATTCAAGACAGGCGGATGAAGCCGGTGAAGGTACAATTACCGTAGTGGCTGTAGATTCGGCGACTTGCATCCCGGTTGTTGGAGCGGACGGGCGGCCTATTACAACTACTATAACGGTTAGAATAGTTGATGTGGTCATTTCGGTCGGTATTGCGCGTACGCTTGATATCGGCAATGCTTTCGGCGGTGTTGCCGCTAACGGCTACATAGACCATATTGAGCTTACGTTCAGCAAACCGGTAAGTCTTTTGGATGAGGGCGCGAAGTTAGCTGAGTTGATTGTGTCAAATACTAACCCCCGCTTTGATCTCAGAGGTGTAGGTATTACAGATATGCCAGTCGGCGCTTCTAATGTTTGGCGCGTAGCGGTTGAGGAGGATACAACAACAATACTGCAGACGGGAATAATTCCTACCAGTGTCACTATTCCCGCGGGCCTTTTTTCGGAAGTTCCGAGTACTATTTTGCGCGCCAATGCGACTCCGCAGAGTGTTTTTGACGGAATCGCGCCTGTGATTGCTACGGCGCAGAAGTTTTTCGGAGCGCGCGAGAGTGACCCTGACCGCTTGGATGTGACGCTGAGCGAACCGGTTGACGCGGCTTTTTTTACAGGGCTGACTTCTAACGATCTCTTTAACATTTGGGAGACGGCACCTGTTGCTGGAAAACGGCGTTTAGCGAAAGCCGCGTCGGCAGATGAGAGATGCGGTAACAGAACTATTCTGCCCGATGAGCTCGCTAAGGCTCCGGACCAGAGTGTGCAGGTGCTTAACGGGGGCAGAACCCTCAGGTTCTTCCTTGGCGCCGGTCCTGATAAAATTGACCTGACCACGCGTCACTTCATCAACATAAGAACACTTCCTGACGCGCGCATCAGAGATGAAGCGGCAGCTGTTCCCGGTGTTCCCAACTCCGGCAGCAATGTTCAGGATGTATACTGCAACCGTTTGGTGCCTATCACTTACGGCAACAATCCGCCGCAGGTGGCTAAGGCTATTCCTAACCCCAGCACGCCTGACGTCAGCAGAGTTCCGGCCGGTGTTTTGAGGCCGACTCACGACCCTACAGCTGTTAATGACATCAGAAACGGCATCGCCGGCGGCAGCGTAGTGCGCGTGCCGATCTATATCCCCGATGGAACTAAGGGTGAAAAGCAGGGGGTCAGATGTCAAATTAAGGTGTACGATCTTGTCGGTAACCTCGTACACGCGGCAAGAACCAGTGATCTTTTGGGAGAATCCGCAAAAGCGCCTCTAAGTCCTGACTTCGGCACCCAGGGCGGTCAGTTCATGGACATCGATCTGTACTGGAACGGCTACAACTCAAAGAAGATGAAGGTTTCCCCGGGAACCTACCGTTTAATAGTACAGTTTGACTACGTGGATCCTGAATTGCAGAGAAGATTCAGAGGCAGAAACAAGTTCACAGCCTCTGTGGGAGTCTCTAAGTAGTAGTTTTCAGTTGTCAGTTATCAGTTTTCAGATGGGGATTCGCAAGCATTGCGGATCCCCATTCTTGTTATACCGGTACACGGCATAAATCTACACTGCACCGCACGCAACTGCACGTAGTGCCGTGAGGTTGCTTAGCGGCACAGTGTTAATTTATGCCGTAGTTTAGTATAGATCGTTTTTCTCTTGCATTTTCCGTCTCAAAGTATTAATTTTAACAGTTATTTTCATCACGGTAATTAATCATATAAATCTAACTAAAACAGTTGTAGAAGGAGTATTTGCATGAACGTGAAGCCTTTAGCCGACCGTATTGTAGTGCGTCCTCTTGAGGCGCAGGAGAAGACTTCCGGTGGTATTTACATACCGGACAACGCAAAAGAGAAGCCGCAAAAGGGCGAAGTAGTAGCGGCAGGCCCCGGCAAAACAGCGGAGAGCGGCGCCAAAATAGAGATGACCCTCAAAAAAGGCGACAAAATCCTCTACGGAAAATACTCCGGCACAGAGGTAAGCATAGACGGTGAGGATTTTTTAATTATGAAAGAGAGCGATGTATTGGCGATTGTGTAATGGATGGCGCGCCAATGTAGGGGCGACCCTTGCGGTCGCCCGCATACGTACGGAAAAAACGGGCAGCCGCAAGGGCTACCCCTACGGTGTACGGTGGATAAAAATGGATATGACGGGAGATTACCATCTGTCCATAAAACAAACAGATAACGTAAGGGCGGCCGCCTCGGCCGCCCCCCAAAAAAGGAGATAAAAAAAATGGCTGGAAAGCAGCTCGCTTTTGAGATGAACGCCCGTGAAAAATTGTTAAAAGGTGTTGACACATTGGCTAACGCGGTACGCGTAACCTTAGGCCCCCGCGGACGCAATGTAGTTTTAGACAAGAGCTTCGGTTCACCTGTCGTTACAAAAGACGGTGTGACTGTGGCTAAGGAGATCGAACTTGAAGACAAGTTCGAAAACATGGGCGCTCAGCTTGTAAAAGAGGTCGCGTCAAAAACTTCTGACGTTGCCGGCGACGGTACTACTACGGCTACTGTGCTCGCTCAGGTTATCGCGCGTCTTGGAGTAAAGAACGTAACAGCCGGCGCGGACGCTATGGCCGTTAAACGCGGGATTGACAAATCGGTACGCGTTATGGTTGAGAAGCTCAAAGCCGATTCAAAGCCTGTAGGCGGGAAAAAAGAGATCGCTCAGGTAGGTTCAATCAGCGCGAATAACGATGCTGAGATTGGCAACCTTATCGCCGACGCTATGGAAAAAGTGGGTAAGGACGGGGTTATAACAGTTGAAGAGGCTAAGGGAATTGATACGTTCCTTGACGTTGTAGAGGGGATGCAGTTTGACCGCGGCTATACATCGGCTTACTTTGTAACAAATTCCGATACTATGGAGTGCGTGCTCGACGAGCCGCTTATTCTTATTTACGATAAGAAAATAAGCAGCATGAAAGATATGCTTCCTCTGCTTGAAAAGGTCGCTCAGAGCGGCAAGTCGCTTTTAATAATCGCTGAGGATGTTGAGGGTGAGGCGCTTGCGACTCTCGTTCTCAACAAGCTGCGCGGAACGCTTAAAATCGCCGCTGTTAAGGCACCCGGTTTCGGCGACAGAAGAAAAGCGATGCTTGAAGATATCGCAACTCTTACAGGCGGAATGCTCATCTCTGAAGAGGCGGGTTTCAAACTTGAGAATACAACGGTAGACTCTCTCGGCAAGGCAAAGCGCATTGTAATTGACAAGGAGAACACAACCATTATTGAGGGCGCTGGAAACAGCGCGGATATAAAGGGTCGTGTAGCTCAGATCAGAAAGCAGGTTGAGGATACTACTTCAGATTACGATCGTGAGAAGCTCCAGGAGCGTCTTGCGAAGCTCTCGGGCGGCGTAGCTGTTGTGCATATCGGCGCCGCTACAGAGTCTGAAATGAAAGAGAAGAAGGCGCGCGTAGAAGACGCTCTGCACGCCACCCGCGCGGCGGTTGAGGAGGGGATTGTTCCAGGAGGCGGCGTAGCTCTAATCCGCGCTTCATCTGAGCTTGACAAGCTGAAACTTGAGGGTGATGAGAAGATCGGTCTTGAGATTATCCGCCGCGCCTGCGAAGAGCCGCTGCGTATGATAGTGACATACGCCGGCTTGGAAGCGTCTGTTATTTCAAACGAGGTTAAAAACGGCAAAGGCGCTTACGGTTACAACGCGTTCAGCGCAAAGTACGAAGACCTTATCGACGCCGGTGTTATAGACCCGACAAAAGTAACCCGCACAGCGCTTGAAAACGCCGCGTCTATTGCAAGCCTTGTTCTCACCACCGAATGCGTAATCTGCGATATCCCCGTAGAGACAAAAGCGATGCCCGATATGGGCGGCGGCATGGGCGGAATGGGCGGTATGGGTATGGGCGGCATGGGCGGAATGGGAATGATGTAACCCCCAATCCTATCCCGCACCCCTTTAGGGGTGCAAGATTGTAGCCCCGGGTTTCAACCCGGGGCTTACGTGATATGCGGCGGATAACGGTCGTCAAATCAATGCAATATTTGATTGATGTATAAATAAACAATTTGTAATTTGTTGATTGTAAATTGTAAACCGAGGTGCAAAATGGATTCTGAAAACAGCGGAAATTTGGAAAACGAAGACAAGGCCGTCCCCGAGCCGGATCAGGAGTTATCTGATACGGAGGAAGCGGTTGAAGCGGAACAGATTTCCAGCACAATCGAAGATATCAAAAACGAGCTGAACACCGCGCGTGACAGAAATCTGCGTCTTATGGCTGAGTTTGACAACTACAAGCGCAGAACAGCCAAAGATTTTCAAAATCTTATAGAGAGCGCAAATGAGAAGCTGATGTTGGAGATAGTTAACGTAAGAGAAAATTTTGAACGCGCTCTCAAAGCGGGTGAGGCGCAGGGCGAAAGCGCCTCTTTTTATGATGGAATGAAGCTGATATTTACACAGTTTGACGAAGTGTTAAGCAAAAACGGTTTGAGTGTTTTTGGGGAAGAGGGCGAAGCGTTTGATCCCGCTATTCACGACGCGTTAATGAAGTCGCCGAACGCGGATATCCCCGAAGACCACATAGCGCAGGTTTTCGAGCACGGTTATCGGTTGAAAGACAAGGTAATAAAACACGCACGCGTAATTGTATCAAGCGGATCTGAAGCGTAGAAAAATTGGATTAATCACAATGGCAAAATCAGACTACTACCAAATTCTCGGGCTTGCCAAGGGCGCAAGCGATGACGATATCAAAAAAGCGTACCGCAAACTTGCGGTAAAGTATCACCCCGACAAAAATCCCGGCGATAAAACGGCGGAAGAGAAGTTTCGTGAAGCTACAGAAGCCTACGAGGTGCTTAAAGACTCTTCAAAACGCGCGCAGTACGACAGATTTGGTCATGCCGCGTTTGAGGGAGCAACAGGCGGCGGCGGAGGTTACGGCGGGTATGGCGGGTATGGCGGATACAGCGGCGGTTTTGGCGGTTTTGATCTTTCCGACGCTCTGCGCGCGTTTATGAACGAATTCGGCGGCGGCGGGGGCGGAGAGTCGATGTTCGGCGATCTCTTTGGTTTTGGCGGCAGGGGCCGGCGCGGCGGCGGGACCGGTCAAACACGGGGGAGCGATCTGCAGGTGAGGCTTGTGCTTACGCTTGAGGAGATATCCGCCGGTGTAAAGAAGACTTTAAAAGTGAGACGTCTTGACCACTGCGGCGAGTGCAGCGGCAGCGGTTCGCGCAGCGGAAAGCGCACCGTTTGCGACAAATGCGGCGGAAGCGGCCGGGTGCGGCGCGTAACAAACTCATTTTTTGGACAGATGGTGCAGGAGACCGGGTGTCCCTCCTGTAAAGGAGAGGGGCAGGTTGTTTCTGACCCTTGCTCATCATGCGGCGGAAGCGGTCTAAAACAGTCTGAGACTACGGTAGTGGTTGATATCCCGCCCGGTGTGGCTGAGGGAAATTATATCACAGTAGGCGGCAAGGGCGACGCGGGGAGAGGCGGCGGGCCTGCGGGTGATCTTATAGTTATTATTCAGGAGAAGCCTCACGATCTGTTTTTGCGCCATGGCGAAGAGCTTATTTGCGATATAGACATAACATTTTCAGAAGCCGCGCTCGGCTGCTCAAAAAATATTGATACGCTTGACGATAAGGTAAAACTGAAAATCCCGGAAGGCACACAGCCGGAAACGGTCTTTAAACTGCGCGGCAAGGGCCTGCCCGAGCTTCGCGGAAGAAACCGCGGTGATCTTTTAATACGCGTACACGTACGCACACCCGATAAATTAAGCCGTGATCAAAAAAGAATTTTTGAACAGCTTGCGGAGACGGGATTGTAATGCAAAAAACCGTAACGCGCAATTTCGACAGAGAGAATTTCCACCCCCAAACATTTTTTAATGAGATATCCATACAGATACAGCAGTGCTGCGAAGACCGCAAGGTGTTCCTTCTTGTATCCGGCGGGGTCGATTCCACGGTAGTATTTGCGCTTCTCAATAAAATCCTTGGGCCTCACAGAGTTTTGGGGCTTCATGTTGATACCGGGCTTATGCGTTTGGATGAATCCGCCGCTGTACTTGACTACATGAAAAATCACGGGTTCCATAATTTGAAGATTGAGGACGCGTCGCAGGAGTTTTTAAACGCGTTGGACGGGGTCTATGATCCTGAAAAAAAACGTGAGATCATCGGTCGGTTATATATAGACATAAAAGAAAAAGTCTCCGAAAAACTTGAGCTAAATATTGACGAGTGGGTTTTGGCTCAGGGCACGATTTACCCCGATATATTGGAAACAGCGGCTAAGGATTCCGGTGATAAGGGCGCGCAAAAGGTAAAGACCCATCATAACCGCGTTGACGCTATTATGGAGCTTATAGAAAAGGGGCTTATAGTTGAACCGGTTGCGCAATTGTATAAAGACGAGGTGAGGAGTCTCGGCGAGTTTCTTGGTCTTCCAAAAGAACTTGTTTGGCGTCACCCTTTTCCCGGGCCGGGTCTTGGCGTAAGGTGTTTGTGTTCGGATGGCAATTTCAGCGGGATATCTGCTGCTGATACCGATAAACTCAAAAGTATCGCAAAGCAGGCGGGATACGAATCTTGCATACTGCCTCTTAGAAGTGTTGGAGTGAAAAACGGCGCGCGTACTTACGCTCATCCCGCGGTAGTAAGGGGGCTCTGCGACTGGTCTCTCCTTGAGAAATTATCCGCGGATATAACAAACTCAATACCCACTGTAAACCGCGTAGTTTACGCTCTTGATGACAACGCGCCGCACTCATATAAATTGACAAAATGCCACATCACCAAAGAGCGTCTCGACAAGCTGCGCGCGGTTGATTCAATTGCAGCCGATACGTTAAGACAATCCGGTGAATACGATGATATATGGCAGATGCCGGTGGTTCTTCTTCCCGTAGTAAACGAGCGGGGAGGGGAGTGCGTAGTGTTAAGACCGATAACGTCTAAAGACGCGCTGACCGCAAAGTTTGTACCTCTCAAGCCGCAGACGCTTCAAATCATTGCGGAAAAATCATCTCGTGTTGATGGAACCGGTGATCTGTTTTTTGACATAACGAATAAACCGCCGGGGACAATTGAGTGGGAGTGATAAAGCAATCCTTGTATCTCGCTTGTTTTCAATTCATTCTGCCACTTCCTAACAACGGCAGGAGTAATTGAATTTATGGTCATATCCCTGAAATAGGGCATTAGCTTTGTATTTATAATATGCCCTTTATTTTCATACGTTGTGGGGCGTACCCTATTTTGAGCATCCTCGAGATATATTGCCGTAAGCGCCCCAAAGGTCATATCGCAGGATGCTTCGTCTTTGTCTATAAACTCGCGCTCAAAGGCTTTGGCATCGCCTTTACCATGTTTCGGAGTGACTTTATAAAAGGTTACAACCAAATGGTTGGCAGAATAGTTCAACAATTTCAACGTTATGACCGTATTTTGAGAGGAGTTTAATTTTCTGTTTCGTGGATATTAATTTCCGATTTAAATGCGCAAAATTATTATATTTGTATATGTGGTATATTTTGCTGTATTGCAATTAAAAAGATGAGTACTTGCGGAAGAGGGTATCTTTGTTAATTAAGGGGCGATACGCTATGACATGGGCAGACTATATGACAATGGCGGCACAACATTCAAAAGGCAGTACCCAGCATTGGTTTCGCTATATATGTAAATATATTGACAAATGCGGTACGGTCTTCTCCCCTGCGGATGTGGATGCGCTATGCGCTGACGATACACTTACTTTGTTTCAACGGGTATCTCTTCGTGCCGCATTTTCAGAAAATACTCTCACGCGAGAACATATTTTGTCCTTAAATCGGTCTGCCACCACTCCGTTGTTAGATGTGGTAAGAGCGAAAACAGTAAATGGTGCCGATGAAAACCATAAATTTTGAGGTTCTATTCCACAGACTGAATAGCGCTTTGTCAGAAATAGGGCAGCAGCTTGAATTAGTGTGCTGCGGCGGCTATGTGATGCAATTGCATGGGTACAAGACCACGGCGGATGTAGATGCGTTCTTCAAAACAAATGCACAAATTGATAAAGCCATCAAAAAAGTTGGTGACGAATTTGGTATAAATATGCCGGATGAATTGTGGCTCAACAATTCAGTAGCCAACTTGAATCCCATCCCCCCTGCCGTGCATCAGGAACCTGTCCTCCAACTTTCAAATCTGACAGTTAAAGTGGTCGATATAGTATACCTGATGGGCATGAAACTTCACAGCGGGAGAAATCGAGATATAAAAGACGTTGCGGCCGTTTTAACCAATGATGCAGATAAAGCCCCACTGGAACTTTTTGAAACACTAAGAGCGATAGGCTTCAACATAGATATATCCACACTTTTGGAGGCTTTTGGTTTGGCCCGTGGTCTTAAGTGGCTTTCAGATTTCTACATGGCTCATGAATTAGAGCTAAAAAAGTATTTCTAAACTGCAATGTCTTTCAACAAAGGGATGATATTATAATGAAAGCTATTGCCAATTAGTGCGGAGGTTCCGCACCAATTTAATTGGACACATTTTGTTGAATTGTTAAAAATGCCTAACTATATATTTATTTTATAAACTAAAGATGTATATGCGCTGTTTTGATACTGCTAAGGTGTATTTATCTATTCCCACTCCATTCATAACTTCCCAATCTCCTCCCTGCCAAGTCTGGTAAACCTCATAATTTTTGAATGCTTCGCATATGTCATCTCTTAAAGCCCAAGCATTTTCATCGCTTCATCCAAAGGCACCCCGTTTTTAATTAGTTCTGCTAGTTTTTTTGCTCCTTCTTCTCTGCCCTTGTTCACGCCATCCGCAAATCCATTTATTTTAGCGGTATGTATTGCGCTGTTAACACTCGACCTGTCTCCCCAGTACGCGTCATAAGCAGCTTTCTCGTTTTTATTCATTTTTAAGTAGTCTAATTTTTCT
>Ga0123353_10000873_pt1 | contig 36732 bp, 32 predicted proteins | sample TergutLab28metaG_3_FD_92763 | JGI IMG/M metagenome (GOLD analysis project Ga0123353, IMG submission 92763) | Labiotermes labralis P3 segment gut microbial communities from Petit-Saut dam, French Guiana - Lab288 P3 | ecosystem: Host-associated > Arthropoda: Insects > Digestive system > Gut ... | reverse complement strand
TCCTTTCGTCAACCATAAAGAAATCGTAGAAGTCCCCGCCCACTTCCTTTGCGGGTATCATGGAGGCATACAGCTCAAATTCGTCCCTTTCGGGGAAGGGCGGAAAGATACAGGGCAGCATACCTGCCTGGATCTGCGTCGCGACGGTAAGTTCCGTGGCAATCCGTTCGCGGTCGGCGGTGACGGCGGCAAGGTTTTCCATATAGAGCTTGATTTCCCTTACCATGCGGTTAAAGCTGTCGGACATGGCTTGGAGTTCGTCTCCGGTATTCACCATGTTGATTTCTTGCAAATTACCCGAACCGACACTTTCCATATGGCGCGAAAGCCGCACGATGGGGCGCAGAACCCTGCGCCCGGTGACGAAAAGCAATATATACAGCGACAATGCGACAATGGCTTGGGTCAATATCAATGTTTGGATGGTCCGCTGCATGATATTGCTCATGACAATGTCCATGGAGATGTCCGCGCCGACGACCGCCGCCACGCGCCCGTCGTGCGTAAAAATCGGCACATAGGCACATGCCGTCCATCCGTATTCGTTATCGGTGATGACAAACCGTTCCTCGGCATACCGATACACCTGCATGATCACGGCATGGCTTGCGGTTTCCGAATAGGGTTCCCCCAGAGTGTAAAATAAGGACGGGTCGTGGGATTCGGTAAATATATCGAATACGTATACAAGCCTTCCGCCATCGGGGGACGGCGCAACGACGTACAAATACATAAGCCCGAAGGCATCCTTCAAGCCCTCCAACGCTTCGTATATATGCCTGTATTCGCCGTCCTCGCCGTAACGCAGGAAGCCCTCGATGGCGTCGCCGTGAACAAACGCGGCAGCAGTCCTCGCCACGCCGAAGGCAAGCTCGGTATATTGTGCCGTCACCTGCCTGCGGCTTGTCGTGTATACGGCATAGGCGATGCAAAGCGAAAGCAGGAAGCCCAGCACGACGAAGAAAACCGTTACCCTTCCTTTTATGCCCAACCTGATTCTTTTCACCGATTTCCTCCGTTCCTGTGGGAAACCCGGTTCAAATCCCCGTATAACCCGTTATCTCGAATATCTCCCGTATCGAATCGTTCGCGCCCGTTACGGCAAAGAACTTATTCTTCGCCTTGCATTTCTTGTGGGCGGCGAACAATACGCGCAACCCCGCGCTCGAGATAAAACGCAGGTTGGTGAAATCCAAGGTGATATCGTGTTCGCCCTCGTCCGCGAAGGGGAGCAGGGCGTCGGAAAGCACCGAGGAGGTCAACGTGTCCAACCTACCCTCCACCGCAAAGGTCGCATGGGTGCCGTCAATGGTTTTTGTGAATGTCATGGTAATTCCTCCCGTTTTATTAGGCTCTGTGTAACTTCCGCTCAAATTGAGCAGAAGTTACCGTGCTTACGAATCAGAACAATTGCTGCAGCTCCTCGGAGGCGACGATGTTCACGCGGGTGCGGTTTGCGGGACTTGTGACGACGAATGCCTGGCCGCGTGCGTTGTTGATGATCTCCTCCTGTTCTGATTTGTTGATTTGCCCCGCCTTTTCGTAGAGCTTGCATAGGTCGTGCATGTCGTTGGGTGCAAGCGAGAAGATGAAGGAGTATTGGCTTGCGTTGATGATCGCCGTGGACTTGCGGGCGATGTCCTCGCTACCTACAAAGTCCTTGATGTTTTGCGTGATGACGATCTGCATACCGTTGTATTTCCGTATGCGCTTGGCGAGCTGGAACATGAAGTCGAGGGCGATCGGATACTTGGCGTCGATGAATACATGCGCTTCGTCGATGACGACGATAATCTTGCGTTGTGCGCCGTACTTTGTGTTGTAGTCACGGTTCTTGATGATTTCGTTATCCAGCCACTTGAGTATTAAAAGCATCTGCGCGTTGGCGATCGTTTGGTTCTTGTTGGCAAGCAGGCTTTGGAAGTTGAACACGACGAAGTTTTCCTTGGTGGTGATGGTCGCCTCCCCGTTCCACAGGCGGGCGTTGCGCCCCTGCCCCGCAAAGCGTGAAATATGGGTCAATATACTGCGCAGGTTATTTTTACCGTAGTCACTTGTCGTCTGCTGGAACACCGCAAGCAAATTGTCGTACAAGTCGTCGAAGGTCGGGAAGTCGGACGGGTTGAGGGAAGCGAGGTTCGTATCCTCGTCGATGTTCCGGCTGGCGTAGGTATTACTTATGGCGATGTTAAGCGACTCCATGGAGTCCGCCTTGATGTCCGGCACAATCTGACGGAAAAATTCCTCGAGGAATTGCAAATGCGCGGAAAAGCTGGAGAACCCGGTGGCTTCTTCTTCGTCTTCTTCCTCCACGCTGGGTACGATGTGGAAGGGGTTGAGCCGCCCTGTGGTGGCGTTGCCCGCGTCGATCAGCTTGCCGCCGACCTTCTTGGCGATGCCTGAGTATTCGTTTTCCGGGTCAAGGATAAAGACCTTGCAGTCCTCGGCGGCAAGGTTGGCGAGGATCGTCTTGGTGGCGAAGCTCTTGCCGCTGCCCGATTTACCGATAACGACCATATTGCTGTTGACGTGGTTAAGGTCGCGCTTGTAGAAATCGATGACCACGGGCATACCGCCGGTTGTCCCCACCTTTATACCCTTGGGATCGTTGATGACGGCATTAACGAAGGGGAATACCGCCGCCGCGCTGGTGGAGTGGATGCCGCGCCCCTCCTTGTGCAGCGGGTCATAGGCGGAGATGCCCGAGCCCACGAATGCCTCGAACTGCCGCAGGAAGATATCGTCGCAACGGAAGCCCTCTTCGCTCAACAAACGGCGTACCTTCCTACGGGCTGTCATTTCCCCGGGCTTCCTGTCCCTTTCGTATACGGTGATGAACAGGTTCACCTCAAACAAGGTTTCCGTTTCGTTCTTTAACAGGAGCAGCAGGTTTGTGAGGGTCTGTATATGCTCTTGCAATTCCAACACGCGGCTTGCCTTGCCCGTGTTGGAAAGCTGCTCGCGCAGCTCGTCGATGCCCCTGTCTATGTTCTTCACCGACTTGAAGCGGTCCAACGGCTTCATCTTCATAACCACCTTGGTGCCGGGTATATTAAAGATACGGTGCCCCCACGCGTTGTATACATAAGTGGGATAACCGGTGACGCGCAGGGTATACACTTCCTCGCCGTCGGTGACGTATCGGCGTATGAGCAGCTCCTGTTTATCCGGCAGTATCCAGTCCATGCAGGTTTCCGCAGTCAAATCCTTCGCCTCACGCTCATCGAATTTATGGGTGTATTGGTATTTGCAAAAGGCGTAAAGCTCCGTATCGCTTAACTCGCGCACAGCCAGTTCTGCCGCCTTCAGTTTATTGATCGCCGTCTTCGTTTGGCTCTTCAGCAAGTCCTTGTTCTTCTCGAACAGGACCAGATAGAAATAGGACCGCAATATCTTGTTCGTATAATTGAGTTGGTTAAATTCCTCGATACGCTCCTTGATGATGGCGACGCGGCAGTTGTATTCCTCTTGGTTGAACAGACCGTTGCGGAAGGAATTACCCAACTGCTGGAGCTTGGATTCCTCCGCGGCGACGCAGCTGTCATAATTAACGGGGCGTTCAATCTTGACCAAGTTGAACATCATCTCCCCCGTACCGCGGAATATCGAACCAAGCACGCGGTCGATCACGTTGTCCTGCCGCATCTCGCTAAAGAAGCGGAACTCCACCGGAGGTATCTCGATAACCCGCGCATAATACTCCTTGTCGTATTCGATAAAGCCGTCGGCGATACCCGTGAAGGGCGTAATGTCGCGCACGGTGTTCCCCTTCTTTTTCTTTACGGGGTTCTTTTCAAACCTTCGTCGGATGGTGAAATGCTTCAACAGGTGCAGGATTGTGATATAGTTCCTGTCCGTATCGAATTTGAGGAACAACACCCCGTAAAACATCAGCACACCCAACATCGCCCAATACCGCCAAGGCAAATTGGAAGAGAACAGAATCACCATCAACGCAATTCCCGTTACGCCGATAATCGCATCGGGTACGTCAATGCTCTTGAAAAACTCCATCCTTACGCGGGTTTGTTTTGGTATGATGCGCATACATACGCCTCCTGTTTCGATTATTTATCTTCTTTGTTGCCTGAAATTTTGGGTATTCCGCTTTCCTTATTACCCGTTATTTTTGGTGTGCTGCCTGACTTGTTGCCGGATCTTTTGAAAAAGCCGCCTAACTTGTTGCCGGACTTCTTAAACAAACCGCCCGCTTTGTTACCGGTTTTTTTGGTTATGCTACCTGCTTTGTTGCCCGATTTTTTCTTTTTCTTGATTTTCTTAGTGCTTCCTTTATCTTTATCATCCTTTTTGTCGTCTTTATCGTCTTCTTCTTCGTCTTCTTCATCTTTTTCCTTGTCATCATCATCGTCGTCTTCGTCATCATCGCCGTCATCTTCGACTTTTTGCTCTCCCCCACCACCATCATCGTCATCGCCGCCGCCGTCGTTGGTAAATACGCCCATACCGTGGCCGCCCGTACTGTCTATGCCGGATTCCTTCAAGAGCAACGACATTATCGTATCTATAATATCCACGATGGTTTTTATGATTTTTTTAACAATTTCTTTAATCTTGTTCACAATGGCTTTTATCGTATCCTTGATAACGGAAAGGACGGCCCGCCCGATGGCGGAAACATCGCCAAGGAAAATGGTCTTGACTACGGCGATGACGATTTTAACCACCATTTTGGCGACGAACTTAGCCGCGTTTACACCCGCTTTGGCGACCTCACCCGCCGCGTGTATGCCCATGGAAAGGGATTTTTTACCCGCGCTCATTACCATTGCGCTTGTCATGCCCATCATCATCGAATCGTCGTCCCCGCCGAAATTGGGGGAAATCAACTTGGGTATGACACCCGCCGTTTTGTACGCGCCGTACAGCGCGCCGAACATAAAGATGGCCTTCATTACCACATCCCCGCCCGGGTTGGGCGCAAGCGCGTAGTCGGATGTTATAAAGGGGATGAGGATATACGTAACGACTTTTACCGATAAGATCATCGAATATCCTAAAAATAATTTCCCAAGGAACGCGCTGCGCCACAGCTTATATTTTTCCCCGTCGTCCAAAACGATCGAGGATACAAACAGGGGCGATACGGCATACAGCAAAAGAAGGTTAAACACCCGCAGCGCGAAAACCATCAGCATCGAAAAATATACGAGGATTAAACTTATCGTAAGGGGTATGCCTATCCACATGCGTATTTCATCGACAAGCAAGTTCCAGCTTACATGATAATAATTGTTATAATCCAACGCCCCGGAGGCGAAGCGGGCGATAACCCCTGAGTCCTCCTTCACGGCTTCCGTTGCGGTTAGGGCGAATATGGCGCGGTCTATGCCCGCGCTGTTGTTGGCGATATCAAACAACTGGTCCGTTTGCCGCATGATTACGGACGTAAGCTGCAAGAGTACGACCATCAGTATCGGGGTGATTAAAAACATGGCGAACGTCCTGGCGATTTGCCCAAGGACCATGCCCATGGTTTTTTCGACCTTCAAATCCGCCGCTTTTTGGGTTACGACCATGATGGAAAAACCCAAAGCGATTGCCATGCCGATAACGGTAATCCCCCATAAAACGACTGTAATCGGCGTCATCATAAAGAAAAAATCATACAAAAGTACGGGTTCCCCGTGGTACATTACGGGGGTAATGCCCGCAAGTATGTCAACGAAATTGGCCAAATGGCTCAAGAGGACCAACATTGTCCTGTAAAGATCATATATCATAAGATTACCTACATATCCGCGGCGGCATCAAGCCCACCGCCGGCATCGCCCGCCGCGTCACCGCCACCCGCGTGACCGCCACCCGCGTCACCGCCGCCGCCCATACCGGGCATACCGCCGCCGCCGCCCTGAAACGCCTGCCCCACGTCTTTGGCCGTATCCACTACCTGCTTGGTCGTATCCTTGATTTGGCTTAACGCGCCCATTACGGTCCCTTTAAGGAAGCCGATGGAACCGGATTCATTCTCCGCCGCTTCGGGGCTGACCAACGACGTGATGAAGGTATAGGATTTGTATACCGTAAAGAAACCGCCCGCCGTCAGCATGATCTTTAATATGACATTTGCCACCATGTCGTGGTGCAGGACAAATTCCGGCGACCATATCAACGGGATGAGCATGAGGAAGACATAAAACGTAAACAAGGAGCCGAAACCCGATATGACGGTGGCGATGAATTTTTCGCGCCATCTGCCGTAGGTCCCGCCGTCGTCGAGGGGAATCGTCGCGGCGAAAAAAGGCGATATGACATAGAGGAAAAGAATCTCGAAGGCACGCCGCGTAAACACGACCAGCAATATAGCCGACGTTATGGCGATAAAGGAACCCATGATAATCGTTATGATGGGCAAGGGGGTCCTGAAAAAATTATAGATTTCAAAATCCCTTTGGATGTCATTAATCGTCTTGCCCATATCGCGGAAATCGCCCTTGGATTCGTACAGGTATTCGTTGCGCAGTACCTCCATATGGGTAATCCGATTCCCTATTTGGTCGGCGAACCGGGAAGGTGCGAATTTAATCTCCACCGCATTAGTGTCCACGTACATACGGTCCAGCAGCTTGGATTCGCCCGGCAGCATGACGGCCTCCGGCGTAACGGAAGCAAAAAACAAGGCACCCGCAAGGCTGGGCGCGGAGCCCGCGTCGCCGATTAACGCATCGTTTGCCGACCGCATGGCAACGCCCGCCAATTGGATTGTCACGACAAACATAAAGGGGAGGATCAAAACCGTAAGCACGGATTTACCGATCAACCCGATGATACGGCTGACGGGTTTGTCGATTTCCTTGTCGGTAAGGGAACGGGTCACTTCATATATGGCAAACCCGATAATGAGCGCGATGGACATCAGCGTTACGCCCCAAAACACGGTGTTGACGATGGGGCTGGAAAGCAGGATGTCGAACAGGGGCTCGCTTTCGACGTAAACGGGCGAGGGTATATACCTTTGCCAGCCGAAGCCGTAATTATGGTTGGAGCCGCCGCTCAGCGAACGGCTGCCTATATTCAATTCTTCAATGTTGGTAGGTCTGGCAAGCAGCGCGTAGGATATATAATCATAAAAATTATCATGTCCGACATCACTAATCACATCCGGAAAACGGTTCTGCGGCAAATCTTGCATAAAAATCGGTAAATGGCTCCGCGGCCAATCTAGCGAAAACATTAAATGCGGGTTTATAAGACCGACGCCGTACCTGTCGATATTCGTCCAATTGAGCAAGCGGACAACGTCCCATTTGTACCGATGCAGTTCAAAAGGCGCAAGCGACGTGTTCGCCACTAAGTCGGCATTGTTTTCTATATAATCCACCCAAAGGGTTTGTGCCGGATAGAAGAACGTGAGCCTTATGGGGAGCGGAAGCCGTTCCTCCGCTTCCTCTCCTTCTTCCGGTTCGTCGAACCAAAACGCAGGCCGGTGCGCCCCGTCGCTGAAGGAAGCGAACACGTCGGTCGTACGCCGCCCGGGGATGAGCGTCCACGCGGCTTCGGTCATATCGTCGGTCAGCTCGAAGGGTTCCCAGTCCTCGCCGCGTGCGGTGCTGAGAAGGTTGTTTTTGTCGATTCCCCACAGGCTTAATACCCGGTTGATTTGGGCAAGCATATGAAAATTTTCGGCGGAGATTTCGGCTTCAAATTTTGCTATGTGCTCGCTTATACGTTCAATAGTTTCTTCCGTCGTTCCATGGATAAAGTTATCCTGCTCCAAGCCCAATACTTCAAAATGGTGGCTATATACCGTTCCGCCGGTTTCCGCCAGTTCTTGAAGGATTATCCGCCACACTCTTTTAAGTGCCGTGTCGACGCATTCACCCGTTTCGGGCAGCCAACCCGCAGGCATTAAATCCCCACCGGTTAATTGCGCGATGTCTAAACCGATTTGTTGCAATAATATATCTGTAAGCTCGCGGTTGTGGTTAGCACCCGTCCAATAATCTGACGCGAGGGCTCTGCTTACCGTCATAAAAGGGGTATTTTGATACGGACCTTGTTCCGATATGGGATCCCAAAACCTCAAGTTCATTAATGCGCGTGTATAAGTAAGCATATCCCGATTAAAATCCGGGTCGCTTATTTTGTTTCGGTTATATTCATCCTCAATTTTTTCTAATAACCAAAGGAAATGAGCCGTAAGGTTGACCCGCGGTTCGGGTTCGGGTTCAGGTTCGGGTTCGGGCGTGGGGAAAGGCGTGGGGAAAGGTGTGGGGAAAAATGGAAGCGTGGGTTCAGGCGTGGGCTCAGGTTCAGGTGTGGGTGTGGGGGAAGGTTCGGGCGTGGGAGAAGGCTCAGGTGTGGGGCCGGGTCCCGGATGGGGCGTAGCCGCGGGTGCAGCGGGGAACAAGGCAAGGATTTCCCTGTTTACGTGGGCATAGATATTCGGTTCCCTGTCCGCCGCCCCGTCTATCCATTCCTGCCTGCCCAGGGTGATTTCTTCATATTCGGGTTCCCATTCAAATTGGGGCCGGAAAAACCACATCACGTATTGTTCGAGGATACGGCTCACTGTATGGTCGTACAGCACGTTAAAGGGGTCGGTCAAGCGCGTAATTTCGTCGGTATTGTGGTACATGGGGTTGGCGCGCAATTCTTCCAAGCGGTCGGACAAATAGGTCGGCGAAAAGTACCCCCGCTCGACGCCGTAGCGGAACAGCGAGATATAAACGCGTTCATATTCCTCCTGCCACAACTGCTCCGCTGTCTTGGCGGGTATAATCCCGTCCAAAGTATAGGCGTAATCGTTTTCAAATTCCGCCAAGTAAGCCATGTCAATTGCCGGCGTTTCCACAAATACATAACGGGACCTGTCGTTAAAGGGAAAGTCCGGTCGGCTGAGCGTGCGGTATTGGATGGGCGGGGTCAGGCGGTACAGGTTTTCTTCGTATACCTCTTGCCAGGGGTACATAATGCCGATGTTCGGCATTCCCCACCCATAACCTCCCGAAATTTGGCTGGGGAAGAAGAAGCCGTGGGGGAAATTTTCTTTATCCGCTTCGGCAATCTTGTTAAAGTCCGATATGGGGGTACCCCTGCCGATGGGGACGCGCATCGTAATCGCTTCCATTAATATATGATACATTTCGCGGCTGCCGAAGGGGATGTGGTTATCCTCCATAAAAGCGCGGATGTTAGGCGTATACCGCATGGGGTCGCTTGTCGCCAATTGAGGGCGCAAAACAACCGCATCGTTGTTGCTGATATATTCCTGCCATGCCGTCCGCCATAATTCCTCTTCATATGAGGTCCTGTTAAGCGGGGGGGCGGGTAATATCGGCGCATTCATGCCGCAAAGCACCCACGGCAGCTCGCGGAACAAAACGGAATCTGTCGTTTCCATCATATAAATATTATTCGTACCCGCAAAGATACCTATCGCGTCAATGACATGGGAATACAGGAACAAGGGCAGGACCATAAGTGTGATGATGATCTTTTCGCCCGTGTCCCACATAAAAGGGATGGCGATGTCCGTAAGGAAGACGATAAAAGTCGTCAACGCTTCCCGTACGTGCCGCTCTATGATTTCCAGCGCGATGTCTTTGATGGTATTCCAAAGCGCACTGAGCTGGTCCCTAAACCAACCCACTATAGCTCCAATTAAATTCGCTATGAAGTCGTCCGCCCCCCTTTCCTACATAGTGCCGTGCCGATGCTGCGCGGTTGTTTTATCAGGACGTCGGACCGGAGGACAGGTCGGGGTTGGCGTTGCCGCTTCCGCCGCCGCTTTCGTCGCCGCCGCCGAAGGCATTGCCGCTGCCGCCACCGCCACCGCCATCGTCGCCGCCACCGCCGCCTCCGCCGCCACCGCCCATCATGCCGCCCATGGGACCGCCTCCGCCTCCGCCGCCACCAAGCCCAACCAAGCCGCCGATGTCTTTAAAGGGTTGCACGGCGTCTTTTATGCCGCCCTTGATGGACTTGTACGCACCGGATATCGCGCCGATGGGGTTGAGGGCCTTGCCCATCATAAAGCCGCCGATCATGCCGCCTGTCGCGCCTTCCGCCGAAGCGGCACTGGGTGATACGATTGAAGAAATAAGCGTATGGGACTTATACGCCGCGAAGAAACCGCCCGCAATTAAAAGTGCCTTGAGGATGGCATTGGCGGCTGCGTCTTGGTGCAGGAGCAAATCGGGGTCCAGGATGATGGGGAGCATAAGGATCAGCATTTGCAAAGTGATGATCGTGGAAAAACCGGAAATCGATTTGCCGATGAACGCCTCGCGCCATGACTTGAATTTTTCGCCGTCGTCGAGGGGCATGGGCGCCACAAAGAAGGGTGCCACGATATATAGGAGTATCAACTCATAAATCCGTTGCAGGAATATAAGCATACTCATGGAAATCATGATAATCGCCAATATGGAGGTAATGATGGTGATGTAGTAATTGGGTGAAGCCAGCATCGAATATACGTCAAAATCGAAGCGCAGCAAATGGAAGCTGCCGAAGTTTACGCCCCTGCCGTTTTCGCTGTTGAAGTACCAACGGGTCAGTTTATCCAATTGGGCCCGTTGGGCGGCGGGAGACATTTGCTCATTGGCCCAACTGTACCGCACGAAGCGCAGCTCCGTGGGTTGGTTCCTGGGCGTATGGGCTTCCCAATATCCGGGAAATTGGTGTCCTTTCGCCAAATCGGCAACTATACTAGGCCATATTACTTGGTTAAAATTATTCCATGCCCATCCATACGGCGAATTAAACGGCGGACGCTGTACGATTCTCCAATACGCATCCCAATTTTGCATATACATGCCGTCATTATCGTTCATGGCACCAAAATTGTTGACATTCCCGGGCAATACCGCACCCATAAACATGGCGGAGGACATATTTATGGCTTGGCCTTCACTGTCGCTGCCCACCATAACCACGCTTACCTGCCGCATGGTAACACCGGCTAAATTTATGATTACGATACACATAAAAGGTACGAGCAAAAAGGAAATCATCGCCTTGCCCGTAGAACCTATGACCGCGCTCAGGGGCCTTTTCGCTTCCATGTCCCCTATGGAGCGGATGGTGGCGAATATGGCGAAGCCCAAACACATGGCGAGGGAAATCAGCGTAACGCCCCACATGGCACGCGATACATGGGACTGGGCGAAAAAGAGGTCAAATATAGTTTGCCCTGCACCATTTGTGCCGTCGGCAACGGGGAGGGTCTGCATACCCGAAAATATACCGATGGCGTCCATTAATAAATCGATGAAAGCCAAGGGCGTTACGATAAAGAACAAAGCTACGTACTGACCGGCCATGTACAAGTACGGTACCGTCACGTTCAATATGAATGGGGCTATCGTGAAAAATATAAACGATACGATTCTCTCCATGGCAATACCCCTTTACTTTGTATGTAGACAAATTTTCTTCGGTAACCCCGCGAACCCGCCGACGCGTACATACCGCGTCGGCGGATTCACAAACCGGTTAGAACAATGCGCTTGCCGTAACCTGGTTTGCCCAATCGGCCATGATGTCGATGCCGATCCTGAGCGCGACCACCAAAATGAAGATCAAGGCAAAGCCGATAATCGCGTTTTTTAACGCGGTCTTCGCTTTTTCGCGGTCTTGCTGTTCGTCCGCCTTCGCCAGCTTAACGCCGAGGAAGATGCAGAAGATTGCGCCGAGCGCGCCCACAACGGGGATTGCCACGTTAAACACCGTGAGCAACAGGTCGGTGATGGGTGCCGTTACCTGAGTCAGGTCGGGACCGGTACCGGCAGCCAATAGTGCGGATAAAAATGCGAACATTTGATGTTTCCCCTTTCATATAATATGATTTATGTGTAAAGCCCTTTGGGCTGTAACACCGTTACCGTACCCGGAGGGTCATCCGGTTGTGAATCAAGTAAACCCCTAATAATACAAGCATTACCGAAGCGATGATGATAATCCATACCGTGGGTACGTCCATGACATACAGTATACGGAAGGTATAGGCCGTACTGTTACCCGCTTGGTCCGTTACCGTTACGCGGTAACGCCCCGGTTCCGTCAGCGTGTTGTTGGCGGGATTGTAGGCCGAACGGTTGAGAACCGTCTGGATGGTAAACACGTCGTCCCCTTGTTCATGGGGAGCGAAGGCGATCGGCCCCTCGAAGAAGCTGTCGCCGTCCTCCGATATGAAAATTTCCTGCATATGCCCCGTTTCCAGCATACGCATAAAGACCAATTGCGGCGGCGTCCTTTTTATCCTGACCGTAACCGTATAGCGGGTCCCTTCCCGCGCGAAGGTGAGCCGATACTCGCTGTCATCAAATACCGGGAAGACACGGGGGTCCGTTATCTGCATGGCGATACCGTCAATCAACGCCTCTTCGATAATGAACCCGTCCGGCGCGGTAAATTCGACCAAGTCGTTGACGGGGGTCGTAACGATCCGGAAATGATGCACATCCAAACGCAGTTGCAATTCCATCGTAACGCTCACGACATACTGCCCGGCTGTTTCAATGGGTGTACCGGGTATGTATGCGAAGGGCAGGCCGTTACGGGTGATGGATACATTTTCCATGGGGAACATGAGGAAAACCGGATCATTCGTTATCATGCCGTTCGGGACGTTGGAAAAAAGGATTTCATCGGTTCCGATAACGGTCTCATAGGGCATGGGGGGGGGTATATCCGCTTCCGCGGCTTCACCCGTTTCCTCACCCGTATCCGCGAATATCGTAAATGCTGTAAGCAATACGGCAATTATCATCATCGCCGCAGCCGTTAAGACCCGCTTCATTCCTCTTCACCCGTTTCCGTGTTTTCTTCTTCGTCTTCCTTCAAGATAAGGCTGTTGCGGTATTCCAGGTCGTAATAGACCTCGTCGCTATAGAACACGTTGCTCCTGATGTCCGTCAAATCCATGGTGCCGAACTTGTACAGGTTACATTTAAAGCTCGGGGTATACTTCGTGCGCAGCGGGTAATTGCCGAAGGTCACGATGATGGAGTTGCCCATGTCAAGGCTGTTGTTCAACTTTTGCAAATCGGAGGGGTAAATCAACGGGCGGTTTTGTATTTGGGACGAAACGTTTAATTCGCCGTCCTTGGCCCCCGTTGAGCGGGAAACGCTGTTGGTGGAAATCGTCATGTTACCGCACAATTCGGAAAATTCCTTGCAGGTGTCGATGTCGTTGGAACCGATGAACATCTTGATGCCGCAGTTCGACTTGATGATGTCCGCTACCTTGTCGCCGTATACGTTGCCCAATTGGGCGTAGGACTGTACCACCATGTTGAACCAAATCTTACGGCTGCGCCCTACGGTAATCATCTTGTCGAACTTGTCGATTTTGGGCATGTTGCCGAATTCGTCCAATATGAAATAAACGTTGCGCGGCAAGGACAAATCCTCGCGGGAGGAGGCGATTTTGATCAACGCCTTATAGATACAAAGCACAAAGACCGCGGCCAACCCGTGGCGCGTGTCTTTTTCGTCCGGGATTTTCATGAACAGCGCGGTGGGTTGGGTGGCGAAGTCGTCGGGGTTGATGTCCGTGGCGGAGGTGAGGGCACAGATACCCTCGTCGTTGAATATGTTCATCTTGTCAAACGCTATGGACATGTAGCTCGAAAGGGTGGAATCCGCCGCCGCCAGCACCTGCCGCGAAAGCGTAACCGCTTTGGAAAGGGTATCGCGCCCTTGGAAGTAATTCTTTAAAGCGGCGTATTCGTTTTCCGAATTGGCGATGGCTTTGTTCAGGTTAAAGAAGTTGAATTTATCCACGGTCATTTCCAGTTCGGGGTTTTCGCTGTCCTCAAGCATGGCGAGCAAAGTGGCCATGATAATGGAACGCGCGCCTTTCTCCCATACCGGGTCGTCCTCGGATTCGATGGGACACAGCACGCCTACCAAGTCATTTAAGTCCTCGTACAATTCGTCGTACACGCGCTGGCGGGAAACCTTGATGATGTCCTTTAATTCCTTTCCGCTTGAGTACGCTTTACCTTGATATTCGAACCATGTTTCCTCGTAGCTTTCCTTGGGGTTGTGCAAAACCAATTCGGATTCGGTCACCGAATCGGTGCGCTTGTATATGCCGTCACCTTTTTGCAAGTAGTCTTGGTACATTTCGAAGATGATTTGCAAAGGATTCCAGCGGTAGGAGGAGTAGGGGTCCCGCAGGTCAAGCACCATGACCTTATACCCTTTTTCCTTCAATTTTTGGGAGTGCATCATAAACAATTCGCCCTTGGGGTCGGTGAGTATCATGGACGAACCGGCACTTGTTTCCCCGAGGATTTGCACCATGGGATTGATAAAGGTCGTGGTTTTGCCGCTGCCCGTGGCACCGATAATCAACGCGTGCATGGGGCTTGCGATATTGACCTTTAATTCCTTGCCTTTCATCACGGCACGCAGGGGCACGCCGTCCTTTTTGTTTTTATGCAGCTTCGTATAATCAAAGGGCTTAAACTGGGCGTCGCGCTCCGTATCGGTCATAAAGCGGGAATTTTCAAGCGCCCCTTCGATACCCTTCGCCTTGGACTGCATCATACGCTTGGCACTCTTGCCGTCGTTCTTGCCGAACACGAAATACAAAAGCACCAAAATGGCGGTGATTACCGCGCCGTATAAGTAGGTATTCTGCTCCATAAATAAAACGGGTTTCCATAAGACGGTATAATCCGATCCGTACACGGCGAATTCGGTGAAGTCGGTGAAGTTAACCAACAAGATTTGGACGCCGTAACCCATCGCCGTTACAACCAACACCCCCAAAAGGAGCCACAAAAGGATTTTCTTTACTATACCCATAACCAACCCTCCGTTTATAAATTAGGCTTTCCACGTTTAACGGGAGCCGTTTTGCCGTTGCCTTGGATGCTTGCCGTCTTTATTTTCGGTTGATTTATTACCCGTGGGTCCAGTTCATCGAAAGCGATACTTTTGCGCATGGGGGTCTTTACCGCCGCGTTCATTTTTTCCCACAGAGGTATCTTTATATTGGTTTCCTTGGAAAAATCGAAGCGGGGTTCGTTAAGCATAAAATGTACCTCATAACATTCGGTTCTCATTCAACAATTCTTTTAACTTCTTAAGCCCTCGGTTGTGCATGGTGGAGACCGTGCTTTCGTTCATTTGCATTTTTTTGGCGATTTCCCGTATGGTTAACCCCCAAAAATATTTTTTCGCGATAATGACACGGGTTTTATTTTCCAGTCGGGATAACGCTACGTACAATCCCTTTAGCGTTTCATCTCGGATTAATTGGGCTTCACCTTCAAAGTCCACACCCAAGGACAGGCTGTCATCCATATCGTCGATATTCAGCGAAACGCGTTTGGCACGGTAGAAGTCGATGAGCGCGTTTTCGGCGATGCGGAACACCCAACCGGACAAACCTCCCTTTTCCGGGTCGTACGACTCAAAATGCGTCGCGACCCGTAAGAAAACCGTGCCGGTTATGTCCTCGGCATCGTGTTTGTTCATTACCCGATAAAATATATAGTTATATATTTTAGGGAAATAAACTTCATACAGTTCATTGAGACTCATAAAACGCCCCTTTTATGATTATTCAATGTCAGGGGCACATGCCGTTGGCGTATTACCGTTGTTTCCTATGTATACGGGGCATATGCCGTTGTAGCTCAATTCATATATGTATAACCGCAATATTTCCGGTTATCCGATTTACCAACCCCAAATAAAAAAGACCATTCAGTACCATTATATAGGCGGTAAAAATTTTGTAATTCGACCGTGGGGGATATTAAGAAATATTTTTAACAATTAATTTTTTTGTATGGTATGATGGAAACGTACAAAATATGTACATAGAAGCGGAGATGAACCATGCAAATCATTGGCTCGACCCCAATTGCGCCGAGAGAGGCTTTGATGCGTTTTTTGGATGGGCTGTCATCCAAGCGGTTTATTTATATCCATGCCCCGGCCGGTTACGGTAAGAGTTTTTCCGTGCGTATGTGGATGGCCCGCCGTGCCGCGCCGAGCGCATGGGTGTCGGTTAACAATTTTTCCGGACGCAAGCCGTCCGAATTCTGCGAACGTTTTGCCGACGCTCTTTTTGCCTTGCAACCGGACAACGAAGCGTTGGAGGAAATCGTAGGGCACAAATCCTTCAGCACCGCACCGTTTGAATTCATAAAACGCGCACTTAAGGTTTTCCGTTCGTACGCAACGGATACGGCGGCGTATACCCTTGCAGTGGATGATTTGCATTTGGTTACAAACCCCCACATGTTAAAAACGCTGCCCGACCTTTTCCATGAATTACCGGAATGCACCAACCTTTTTATATTAAGCCGCGCCGAACCGCCCGACGGTTTTTCGGGTTTTGTCGTAAAGAATATGATGTCGGTCGTGGACGCGGAATATTTGCGTTTTACCGAAAATGAAATAAAAACCCTTTTTGAATCGGGCGGTCACAAGTTAACCGCGTTACAGGCATCGGATATCCTAACGTCGACGGGCGGCTGGGCAATCGGGCTCAACGCGATATTACTTTCCGGCGGTTACAAAAAAAGGCGCAAGTTATTATCGCGTTACTTGGAAACCTTTATACGGGAACAAATATGGGAAAAATGGGAAGCAAAGCGGCGGGATTTTTTGATTGACGTATCAGTCGCGGAGGAGCTTACGGCCGATTTTTGCGACGCGGTAACGGGTAAAACAAACAGCGCGGATATTTTGGACGCGCTCGTACGTGAAAACGCGTTCGTCAGCGTTGACGATGAAGGTATATACCGTTTCCATCATTTATTTTTGGACTTCCTGCGCCACGGTTTTGAACGCGCAAGTGAAAAACGCAAAAATGCCGTACATCAAGCGGCCGGCAATTGGTTTTATAAACGCGGGAATTATTATAAAGCCGTCGAGCATTACATAAAAAGCGGAAATAAAAAAGAGGTCACAAGAAGCCTCAAGCGTATGTATGATTATAATTCACCCTACGCAGCCATTGAGGATACGCTGTCCATCATCCGTTTATCGGTAGGCGGCTCTATAGTGGACGAATACCCCTTTTTATTGGAAGTGCAAGCGTGGACGGCGTTTGTCGAAGGGCGCGGTACGGACATGGAGGAATACCTCGACCGATACTTCAAACAGCTTCCCAAAATTATTTTGCAAAATCCGGCTTCGGCGCAAACGGCGCTGCTGTTGCGATGTATGGATTACCGTAACAGCATGATTGAGGTGACAAAAAAGTTAAGGCGGCTGCCGCTTAAATTATTCGGACAGTCAAACACGCCGTCGCTGTCCCAAAACATGCCCCACTTCCATTGCTCCGTACGGGATTTTTCGGAATATGTATCGGAAGGGGATAAAGGATTCGTATTGTTTAAGAAAACCATCGGCGTATTAATCGGGGAGGAATCGGAAGCCATAATACTTTTAATAAACGGGGGGTTGGCATACGAACGCGGTAACCTTAACGACGCCTACGAATACGCGCTTTCCGCGAACACAAAGGTTAAAGACAGCTTCGCACCCGAAATCCAATTCAACGCTTTTATGTTTCTCACCTCCGTTCTTGAAGCGCAAGGGCACCACGCGGAAGCGCAAAGGGTCCTTGATAACACCTCCGCCATGATAGAACGCCATAAGGCATATTATTTAAACGCGAATTTCCGCGCTTTTATATGCCGATTAAAGATGGCGAAAGGCGACAGGGAAGCGGCGCGGGATTGGTTGAACCATGACGCCGAACCGATGCAAAACACGCTGTCATTTTATAAGCTCTATCAGCATTTCACCACCGCACGCGCTTTGATCGTGACCGGCGATTTAAATATGGCAATCCTGCTGTTAAAAAAGGTATATGCCCTATGTGAACAATACCGCAGAACGCTCGGCGTGATTGAAGCGAATATCCTGCTTGCCATCGCCTATTGGAAAAAAGTACGCGGCACGCAAAACGATGCCCTTATGCCATTGGAAAAAGCCATCCTGACCGCGAGGGAATACGGCTACACGCAACTGTTTGCCAACGAAGGCGCGGACATATCCAACATGCTGCACAAATTGCAAAAACGCGTCATACAAAAAGATTACGCCGGAGCGCTTTCGGCCTTGGAGATTAAATCATTGTATTTTACGGCACTAACGCGGGCAAAGCATTCACCGGGTTTGACGGGAGGCAGGGTATCGGAAAACCTTACCTTCACCCGGCAGCAAAAAACGATTGTACGTTATATAAACGATGGGCTTACGCAAAAGGAAATCGCCGAGCGAATGGGAATAAAACCGTCGTCCGTTAAGGTTCACGCAACGTTGATTTACAAAAAGCTGGATGTGTCGAATCTGACCGATGCCATCATAAAAATACGGGAGTTGGGTGTGCCGGAGGGTGATTGATTGTTACGTGCTTTTCCAAGACGCCGAAAGGGTCAAGTTTCTACATCAAAACAATATCGAACTGCTTTTTCGCGCTGTCCTCTATCATTTTTTGGAACTCCGGGCGATTGTCTGTCTTTGCAAATGTAACGCGGTCAACATAGGTTGTGATGACGGTCATGCCCTGCCGTTCGGCATATTCTTTGCACTCACGGAGTTGCCCATCGCTTGAATGGCGAGCTTAGATTACACAGCGGAGGGGTGCGTTTTTTTCCATGTCGTATCAGCCTTCTCGAATAATTCATCCGCAGTTAAGTCTGCGTAAAGGTCGCGTTGCCACTCTGTATAATCGAAAGGCTCGCGAATAATAAGAGTGATAAACCGTTCTGCGTTCACTAAACCGAACCATTCATTTAATTTCCGCATTCCTTCTTTTCTTAATACAGTATCGGGTATTGTCTTTTCAGCTAACATTGAAATGCCTCCTCACAAATTCCATCGGGTTTATTATCGTGATACCTTGTACGGTTTTATTCAAAACTTTTTGTCCGTGGTGATGAAATAGTCTGCTCCTGCATCAAGTGCGCAAGCGATGTGCATAGCATCTTTTGTTTTGATTCCCAACTGCTCAATGGATTTTGTTTGCGTTAAAATTTGCGGACTTGGTGCGATAATTGTATTCGCAATATTTTCCCATAAAGCAATTTGCTCCTTGCGGTCATCATATGGATTGTCGTTGTTTTCTTGCTCAAGTATGAACGACCATACAAGATTAAGATTGTCTCGCACCACTTCCGCTTGAATGAGTAATTTTGCTTGCGTTTCCAAATGTACAACAGGATGAAGTTGGTTATCAAATGGACGGTTGAAGCAACAGTTGTCCAAGTATACGGTTGTCATGCGTCACCGCCTTCCGCTAGTTGGAACATCATTTCTTTTAATTTTGCGTTCATGGGGGAGCGTGGGTCAAAGCAGGCTTCGATAAATTCTCTAAATTCTTCGCTCTGCTCAATTTTCTTTTTAAGTATGTCGGGCTGGTGTTTGTACTGTGTACCTTGGGGCTTGTCTGTGCGTCCGAAGATGTAATCAAGGGACACATCGAAGTAGTCGGCGTACCATAATAAAACTCTATACCCAGCCTCGGCATTGCCATGCTCGAAGCGGTTAACAGATGAAGGATTTGTTCCTGCCATCTCTGCTATTTTAGTTAGTGGAACGCCGATGCTATCACGCAAAACTTTAAGCCGTTCGCCTACCATTGCCATGTTTGGATTCACCTTCTAGTCATTAAAATTACCTTGACAGGAGTTACAACGCAACTCTATCATGAAAGGGCAAGGCTGTCAACCATAAATAGGATGTTTAAAGTTGCTAATATCGCAATGTATTTTTTTGACAAGTTACCTGATTCAGATAAGATAAAAGCAAGCGAGCGCGTACTCGGGTCGGAAACGACTTGACAGGCGGTCGCTGACTTGTTTTTCAAATAATTTTTAAAAGGGGTCAACGCAAATGATTAAACGTGAAAAATACGAACCGCCGGCTGACGCAATCAATGCGTTGGCCCGATGCCTGTACCCGGCGATGGTTGCATACTTCGAGAGCGACGAAGGTCGGCGCGAGTTTGCCGAATGGTAAGCGATGCAGGGGAAGGCAGCTACACCAACAGAGGAGGGAGCAGAGCAGGTTGCCTAACTGCAACACGAAGGGGCGGTCAGATGATGGCCGCCCCTTCGTTGTATGTTTTTTCTGTTGGTGATTTTTTAGATGCAATTAACGGCAAGGCTGCGTAGCCGTCGCCGCAACGCGGAGGCGATTTCCGGGGACTGGGCTACACCCGGCGAGCGTGCATGGGGACGTGGAATCCACCATGCACTGCTCGCGACTTTTTTAGACATTGTAAAATACGACTTTTCGATTTGGCAAGCAGTGTTTCCGGATCGCCGAAAACGACTTGGCAAGCTATTGATTCGGCTCGCCGAATCATAGTTGTCGCTTGATAGGGTTGCACCCTATGACCTGCTCGCCCACCACAAAATTTTGTTGGGCATTAAGCCCGCATTGCGGTCTGCTATTAAATAATTTCCGCTTGACGCACCAAGAAAAGATTGTTTGTAAACACATCGTTTTCATTGGCAACAGACGCAATCCCCTGCTTTTGAAGTTGCTTTATCACATAAGCCGATAGATTGAATGACTGACCGTTAATGTTACCATCAATTTGGTCAACCAATCGCTTGGGGGTGAAGGATTTGTACGCAGTTTTTAATGAAGTAATCCATTTGTCCCACAAGCCATCCAAGCCGGGACATTTCTTTGCCCATTTTAAAAACAACGCATATTCTTCTTCAGAAAAAATAGGGATGCAAGGTATTATCCTGTTGTCGTTATTTTTGCATAAGCCGTGTGCTATTGCGCGTGCTTCATCTTCTTCGTTTGTTATCATCAACGAAAAATCTTTTCCAAGTGCCGACAAGAAAAACTCAGCATTACCGCTTAACAATCGGCCAAGGTCGTGGCTGAGCGTATCCCCCACCCAAAAGTAGTTGAAGCGTGTGTTGCCGAATCTCCGATAGGAATAACCATTCATGCCGCATGAACGCCAATCGAGTTCTTCTGCACCCTCGGCAACGATGAACCATCCGTATCCGCCGTCTTTACGCGGTGGAAATTTTTGACGTGAATTGTTGTTGCTTTTCACATAAACAATTGCAGGCACAATGATGTGCAACAAATGTGATAACGGAAAGTCCTTACCATAAAAACCAAGCCCCCTAACTTGGCTTTCAACGGATTTAATATATTCCAAAATCGCGCTTGTTGCTTCACCTATCACGGCTTCATTTAGTAAGGAATCCATTTCCGAAGCGGGCGGTGTGATTATAAAATTGGTGGCAAATTTATTACCAATTTGCTCTACCGCATCGCCACTAATCATATGCTCCAGTGTATCCTCAAGATATAATGTGGGTGCGCCTGTCGCCAAACTGATTTCCTCCAAGGTGAGTGGTGAAGTGTAACAAGCCTTGGCGATAGCCTTTTGAAGTTGTGTATTCAGGTATTGCGCAGGGTCGAAAGCTCCGTTGCACATGATGTGCATTTTTATGCGTTCGTAATTCTTTTCCATGTATGTCATCCTTTCGCGGATTTTTTCTCTGCCGGCATGAAGCCGCCACTTTACAGATTCAACTGAGATTCCGTGCCGCTTTGCAATGGTACGAGTATCAACATGGCGGACATAATAATCCACCATAATATCCCGATACATTGCACTCAACGTATGCAATGAAGTGAATACAGCATTGTGAATTTCCATCATATCGTTTTGCACATTGGCATCAATTATCTCCGGAAAATAATCATGACCATACAAAACAACAGGGTCGTCCTTTCTGCTTTGAATTTTGCGAACATAGCGATTATGTGCAACTCTCCAAACATAACCGCTTATGTTAGATATTTTGCCCTGTTTAATGCCATGCAAAATACATAGCAAGATTTCTTGCGACAAATCTTCTGCATCAGCTTCAGAGGTTAGCCGCTTACGGCAAAATCGATAAACAGGTTCGACGTATTGCAATATCACTTCATTCATGCGCTTCTCCTTTCCTGATTTTTAAACACTCATTTCAATTACACCTATAAAGTTCAAAACATCCCGCTTTGGATAGGTGATTTTCCAAATATTTTTTCAGATTTATATTTGACACAGAATTCTATCATGCCCTGCACCAAGATACGAATAAAAAAACAGCTTGGCGGCTATAAATCGCCAAACTGTTCTAATGGGAACTCTACCGCGAACGCTTCCCCTACGAAAAACCATCGGGGGTTCGTTTTAGTTCCTTCTTATGGAGATGAGGGGAATTGAACCCCTGTCCGAAAACCCATCGATAAAGACTTCTCCCATCACAGTCGGTTTATTTATCGCGGGGCGTTACCCCACATGTTCCCTCTGCCAAACGCGATCCGACACGCGAAGGGCTTCGGTAGCTTTTAGGTCTTTTGCCGCTTCAAAGCTACGGGCGGAAAAGTGCCTCGCATAATCGACGCCGGTTGCCAAGCCTGCGAGTGAACTTGGGCCGACGGCTGACTAACGCTTAATGTCTATTAAGCTGCAGCGAGTTGATAATTGTTATTGCCGTTTATTATACGGTGTAGGCCTTTGTTGACGCGGTTACCAAGCCGCGGATGGCTATCCTTATTGTCAAGATCCCCGTCGAAACCATTACATCCCCGTGTAACGGCGCAACATACGGTTATTATATGCATTGCATCGTTTTTTATCAAGTTGAGTTTATATCCAATCCAATACCACCTTCCCGCTTTCCCCCGAGCGGGCGCAGGCGAAGGCTTCTTCGTATTGGGTGTAATGGAAGCGGTGCGTGATGACGGGTGCGATTTCATTTACCAAGCCGGAATGCAAAAGAGCCGCCATCCTGTACCATGTATCGTACATTTGGCGGCCGTAAATACCCTTGACTGTAAGGCTGTTGAATACGATTTTGTTCCAGTCGATTTGCGCGTCGGCGGGGAGGATACCCAGCAAAGCGATTTTGCCTCCGTTGGCCATCGCGTTTACCATATCCGAAAAAGCGGAAGGGTTACCCGACATTTCCAAGCCGATGTCGAAGCCCTCTTTTAGGCTCAGTTTGGGACTGTTTTCCGTAAGGAAGTCGCTGAGCGAGTCGTTTCGTACGTTGACGACGGCGGTTGCGCCCAACCGTTGCGCCAAGGCCAGCTTCGCGTCGTTTATATCCGTAACCACGATGTTACGTGCTCCGGCGCGTTTTAATATGGGCACGGACATAAGGCCGATAGGGCCCGCACCCGTAACTAAAACGTCCTCGCCCAGTACATTGTAAGCGAGTGCCGTATGCGTGGCGTTGCCCAGCGGGTCCAATATGCTCAAAATGTCCAAGGGGATACGTTCATCGCAAATCCATACGTTGCCCGCGGGGAAGGTGATGTATTCGGAAAATACGCCGTCTTTATTGACGCCGATGCCCACGGTTTGGCGGCACAGGTGCGGGTAACCCGTAATGCAATGGCGGCAGTTGCCGCACACGATATGCCCCTCGCCGCTGACCAATTGACCCGGCTTAAGGTGGGTGACGTGTTCACCCGACGCCACTACCTCACCCACGAATTCGTGGCCGATGATTTGCGGGGTTTTAATCGTTTTTTGCGCCCATTCGTCCCATTTGTAGATATGGATGTCCGTACCGCAGATCGCGGTCTTTTTTATTTTAATCAAAACCTCATAGCCGCCTGTTTCGGGGGTGGGAACATCGGCAAGCTCCAACCCCCCCGGCGTTGCGGTGGTCTTTATTATCGCCTTCATGCGAGCCTCCGTTATTAATAACTCAAATGATCTACCGTGCGGGGGTAGGGGATTACGTCGCGGATGTTTTTCATGCCGGTGACATACATAAGGAAACGTTCGAAACCCATACCGTAACCCGAATGCCTAACCCCGCCGAAACGGCGCAAGTCGATGTACCAATCATAATCCTCGGGGTTAAGGCCCAAGAAGGCAAGGTTATCGTGCAGTTCTTCGATACGCTCCTCGCGTTGGCTGCCGCCGATGAGCTCGCCGATGCCGGGTACGAGGAGGTCGGCGCAAGCCACGGTTTTCCTGTCGTCGTTAAGGCGCATGTAAAACGCTTTGAAGTCGCGCGGGTAATCGGTGAGGAAAACGGGCCCCTTATATACTTCCTCGCAAATATAACGCTCGTGCTCGGTTTTTAAATCCATACCCCAACCGAAGGGGAATTCGAACTTTTTGCCCGATTTTTCAAGGTGGGCGATACCTTCGGTATAAGTGCAGCGGGCGAAGGTCGAATCAACCAACGATTGCAAGCGTGCGATCAATCCCGGTTCTATCCATTGCTCGAAGAAAGCCATTTCCTCCGGCGCGTTCTCCAGCACAAAGCGGATGACATGTTTGAGCATGGCTTCGGCGTTTTCCAAGTTGTCGTTTAAGTCGGCGAAGGCAAGCTCCGGTTCGATCATCCAAAATTCGGCCGCATGGGTGGTCGTGTTGGAATGCTCCGCGCGGAACGTCGGCCCGAAGGTATAAACATCACGCATAGACAGGCAAAACGGCTCGACATGGAGCTGCCCCGTAACCGCCAACATAGCTTGCTTGCCGAAGAAATCGTCGGGCGTAACGCCGAACATTTCACCGTGCCCTTCGCCGTCATTACCCGTGATGATCGGCGTGTGTACATGCACGAAGCCGCGTTTGTGGAAGAACTCATGCACGGCGAAGCTCGCCAACGACCGCACGCGGAACACCGCCGCGTACGTATTAGTGCGGGGGCGCAAGTGCGCGATCGTCCGCAGGAACTCAAAGCCGTGGCGTTTCTTTTGCAAGGGATAATCGGAGGGGCATGAGCCCTCCAACAGAACGGTTTTTGCTTTTATTTCAAAGGGTTGTTTTGCGCCGGGGCTTTCCGCTGCTTGGCCGATAACCGTAACACACGCACCCACGCCCAATTTAACCACGTCGTTGAAGGGCATACCGCTTTCGTCCAAATCATCTTCAAATACAACCTGCACGGACCTAAAGAAGCTGCCGTCGTTTAATTCGATAAAGCCCACATTTTTACCGTCGCGCAGCGTACGTATCCATCCGCCTATTTTTATATCCTTACCCAAATAATCCGATGTTGATTTGTGTAAATCCTTGATGCGTGTGTACATGGTTTACCTTCCTTTATAAACAAAATTTTACAAATCGATTGTTTATATCACACTTGCATTTAGGAAGCAATCGGGTATATCATGGTATAACCCATATATTACGGAGGTAATACATGAACGAAACGAACGCCCGCCACATAGAAAACGGCGTACGAATGGTTGACCCCGCCGCAACGTACATAGACGAAACCGTGGAAATCGCAAAAGGCGTCACGATTTACCCGAACGCGGTGTTGGAAGGCGCGTGTGTAATCGAAGCGGGCGCGTATATCGGCCCGGGTGCGCACCTTAAGGACGTACATGTCGGCCCCAACGCAAAAATCCATTCCTACAGCGTATTGACGGACGCGGAGGTTGGTGCGGATACGAACGTCGGACCCTTCGCTTATTTACGGGGAAACGCGGTAATCGGCAAGCGTTGCCGCATCGGCAGCTTTGTGGAGATTAAAAAGTCCCGTGTGGGCGATGATACCAACGCGGCGCACCTCGCTTACATCGGCGATGCGACCGTCGGGTGCAACGTCAACATCGGGTGCGGGGTAATCACCGCCAATTACGACGGTAAAACGAAATCCCGCACAATTATCAACGATAACGCCTTCATAGGCAGCAACGTTAACCTGATCGCTCCCGTGGAAGTAGGGGAGTGGGGATACATCGCCGCAGGTTCCACGATATACGAATCCATACCCGACGACAGCTTCGCCATCGCCCGCGGAAAACAATATACGAAATCGGATTGGGGCAAAGACCCCAGAAGGAATGCGAAGGATTAACCTTTTACCCCCATGGATACGGCAACGCAAGCAACGCAGACGGATGATACATATCTTGGTCGCGGCGCAGGTTGCCGTACTTTTATTGTTGGGCGGCGCGGTTTTATCCATACGCGCAACCGAAAATAAAGCACGGGAGCACACCGCCCGTCTCGCGGGGCAAATTGCGGAAACGGACTTCGTACCCCTTATGGAAGCGGAAGCCGCACGCGAAGCGCGGGAGATGTTTTTGGATATAGACGGCAATTTTGATTCCGACCGGTTAGCAACAGTCATCGAAAATATACCGGATGGCGTACGGCTCGCAACGGTCGATTATTCGGGGGCGGTTATAACATTGGTCGCGTATGCCGATCACTTATCCGACATCGGTACACATCAAAGTCTTTTACGGGAGACAAATAAATTCCAAACGGTTTTACTGGGGCAGCTTAACCGATTGGAGAACGGACGCATACGCTATACCCTGCGCCTTGGCGTTGAGCCGTGAAAACAAGCGGTTATTCTTACATAGAAGTCCTTATCGCAGTTGCTTTGTTTGCGATTGCACTGGCGGCGATATTGCCCACAGTCTACCAATCGGGCCGAAACATGGCTTATGCCCATGACGGATACCAAGCGCACCTCCACGCGCAAAACCTGATGTTGGCCGTCCGCGGGGAATTGGAAACAGGTGTGCCTTCAACGGCTCTAACCCGCGCGGAAACCGTTGCGCACGCGTACGCCTCCGAACGCGACGGCGTTTCCTTTACCGTATGGCTCATTGACGGGGAAGGGGGTTATATCTTCCGTTCCCCCTGCGCACCGGACGCCGATGCGGACATAATCGGTGATTCAACCACAAGACATAACCGTACCGTTATCGTCGTGGCCGTATGGAACGGGAACAGCAACGTCGCTGCCCGTGCGATCGGCTTCGTATAAATCGTTTCCCTTCGAATCGATAACGACCACCGTAGGGAAATCCTCCACCGTTAACCGATGTATCGCCTCCGTACCGAGGTCGCGGTAAGCCACCACTTCGTATCCTGTAATGCGGCTCGCCAACAATGCGCCCGCTCCGCCGATGGCACCCAAATAAACCGCTCCCGTTTCCTTTATCGCTTTAATGACCGACGGGGAACGTTTACCCTTGCCGATCATCCCCCGCAAGCCTACGCCCAATAATTGCGGGGTGTATGCGTCCATGCGACTTGATGTGGTGGGCCCCGCCGAACCGATGGTTTGACCGGGCTTGGCGGGGGTAGGGCCTACATAATAAAAAGTCGCGTCCTTGATGGGAATGGGGAGCGGTTCGTTCTTCTGTAAGGCTTCCGTGAGGCGTTTGTGGGCGGCATCCCGCGCGGTGAACAGCTCTCCCGTTAAATAAACCGTATCGCCGCAGTTAAGGACTGCGGTTTTTTCTTTTGAAAGGGGTAATGTAATGTGATGGGTCATTTTATATCACCTCTGTCGTGTGGCGGGCGGCGTGGCAATTTAGATTAACGGCGCAAGGTAATCCCGCGATGTGTGTGGCTGTATGTTCAATGGATACGCCCAACGCCGTGGTGCGCCCGCCAAAGCCTTGGGGGCCGATACCCAAGGCGTTGATTTTTTCCAACAGCGAGTCTTCCAACCGCGCGAAGTCCGAATCATTTGCGGGTTTGCCGATGGGCCTGAGTAGAGCCTTTTTCGCCAGCAACGCCGCTTTATCCAGCGTCCCCCCCAAGCCAACCCCCACAATGATCGGGGGGCAGGGGTTGGGTCCCGCGTTCCTGACGGTTTTCAGCACAAATTCAACGACGCCTTCCAATCCGTCGGAAGGTATTAACATCTTTACGGCACTCATGTTTTCGCTGCCGAAGCCCTTGGGTACTACGGTAATCGTAACCTTGTCGCCGGGGACTTGGTCGAGGTAAAGCATCGCGGGGGTGTTGTCATTTGTGTTGACCCGATCAAAAAGGGGCGCGCGTACGACGGAATTGCGCAGGTATCCCTCTTTATAACCGCGGCGCACCCCTTCGTTGACGGCGGTTTGGATATTGCCTTTGATATGGACATTTTCGCCGATTTCCAAGAAAACACAAACCACGCCCGTGTCTTGGCAAATGGGCATGTTTCGCGCTTCGGCCAGTTTATGGTTTTCGATGATTTTATCCAATATATCCGCGGCGATGGGGGAATCTTCGCGCTTTCGGGCGTTTTCCAACGCGGTTTTAACGTCCTCGGGCAAACGGATGTTCGCTTCGATACATAAGCGGGACACGGCTTGGGTGATTTGCTCGGCGTTGACCGTCCGCGGGAAGGTAAGGTTTTCGGGTGTGAGTTTATTGATGACCGCATCGTAATTTCCCGCGTGGTGGGGGAAATCGCAATTCGCGCACAGTTTGACCTTGATATCCTCATGCTTCGCCCATGTAAAATCGCCGCCGCATTCCTTTCCCAAGGGATATAACGGGCAATAGCAAAACAGGCAATTATGCGACGCTTCGTCGCCCGTATCGTGGCAAGGGAAAAACATACACGCTTTGTTGGTAAAAAACCGTTGATTCTCTTGCATAGTACACCCCGCGAATGTTCGGTTGACATCTCGTTTATTTGCGTCATTATAGGATTAAAAACAGATAATTGCCAATATGGGATGTGTAGGATGAACGGGAAAACGGTAGTAATGGGCGTAATCGGCGCGGACGTACACGCCATCGGGATTAAAATCCTGTCCCATGCCTTTACGGAGGCGGGGTTTAACGTGGTTAATTTGGGGGTGATGGTTTCGCAGGAAGAATACATTGAAGCCGCCATCGAAACGAACGCCGACGCGATTATCGTATCGTCATTATACGGCCACGGCGAAATGGACTGCCGCGGACTGCGGGAAAAATGCGAAGAAGCAGGACTAAAGGACATCCCTATGTATGTGGGGGGCAATCTGGTGGTGGGTAAACGTAATTTCGATGAAGTGGAAAAAATCTTCCTCGAAATGGGCTTTAACCGTGCATATCCGCCGGGAACCGCTCCGGAAAAAGGCATCGCCGACATCAGCAAGGATTTGGGTGTCGAACAACCATGAATACCCGTGACGAATCCCGAAGGGATTCGGGTTTTATCCTAACCGTGGACTTCGGCAGTACCTTTACGAAGGTCGTTGCCATTTCAACCGAAAAGCCGGAAATCCTCGGTACGGCGAAGTCACCCACGACCATCAGCACCGATATTCGGGAAGGGTTGGACGCCGCAGTTAAGGAATTATTCGCCCAAACGGGCAAGCTGACCTTTACCCATAAGCTGGCGGCATCCAGCGCGTACGGCGGGCTCAAAATGGTAGCGGTCGGGTTGGTACCGTCATTAACGGCAAAAGCGGCGACTTTGGCGGCATGCAGCGCGGGAGCCAAAGTGGTAAAGACCTTTTCCTATGAATTAACCGCTTCCGAACAGGACGAAATCCATGGGATTCAACCGGATTTGGTTCTCCTCAGCGGCGGTACGGACGGCGGCAACAAGGAAGTAATCCTACATAACGCAAATAAACTGGCGGAAACAGAAAGCGATTTCGCGGTGATCATCGCGGGGAATAAATCCGCGGCCGAAGAAGCGCGGAATATATTAACCCGATCCGGCAAGCACGCCGTTATTTGCGGGAATGTCATGCCTGTTTTTAATACCTTGGATACCCTCCCCGCAAGGGATGCGATAAATACCTTGTTTTTGGAAAAAATAATCGAAGCAAAGGGCTTGGCGCAAGCGGCCCGCGAAATGACGATGCCGATCATCCCTACACCCTTGGCGGTATTCGAATGTATGCAATTATTATCGGAAGATATGGGTGATATTTTAGCTGTGGACGTAGGCGGCGCGACCACGGATGTATACTCCATGTGTAACGGAAAACCGACATTACCCGGGGTCACCCAAAAAGGCTTACCCGAACCCTTCGCAAAGCGTACGGTGGAAGGGGACTTGGGGATGCGCCACAGTCAGGAAACGCTGATCGAAAAAATTACTTCGTTTCAAATAGAAACAGAGTTACCCGACATCGAAGGCTACCGTACCGCGTGTCGATCGGATTACGCATACATCCCGCCCTTTGGGTCCCCCCATGCCCTAATCGACCAAGCACTTGCCGGCATCGCCATGGACATGGCGACGGCCCGCCACGCAGGATACCTCGAAACCGCCTACACCCCCTTCGGGGAATCCTTTTATCAACTGGGAAAGGATTTGACCGCCGTTAAATACGTCATCGGAATAGGCGGGCCGATTATCTACGGCAACGATCCAACCGGCATCCTTAAAAACGCGGCATCCCCAACCCGCGGCAATGTACTAAAACCCGTATCCCCCCAATTTTTATGGGATAAAAAATATATTATCTCCGCCATGGGGTTGCTTGCCCGGGCGGATAAAAAAGCAGCCTTGCAAATATTGGAAAGCGAGTTGTAAACCATGGAGCCCGTAAACAAAAAACTCACCGAAGACGCCTTCTATGAAATCCAACAGGAAGTCCTTACCCAATGGCCGACGGGAAAAGACGTCTGCTTCGAGGACGCGGTCGCGTTCCACAAGCGATACCCCGCGAATAAAAATTTTGCGGGGAAATTAGCCAAGGCCGAAAAGGACGGCGTTACGCTGATACAACCCCGCGCGGGGGTGGCGTTGCCTTCCTTACTGGTGGAACTGCTCAGCTATTTGGAAACCGAAGGTGAAGCCGACCTCCTGCCCACCACCATCGACAGCTACACCCGCCACAACCGCTATACCGAAGCCGAAGCCGGTATTGAAGAAAGCAAACGCGAAAACCGATCCATGCTCAACGGCTTCCCTGTAGTCAACTTTGGGGTGGAGGTTTGCCGTAATATCAATACCTCTCTTAAAGCCCCGGTGCAGGTGCGCCACGGCACACCCGACGCACGGTTACTGACGGAAATTTCCCTCGCGGGGGGATTCACTTCCTACGAAGGCGGCGGGATTTCTTATAATATTCCGTATTCCAAGAATTACCCCCTCGCCAAGAGCATCGCCGATTGGCAGTACGCCGACCGATTGTTGGGCATGTACGCCGAAGCGGGGGTAATTATCAATAAGGAACCTTTCGGCCCGCTGACGGGTACGCTGGTGCCGCCATGCGTATCACATGCGGTTGCAGTCATCGAGGCGTTGCTGGCGGCGGAGCAGGGCGTGATGGATATCACCGTTGGGTACGGGCAATGCGGCAATTTGGTACAGGATGTTGCCGCTATTAAGAGCCTCCGCTCATTAACGGAGGAATATTTGCAAAAATTCGGTTACGGTGATGCCGCCGTCACCACGGTGTTACACCAATGGATGGGCGGCTTCCCGCAGGACGAATCGAAGGCATTCGGCGTCATATCATGGGGCGCGGCGGCGGCGGCCCTTTCCAAAGCCACCAAAGTCATCGTCAAGACCCCGCACGAAGCCATGGGTATCCCCACCAAGGAAGCCAACGCTTCCGGTTTAAAGGCCACACGGCAGGTCGTTTCCATGTTAAAAGACCAATCAATGCTGGATGACACCCGCGTATTGGCGGAATATGAAATGATCATGGAGGAAACCCGAACCCTGTTGGAGCGTAGCTACGCGCTCGGGGAAGGGGATTTCGCCATCGGTACGGTACGGGCTTTTGAAGCGGGAGTGCTGGATATCCCCTTTGCGCCCAGCCGCAATAACTTGGGTAAGCTGCTCCCCGCGCGGGACAATGACGGCGCGGTGCGCTTGCTGGACTGCGGAAATATGCCGTTTAGCCAAGACATCAAGGACTTCCACCGCAAGAGGCTGGAAGAACGCGGACAATATGAAAAACGTAAGGTTTCCTTCCAAATGGTGGTGGACGACATCTACGCCATCGGCAAAGGCAATCTTGTGGGGAGGCCCGTATGAAAATCAAGGATATTATTTGCGCACCCGGGCGTACGGGGTTCTTCTTCGACGATCAAGCCGCGATCAAAACGACGGCTGTCGCCGACGGTAACGCCTATATCGGAAAACCCGCAACCCCGGGCTTTACCCAAGTACGCCAAGCGGGTGAATCCGTGTCGGTTATGTTCATCCTCGAGGATGGGCAAATCGCCCACGGTGATTGCGCCGCGGTACAGTATTCCGGTACGGGGGGGCGCGACCCGTTATTTTTAGCGAAGGATTTTATCCCGGTTATCTTAAAAGAAACGGAAGCATTATATAAGGAAAAGGAAGTAACCACTTTTAAGGAAATGGCGCAAGCCATTGACAACCGCCGTCCCTGCCACACCGCCATACGCTACGGCGTAACCCAAGCCTGTTTGGATGCCGTGGCGAAAGCGAACCGTAAGCTAATGGCACAAGTAATCGCAGAGGAATACGGTTTGACGGTTTCCGATAAACCCATCCCGATCTTCTCCCAATCCGGCGATGACCGTTATAACAACGTGGATAAGATGATCCTTAAGGGGTCAGAGGTGCTTCCGCACGGTTTGGTCAATAATATAACCAAGCTGGGGCATAAAGGTGAAAAATTGCTGGAATATATCGGCTGGCTGCGCGACCGCATCGTACGATTATCACCGTACGCGGGTTATAAACCCGTACTCCACATCGACGTATACGGCGTACTGGGAATCGCTTTAGACCATGATTACGGTGCCATCGTTGGCTTCATGGCAAAGGCGCAAAAAATGGCCGAACCCTTCACCCTGCGTATTGAAGGCCCCGTGGATATGGGCAGCCGTGACCCCCAAGTGGAGGCGTTAGCCGAACTTGTCCGAAAATTGCAAACAAGCGGCATCGATGTGGAAATCGTAGCCGACGAATGGTGCAACACCCTCGAAGACATTAAAATCTTCACCGACAACCAAGCCGGACACATGGCGCAAATTAAAACCCCCGATCTCGGGGGTATCAATAATTCCATCGAAGCGGTGTTGTATTGTAAGCAAAACAACATGGGTGCGTACCTGGGCGGCACTTGCAACGAAACGGACCGAAGCGGCCAAGTTTGCACGCACATAGCCATGGCGACCTCCCCTGTGCAAATATTGGCAAAGCCCGGCATGGGTGTAGATGAAGGGTATATGGTCGTATTTAATGAAATGAATCGGATATTGGCGTTAACGAAAGGGGCTTTGTGATGCGCGAATTAAAGATACTTTCTCCCACGGCAATCTTGGGTTACGGTTTCCCCATGGCTTCATGGGAAGAGGGGATGCGCCGCAAGCCCGACGTGATCGCCGTGGACGCGGGTTCCACCGACCCGGGGCCGTATTATTTGGGCGCGGGGATTTCCTTCACCGACCGCGCCGCCGTCAAGCGGGACTTGGCTGTCATGATACCCGCCGCGCTCGAAGCGGGCATTCCGTTGATCATCGGTTCGGCGGGGGGGAGCGGTGCCTTACCCCATTTGCAATGGAACCGGGAAATTATTGAGGAAATCGCCGCCGATCAAAATTTATCCTTTACCTTGGCGGTGATTCCCGGTGATATCGATAAAAAGACTATCCTTTCATCGATGGAAGAAGAACGCATTTCACCCTTGCATCCCGCGCCGGAGTTAACGCAAGCGGATGTCAACGCCGCCGCCCACATCGTAGCCCAAATGGGGGTTGAACCCATCATCCGCGCGCTTGATGAAAACGCGCAAGTGGTTTTGGCCGGGCGAGCGTATGACCCCGCCGTGTTCGCGGCGGCAGCCATCCGCGAAGGATACGACCGCGGGCTTGCCGTCCACTTGGGCAAGATATTGGAATGCGCCGCCATCGCCGCCACGCCCGGCAGCGGAAGCGACTGCATGATCGGTTATCTCGGCGGTGATTATTTCCGCGTGGAGCCCCTTTCCGCCGGACGTAAATGTACAACGCTGTCCGTAGCCGCGCACACCCTGTATGAAAAAACCAACCCTTATATCCTGCCCGGGCCCGGGGGTATATTGGACTTGCGGGAAACGGTTTTCACCCAAGAAACGGACATTTGCGTCCGCGTGACGGGAAGTCGCTTTTTTCCGTCGGATGTTTATTCGGTCAAATTGGAAGGCGTAAAAAAAGTCGGATGCCGTACGATATCCTTCGCTTCAACGGCTGACCCGGTGATGATCGCGCAAATCGATGAAATCACTCCGGCGGTTAAGGCACGGGTACGGGATAATTTTTCGGGTATGGATGATTATTCTTTAGATTTCAAGATATACGGTAAACCCGATAAACCCGGCACGTCGGGGATATTTGCCGCTTCCTCCGTGGGTATAATTAACGCTTTTCCCGCTGGTGCCGATTCTAACCTCTCCCCCGAAAGTGCCGATTGCGCAGTCCCTCCCACCGGTGCCGATTGTGCCGTCCCGGGCGCAACTCCCGCCGAGCTTGCCATCATCATCGACGCGGTAGCCCCCACGCAAGAAATGGCAAACACAATCTGCTCCTTCGCGCGGTCAACCCTGCTGCACTACGGCTACCTCGGGCGTATTTCCACCGCGGGCAATCTGGCATTCCCGTTCTCCCCCTCCGACGTAAAGATGGGGGATGTGTACGCCTTTTGCGTGTATCATTTAATGGAAGTGGCAAACCCGTGCGAGTTTTTCCCGATTGAATATATACGATTGGGGTGCTGTATATGATGTATCAATTATCCGACCTCGCGGACGTAATCCGCTCTAAGAACTCCGGTCCGTATGAGTTGACCTTCGACATCATCTTCAAGACGCAAGCGATTTACGAGGCCGTAATCAAATCCGAAGCGATCAACAGGGAATCCTTTGCCGCGTTGTACGGCATCCCCCACGGCGATGTAATGGAAATCGTACACTTCGACCCGGCGAAGGCAATCAAAATCACCATTGTCCGCCCCATATGCTCCGGTGACCTGCGGGAAACCGACGTGTACGGCGCGCAGCAGCACGTTCCGCTGATGGCGTTTTCCGTAAAAATGGAGGACGCATGTTAAAAAAGACCTTCATGCAGGATTTTATGCTTTACGCGGTGTACCTCGCGCCCCGCGGCAACGAGCGTCTTATGATATTGGGCGAAGAAATCTCCCATCGGCACCTAAGCATCAAGGACAGGCTTATCGGCATCATCGGGGATGCGGGCTCGGGTAAATCGTCGCTGATCAAGGGGATGTTCCCGGGGCTGGAGCTTTCCAACGACGACGACGGCATCAACCCCGCAAAAATCATGCAAATCCGCGACCCCATCGGCAGTATGCAGGACGCGTCAACCTTCCATATGGACATGCGCTTCCAAACCGCCTTTACCCAAATGCACGAAATCGTGACCTTCGTGCGCACCGCTTTGGTAAAACAGCGGCGGCTGATTATCGAACACTTCGACCTCCTGTACCCTCACTTGGATATGAACGCCGAAATCTTGGTGGGAATCGGCGAGGAAATTATGATTGCCCGCCCCACGGTGTTCGGCCCCGCGCCCAAGGACATTTACGACATCGTGTACCCTTCGGCGAAGTACCGCAAAATGGCACACACCGCCGAGGACATCACCACCCTCGTCGTTACGAAGGAATACGGGATGCCCCGCACCTGGACCACGACCGATGTACGCAAGGGCTTCGTGATGGCGTTTGAAAACCCGCCCAACGTAAGCGCGGCGGAGCTGGAAGTCTTGGAGCGCAGGGTAAGGGAAATCATCGAAGCGGACCTTTCCGTAAGCTACGTAAACGAAGAAATGATAAAAATCGGCGATGACCATATGAAATGCGCCGGCCCCCGCATCCATGTGCGGAGTACCGGCGAAGTGGAAAACTTCCGCTTGGTAAAGGAAATACACCCCGACCCCCTAAGCGGCGCATACCTGCTGGTAGGCTTGGTAGGCGAACAGGGGGAAGCCGATTTAAAGAACTTGAATAAGTTTAAAATATTCTGAAATATTCCGGCACATACCTGTATACTATCCGCCCAAGCGGGTATACTATCTTCGCAAGGCATATACTTTCGAACAGAAAATTGCGAACAATCGCATATATCCTTGTTATAGGGCGGGAAACCGCCCTTTATTATTTTATAGGAGTGATACCATGCCGGATACCGGTTTAAATCCCGACAAAATCCGCTTTCGCTGGCCGGAAGAAGTAACGCAACACGCCGAACCCCAATACCTCAACGACCGCAACCGTAAAAGCGACGAATACCTCGACAGATGGCCCGGGTCTTTGTTTTAACCCCGGGCTTACTTTTTCGGTTATATTATACTACTAAAATATATAACATCCCCCGGCGTACCGTCATGGAAGGAATAATCCTCATGGGGGTGGGATTTTATCAACTCATACTTCCCGCCGGTATATTCATCCGCTATCCTCTCCCAAAAACGAGCGGACGCTGTATTAACCGGATGGAAAACCACCTGCCATGTCCCTTTATAACTGTCAAAAATTTTAAATAACGCTTGCTTTCCAATACCCAAGCGGCGGTATTTATGCATAACAAATAACTCGTTAACCTGATAATCCGTCTTTTTATCTCCGTTAATCCCGTCGCCGATCATCACAAATCCTGCCAACTTGTCATCGGCTTCTATGAAGAACGCGGCGTACTTTCCGTTTTTTTCTCTGTATTCTTCTTCAAAATAACAACCGTAAAGACCATCTTGACGTACATCCCAATGATGATATTGTGAAAATTCATATAATTTAGGGCGCATCAACAGTATGTTAGACTTCGTTTTGAGCGAAAAATCCGGCGGAAGAGGAATTAAAACCACGATAAAGTAAAAGCCCGCATCATCAACAAACGCTGACAATATGGGCTTTTCTAGCGGAAGAGGGATTTGAACCCACGACCCCACGGGTATGAACCGTGTGCTCTCGCCAACTGAGCTATTCCGCCACAGGCACGCCCCACGAGTTACCCCCGTGGGGCGTTTGGTGTTACATGGGAACAGATGGACTTGAACCAACGGCATCATGCTTGTAAGGCATGCGCTCTCCCAACTGAGCTATGCTCCCGTGCGCGACG
>Ga0123353_10000872_pt1 | contig 36748 bp, 50 predicted proteins | sample TergutLab28metaG_3_FD_92763 | JGI IMG/M metagenome (GOLD analysis project Ga0123353, IMG submission 92763) | Labiotermes labralis P3 segment gut microbial communities from Petit-Saut dam, French Guiana - Lab288 P3 | ecosystem: Host-associated > Arthropoda: Insects > Digestive system > Gut ... | reverse complement strand
CGTGTGGAGCAGGCTCGATAGCATCGAGCCAAAAGTTAACAGCTTTCTCTAGGGTTTACAACCACTTAAAGAAAGCGATTAAAGAAAATGAAAATGCCGCTCAGCGCTAACTGAACGGCATTACGGCTTGTGGGCGCTCTTTTCGTCGACGACGTATTCTTGTCGCCCCCCTGCGCTCTGGAATTTTCCGGCAATTTGCGGCAGGAGGATGCCACCATGCCAGCCGTTTCCACCGCCAGGCTCGAAGCCCGAATCAGCCCGGAATTACAGAAAATGCTCAAGCGCGCCGCCGAGATTCAAGGCCGCACCCTGACCGATTTCGTCGTTACCGCCGTTCAGGATGCGGCACAACGCGCCATCGAGCAGGCCGAAATCATCCGTTTGTCGCTTGCCGATCAGCAGCTTTTTGCCGAAGTACTGCTCTCGCCGCCCAAGCCCGGCCCCGCTCTCAAGCGGGCGATGGCTCGCCACGACAAATTGGCGCGCGCCGAATGACCCACGCGCCGGTGCTGATCGCGGCACTGGATGCCAAGCATGATCGGGCCGCATTCGATTGCGGCATACCTGTGAACGAGTGAGATAAATGGGCGGCGGAGTTGAGATAATTCGGGGATATACCGGAATTTTCCGGGATTTATCGGGACATGTTTTGCAATTTTATTGCAGCCATTGCAAGGCGATCATGGCGCCCGCCGGTTGAGCATCCTGCTGATTGTGTCGAGGATCGTCCGCTCAGCTTCCGGTTGGAGTTTTACCGCTTCAGGCGGGCCGGTGAAGAGCATGAATGGGCGGGCTGGGATTTTCGAGCCGGGGTGGTTGACCTGCTTGACGACTGTCTCTTTGCCCTTCGAGCCAAAGGCTAGCGCCTTCTTGTCTTTCGGTCGGATCACATGGGGGCGGGTGGTGCCGCCGAACTGGTGGATCGCGGCATAGGGTACGTTGCTGCCGATCTGTACGAAGTCCGGGCCGTAGTCGGTGGACAGGCTTGCGGCCAGGATACCGCTATCTTGCAGGATCATCAGGACAGAGCGGCCTTTGCCTTTCTTCAGCCGCGCCGCTTCGGTTGAGGCATGTAACGGCAGCCAGCGCGGGCGGCCCTGGGACTGAAAATTCTGCTCGGTTTCGTACTCCAGATCGCTGGCGATGGCTCGCATCATCGGCGTCGCGTTGGTCATGACTGCGAGGATTTCATCCAGCCAGTGGCCTACCTTTCCGCTATCGACTTCGACGGTAAAGCTCATCTCGTCACGCTCCAATCGAACCGCTGCACGCTCTTCAACCCGCCGCGTTCCGTTTCCAGCACCACGCGCACGGCCGGCCATAGCTGATTGCCGGCGGTAGCGGGGTCGGCGTCTTCGTCCGTCCAGGTGTAGCTGGTTCCGGTGAAGCCGGTTTCGGTTTTACGCAGCGTCATGTTTCCCGGCGTCGCGCCGCCGTAGAGGTAGAGGTTATAAGTGACGCCCGTTTCCGGGCCGGTGTTGCCGGCCAGCCAATCGACCAGCAGATCGGCCTGGGTCAGGCGGTCGCGGTGCGACCAGGCGATGGTCAGGGCGCCGCTGATGCTGGCCGGCCAGCGGAGGTTGTTGAGGCGGACATTGGCCGGTGGATAGGGCCTCGCCGCCCGGCCGGCAAGGGCAATGGTTGAGGTCGGCGCGCTGGCCAGCGCCAGGGTGCCGGAGCCGGTGCGGGTCAGGGCGCGAACCTGCGCCGTCATGCCCTGGACGTATTCGCGCTCGTCGAAGCCGTAATCCTGCGCCGAACCGTAGCACCACAGTAGGGCGCCCGCCGGGTGTGCGGCGGGAATGGTGTCGCCGCAGCCGCGCCCGACGGTGATGGTGTTGGCCACGGTATTGATGGCGTCGATACGCACCAGTTCATCCTCCAGCCAGGCGGCGCTGCCGATCTCGACACCGTCCAGCATGGAAGCATCCACCATGGGCAACACCGTCGCCGACCGATCAACCGATGCCGCCAGCGCGGCCGCCGGGCAGAATGTCCCCATATCCGCATTGCCGACGGAAAACCCGCCCGCCCCCACCGATACGGCCACGTCGAAACCAAGCGCCAGACCGCTTGGCGAGGTCGCCAGCATCGCCACGAAAGCCGCCGAATCGGCCAGGCCGCGCGCGTTAGCGTCGCCGATGCGCAGCAGCAGATCGCGGTAGCCGGCCTCGACGGCGCGCTGCGCCGGCACCGGCTGCGGCATCAGATCGGGGCGGACGAAGCCGCCGGGGTCTTGTCCCAGCCAGCTTGTCGTCGGCAGGCCGAAAACATCCTCGACAGCGATGATGGTTACCGTGCCGTCCGTGCCCTCGCCATATTCGCAGCGCCCAGCGCGCACTACCATGTTATTGACGCCGACTTCCGGCGCGGCGATGCGGAACACGTCGCCGGGGGCGATCAAGGCGCCGCGCCGATTCAACTTGACCGTGAACTTCTTGAGATTGCCGCCCATGGATTTCAAATCGCGCAGGGCCACGCGAGCAGCCAGATCGGCGGTTGGCAGGCCGGGATATTCGCGCGTCAGCGACACCACCGCGCCGCCGGCCGTGGTGATGGCCGCCGCGTTGCGTTGGCGCACCGAGCGCATTTCGCCGCGCGCCAGCGGCGAAATAAACTTGACCACGACCTCGCTCGGGCCGTCGAAAATGGCCGCGCTCTCGAATTCCTCCACCGCCAAGAGGCCGGAATCGGCATCGAAGATCGGCAGCGTGGCCGGGTCGTAATCGTCGCGCACCAGCCGCAGCTTCAGCTTGCCGGTGCGCCGGTCGACGAACATCGAGCCGCCGATGTGGTCGATCACGCTCTGGGCGAAATTGACGATCGAATCCTGGGCGTTGAATTTCAGGCACATGCCGAAGCCCTCGGCGTAAAGCTTGTCCGCCGCCGCGCGGAAGCTCGCGTCGTCGATCCGCGCCGGCGGCAGGCCGCGCCCGTTCTTCGTATCGGTGTAGAGCTGCATCAGGATATGGGCCGGATTCATGGCCTTGATCTGGTTGCCGGCGAGCCAGATGGCTGCCCGCTCCGGGTACCAGGCGCCGTTCTCCCAACCGGCGTTGGTGCGCCGCACGCGGAATTTCCATGGCTTCGGGTAGGGCGTCATGGCCGAAATGCGGCCATCGAAAAACACGCTGGCGACGCCGCGGAAGGCCGGCACCAAGCCACCCAGCATGGCCGCCAGACGCGGGAACACCGGCTGATCGACATCGCCCATCAAAACCTTGAGCGGGCCGACGATGCCGCCTTCCTTTTTCTCGCCGCCGAAGAGGTTGGGCTGGTTGATTTGGAACTCGGCATTGCCGCTGGCGCTGCCAGTCCAGGCCGTTTTGTCGCCGACCACGATCTCCCTGATCTCGTCGAGCGGCCCGCGCCCGAGGCCCATATGCAGGCCCATCGAATACCAGTAGCCGATGGTGACCTTTTTACCGCTGCCCATGCTTTACCCCTCACCCCAACCCTCTCCCCGCAAGCGGGGCGAGGGGGTTAAACCAGATTTCCATTCCACCACGGCAATCGCCAGCGCGTCGCCAGTGGCGATCAGGGCTTCCGCCGGAATGCCATCGCGCACGAAATCCGCCCAATCGAACCCATGCCGCGCCGCCCACTGGCGGCAGCCGGCCATGCAATAGCCTTGCTTGCCGGCGAACGGCACGGCGGCGAGATCGGCAGCGGTAATCATCATTTGCCGGCTCATTTGCCGGATTTCGTCTTGATCGCCGATATCCGCCAGTTGCCGGCACCCAGCACCATCCAGTCGCTGACCCAGACGTCGCCGAATATCCAGATTTGCGCCGAACCCTCGGCGGTCTGCGGCAGGTCGATGTCGGAAAAGGCCGCTGGCTTGGCGTTCTTCGGCTTGGGCGCGGTCAGTACCGAAATGACCAGGGAGACGATCAATATGAAAAGTTGAAACATAGGTCTCGCCTTTTAGAAAAACGGGTTGTTCTCGAACGGCGAAATCCCCGGCATGTGCGGGAATCCGCCATAGTTGTCGAGGTTGTTGTAGACCGTCGCGCACATCGCCCGCGTCTGATCGCAACCGGGAAAAGCGGAAATCGTTTGCCCGGCCCGGATGCCGGCGGTGCCGGAAAGCAGCGTCAGTTTCAGCCCAGCCTGTGCCTCGATGGCGCGGCGCTCGACCACGCCGGCAGGCGTCGCCCACTCGATATAGCCACCGGCGTAGTTACTGCTGGGCAGCCCGGCGACGGTGACGGTGGCGCCATCCAGCGCCGTGATCGTCGTCTGAATCTGGTGCAGGGCGCGGGAAACCCGGCAGGCCATGTCGTAAATGGTGTGCGGGCAGTTACGCTCGTAGGCGAGGCGCAGCGCATTGCGGCCCATGCTGGCGGCGAGCGAGTTGCAGACGATTTCCGTTTGGCCGGGGGCGGTCCAGCGCACCGCCTGAACGGTGCCGATCCAGACGATCAGGGCGTTATCCGCGGCATCGGCGAGGCCATGGTGAAAATCCCGGATGGTCAGCCAGATTTCGTCGCTCGGCGGATGGCCGACGAACATGCCGACCACCTCCAGATCGTCCGGTCCCGTTAGCGTCAGCGCGTCGGCGGAGGTTTCGCCGGTCTGGCGGATGCCATCGTCGGAAATCGGCACGGCGCGGTAATCGCAGGTTTGAAAACGGATGTCGCGGTCGGCGCTGGTATAGGCCCAGGCGGCGGGGCCGCGCTCGAACAGGTAAAGCCTGGCCGGGCGGCCTTCGGCGAGGGAATATTCCTGGTCAGAGAACGTCATCGCGTACCCCTCGAAACACAATTTCAGCTTCAGCCAGGCCGTCCAGGTCGGCGTGATGGCGGATGGTCACCTCGTCGGCATCGGCGCGCATGGCGCGTAAAAAGTGGAGGCGCGCCACCTCCGCCGGCAGGATCGCCGTCTGTAGCGGCGGCTCGATGGCCAGCACATCCTGGTCGAGTTCAATATCCTCGCTGGCGGCTGTGATGCGGCGCAGCAGGCGTAAGCCGTTGTTCAACTCAATGGCGATGTCGGTCAGGCCGAGCCGGCCGACGCCGAAGCGGCCATAACCGCAGCGCTTCACCCGCAGCACCGAGCCGGATGCGGGGGCATCCAGAGTCAGACTCTCGGCCCAGGCCGGCAGCCATAGCGAGCGCTGCCGGCCGCGCAGGAAATAGGCCAGCCGCCGGAACCCATCCCGTGCCGCCGGCCCATGCAGGAACCAGCGGTGCGACTGGGTAACGAAGCCAACCCCGGCCACATCGGTGCGGCTGCGCTTGCCGAATTGATTATCCAGTTCCGACAAGATACGCGCCACCGAATCGGACAAATCCTCAACCTCGTTGGGCCGCTCGAAAAACGCCGGGCGACCACGGTAGCTGTCAGCGGGTGAAGTTTCCGGCCAGTCGCAGGCATCAAGCACCTCGAAGCGCGCCGAAAACGTCGCGGTGCGGTCGGTTTTGCGCGCCAGCGTCGGCGTTTCCGCCAAGCGCGCGGCGCGCGCCGGATAGAGGCGCGATCCGGCCGGCCAGTGGTTTTGCGTCGGTCGCACCAGCGTGATCTGGTTGGCGCTCACCGCCTCGACCTCCACCGCCTCTGCCGTCAGCGGCCCGGCGCTATCGATGTCGCCGGGAATCAGAAGCGCCATGCCGCCGCGCTGAAAATCCCGGTAAGCGGTGGCGCAGGGGATGGCTGTGGCCTCGGCGGCTAAATTGGCGGCCAGCAACTGGCCATCCGGCCAGATTGGCAGCGCCCAGTCATTCGCGCCCCAGGCGGCGAGCATGAGGCCGAGGTTCTGGAAACTGCCGGCCTCGACTACAAACCGCGCCTCGAAACTACGCCGTGGCGCGATGCGCAGCGCCCGACGCTGCTCGGCGCCGGAACGGGAAACCAGCACATCGGTCAGCCATTCCAGCCGCTCGCTGATCCCCTCCGACCAGTCCGGCGGCCAGGCCCAGGCGATCACCCGCTGGCCGACCAGGCGCAGGATAGGATCGTTGCTCTCGGCGAAATCGAAAACGATGTTGCTGTCGATGCGGCTCGAACCGCTCGATAAAACAGTCAACCCCCACTCGCGCTCCTGCAACGCGGCATAGATCGATGGCAGCGGCGAGCCATCGACCGGCGCCAGCAGCACGCCGCTGGGAATGTTGTCGACGGCGATCAGCGTCCGCGGTACGAGATTCGCGTTCCAGATGTAGAACTGGCGGGTAACGGTGGACACCACATTGCCGACATCCACCGACGCCGGGCCGAGGTGGATGCGGTTGTAGTAGTCGTCGAAGTAGGAGAGCGCCACATGACCGCCGACAGGCCGGCCATTGGCGGCGACTGGCAGATTACGCGCCAGCACCGAGAAAAGCCCCGGCCCGGATTGCCAGAGATAGTCGAAACCCTGGCCGCCGATGGAGGGCGTCGCGTCAGTCCAGTCATTCTGGCTGGCCGGCGACGTGGATGAAAAGAAAGGGAAGCCAACCGTTCCGGCAAAGCGGTCGAGATCGTCACTGAAATGGGCGGGTTGAACGCTGATGAATATCGACGGATCGGGCAGCCAGCCGGTCAGGGTCGCCACGTCATACCCTTAATGCACAGCCGAATGTACCGGTGTGAAATATGTTTTGCCCGCCGTTGCGGTTCGTCAAATCCTTCCTGAACCACGGATAGACACGCCACTGGTCAGTGCCGAGCGCAATCAACTCGGTCGGCGCATGGTTGTCGATGCGGAAATACCGGCAGTGGCGGAGTTCACCGACAATCGACCATTTCGACTCCGGCCGGTTCTCGAAAACCCGTATCGGGATCAGGAGGCTCTCGGCGTTCCATGCGTTTGGCTGACTGCTCACGTGCGTGCTCACCGCCGAGATGCCGACCACGTAATCCGTCCAGCCATTGATCTGATGATTGGCATCGACCACAGGCATGCCGGAATGGAAAACGCTGGCCTGCACATTGTTGCCGTTCCCGACGTTGCTGAATCCAGCGTTGGTAAAAGTTGTCGTCCAAAATAGACCGCCGGACGATCTGTATTGCTGCCCGCCGGCCGTATTGGAAATCGTAAAATTCTGGCTGATAAAGTTGGCCGAGTTGCTTTGATTTAGCGTGTTTCCTGTCGGTAGCACTGGTTTGGTGCCGCTGGCCCAGACACCCGTCCCGGTGATCCCTGGCGCCGACGAGCAACCGCAGGCGAACCACTGCCAATCCGTAATGTTGTAGCCCACGAAAAAATACATCTCGTCGGGCGCGGTGTTGACGTGCAGGTGCCAGGAGCAGGGAAATTCGATACCGTAATTTGGGCCTGACTGCGCCACGGGAGTATCGGTCATATCGCCGACAGCTTGAGCAATCGGCGCGTCGTTCACGCGGAATCGGATCAGGTTACGATTCTGAATTCGCACGTTGCTTAAGTTCATCGTGCCGAGATTGACCACCTCGGCAAATAGATTGATCGCCCCCTTGCTCGCCATCCCTGAGCCGACATCCACTGACCAACCCATGCCAGCCGATTGCAGGCCAGCGAAAAAGGCGTTTTGCAAATCCTGCAAACTGTTTGCCGTGCCAGTCAGATACGCCATGTTTCCTCCTATGGGTAGGGGCGAATAATCATTCGCCCCTACGGGTTCGCATCGAGCCGCAGGGCGTAGTAATCGGCGAATCCAGTCCGGCTGACATCCTGGATCACCACATGGGTCTGGCCGCCCTGCGTCACCGTGTTCTCCACGATGTTGTTGAAACCGCTGATGTGGCTGATGCCCTCCAGGCAGCCGAACATGCCGTTCGCGCTATTCAGTTCTATTGGGATCAACGGATAGACCCCGTTCGTATCGCGTGTGCTGTCGCTGTAGGCATTGGTCTGCCCCCAGGGATGGCAATACGGCGTCTGCCACAGCCCATCGACAAAGCGCATGGCGCAATTCGCCCGGTTACCCTTGTACGGCATGGAATGCGTCGTATCCGAATATCGCGTCGCCGCCGCGCCGTTCAACATCGAGGCACAGACGAGCGGCAGCGGGTACTGCGAGGGCCGGGCGTAGGGGAACATCTTGCCGACGTAGAACGACTCATACACCGGCGTGCCGACCTTGAGCGCCCCGGCGATGCGCTGCGGCGAAAGACTGATCCAGTAGTCGATCCGCTTGTTATGCCCCGGGCAGCCGGAAATGCGCACGCCCGGCTGGGTCTCGAAGGTGTTGCCGGCCACATAGCCGACGCAGGCCATGAAGGCCAGGTTGTAGTAATCGGTGTTGACGTTCTCGTAGGATTTCACCCCCACAAAAATCTCCTCCGTGCCGGAGTATCCCGGCCCCTTGAGGATCAACTCATGCGCGCCGTCGCTCGGCGTCAGGTCGCGCATCACCTGCCAGCCGTTGGCGCTGGCGAACTGCTTGATGACAGCGATCAGCGCCTTGTGCGCGAGCTGTGTGCTGTCGTCGACGAAGCCGATGAGGTGGGGCATAGGCGGGTTTCCGGTAGTTTCTGCTGTGGATGCCCCGCCAGTCTGGCCTGCGCGCGCGCGTCACAAAAATAAAACGTTTTATTTTCCGCCGCCGCCGGCAATAGCCACGATGCGGCCTAGACATGAGGCGCGTGAACCCATGCTCTCCAGCCGGCGGTGAGGGCAGCGCCAAACAACACCGGCAGCCGGCCAGCGGCGTTCTACTCTCCGCCGCGGGGCCGGCGCCTCCAACCCTTCCCGGAAAAACCATGGCCACCAAGCTCCCGAAAAAACAACCCGCCCAAGAAGCACCACCGGACGATCTCGCCGTCCTCTTTTCCTCGCGCGATCTCACGCTCTCCGGTGAAACCGTCACTGTCCGCGAATACAGCTTCGGCAAGCAGTTGAAGCTCGGCGGCGAACTGGCCCGGCTCGCCAATGCCATCGCCGCGGCGAGGCGCGAATCCACCGACCTCGTAGGGGCGAATAATTATTCGCCCCCAGACCCCCTCACCGCCCTGCTCGACGCCATTGCCAGCGAAGCCGAAGCCTTCCGTATCCTCCTCGCCGCCGCCTGCGACCGCCCGCCGGCATGGGTCGACGCCCTGAAAAGCGAAGAAGGCGAGGCGCTTGCCATCACCTGGTGGAGCGTCAATTGCAATTTTTTTCTCCGGCGGGTGCGGCGCCCGGCAGAACTCGCCCTCATCAGCGCCGCGCTGGAATCAACTGGGGCAGCGTCTTCGCCGCCCTCATCCGCCACGGCCACCGCGAGCGGGACTTGAGGAACTACACCATGCGCCAGCTCGAACTCTATTACCGCGAGACGCGCCAGGCCGAGGCGACCGCCCAGGCCGGCGCCATCGCCGCCGCCACCTACGGCATGGCCGGCGGCAAGGAAGCCGGCAAAGCCATTGCCAAACTGACGGGGGAAGACTGACATGGCGCGCGTTACCCGCAAATCCGTAGGGACAGGTCTTGTGCCCGCCCGTCGGGGCGAAAAATTTTTCGCCCCTACAACGCCGCGCCGTCCCGTAGGGGCGAATAATCATTCGCCCCTATCCCACGAACTCACCTCCGAAGCCGCCCCGCGCCGCCTCGACCCTTGGGAACAGGACTACCTCGGCATCATCCGCCCCAACGATCCCTTCCTGCGCGAGCGCGGCGCCGATCTCGATCTCTACCTCGACCTCATCAAGGATGGCAAAGTCCGCTTCTGCCTGCAAAAGCGCGTCGGCGTCCTGGTTTCCAGCCCCTGGTCTGTCGCGCCGGTCGATGCGGGCGACAGCGAGAGCGCCGAGCGCCTCACCGCGCTGCTCGGTAAATTCGCCTTCGACCGCCTCTGGGCCGACCTCGCCGAAACCGTGCTGCTGGCCGGCTTCGGCGTCGTCGAAATCGTCTGGGACATCGTCGACGGCATTGTGATACCCAGATCACTGCCCGTACGCCGGCAAAGCCGCTTCGTCTTCAAGGATATCGAAGGCGGCGCGCCGGAACTGCGGCTGCTGGTCGAATCCAACATGGTCGAGGGCATTCCGCTGCCCGACAAAAAATTCATCGTGCACCGCATCCACCCGCGCGACGATAACCCCTACGGCACCGGCCTTGGCCTGCAACTCTACTGGCCGGTATTTTTCAAGAGGAAGGCGACGGCGGCATGGGCCAAGTTCGCCGACCGCTTCGGCACGCCGACGCCCTGGGGTCGCTACCCGACAGACGCCAAGCAGCCAGAAAAAAACACCTTAGCCGACGCCCTGCGCGCTTTCAGCCACGACGGCTTCGTCATGACGCCGGAAGGCGTTCTGATCGACCTTATCGAAGCCAACGGCAGCGCCGCCACCAACGTCCACGAAACCCTGCGCCGTGCCATGAACGACGAAATCGCCGCCGTCCTCCTCTGCCAGGACGAACGCGGCGAATCCGGCGGCGCCCTCGCCGCCGCCAGTAAAGAGCGCGTCAGCGGACTGCTTACTCAAGTGCAGAGCGACGCCGATCTCATTTCTGAGACCCTGAACCGTACCCTCATCAAATGGCTGTGCGAATTCAACGGCATCAATCCGTGCACCGTCTACCGCCCGATCAAGGAAGAAGACGATCTCAAAGCCATGGCCGAAACCGACGCCATCATCGCCGGCATGGGGTTTACGCTCGCCGAAGAAGCGGTGCGGGCAAAGTATGGGGAGGGCTGGTCAGTGGCCGAAAAACCGCCCGCCACCGATCCGACCTCTCCCTCTCCCCTCGCGGGAGAGGGCCGGGGAGAGGGGGAGGTCGAAGCATCCGCCTTCGCCGAAGGTGAGTCGACAAGGCCAAATGCCGCCGTAGGGGCGAATAATTATTCGCCACCCGACCCTGCCCAAGCCGAAATCGACCGCGCCCTGGCCGCCATCCCAGACGCCGCGCTCGACGCCGCCATGCAGCCCATCATCGAGGCGCTGACCGCCGCCATCGACGCTTCTGATAGCTACGAAGAAGCCCTAGCCAAAGCCACCGCCGCGCTCCCCGACATCCCCCTCGATAAGCTCGCCGACCTCCTCCTCAACGCCATGTTCGGTGCGGAGACATTCGGGCGGCTGACGCAGGAGAGTAGGGGCGAATAATTATTCGCCCCTACAACCCCATGATCCGCGCCAACTTCGCCCTCACCCCCAAAGACGCCGTCGCCTACTTCCGCGCCAAGGGCGCGCACCTCGCCTGGAACTGGACCGACACCGCCACGGAACTGCACGCCACCAGCTTCACCGTCGCCAAGGTCACGAGCTTCGATGTGCTGCAAGCCATCCACGCCGAAGTCGACCGCGCCATCAGTGAGGGCCGCACCTTCGCCCAATTCAAGGACAACCTCAAACCCCGCCTGCAACAACTCGGCTGGTGGGGCAAGGATGCCGAAACCGGCGCCCAGTTAGGCAGCAACAGCCGGCTGCGCACCATTTTTCGGGCCAATGTCCAATCCGCCTACATGGCCGGCCACTACAAAGCCTTTGCAGAAAACGTCGACCACCGCCCCTGGTGGCAATACATCGCCATCCTCGACAACCGCACCCGGCCCGAACACGAAGCCCTCAACGGCAAGGTCTACCGCTGGGACGACCCGATCTGGAAAATCATCTGGCCGCCCAATGGCTTCAACTGCCGCTGCCGCGTCCGCGCCCTCAACGATGCCAATCTCGAACGCGAAGGCATCACGCCATCCGCCACCACGGCGGAAGACATCAAGACCGAAAGCATCCAAATCAACGGCGAAACCATCGACCGCAACGCCGTGCGCGTGGACGGCCAATGGTTCTACCCCGACGTCGGCTGGGATCAAAACCCCGGCTGGAACGCCGCCGAGCAGCAGGCCCAATGGCTGGAACGGCGGGCAGCGACAGCGCCGGAAGCCTTGCGACCGCTGTATCTGGAAGCAGCCAAGGGCGGCGCGGTGACAGCGGCCACGGCGGAAGAAGTTGCAGCGAAAGCAGCGGCGCTCTATCGAAACGAAGCGGAGATAGCCCGCTTCCTGCAAGGCGAGCCGATCAAGGAAATCCCCATCAATGCCGCGCCAACAAACAGCTTCGCCGCGCTGCGCCAATGGGCGACCGAGATTTTCGACGCCTGGGGAAACATGGCGACCAGCCCTGAAATCGGTGCTGTGGTGCTCGATGAGCGATCTGTCAGGGACTCTCTAGGCCACGGCATGAACTATGCGAAAGCCAATGCGTTTGCTGTGGTGAAAGACGTGATCGAACTCGGGCGCGTTGTGCTGCGCGAGGCCAGGAACAGCCGTGTCGATTCCATCTATATCGCCGCGCCAGTCCGTATTGGCGGAATCGACGACATCGTGACCATCCTTGTCCATAAGGACATGAACACGAAACGGATGTATCTGCACAGCGTCACGACAAAAGAAAGCCTCCAACAAAGTCGGGTATCCAGGGCTGACGCCAAAGCGTCCGAGCGGTCTGGCCCGTCCAGTGCGGGAGGCATATCTACTGTACTGCAAAGACTGCTGAGATTCAAACCATGACCTTCACCGTCGAAGTCAACACCGGCCAGGCAGGCCGCACCCTGGATGAAATCCTTGCCATCCTGCAAAACCCCGCGCCGCTGATGCGGGCCATCGGCGAAGACCTCAAAGACGAAACCTGGCAAAACTTCCAGGCACAAGGCCGCCCGCATTGGGTGCCGCCGCTGGCGCCGGCAACGGTCAAGGCGCGGCAGAAAAAGGGCGGCGGCAAGGGCGCGACGGTGCTGCAAATCCTGCAAGACTCCGGCATCCTCGCCAAAAGCCTGTCCACCGACACCGGCCCGGACTACGCCGAGATCGGCAGCAACGTACCCTATGCCGCCATCCATCAATTTGGCGGCATGGCCGGCCGGGGCCGCAAGGTCGCCATCCCCGCCCGCCCCTGGCTCCCCTTCGCCGGCCCGCCCGAAAGCGCGCAGCTACAACCCGAAGCCGAGCGGACGGTGCTCGATACGATCAGCAGGATGCTCAATGGACGCTGAAACAATCAAAGCCATCGGCGAGTGGATCGTGTTTCCGATCTGTTTTTTCGGCTTTCTGGCATACATCACCTACAAATCATGAAACGCAAACCCATCAACACTCCGGCGGCGCGGCCTTGTCCGGGGAACGAACAGCCAGCGGAACCGGGCAATTGCCCTCCAGAACTTCCAGCATTGACTCGATACCGCCAAGGACAGCTTGATCAATTGCGTCGTCTTCGTGAGTCGTCTCGGCTTGCATCCACGCTCGCCGAAACGCTTTGGCAAAAGCGTCAGGGTTAGGGCCGTAGGCTGGGTAGAGCGAAGCGAAACCCAGCAACACGCCGGCAATGCTGGGTTTCGCTGGCGCTCTACCCAGCCTACGCGCTACGCAGAGCATTACGGCGACGGTTGCGGACATGACTGTTCAAGACGGCTCTAGTCGCGCGACGCCCGGTTGTTGAGCTGCGCCATGTTTGAGCGGCGGTAATTCTCTCTGACAGTGCTTGCAGATAAGCGCGGCGGCCTTCACGGTTTCCGCGCAGAACGGACAAACTCGTTCTAGCGCGGCTGTCTGCTGCGCCTCCATCAACTCCGCCGCCCGGTTGCGCGTCAGCGCCCAGATCAATGCGCCGATCCACGGCAGCAGCATCCAGCCGAGCAGGATGTTGAGTGCGACGATGGCGTTCTTATTTGTGTGGTTTCGGCTAATGGCAACAAAGCTCGGGGTCAGATAGAAAAATCCGCTAATCAATGAGATACACCATATCATCAATGCGTTACCGACACCGCTGCGGCTTGCCATCAGCCCGACGCAGATGCTGACAATGACGATCAGGCTCCACAGCCACAGCTCGATCTTGCTGTCCTGTACAACAGGTTTATTCAGTTCATTCATATCGGGTAACCCTTCGGTCACTCTCTGTCTTGCAGAATGGTATCGATGATCTCAATACGCTCACGATAGTGGGCAACCATTTTCCCCTTGCGCTGGCGAACGGCTAACAACCACATCGAAGGAATCATTACTGCACCAAATGGTGCCGCAAACAACCACAGCGGCTCTGCGACCTTGAACCAGATGCCGGAAAATAGCATCCATACCATAGCTAGAGTACCTGCCGCGAGCCAAATGGAGGGGGCACTGAAAAATATGTCAAAGCGCACCTTCCAGAGCTTGGCTTTACACCGTCTAAATTCATGCTTCAGTTCTGATGTTTCCCAGTCCCACAACATCTGCGGCGCTTCGTAAATGATGTCGCGGCCAGCAACATGGCCGACCTCGCCGTGGAATTCCTGCTTCATGGTGGTCATTTCCCATTCTTGTTCACGATGTCACGTCCAGCAACGCCACCGTTGATCGGACCGTGGAATACCTGCCTTGCCGGTGTTGACACTGCCCCTGTTGTAGACCTGGAGCACAACTTTACCACCGCCCTAGCGAGCTGTTTGGCGTCGACCTTACTCTCCAACGACAGCAGGTCTATCGCGTCCAGTACGGCCTGATGCACTGCCGATTCACCAATGCCATGCCCTGAACGCTGACCAGTAAGGATATAGAGGGCATCGGCGCCAGCAGCGGCTATGGCGGCGAGGTAATCGGCATCTGGTGTTCGCTCCCCTTTCTCGTACTTGAGCTGCGCCTGCTTCTGGACGCCAGCGATTGCGCCTAGTTCAGTCTGATTCATGTCGAGGCGCTGCCGTTCTACCTTCAGCCTGTCTCCAATGGTACTCATACGACCCCTGAAAAATGGTTTGACAGTACGCAAATGCGTACTTACAATCATCTCACCAACTGCAATAAACAACACACAGATAAGGACGAGCCATGGAATCAGTAACCTCGCAAATCCAAGGAGTCATCGCGCCGACCGCTCACGCACGCCGGAGTGCCGGGCTCGACCTGGGCGCCGTGCTTGCAGACGGGGCACCCGAAGTAACCGTCGCCGTTGCCGACCAGGGCGATCTTCTTGCCACCCTCGAAACACGGCTGGCAGATGAAGTGCTCGACATCGCCACCGCCCTTCTCAAGTTCGGCAGTGCGACGCAAGCGATAGGCAAAGAACTGCCCCTGACTTCCCACTTTGGCAAGCTCGTAACGGTCCTTCTCAGCAGCTTCAGCCTCCAGTTCGCGTATGCGCTGCTGAAGGGCAAGGATAAGCCCCTGCTGCTCGATGACGGTGACCAACACCTCGCTGAGCTTGGACTGCAAGTCGAGCAATTTGTTCGTGAAGTCAGCCTGGATGGCCGCCGCTTTCTGGCGGTCGCGCTCCTTGACGAGCAGGCCGCCCAACTCGGCAACAGCATTGGCGGTGGATAACAGGGTGGGAATGTCCATTTCGTATCGCAAGAAATGCCTATTTCGTCAATTTATCACCAAACAGCAACTAAACGACACCATGAAGAAAACCATTCGTACCCACGCCCAAGCCATTCAATGGATGGATGAGACGGGATTAAGCAAGGCCGAGCTGGCGCGGCGCTTCGGCGTTAGCCACAGCTTGGTCGACGCCATCCTGCGCGGGCAAAAGCAATGCCGACGCGGCGCCTCTCACAACATCGCCGTCTTTCTCTGTCTCAAAGCTGGCCAGGCTGTAGCCGTCAAGCAGCCGTACAACCGGCGGGAGGCGCGGCCATGATCAAAACCCTGCGCGTCAAGCACACCGTCGACCGCCACGGCCAGCCGCTGCTGGAAATCGACAACCTTGGCCAGGTGGCGGAACTCTCCCCGGCTGCCGCCCGCCGCTACATGGTGGCGAGAAATGACTACAACTGGGGGCAACCATGACGCGGCCCAGCCAAACCAGCCAGTCCGGCGGCAAGGTGCTTGACGTGCTCGCCGCCTTGCTGGGTCACTTCGCCCATGGCCTGACGCCCGGCGACATCGCCAAGGCCACCGGCCTCGACCCTTCGGCCGTCACCCGCTACATCGCCACGCTGGAAGCCAAGGGCTTTGCCGCCCGCATTGTCGAAACCGGGCGCATCCGGCCATCGACGCAGCTTGCCAGCCACGCCATCGCCATCCTGCGCAGCCTGGACGTCGAGCGCGCCCGGCTCGAAAACCTGCAAACCCGATTACTGACCACTCAGGAGTAACAAATGGCCCGCAAACCCAATCCCCAGACACCACCCACCGAGCCAATCGACCTGCCCGGTCTGCCGGCGGTGGTCGATGGCCTGAATCAACTCGCCGTCTATGACAACCAGCGCGAAGCCACGGTGCGCGCCGTGGCCGACCGGCTCGGCTATCAACTGCCCGCCGATTGCGCCGACGCCGACCTGATCCAGCGCGACATCGCCAGTAACATGCGGCGCACGGCGGAAGCCATGCTGGAAGTCGGGCGCGGCCTCATCTGCCTGAAAGAAGCCTGTGAACACGGCGAATTCATGGCGCGGCTGGAGGTGCTGAGGTTTGAGCAGCGCGTGGCAAACCGCTACATGCAGGTGGCGCGCCGGGCGTCAAAGTGGACGACGTCGTCCACTTTGCTCAAAGTCGCCGACAGCCAGAGCAAGCTACTCGAACTGATTGTCCTTGACGACGAAGAGATCGAAGAACTGGCGCTCACCGGCCAAACCGGCGAACTCGCCCTCGACGACATCGCCACCATGAGCGTCAAGGAATTGCGCAAGGCGCTGCGCGAAGCCAAGGCCGATAAAGAGGCAGACGCCGAACTGCTGGAAAAAAAGAATGCGCGCATCGACAAGCTGGAGCGCGACAAGCTGATGATCTCCCGCCTGCCCCTCGACGAGGCGCTGGCGCTGACGAAAAAGGAAGCCTCGGCCATCATGGCCGATGCCCTCGGTCTGATCCGCGGCAACTTCCGCCAGGCGCTGCGCGCCCTGGCGGGCGAAGAGGGCGGCCAAAATGCCATCTTCATGGCCGGCCTGGTCGGCCAGTTGGCCGCCGAACTGGCCACGCTGCGCGACGAGTTCGACCTGCCCGATGTCAGCACCGCCGCCGACGTAAAGCTCGCCGCCGAAGTGGCGCAGTGGGGCGGTTGAGCGCCCATCATGCCGCCCCGCCCCTCTGTCATGGAACGCCTCCTGGCCGTATCGCAAGCTCTTGCCGCCGCGCCGCACGGCGGCAAGGCGGCGATCTATGCCGACGCCTGCGCCGATCTGGGGTGCAGCCTGCCCACCCTGCACCGCTGGCTCAAGTCGGTGCGGGTGACGCCCAGGCGCAAGCAGCGCGCTGACGCGGGCGAAGTGGCGCTGCCGCGCCAGGAGGCGCTGACCATCAGCGCCCTCCTGATGGAAAGCCATCGCAAAACGGGCAAGCGCCTCATGTCGATCGGCGAGGCGCTGGAAATCCTGCGCGCCAATCACGCGGTGCGGGCCGAGCGGCTCGATCTGGCCAGCGGCGAGGTGCTGCCGCTGTCGCCCAGCGCCGTTTCATCCGCGCTGCGCGCTTATCGCCTGCACCCCGACCAGATCAACCGCCCGGCGCCGGCTGTCGAACTGAAGAGCCTGCACCCGAACCACGTCTGGCAGATCGACGCCTCGCTGTGCGTCCTCTACTACCTGCGCCCCCGCTCAAAGGCCGAGCTTGGCTTGCAGGTGATGGAGCGCGAAAGGTTCTATAAGAACAAGCCCGGCAATCTCAAAAGCATCGAGGCCGACCGGGTTTGGTCCTACGAGCGCACCGACCACTACAGCGGCTCGCTCGGCGTGCATTACGTCATGGGCGCCGAGAGCGGGATCAACCTCGCCGACAGCTTCATCCACTTCATCCAGCCGCGCCCCGGCGATCCCTGCCACGGCGTGCCGCGCATCCTCATGATGGACATGGGCAGCGCCAACACCAGCGGCCTCTTCGGCAACCTGGCGCGGCGCCTGAACGTGGAACTGATCGCGCACATGCCGGGCAATGCCCGCGCCACCGGCCAGGTGGAAAAGGCGCGTGACATCATCGAACGCGGCTTTGAATCCGGCCTGCGCCTCTCCCCCGTTGCCGACCTGGATGAACTCAACGCCGCCGCCGGGCGCTGGGCCGCCTGGTACAACGCCAACCGCGAACACAGCCGCCACGGCAAAACGCGCAGCGCGTGCTGGATGACCATCGCGCAAGATCAATTGCGCATCGCGCCGCCGGTCGAGCTGTGCAAAAAGCTGCTCACCCACACGCCGGAAGCGCGCAAGGTCAGCGCCACGCTGACTGTGCGCTTCGACGGCAACGAATACGACGTGCGCGGCGTGCCCCGCGTCATGGTTGGCGAAAGCCTGCAAGTGACCTACGCCGCCGGCCAGTCGGAAGCCTGCACCATCGTGACGCGCGACGAAGAGGGCCATGAACTCTTGCTCGACGCGCCGCTGGTGGTGCGCGAGGGCGCCGGCAATTTCCGCGTCGACGCCAACGTCATCGGCGAAACCTGGACACGCCCAGCCGACACGCTGGCCGAAACGCACCGGAAGGAACTGCGCCGCCATGCCTACGGCGTCGCTACCGACGAGGCCGCCGAAGCCGCGAAGAAGGCCAAGGCTGTGCCCTTCGGCGGGCGCATCGATCCCGGCAAGCGCATCGATCAGTCGCCGGAGCACATCTTTATGCCGCGGCGCGGCACGGCGCTCGATGTCGCCGCCAGCGTGGCTGCCGCCGAGTCAAAGCGCCTCACCCATTTCGAGGCCGCCCGCGCATTGGTCGCCGCCGGTGTTGCGATGGATACGGCCAAAAACGCCCGCGTCCGCGAGTGGTATCCCGACGGCGTGCCCGAGGCCGACCTCGCGGCGCTGGCCGACAAACTGCGCTGGATGACGGCGCTCAAGGTGGTAGGAGGCGAATGATGACCGACAAAAAATCCCCCTCACCCCAACCCTCTCCCCGCCAGCGGGGCGAGGGAGCCAACCCCATCGCCGCCGACCTGCGCGCCATGCTCGACCATCACGGCGTCGCGCACGATGAGTTCTATAAGGCCGTCGGCATCAGCCGGCCAGCCGGCTACCGGCTGCTCACCCAGGGGGCATGGCCGAAGCGCGACCGCGAAGCGCCAGCGCGCGTTCTGCGCTTCGTTGAGGCGCTCAAGCAGCAACCACCCGCCACGACACCAGAAAATGCATTTGGGCGCATTTGGGCGGACTTTGATGGGCAAAAAAATCCCCACCCGGATGGCAGTCCGAGCGGGGCGTCTCTCGCAGCATCGCAATCAACTACGGAGGACTCCATGTTACTACGCTTCGAAAACCTCACGCCAGCCGCCAAAAAGCACTTCGCCCTGACGCGCTCGCCCTTCGCCGACGACATCCACACCCGCGAGGATGTTTTCTTGAGCCCGCACATCCGCTACGTACGCGCCGCCCTGCACGATGCGGCGGTCAATCACGGCTTTGTCGCCATCGTCGGCGAAAGCGGGGCCGGCAAGTCGCTCCTGGTCGAAGAACTGGAGCAGCGCATCCTCGACGAAAACCGGCCGGTGGTGGTGATCCGCCCCTACATCGTCGAGATGGAGGAGAACGACCAGAAGGGCAAAACGCTCAAATCCGGCGCGATTGCGGAGGCCATCATCCGGGCGCTCGACCCCACCGCCGCGCCGCGCCGCACCCGCGACGCCCGCTGGCGGCAGGTGCATGAACTCCTCAAATCCGCCCGCGCCGCTGGCGTCTCGCCCCTGCTGCTCATCGAGGAGGCCCACTGCCTGCCCTTCGCCACCCTGAAGCACTTGAAGCGCCTGCTGGAATTGAAGCAGGGCCTCTCCCGGCTGCTCGGCATTGCCCTCATCGGCCAGCCGGAATTGAAGGCGCGCCTGGCCGAGCAAAAGGCCGAGGTCAGGGAAGTGGTGCAGCGCTGCGAAGTCGTCGAACTCGCGCCGCTCGATAACGACCTGGAGTCTTATCTGAAACACAAGTTCCAGCGGGCCGGCGCCGATCTGGCCAGCGTGCTGGCGCCGGAAGCGGTGGATGCCATCCGCGCCCGCCTGGTGTGGATACCGCGCGGCGGCAAGGCCACCGACGCCATCAGCATGTGCTACCCGCTCGTCGTCGGCAATCTCGTCACCCGCGCCATGAACGCGGCAGCCGGCGCCGGCTGGCCGAAGGTCGACGGGCAAGTGATCGCGGGGGTGTGAGATGGACAACCTGATGAGAACCCTGCGCCGTCTGCGCCTCGCCTGGCGCTACTACCACCGCCTCGGCTTTACCTGGCGGCTGGCCTGGATCAAGGCCTGCCACACACCCGAACCCGCCGGGATGGCGCGGCGATGACCTGGACCGCCGCCGAACGGGAAGAGGCGCGGGCGATGCACGCCGCCGGAAAGACGATCTACGCCATCGCCAAGACGCTGGGCAAATCGAAGTCGGGCGTGCGCTATGCCCTGTTCGGCTCCGTGCGGCCCGAGCGACCGCCCTTGCCGCGCAAACGCCCCTGCCTCTGCTGCGGCCAGCCGTTCAACTCCACCGGCCCGCAGCACCGCCTCTGCAACGCCTGCCGCCTCGCCGCCCGCGATGCCAGCCCCTACGCCCCTTGAAAACTGAAAGGAATTTGCAAAATGCCCATCAAAGCCAAAGCTGCCCCCTATGTCTGCCAGAGCAAGGAACAGACCATCGAGGCCATCAAGACGCTCGGCGACGCCCAGCGTGAACTCACGCGCATCGAGACCGATATCAATGACATCCTCGCCGCCGTCACCGCCGAGCGTAAAGACCGCATCGACGCCCTCAAGGGCCGCATCGAAACCCTCGTCGCCGGCATCCAGTTATGGTGCGAAGCCAACCGCAGCGCGCTGCTCACCGGCGGCGGCAAGGAAGCCAACCTGATTACCGGCCTGGTGCGCTGGCGCCAGCGCCCGCCCAGCGTTTCCATCCGCGCCGTCGACAAGGTGCTGGAAACGCTCCGCGCGCTCGGCCTCAAGCGCTTCATCCGCACCAGGGAAGAGCCGAACAAGGAAGCCATGCTCGCCGAACCGAACGCCGTCTCCGGCATCGCCGGCATCACCATCGTCACCGGCGTCGAGGACTTTGTGATTGAACCGTTTGAGGTGGATGTGGCGCGATGAGCGAGGTGCACACCATCCCGGTCAAGGTCAAGATGGACTCCGCTGGATACACGGCCAGAGTGGCCGGCGCCGGCTACCGCGCCTCGTCCACCCAGAGCGCCGCCATCGCCGTCCTGCGCGCCGCCGAAAAACATCTGGACGGGTCGATGTGGGACCTGCTGCGCCCGCCTGAGCACATCGCCACGCCGGAATATGGCCGCGAGTTGTGGCAAATCGTCGTCGGGAAAAAGCCATGAACGACGCCGACAAAATTGCCTTACTCAAGGCATCCATCCTCAACATCGGACGGCTGCTGCCGCCGGGAATGAGCGTCACATTCCGCCATGATTCAGGCGCGGCAGCGACGATGGAAATTATGTTCCCGGACGGGCATATAGAAACCCTCATCTTCACCGGCCACTCGCCTATCTACAACGTGCCGGCGGTGCCGTCCGAGTATGGGGTGTGCTCATGAATCGCGCTCAAGCCATCAAGTTGATCCACGTCGCCCGGCGCGATCTCCAGATCGACGATGCCGCCTGGAAAGCCCTGCTTGCCGAAAAATTCCGCGTTGCCAGTTCCAAAGACCTGGATATCACCGGCCTCTACAAGCTGGTCGAGCATTTGAAAAAATGCGGCTTCAAGGTGCGGCATAAGGCCGAATGCCGTAGGGGCGAAAAATTTTTCGCCCCTACAAAACCCGCCCCCGTCTCCCGCCCGCTAGCCGGCGCCGCCCAGGCCGATCCCGGCGAGGCGGCCAAGATTCGCGCCCTGTGGCTGTTCCTGCACCAGCCTCTTGGCCTCGTCCGCGACCCATCCGAAAAGGCGCTCGCTGCCTACATCAAGCGCATGACGGGCGTCGACGATCTGCACTGGCTCAACGGTCGGCAGTGCCGGCGCGTCATCGAGGGATTGAAAAAATGGGCGGAGCGGATATTCCCAGCCAAGCTCGCCGAACGCCTGGACGCTTTGGAGGCCGTAGGGGCAAATAATTATTCGCCCCTACACGACGCCCTCGAACGCGGCGCCTACGATGCCTGCCTAACCGCCTGGGAAGCCCTGGACGAATCGGCGCCAGCCAACGAGGGAAGTGATTCATGAGCTACAACAAAGACCAGATATTTGAGTGCTACAAGCGCCTTGGCAGCATCAAGGGCGTTTGCGTCGAAACCGGCTGTCCGCCGTACATCGCCTACATCTGGCTGCGCAAGGCCAAGCTCCTGCGCGAAAACGACAAGCAGCAGTACGGCACCTCGTCCAGCAAGCTCGGCGCGGCGGCGGAAGCGGAATTTCAGCAACTGGTGCCGGAGGCGATGGCGGCTAACATCAATCTCGAACCCAACAATCCCTCATTCGATTTCATGGTGGGCGACCTGACCATAGACGTCAAATACAGTTCCATTCGCCCGTCGGATGGCCGCTGGGGTTTCAACACGGCGCGCAACAAGGCGCTGGTACCGGATTTGTACTGCGCGTTTTTCGCCACCGCGCCGGGCGGCAAGCTGAAAGATGGCTACCACCTGCTGCTCATACCGCACGAAATGCTCTGCGTGAAAGACCCAGTTCTGCGTCCCGACGACAGGGATAACCCGTTGTGGCAATTCGCCATCGAACCCGCCGCGCTGCGGTCGACCCTGTTGAGCATGGCCAGATGAACTACGCCCCCCTCTACGACATCCTGCCGAAAACCCTGCATCCGACCCTGGCGGAGACGGCGGAATGTTTGTACGAGGCGCTGGCCGACGCGCTCGCGCTGGGCGAATCACTGGCGGCGCGGGAACAGGCGGCGGCCATGATCGCCCGCGAGCAGGTCGCCGCCATTGCCCGGCGCATGGGCGGCGCCAACGTGTATTTCCCAAAAGACCTGCCCAACCTCTTGCTCTCAGCACGCGATCAGGCGCTGTGGAGCCGCTTCACCGGCAACAACCTGCGCCCGCTGGCCCGCGAATTCGGCATCTCTGATCAACGCGCCTGGCAGATCGTCAAGGAACAGCGGCGGCTGGAACGCGAGCGGCGGCAGATGAGCTTGCCGTTGCCGCCGGTTAAGGAGGACGAATGATGGCCGCCCGCAACAACTGGACGCCGGATGAGATCGAAATGCTGAAGGCGAACTATCCTGATCAGCGCGCGGGCGCCATTGCTGCCGCCCTTGGTTACAGCCTGGGCGCGGTTTATCGAAAGGCGGCGAAGCTCGGACTGAAGAAGAGCGATGCCTTTTACACCAGTGAAAAGGCCAGACGGCTGAATGGCGTTATCGGTGCCGAAACCCGTTTTCGCAAGGGTCATGTGTCATGGAACAAGGGCATGAAGGGCCTGAGTTACGAAGGCATGAAGGCGACGCAGTTCAAGCCTGGTCATCAGGGCGGCGTTGCCGCCGCGCGTTATCAGCCGATCGGCGCCGAGCGCATCAGCAAGGATGGCTACCTGCAACGCAAGGTCAACGATGGCCTGCCCATGCAGAGGCGCTGGCGGAGCGTCCATATTCTCAACTGGGAAGCCATCAACGGCCTACTGCCGGCAGGACACGCCCTGATATTCCGCGACGGAAACAAAAGGAATGTCGCTGTCGACAACCTGGAACTGGTCACCCGGCGCGAGCTGATGGCGCGTAACACCATCCATCGCCTGCCGCCGGAGTTGAAAGAAGTCGTCAATCTGAAAAAGGCCATTACCCGCGTTATCAACAAAATGGAGAAGGATCATGTCGAACACGATTGAAACCCTGCGCGACCACCTGTTTTCAACACTGGAAGACCTTCGCGCCAAAGACAATCCGATGGAGATTGAGCGCGCCAAAACCGTTTGTGAAGTCGCGCAGACCATCATCAATAGCGCCAAGGTCGAGGTCGATGCGATGCGCTTCAGCGGCGTGTCGACGAATAGCAACTTCCTCGCCCTCGCCGTGAAGCCTTTTTCTCATAAGCCCGCTTTGATCAAGACCGGTGCCGGCGTCAAGGAAGTCGAGCAGCATGACGGGTACACCGTGACGACGCACAGGCCGACGTGATGCCTGCAAGGAGCGGGTTTGAAATCCGCTCCTTACCCTGCAAAAAATAAAACGTTTTATTTTCCCCCCAGCCGCGCGCCCGCCACGATGGCGGCATGGCTGATGAAACCGTAACCCTCCCCGATTTCGAGATTTTCCGCGCCGGCACGCACCGCGATCGCGCGGGCGGCGAGTGGGATATTTCCGATGCCGACTTAGCGGCCATCGCCGCCGGCTATAAACCGGACTTCTCCGAAGCCCCCATTGTTGTTGGGCATCCCTCTGTCGACGCGCCCGCCTACGGGTGGGTGACCTCTATCCACGTCGCGGACGGGCGGCTTTATGCCAAGTCCAGAGATGTCGACCCGGCCTTTGCCGAGATGGTCAAGGCGCAGCGCTTCCCTAAACGATCAGCAGCCTTTTATCCGCCGCAGCACCCGTCCAATCCGACCCCCGGCCAGCTTTACCTGCGCCATGTCGGTTTTCTCGGCGCCCATCCGCCAGCCGTCAAAGGGCTGCGCGACATTCATTTTTCCGCTGCCGATGGTGTCATCTCCTTTGCGGAGGACATTGCCAAGCCCTCTCTCCCGGCCTCTCTCCCGCAAGCGGGAGAGAGGAGGGATTTGCCTCCCCTCTCCACAAGTGGAGAGGGGTCGGGGGTGAGGATCGGCCACGCTTTATCCCACCCGTCCTTACAGGAGAATCCGATGAGCGACGACAACAAGGCCAAGCCCGCGCCTGCCGCCGATCCGGCGCAGACGGAACTGGCCGCCCTGAAAGCGCAGTTTTCCGAGGCTGTCGGCGAGCGCGACAACGCCCGCGCGGAACTGGCCACCATCAAGCAACAACTGGCCGAGATCGAGGCCAGGGGCCGCGAGGCGCGGCATTTGTCGCACATCGCCTTTGCCGAGGCGCAGGTAGCCGCCAGCCACATTCTGCCCAAGGATGTCGGCGCCATGGTGGCCGTGCTCGATCTGCTGGCCGACGCCGCGCCGGTGGAGTTCACCGAGGGCGACGCCACGAGGAAGCTCTCGCCGGTCGAATTCGTCAAGAACCTGATCGAACGCCAGCAGAGCGGCCTCCAGTTCGGCGAGTTCGCCCCCGGCAAGGTCGGCGGCGGCAAGCCGCAGGGCGATGCCGCCATCGACGCCGCCGCCAGGAAGCTCGCGGCGGAGAAGTCCATCCCCTACGCCGACGCCGTGCGTGCCGTCGTGACCGCTGGAGCCTGATGCCATGCCGATGACTCTCGAACAAATCCGCCTCAAGCAAAATCCCATCCTCACCGGCCTGCTCCTCGCCCAGGTGGCGCAGGGCAATCTGGTGGCGGAAATTCTCTTCCCACGCCTGCCCTTTGCCGTGCGCTCGGGCATGGTGCCCAAGCTCGGCAACGAGGCGATGCAGCAGTACAACCTGCGCCGCGCGCCGGGCGCTCACACCAAGCGCATCACCGTCAGCTACGAGGGCGCGGTCTACACCGTCGAGCAGCATTCGGTGGAAGTGCCGATCCCGCGCGAATGGATCGAGGAACAGCAGGGCGCTTTCAGCCTCGGCCTGCCGCGCAACCTGGACGTGTCGCAAATCGCCATGTCCACGGCATCCAGCGTGCTCACCCTCGGCTACGAGGTCGAAGCCGCCGCGCTCGCCACCGACGCGGGCCAGTACCCATCCAGCAACGTGCTGACGCTGACCGGCGCGGCCAAGTGGAGCGCCAGCACCGGCAAGCCGGTGGATGACATCATCGGCGCCTCGGACGCCATCCGCGCCAAAACGGGCCGCCGGCCCAATACCTTGATCGTCTCGCCCAATGTGCTCTCGGCTTTGTACCGCAACGAGCAGATTCGCGCCTATTTCCCCACCGACCGCATCGGCCTGCCGACCCTGGCCGACCTCTCCACCATCCTGCGCGTGCCGCGTATTGTGGAAGCCGACGCCATCTGGGTCGACGGCCAGAACGTGGCGCATGATGTCTGGGGCAATGTCGCCATCCTCGCCTATGTGCCGCCGGTCGGCGGCAGCATGAGCCTGGCCGATCCGGCATGGGGCTTCACCTCGGTTCTGGAAGGCCATCCCTTCGCCGAACTGCCGTACTACGAGAACACCAGCAAAACCTGGGTGTACGGCGCGACGTTCGAACGCAGCGCCAACATCGCCACTTCGGCGGCTGGCTTCCTGTTCGTCGAGCCGGCTTGAGGAGGATGCAACTATGTATACAGCGAAAACCCGCATCGCGCTCACCGTTGCCGGCAAGCGCGTCGACCTGATGCCCGGCGACCCGCTGCCGGAAGCGGCAGCTGCCGCCGACATCAAGCAGTTGCTGCGGCTGAAAGCCATCGCTACGACCTCTCCCCTCGCGGGAGAGGGCCGGGGAGAGGGGGAGGCTGAGGAATCCCCTGCTGCCGCCACCGCACCCAAGGCCACCGCCAAAAAAGGAGCCGCCAAATGAGCCAGTTTGAAAAACTGCACGCCACCACCCGCGTGCTGACCGTCGACGTCGCAGCCAACCGCTTCATCGCCTACAACGGCGGCTACGCCGCCACCACCGGCGGCGTCAAGGATGCCATCGGCGTTTCCGAAACCGCCGGCCGCGCTGGCGAGGCGATTGCCGTTGTCACCGGCTGGTCCTACATCGTCGAGGCCGACGAAGCCATCGCGCTGCATGCCTTCGTCCAGCCCGGCGCGGAAGGCCATGCCGTCACCGGCGACGCCGACGAGCACTGCGGCCGCGCCCTGCAAGCCGCCACGGCGGCGGGCGACCTGATCGAGGTGCAAATTCTCAAGCACGTCCACGCCGCGCCGTAAGCCATGAACTACGCCAGCGTCGCCGACATGGTTTGCCGCTTCGATGAGCGGGAACTGATCCAGCTCACCGACCGCGAGCATGTGCCGCCAGCGGCGCTCGCGGTGGCTGTGGCGGAAACGGCGCTGGCTGATGCGCAGGCGCTGGTCGATGGCTACCTCGGCCAGCGTTACCGTCTGCCGATCATCGGCTGCCGCCAGGCGGGCAGCGAACTCCGCACGGCCCCGCCGCTGCTCACGCGCCTGACCTGCGATATCGCCCGCTACCACCTGTACGACGATCTGGCGCCGGAAGCCGAGGTGGTTCGCCGCTACAAGGAAGCCACCCGAATGCTGGAAGCCATCGCTGCTGGCGAGGTGGCGATTGCCTGCCCGCTCGGCGATTCGCCGGTCGAGCGCATCGGCGGCGAGGGCGACACGGTGTTTGGCTTTTCTCCACGCCAGATCACCGACGATAGCCTGCGAGGCTACTGATGGACTGGGACTGGCTGGCCGCCGAACTCGCTATCGTCGAGCGCCTCAAGACGAATTTGCAAAGCGGGCCGGATGCCTGGGCCAAGCAGATTGGCACGCGCGCCGACCTTACCGTGGTAGCGGAAGAAATGCAGCACGCACCCGCCGTTTGGGTGGTCTACGACGGTCACGATATCCGCGAGGCCGATGAGCAGCGGGCGGCGGTGCGCTTGCGCTTTCTCGTCATCCTCGCCGTATCCAGCGCCATCCAGGGCCGCGACGAAACCCGCAACCAGGAGGCCAGCCGCTACCTGCCACAGATTTTCACGGCCCTGCACGGCTGGCGGCCACCGCAATGCGTGCGCGGCCTGACGCCAGTCTCGCCGCCACGGCCCTATTACTCCCAGGCACGTTTCGCCTATTTCCCCACTGCCTGGGAAACCTCAGTCATCCATTCAACCCGCATGGGGCCGGTGTTTAGCCGCCACCCAGGCCAATCGTAGGCTGGGTAGAGCGCAGCGAAACCCGGCATAAACACAGGAGTCTCCAAATGGCAACGCAAGAGCAGTATTACTTCGGTCAAGGCCGCCTCTTCTCCCGTCCCTACGGCGCCGAGGGCGCCGGTGGCTGGCGCTGGTGGGGCGACATTTCCGAACTCTCCATTTCCGCCGAATCGGAAAAGCTGGAGCACAAGGAGAGCTACAGCGGCCGCCGCCTGCCGGTGCGCACCATCGTCACCTCCACCACCATGAGCCTGACTGGCACCCTGCACCAGGTCGATACCGAGGCCATCGGCGAACTGCTCTACGGTACGGCGAGCGAAATCCCCGGCGGCACGGTGGCCGGCGAGGATCTCGGCACGGTCGCCGTCGGCGATGTGCTGAAACTGGAATATCCCGGCGTCTCCAACCTGGTCATCACCGACAGCGCCGGCACGCCGGTCACCGTCGGCGAAGAGAACTACATCCTCGATGCCCGCTTCGGCACCCTGGAATTCGTCGGCCTGCCGACGCCGCCACTCACCATGCCGCTCAAGGCATCCTATGAGTACGCCGGTGGCAAACAGGTGCCCTTCTTCAACCGCTCGCAGCCGATTTTGCAACTGCGTTACGAGGGCGTTAACCTGGCCGAGAACGATGCGCCGGTGATCGTCGAGTTCTACAAGGTCAGTTCCGACCCGATGCAGGGCTGGGCGCTGATCCAGAATGGCCAGGAACTGGCCGGAAACTCCTTCACCCTAAACCCGCTGGCCGACACGATCAAGCCGGAAACCGGCCCGCTCGGTCGCTTTGGCCGCTTCATCCAGGTTGCGAGTGTCTGACATGGCCAAACTGCCCGACCGCTCGCTGCCCTGGCCCATCCTCTGGGCCGGCGTCGAGTTGATCGCCGAGGCCGAGGGCTGCAAGCTCACGGCCTACCGCGACATTTCCGGCGTGTGGACCATCGGCTGGGGCCAGACCGGGCCGGACATTACCGCCGGCCTCGCCTGGACGCAGGCCGAGGCCGACGCCGACCTGTGCCGCACCCTGACCGATTTGAGCGTGCGGGTGCATGCCCTGCTGCGGCTGCCGACCGCGCCGCGCGAACTGGCGGCGCTCGTCTCGCTGGCCTACAACATCGGCATCGCCGCCTTCGCCCGCTCGACCGTGCTGGCCGCCCACAATCGCGGCGACAAGGCCGCGGCTGCCGCCGCCTTCGCCCTGTGGAACAAGGCCACCATCAACGGCAAGAAGCAGGTCGTTCAAGGGCTTCTGCTGCGCCGCGCCCGCGAGGCGGAAATGTACGCCGCCAGCAGCAGCCGGGTCACCGGCGTCGGCCTGTCGCCGGATGTCGCTCCCGTCGCCCCGCTCGCCGCTTCGCCGACGGCGCTTTCCGGCGGCGCCTCGGTAGCGGCCGGCGGCCTCGCCCTGGCCGCGCAGTATTCGCAGGATGTGGCAGCGGTAGCGCGTTCGCTCGCCATCAATCCGCTCCTCGTCTGCGCCGTGATCGCCGTCGTCGCGGGCGCCATCGTCCTCTGGCGACGCTGGAAGCAGCGCCGGGAAGGGGTGGCGTGATGTGTGGTTTGAACGTAGGGGCGACAAGGCTGAAGGCCGCCGTAGGGGCGAATAATTATTCGCCCCTACCCCGCGCAGGGAGGATGGCGCGCCATGCTTGAAATCCTCTCCGCCTGGCTATCCCGCTACACCCTGCCCATTGCCCTGCTGGCCGTCTTTGCGGCAGGCGCACTCATCGGCGGCGACGTGGCCGGCCGCACTTACCGGGAGAAGATCGCCGTCGCCGAAGCCGCTTATGAAAAGGATCGGCGCGTGGCGGCGGAAAGCGTGGCGCTGGCCTTGACCGCCCTGCGGGAAAAGGAGGCCGAAGGCGAAAAACTCGCCGCCCGCCAGCTCGAACTGGAAGCCACCGGCAGAAAACTGGAAAAGGAGAAAAACAATGCCCTCAAAAAGCTCACAACGGGCCGCCCTTGCCTTGACGGCGCTACTGTCCGCCTGCTCAACGCCAGCGCCGATCCCGCCGGTAAGCGTTCCCTGTCCGCGCATCCCGCCGACGCTCTTGAGGCCGCTACCGCCTTTGCCACCGATACCGACATCGCCCTCTGGGCCAACCACGTTAGATTCCGCTACGACGCCTGCCGTGGCCGCATCGACGCCATCCGCGAATTCGCCGAGCGCGCCCAATCTCCCCTCCCCCATCGCGGGGGAGGGGCCGGGGGAGAGGGGGAGGTTCCATGACTGAAAGCCAAACCAAGCTTGCCCTGGCCATGGCCTACCGCGCTGCCGTCGAAGACCTCGATCGCCGGGAGCTCCCCGGCGCGTTGGCGCTTTACGAAAGCCACCTCAGCGACCGCCAGCGCATCCTGCTTGCCGAATACGACCAGATCGCCGCCGGCGTGGCCACGCAAATCCGCGACTACCTGCCGCTGCGCTTCGCGCAAGGGGCGGCGACATGATGAATCTCTCCGAAGACACGATCCGCTGGCTGGTTTCGCTCTTCATTGCCGGCTGTGGCGCGATCTATACCTGGATCGCCACCCGCGACCGCGATAACACCGTGCGCATCGAGGCGGTGGAAAAGACCCTTGGCAAGCGCATCGCCGTCCACGGCGAGCAACTGGCCCGGCTGGAAAAAGATGTGGAAGTGCTGCGCGTGTCGCTGGAGAACATCCCGACCAAAGACGAGCTCGCCCATCTCCAGGGCGATTTAAAGGAGGTGCGCGCCGTCGGAAACGCCACGCGCGAGGAAATCCGCACCATCCGCCAGTCGCTCTCGCGTATCGAAGATTTTCTGCTGCATAACGGAGCGAGGTAATGGCCGATTTCACCGATTTCCTGCGCGCCGACCGCCGCCTGGTGATGCTGCGCACCCTGGCCGAAATGCCCGGCTACGCCGCCAATTCCAGCATTCTTGCCGGCGCCCTGGATAAACTCGGCCACGCTGCTACCCGCGATGCCGTCAAGGCCGACCTGCGCTGGCTGGCCGAAGTCGGGCTGGTGACCATCGAGGAGGCCGGTTCCGTCCTCGTCGCCACCCTGAGCGATCGCGGCCAGGACGTGGCTGAGGGCAAGGCCAGGGTCGACGGCGTCGCCAAGCCGCGCGCCCGGCATGGGAGCTGAAATGCCGGATGAGGATTTCACCAAATCCCTCTCTCCCGACCTCTCTCCCAAGGGAGAGAGGAGGCAAGTGCCTCCCCTCTCCATAAGTGGAGAGGGGCAGGGGGTGAGGATTGCCCCGGCCGACATCATTGCCGCCCTGGAAAAAACCGTCGCCAAGCTGGAAGCCAGCGCCAAACTCGCCGCCGCCGAAGCCGCCCAGGCGCGGCGTTATCTGGCGCTGCTCAAGAAATCTCACCGGCTTGCGGGAGAGGGGAAGTAATGGGCCGCAAATCCGTCGTCACCAAACTCCCGCCCGAAGTCCGCGCCCACATCGAAAAGCGCCTGCGCGAGGATCGCCTCACCCTCGACGGCCTGTTCGCCGACGTGCGCAGCCACTTTCCCGAGGTGGATTCCCCGAGCCGTTCCGCCCTCGGGCGTTTTCGCAAGGGCTTTGATGAAATCGTCGCCACCCAGCGGGCGATGCAAACCGCCTCCCAGGCGCTGGTTGCTGAACTGGGCGAGGGATTCGACGAAAAAGCCGGGGCGCTGCTCTCCCAGGCCGTCACCACCCTGGTCTATAACGCCGCCGACGGCAAGCTGCGCGAAGGCGGCGATCTGGAAATCTCCGACGTCCTCGATCTTGCCCGCGCCGCCAAATCGGCGCAGGAGGCGAGAAGCCTGTCGCTGCGCGAACGCCAGCAGGTGGCGAAGATGGCCCGCGAGAAGTTGATCGAGGAGCAGAAAACCCGCCTCGACGAACTGGAGAAATCAGGCGCCCTGGAAAACCTCAAGCCGGCGGAAGTGCTGGCCAAAGTCATCAAGGCCGCCTATGCCCTATGATCCGAAACGCCGTCCGGGCGATAAGGCCGTAGGGGCGACAAGGCCGAAGGCCGAAGGACAGCCGCAGGCTGGTCCCGCGAAGCGGGATGCGGCGAAGCCGCACAATAATTTTTCGCCCCTACAACCCGCCCTACCGCTCTACCCCTACCAACGCCGCTGGCTACAGGACGATGCCCGCTTCAAGATCGCCATGTTCGCCCGCCAGTGCGGCAAAACCTTCACGTCCACGCTGGAAATCGCCCTCGATGTCGCCCGCGCCGAGGCCGAGGGCCGGCGTAGCCGCTGGGTGATCCTCAGCCGCGGCGAACGCCAGGCGCGGGAAGCCATGAACGAGGGCGTCAAGCTCCACCTGCGCGCCCTGCAAGCCGGATTCAGGGAATTCGAGACGCCGTTTGACGCCAGCATCCGCGCGCTGGAAGTGGAACTCCCCGGCGGCTCCAAAATCACCGCGCTCCCCGCCAACCCGGACACGGCACGGGGTTTTTCGGCCAATGTGCTGTTGGATGAATTCGCCTTCCACCAGGACAGCCGCGCCATCTGGAAGGCGCTCTTTCCGGTGATCTCCAAGCCCGGCCTCAAACTGCGCGTGATCAGCACGCCCAACGGCAAGGGCAACAAATTTTATGAATTGATGACCGGCGGCCCAACCCCACCCCCGACCCCTCCCCTGCGAAGCAAGGGAGGGGAGGCATTTCCCTCCTCCCCCTTGCAAAGCAGGGGGGAGGTCGGGAGGGGGGTGGACGGCTGGTCCCGCCACGTCACCAACATCTACCAGGCCGTGGCCGACGGCCTCCCCCGCGACATCAAGGAACTGCGCCGCGGCGCGGGCGACGAGGATCTGTGGGCGCAGGAATTCGAGCTGAAATGGCTGGATGAAGCTCACGCCTGGCTGGATTTCGACCTCATCACGGGGTGCGAAAGCGAGCATGCCGGCCAGCCGCACGCCTACACCGGCGGCCCCTGCTACGTCGGCATGGACATCGCGGCAAGGAATGACCTGTTCGTGATCTGGGTCGTCGAGCAGATTGGCGACGTGCTGTGGACGCGGGAGATCATCGAAAGGAAGGGCATCCCCTTCGCCGAGCAGGACGCCCTGCTCGACGACGTGTTCCGCCGCTACCGCGTGCTGCGCTGCTGCATCGACCAGACCGGCATGGGCGAAAAGCCGGTGCAGGACGCCCAATCCCGCCACGGCCGCCTGCGCGTCGAGGGGGTGCTCTTCACCGGCCCCAACAAGCTGACCCTCGCCACCCAGGGCAAGGAAGCCTTCGAGGATCGTAAAATCCGCATCCCCGAAGGCAACCCGGCGCTGCGCGCCGACCTGCACAAGCTCAAAAAGCAGACCAGCCCCACCGGCGCCCCGCGCTTCGTCGCCGATTCCGATGCCAGCGGCCACGCCGACCGCACCTGGGCCTGCTTTCTCGCCATCAACGCGGCGGATCGGGCGGCTGGGCCGATTGAGTTCTATTCCGCGCCGCGCGAACTGGTGACGGAAATGCGGGGGTATTTGTGAGGGCGGTGCCGATGCGTGGCGGGTCGGTTGGGCAGACGGCTTGTAGGGGCGAAAAATTTTTCGCCACTACTCGTCCCAATCGATGCGTGGTGGTCGCCAGAAGATGATGCCCCAGATGAGCTTGCCTGCCTTGAACAGCCCAATGAACACCAAAAACCAGAAAAGCCAGACGCCGCCAAAACGCGCGGTCAGCCCAATCATCACGGCCGCGCCCACCAAGCCGACGATGATTTCTTCCTTGGTTGTCAATTGCTGTTGAGGATTTGTCATGACATCACGCTTCATTGAGCTAGGGCTGCGCATCAAGGCCGACACCGACAAGGCCGTGGCGGAAATCACCTCGGTCAATTCCAACCTTAAGACATTCAATGCCGCGGCGCAAGGCGCGGCTGCCGCCGCCACGCAAATGGGCATCGGCCTCGACAAGGCGGCGGGCGGCTACAGCAAGGCGTCGCAGGGTGTGCGCTCGATCAGCGAGCAGCTGGGCAAGATGCAAACCGGCTTCCTGACCTTGCTGGGCGGCGCCGGCATCGTTAACGCGGGCCGCGACCTCACCCGCATGGTCGACGAATACGGCCAGATGGCCTCGCGCATCCGTGCGGTGACGGCGGATACGGCGGAATACGAGATGGTGCAGCAGCGCCTCCTGGCCACCGCCAACGCCACCTACCGCCCGCTGGCCGAGGCGCAGGAGGTCTATATCCGCACTTCCGACGCCCTGAAATCGCTGGGCTACAACACCGCCCAGGCGCTCGATGTGTCGGATAGCCTCTCCTACCTCTTCGTCACCAACGCCGCCTCCGGCGAGCGGGCGGCCAGCGCCATGGATGCTTTCAGTAAATCCTTGCAAACCGGCCGGGTCGACGCGCTCTCCTGGCGGACTATTCTCGCTGCCGTGCCGAATATCGTCGAGGCCATCGCCCAATCCACTGGCAAGGCCGCCGAGGACATCCGCAAGCTGGGCGCCGAGGGCGATCTGATGGTCACGGATCTGACCGAGGGATTGCGAAAGTCCGCGCAGGCCAACATGGACGCCGCCGCCAAAATGCCGGCGACGGTGGCCGATGCTTTCACCCGCCTGCGCACCAACCTGCAAGCTTCGCTCGGCGAACTCAATCAGGCCAGCGGCGCCACCGGCGTTATCGCCAAGGCCATCGTCCTGCTTGCGGAAAATCTCAAAGGGCTGGGCATGGCGTTTGTCGGCGTGGGTTTCATGGCCGCCGGGCGCTTTATCGGCCCGATGCTGGCGGCAGCCGCTTCCTTGCTCAATATAACGACCGCCGCGGCAGCCGCAGGCCGGGCGGTAACGCTGGCAGGCCGCGCCATGGCGGCAGCGCAAGCCCTGGCCGGCGGCTGGGTTGGCTTGATCGGCATCGTCGGCGGGTTGGCCGCCAGCTTCCTCCTCTTCCGCGACAACGCCGAGCAGGCCAAATCCAGCCTCTCCGGCCTTGCCGGCGGGCTGGAAGAAGCCAGGCAGAAATTCTTCGAAATGGGCGCGGCGGCGCAGGCGGCGGAACTGGTCAAGTTGAAGGGCGAGCTTTCCAGCCTGCGCCAGGACTATGTCGATCTCGGCTACGAAATCGCCAAGGCGGCCAAGGCCGGGCGCGGGGAATTGCCTAAAACCGCGACGGAAGCCAGGGCCGCGCTCGAACAGGTCATGCAGGCGGTGCGCCAGGTCAAGAATGGCGCGGTCGCCGATTGGGACGCGGTTTCTCAAGCGGTTTCGGGCGCCGCGGGCATGCACGATGAGATGCGCAACAAATTGCTCGCCCTGATCGGCAAGGCCGCCGAGATGCAAAAGCAGGGCCGCGATCTCAAGGCAACCGTGGATGCGCTGGGCGAGGCTGCCAAGGGCGCGGCGGGCGACTTTCAGGGGCTTTCCGGCGCGCTATCGCAGGCCATGGACAAGGCATCCGAGGCGCTGGCCAGCGCCGAGCAGAAGCTGACGCTGGCCCGATCCAGCGGCGGCGAGGCCAACCGCTACATGCTCATCGATGTGCCGAAATTGCTGGCCGGCGTCGACAAGGCGACGCCGGAACTTGAAAAGAAAATCGCCGACACCTACGACGCGCTCCGGGAATACGACCGCCTGCAAGCCGCCAAAAAGCCGTCCGTAGGGGCGAATAAAGATTCGCCCCTGCTCTCCAAAACCGCCGACCTCAACCGTCAACTGGCCGAGGCCAACCAGAAACTCGCCCAGGCCCAGGCCGGCGTCTGGGAATCCACGGATAAATCGCGCGACGCCCTGGAAATCTGGCTGGCTACCAGCGACAAAGCGGCGAAATTCTCCGACGCCCAGCGCGCCGCGCTCCAGCGCCAGGCCGAAGCCGTCGATACAGCCGCCAAAGCCTGGACGGAACTCGCCGAAGCCAAGAAGCGGGCCGAAACCATCGCCAGCGCCAGCGAGGCGCTCGGCATCGAACTCCTGAAACTACAAGGCAACAGCGCCGAAGCCAGCCGCAAGGAACTCGAAGCCCGCTATAAGGAACTGCGCGCCGCCCTCGACAAGGAAATGGAACGCGGCCCCAGCGAAGCGGCATCCAGGGTCAGCGCCGAACTCGACATGGTCATCAAGCTCACCCTGGACAAGCAAGAAGTCGACCGCGTCCAGGCCGAGCTACAACAGATGCAGCAGCGGCTCTACCAGAATCAGACCACCATCCGCACCAACCGCGAAGTCGGCGCCATTACCGACATCGAGGCGGCGCAGCAACTGCTGGATCTCAATCGCAAGCAGGCAGCGGCGCTGCGCGAGCGCATCCCGCTGCTCGAACGTCTGGCCACGCTGGAAGGCGATGCCGGCCGAGCAGCACAAGCGGCGCTGATTGACACGCGGAATCAGATCAAGCTCCTCGAAGCCACCACCACGCAATTCGAGGCTGCCCTGAAGCGCGGCATTTCCGATGGCATCACCCGCGCCATCGACGGTCTGGCAGAAGGCACCATGAATCTGCGCGACGCCATCCACGAACTGTCGAACACGATATTCAAGACCCTGCTCGACATGTACGCGCAGAATTTCGCGCAATACCTCACCGGCCAGCAAGGCCCGCTGGCTGGCCTGTTGCAGATGGCGCAAGGCGGTGCGCCAGGCGGTACCAATGGCGGCGCCGACGCGGCCGCCGGCTCGCAACAAATGATGGCCGCGCAAACCCTGCTCACCGCAGGCGAGGTGATGGGCGCTGCCGTTGCCCAATTCCAGGGCGCCGTGGCGCAGAGCGCGGTGGCGGCCTCGCAGCAAACCAGCGCCGCAGCGACGCAGGTCATGGGCGCGACGACGCAGACGGCAGCGGCGACAACCCAGACAGCCGCCGCCACGACCCAGACAGCAGCAGCCAGCATGCAGCAGAGCGCCGCCGCCACCGGCGCGGCATCCGGCGGTGGTGGCGGCGGCTTCTGGGGCAGCCTCCTATCCGGCATCGGCTCACTGTTTGGCTTCGCCAGCGGCGGCTACACCGGTGCTGGCACCAAATACCAGCCCGCCGGCATTGTTCACGCTGGCGAATTCGTGGTGCGCCGCGAATCCGTGTCGCCCGCCTCGCTGGCCTTCCTTGAGCGCTTCAACCGCTACGGCATGTCCGCCGTCCTCACCCCCGCCCCCTCTCCACCAAGTGGAGAGGGGAGGCAAATCCCTCCTCTCTCCCTCTGGGAGAGAGGCCGGGAGAGAGGGTTGGGCGCCTACAAGCACATGCGCGGCTACGCTGACGGTGGTCTGGTCACCGCCGCCCCAGCGCCAGCCCTGTTCCG
>Ga0123353_10000871_pt1 | contig 36760 bp, 43 predicted proteins | sample TergutLab28metaG_3_FD_92763 | JGI IMG/M metagenome (GOLD analysis project Ga0123353, IMG submission 92763) | Labiotermes labralis P3 segment gut microbial communities from Petit-Saut dam, French Guiana - Lab288 P3 | ecosystem: Host-associated > Arthropoda: Insects > Digestive system > Gut ... | reverse complement strand
CCCGCTTTCGGTGGATGATTTTGTCAAAAAAGTTCAGTTCGTATACTACACCAAGCCCGCGTTGGAAGAAGCCCTGGACGACATCGTGACCATCGCCGAGGCGGAGTTCTTGCAGGCCCACGCGAACGCGGCGAAGATCAGGTTTGAGGAGAAATAACATGCCAACACAGTTGCTGAAAGACGAAGCCATTTACCCGTCCGATGAAATCCTGCAGGCCGTGTTGGGCGATATCTACCCGGCATACCAGGCCTTTTGCGCCATGCTCGAGACCGCGCAGGTCGGCATGGAGTGGCGCTATTACAACGACGGCAAGGCCTGGCTGTGCAAGTGCCAGCACAAAAAGAAGACCGTGCTCTGGCTCTCGATCTGGGAGGGCTATTTCCAAACCGGGTTTTTCTTCACGGAGGCGGCGTACGAGGGCGTGAAGGCCCTGCCATTCGACGAGCAGCCCATACGCGAGAAAAACGTGGGCAAGTTTGTGCCCATCGTGATGAAGATATGCGCTGAAGGGCAGTTGGGCGATTTGGAGCAGCTGGTTGTGTATAAGAAGGGGTTGAAGTAGGGGGAACCGCATGCCATCCTCAGTCATCCGAGATGACAGCTCCTTCCCGTGGAAGGAGCTCCCGTCATACGGCTCCCGCAGGAGACGTTGCGGGTCTGAGGATGGTATCGCGGAACGACACAAGGGGGGGAACCGAATGCCTTTCGAACTCAACGAAAAACTCAAAAAACTGGTGCCATACGACCCCATCGTGGGGCAATACCCCATCCGGCTGGACGCCAACGAGAGCTTCCTGCCCATCGGCGACGAGGAGCGCGAGGCCATCGTGCGGGCCGCGCGGGAGACAGACCTGCGGCGCTACCCCGACCACGAGGCGGCGAAACTCTGCCAGGCCGCCGGGGCGTGGTACTGGGTGAAGCCCGGTTTGCTTACCGCGTGGAACGGCACGGACGAGGCGCTTATGCTGCTGTGCAGCGCGTTCCTGGGCAAGGGGGAGACCCTGCTGAGCTTCGCGCTGGACTTCTCTATGTATCATTTCTATGCGTACGTATCCGGGGCGCAGTGCGTCAAGCTGCCCAAGAGAGACGACTTTACGATTGATGTGGAACTGGTCGCCGCGGCTTTGCAAGAACATAAACCCGCCATGCTGCTGTTCTCCAACCCCTGCAACCCCACCTCGCTGCTGCTGGCGCGGGAGGAGACCCTGCGCATCGTGGAGGCGGCGCGGGAGACAGGCACCTTGGCGGTGGTGGACGAGGCCTACATGGACTTCAGCGACCAGTCGCTTCTGGACGATATCGAAAACTATGACAATTTGGTGATCCTGCGCACCTGCTCGAAGGCACAGGGGCTTGCCGGGCTGCGGCTGGGCTTTTCCGCCGCGAACGAGACCATCAACCGAGCGCTGCGGGCCGTGAAGTCGCCCTACAACGTGGGCGCGCTCACCCAGGCCGTGGGCATGGCGCTGCTGTGCCAGCCGTTACGCTTGCAGGAGGGAATCCAGGATATCCGCAGGCGCAAGGACGAGCTCTCCGCCGCGCTGAAGGATCTCGGCCTGCCGGTGATGGGAGACGCCGCGAACTTCATCTCCGTGGCGAATGCCGCAGGGGCGTTCGAGTATCTGAAGGAGCGCGGGATCATCGTGCGGAAATTTGGGGAGCACCTGCGCGTCACGGCGGGGAGTGAGGAGGAGAACGGGGCGCTGGTTGAAGCGCTGAAAGGCTGGAGGGAAATTCAATGCATTTCCTAATCACAGCCTACGACGGCAAAGACAGCGAGGCCCCTCTGCGCAGGCAAAACGCGAGGGAGCAGCATCTTGAGGGCGTCAAGCGGCTTATCAAAGAAGGCAAGCATCTGTTCGGAGCGGCTATACTCGATGACGAAGGCAAAATGATCGGGTCGATTATGATCGTGGACTACCCCTCAAGAGAAGCGCTCGTCAGCGAATGGCTCAACGGCGAACCCTATGTTGTGGGAAAAGTGTGGGAGACCATCGAAATACAGCCGTGCATGGTGCCCGGTTTTTTCCTGGATAGAGAGTATAAGAGTATAATTGACTAGAAGGAGACCCCTATGCATAGCGCAAATATCATCCGTAAAACCAAAGAGACAGATATTTCAGTCCAGTTGGACCTCGGCGGCGTCACGGCGCAGGGCGCTGCGCCGATCGACATCGCCACCGGCGTGGGATTCTTCGACCACATGCTGACAGCCCTGGCCGTGCACGCGGGCTGGGGGCTTTCGCTTGCCTGCAAGGGAGACCTGGAGGTCGACGCCCACCACACCGCGGAGGACTGCGGCATCGTGCTGGGGCAGGCCCTGGGCCAGGCGCTGGGAGATAAGACCGGCGTTGCGCGCTTCGGCAACGCGGCCATCCCCATGGACGAGGCACTGGCCGAAGCCCACGTAGACATCAGCGGGCGGGCGTTTTTGGCGTTCACGGCGAAGTTCTCGCAGGCACAGGCAGGGGAGTTTCCGCTGTGCCTGTGCGAGGAGTTTTTTCGCGCGCTGGCCGTGAACGCGGGGATTACGCTGCACATGAACCTACGCTACGGGGCCAACGGGCATCACGAGGCCGAAGCGCTGTTCAAGGCGGCGGCGCACGCCCTGCGCAGGGCCATTAGCCCCAAGATAGGTACGCTTTCCACAAAGGGGAGCATCTGATGCGCACGATTATCGTTGCGCCCCATGATCCGGTCTGGCCGGAGGGCAAAAGCGATTTTGTGGAAGAGATCATACGAAAGGCGTGTGAAGCGCATGGCTAAGCAGTTCCCGACCCATATTGTCGCGGTGTTCGGCGTGGTGGAGAATGAGCAAGGCGAGGTGCTCCTGCTCAAGGCGCGGGACAAGAACGCGTGGATGTTCCCAGGCGGGCAGGTGGAGACCGGCGAGAACCTCATCGAGGCGCTGCAGCGCGAAACCATGGAGGAAAGCGGCATGGCGGTTGAAGTGGGCAAGCTGTTCTGCGTGGACTCCAACACCTGCTCTTACAAGGGCTACGGCGGCTACGAGCATGTGCCAACCAAGGTCATGTTTGGGTTTATATGCAGGCATATCAGCGGTTTTTTTCGGGAATCCGACGAGACGACGGAGGGCCGCTGGGTGGCGCGGGACGAAGCCCTCGACATGCTAATTGATCCCCTGCGGGAAAAATACCGGGCGTATCTGGACTTTGCCAGGGGGATACAGTACAGCGCGTATGTCACGAAGCCGGCGTACGCGCTCCAGCACAGGCGGGAGATTTGACGCATGCTCTACATCAACGCCTTCCGCGTAGAGGGGATCGAAAGCGGGGAATACTACGCGCAATTGCCCATTGCGCAACTGTTGCAGGAGATGGGCTGGTTTCGTTTCAACAGCCCGGTGACGTTTTTTGTGGGGGAAAACGGCAGCGGGAAATCCACATTGCTGGAGGCCCTGGCCGTTTGCGCCGGAATGAACGCCGAGGGCGGCTCGCGCAACTTCAGGTTTGCCACCAAGCGTACGGAATCCGGGCTGCATGAGTGCATTTCGCTGGCGCGGGGCGCACGGGAGAGGGACAGCTTCTTTCTGCGGGCGGAGAGCTTCTACAATGTCGCCACGGAGATCGAAAGGCTGGACGAAATCGCCGCGCCCACGCGCAGAATTTCGGAGAGCTACGGCGGGATTTCGCTGCACGAGCAGTCCCACGGGGAGAGCTTTCTTTCCCTGGTGCAGAACAGGCTGGACGGCGGATTGTATATCCTAGACGAGCCGGAGGCGGCGCTTTCGCCCACGCGGCAGATGACGCTGCTAGTGGAGTTCCAGCGTATGGTGAAAGCCGGTGCGCAACTGATCGTCGCCACCCACGCGCCGATCCTGCTGGCTTACCCCGGAGCGGAGATTTGGGAGATTACCAGGGATTCGATTGCTTTGACGAGTTACGAAAGCTGTGACCACGTACGCGTGACCAGGCGATTTTTGAATGACCCGCAGGGAATGCTGCGGCAATTGATGGAGGACTGACATGCTTATTTTCCCGGCGATCGACATCAAGGGCGGCCAGTGCGTGCGGCTGTACCGGGGCGATTTCGCCACTGCCGAGCAAGTGGCGGCGGACTATATGCAGACCGCGCTGTCGTTCAAGGCGGCAGGCTGCGAATGGATCCACATGGTGGACCTGGACGGCTCCCTCGCCGGGCGGCGGGTAAACCAGGCGATATACCTGGATGTAGCCCGGAACAGCGGCCTGAAGGTCGAACTGGGCGGGGGCATACGCACGATGGAGGACGTTGCTTTTTACCTGGATCAGGGAATTTCACGCGTGATACTGGGCTCTGTTGTGTTGGAGAACCCGGAACTGGTTGCACAGGCGCTAGTGGCCTACGGGGCCGAAAAGATAGCTGTGGGAATAGACGCGAAGCAAAGAAAAGTCGCCACGCGGGGCTGGCTGGATGTCAACGATATCGACTACATAGAACTGGCGCAGCGCGTGGAGGCGCAGGGCGTGGAGTACATCATCTTCACCGACATTGGGCGCGACGGCATGCTGGCCGGGCCGAACCTGGAGCAGCTTTGCGCGCTGCAAAATGCCGTGGGCTGCAAAATTACGGCCAGCGGGGGCGTGACGGATATTAGGGATATCGTCGCCCTGCGGGACAAAGGGTTCTATGGGGCGATCTGCGGCAGGAGCATCTACAAGGGGACTTTGGATTTGAAGGAGGCTGTGCGGGTGTGCGCGTGACCGACGACATCAGCGGCTTTCTCAAGATGGAGCTGCTCTGCCACGGCGCGGATCTGGTGGGCTTCGGTGATTTGACCGCCCTGCCCGCCGAAGTGCGCGAGGGCCTGCCCGTGGGCGTTTGCGTGGCGGTAAAGTACCCAAAAGAGATAATCCGAAGCATAGCCGAACTGCCGACGCGGGAATACTACGAATGCTATGATAGTCTAAACGCAAAGCTGGATATGCTCGTGACGCTTGGGGCCGAGGCCTTGCAAATGTTTGGTTATAAGGCCATAGCAAAGACCATGGCTCTTGTCGATCAAAGCGCTACGCACTATGATACCCTGTTGCCGCACAAGACCGTGGCCACCCGGGCGGGGGTGGGTTGGATAGGCAAATGCGCGCTGCTGGTGACACCGCAATACGGCTCCATGGTGCGGATATCGAGCATCCTGACCGACGCGCCGCTGCAATGCGCAAGACCGGTGAATGAGTCCCACTGCGGCAATTGCATGGAATGTACGAAGGCCTGCCCCGGCAAAGCCATATTGGGCAAGATATGGTCGATAGACACGCCGCGCGAGGCGATCTACGATGCAATTAAATGTCGTAAGACCGCCAGAGCGCGGGCGCTACAGGGCTTTGGCGTTGAAATTTCCCAATGCGGCAAGTGCATCGAGGTATGTCCCTATACGCAAAAATACCTGGAAACGGAGGACTGAGCCATGCAAGAATTTGAAAGGCTCTACGGCACCATTGCCGAGCGGCGCGACAACCCGCAGGAGGGGTCGTATACCTGCTACCTGTTCGACCAGGGGCTGGATAAAATCCTGAAGAAGCTGGGCGAGGAGTGCGCGGAAACCATCATCGCCTGCAAGAACCGAAATCGCCGGGAGGTAGTCAGCGAGTTGAGCGACCTGGCCTTCCACGCGGCGGTGCTTATGGCGTATTTGGACATCCTACCGGAGGATATCGCGGCGGAGCTGGCGCGGCGCGCGCAGAAGCAGGGGAATCTGAAGCAGATTAAGATCGTAGATAAAAATTCGTAAATAGAACTCATAGGAGGACATACCATGGCATACATAGGCTGGGGCATACTTATCGCGCTGGGGCTGTTCATCGTGGTTACGCTGATCCGGGCGGCGTTTTGGAAGGCCAAGAAAGTCGAGGTCGAACCCTTACCGGACGAGGCGGTAGACGAAGCCCGGGCGCAGAGGAATCTCAGCGGGGCGATCCAGATCCCCACCATCGCCAACGACGGCGACGTGGGCACCGACTGGTCGCAGTTCGAGCGCTTCCACGATTTCCTAGACGAAAGTTATCCCCTCATCGCGAAAAATCTGCCCTGCGAGGTGGTGCGCAAGGGGAGCCTGCTCTACCACTGGAAGGGCAAAAACCCGGAACTGCTGCCCATCGCGATGATCTCTCATATCGACGTGGTGCCGGTCTCCCCGGGCACGGAGGACGACTGGACTTACCCGGCCTTCAGCGGGCACAACGATGGCGAGTTCATCTGGGGCCGCGGCGCCATGGACATGAAGAACCATTTGATTTGCACAATGGAAGCCATCGAAACCCTGCTCGAGGAAGGCTTCACGCCGGAGCGCGACGTATATCTCTGCTTTGGCGATAACGAAGAGATCCTGGGCACGGAGCTTTCCGGCGCGCGGCATCTGCGCATGGCCCTGGAGGCCCGGGGCGTGACAAAGCTGGAGAGTACCCTCGATGAAGGCGGGGCCATGCTGCCGGTGAATGTGAAGGGGATACTCAACAGCGTGCTGGCGGGCGTGGGCATCGCCGAGAAGGGACACTGCGACATCGAGGTCAGCGTGAACGCGAAGGGCGGGCATGCCTCGCAGCCGCCGAACCACACGGCCCTGGGCGAACTGGCCAAGGTGATTCAGCGCCTGGAAAAGAAGCAGTTCAAGGCAAAGATGACCCCGCTGATGAGCAACATTTTAGACAGTGCCGGGCGGCGCCTGCCCTACTGGCTGCGTATCTTCATGGTGAACCACAAGTTGCTGCGGCCCATCCTGCTGGCGGCGATGAAGCAGATCCCCCCGGCCGCGTGCATGGTGCGTACCACGACTGCTGTTACGCAGGCCTTCGGCAGCCCCGCGCCCAACGTGCTGCCGCAAAAGGCCAGCGCGGTGGTGAATATGCGCATGATGCCCGGGACGACGACGCAGGACCTGGTGGCGCACATCAAAAAAGTGGCCAAGAACAAAAATGTCGAGGTGAAAGTGCTGCAAACAAACGAGGCCTCAAAATACTCCAGGACCGATTCGAAGTCCTTCGAGGCGATACGGCGCATGGTGTTCAACTTCTACCCGCATGCGATTCTGGCGCCCTTCCTGGTGATGGGCGGCACGGACACCATCAAGTACGACAGCATGAGCGAGCACTGCTATCGCTTTTCCCCGTTTTTGGCCCCGGTTGACCTGCTGCTGTGTACCCATGCCACCGACGAGCGCCTGCCCGTGGCGGCGGTGGGCGAGGGGGTCAGGTTCTTCAAGTATTATATTAAAGATGCTGCGGGGTAAAACAACACATTGTCTCTTTGCGGGAGACGTACTGCTTTTAGCGGGAGACGCACTGCCGTGCGTCTCTACATCCTTGGAAGTGATGCTATGTGCCAAAACATCTTCGATACCCACGCCCACTACACCGACAAGCGCTTTGCACCGGACAGGGACGCATTGCTGCGCGCCCTGCCCGGGCGGGGGGTAGCGCGCGTGCTCACCTGCGGCAGCAATCTGCCCGACAGCCGCGCGGCACTGACTCTCGCAAAAGAACATGCCTATATCTATGCAGCATGCGGGGTGCATCCCCATGAGGCGGCAAGGGCTGGGGATCAGTGGCTGGATGATCTGCGAGCGTTGCTACAAGACGAGAAGTGCATTGCTTTGGGCGAAATTGGCTTGGACTATCACTACGATTTTTCTCCGCGAGAAACCCAACATGAATGCTTTGCCCGGCAGCTGGAGTTGGCCCGGGAAATGGGCATGCCTGTGATCGTGCACGATAGGGAAGCCCACGAAGACACTTTAACGCTCTTAAAAGAGTATAGGCCAGTCGGCGTGGTACATTGCTTTTCCGGGAGCTGGGAGTTCGCACGGGAAGTGCTCGCGCTGGGAGTGTACATCGGCCTGGGGGGCGTTGTGACGTTCAAGAACGCGAAGAAGCCTCTCGAGGTGGCGGCGAATGTGCCGATTGACCGCCTGCTGCTGGAGACTGACGCGCCGTATATGGCCCCAGAGCCCTTTCGCGGACGGCGCTGCGACAGTACGCACATCGCATACACAGCCGAAAAAATCGCCGGGCTTCGCGAGATGGACACGCAAGAATTAATTGATATTTGCCACGAGAACGGCAGGAGGTTGTTTGGAATATGAGCAATCATCAACAGCTGCTTTGCAAGGCCATGACCTGGGATTACCCCGAGGAGATCCCCATCTCCGTGGGGGCACTGCCGGCCATGTGGATTCAACTGGGCGATGAAATGCAGCGCTTTGCCCGGGAATACCCGGATTTCTTTTCCAATCCGCCGACGGCCGAACAGGCGCGGAAAGGCCTTTCCGGGCGTTACAAGGCCGGCACGTGGACCGACGAGTGGGGCTGTGTGTGGAACAACGACCACGACGGCATGGACGCCATCCCCATAGGCTTTCCCGTGCCGAACAGGGAGGACATACTCACGCTTGCAATACCCAAGAATCGCGACGGCTCGCTGCCCCACGGGTTGATGTATCTGCGCTTGCTGGATCTGCGGGGCTTCGAGGAGGCCATGCTGGACTTTGCCGAGGAGTGCGACGAACTGCAAATCCTGATCGATAAAGTGCTGGAGTACAATTGCATACAGATCGAGTGTGCGCTGCTCAAAACAGGGGACGTCATGTACTTCGGGGACGACCTGGGGATGCAGACGGGCCTGGCCATCGGGCCGGAAAAATGGCGCAAATACATGAAGCCCTGCTTCGCGAGGATGTACGGCATGGTGCGCAAAGCGGACAAGTTGGTGTATATGCACACGGACGGCTGCATCTGGGAGATCATGCCCGATTTGCAAGAGTGCGGTGTGAACATGATCAACCCACAGATCAGGGCCAACGGGCTGGACAACCTGGTGCGCGTGTGCAGGGGAAAGATCCCCATCAACCTGGATTTGGACCGGCAGCTTTACCCCTTCGCCACGCCCTCGCAGCTGAAGGATCATGTACGCGAGTGCGTGGAGACGCTGTGGCTGCCACAGGGCGGGCTGGGGCTTTCGGTGGAGCTCAACTACGACGTGCCGCTGGAGAACGCCGCCGCCCTGTTGGACGCGCTGCGGGAGATAAAGGGGTACAGAGGTTGAAGCACTTCACCATCGCCGCCAACGACGCGGGACAGCGTCTTGATAAATTTCTGCTCAAAGCTGCGCCGAATCTGCCGCCCGCGCTGCTCTACAAGGCCCTGCGCACGAAGAATGTCAAGCTGAACGGGAAGCGCGCCGAAGGCAGCAACCGCTTACAGGCGGGCGACGAAATCGTGTGCTGGCTTCCGGAAGAATTCTTCGCGCCGCCAGAATACCAATTTGACTTTTTGCGGGCGGGCCGGGACCTCGAAGTGCTCTACGAGGACGAACACATACTGCTGCTGGACAAGCCTGTTGGATTGCTTTCCCACCCGGATGAGAGCGAATACGTGGATACGCTGCTGGGGCGGGCGCAGAGATATCTATATGAGAAGGGCGAGTACGAGCCCGCAAAAGAGAATGCCTTCGCGCCGGCGTTGGTCAACCGGATTGACAGGAACACCCAAGGGATCGTCATCGCGGCGAAGACGGCTACCGCGCTGCGTATTCTCAACGAGAAGATGAAACATCGCGAGCTGCGCAAGTTCTATCTGTGCGCGGTGCACGGGGTCCCCACGCAGGGAGAAAAACTATCCGATGGGCGGCTTCTGCTGCGAAGCTGGCTTGCGAAAGACGGGGGCAAGAGCCTGGTAAGAGTATATGACCGGCCCCGGGACGGCGCGAAGGAGAGTCTGACAAAGTACCGAATCGTGAAGCCGGGAGATATCTCATTGCTGGAGGTCGAACTGCTCACCGGGCGCACACACCAGATCAGGGCGCAGTTCGCGGCCATAGGGCACGCCCTGGCCGGGGACGGGAAATACGCCCCCAGGGCGCAATACCAGGCGGACTTGAAGCGCGGGTTAAAATGGCAATGCCTGTGTTCCCACCGGCTTCAATTCGATTTTAAAACGCCCGACGAGGCGGTAACGCCCGGGGCGTTGACGCCAGCCGGCGCGCTGGAGGGCCTGCGCGGACTGGATGTTTCTGTCAAAAGCGCCGCTTTTCTAAATTATTTATAAAAACGCTTGTAATACACGATGAAATCGTGTAAAATAAGAGCTTGATATAAACGTTTCACTCTACAGAGATAGGAAGGTTATGCAGCGATGGCGGACAAGGGTTTATCGAAACAGGAAGAGCAGCGCTTGAAGGAGAAAGAGCAGTTCGAGCGCGAGCGCAAAAAGTGGAAACAACAGGAGAGCAAGAAGCGCGCGAAGAAATCCGGGAAGAGGGACCGCGGGCCGATGCTGTTCAAAGCCGTAGCCATTGTGCTGGCGGTTGCGGTGGTGCTGGGCCTGGGTTCCATCTACGCGGGCAGCTACGGGTTACCCGGGCGCTTCATGCCCGCGCTGAGCGTGGGCGGACAGAGCATCGGCACGCCGGTATGGGCGTTCAACTACTATTTCGCCTACCGCCAGCTGTATCAGTACGGCAGTATGCTCGGTCTGAACACAGACGTTTCGGTGTTTGAGCAGCCGGAACTGAGCCCCTACACGCGCGACGGGGCGGAGGACAGTCCCCGATTGGCTTGGGACGACTATTTCCGCAGGCAGGTGAACGTAAGCCTGCAAAACGAGATCGCCATGTATAACGAGGCGAAGAAGGCGGGATTCCAGTTGGACAAGGAGGCCCAGGACGCCCTGGACCAGATGATGGCGGAGTTGAAAACCCAGGCCTCTCAGGCGGCCATGTCGGTCGCGGCCTACCTGCGCCACTCCTATACCGCCGGCCTGACGGAAAAAATATACCGCCAGCTACAGGAGCGCATGCTGGTGGTGCAGGGCTTCTCGCTGGAGAAGCAGGAGGAGTTCCGCGCCAACCATTCCGAGGAGGCGCTGCAGGCGGAATACGACAAGGACCCCTCCGCCTATAACCAGGTGGACTACCGCATCTACCCCCTGGACAAAGAGATACTGAAGGCCAACGCGGGCGAGGATGCGGATGCCCTGGCTGTACGCCAGGCCGCGGCGGACGAGGCCACAAAGGAAAAAGCGGAGAATTTCCTGCGTGGGGGGGAAGAGGAATTCATCGCCGCGGCGCAAGCGGAATATGACGCCCAGCACGTTCACGAGGAAGAAGAGGAAGTGGACCACGCCCACGACTATGACGCCGACATAGCCACGTTGAACCTGGGGATAGAGAAGGCGGCAATCGCCGGCACGTACGGCGACGAGGACTTTGCAGCCTGGTTCTTCGACCCCGCGCGGAAGGCGGGGGACAGCACCACCTGGGAGAGCGACTCCTTCGTGTATACGGCGTATCTGGTGCGCACACCCTATGCCCAGACCACCGTAGATTTCTACACAATCAACGTTGCTATCGATGCAGAGGAAACGGAACCCAAGGAGGGGGAACCCACAGCCAAGGAAAAGGCCAAGCAGAAGGCCGACGAGCTGCTGGAAAAATGGCAGGCGCAGGGCGGCACGACGGAGGCCTTCGCGGCGCTGGAAGGCAATCCTGCGCTGAGCGAGAAGGCCGCGCCCGGCGATTTTGCGGGGCTGGACCACTGGTTGTTCGACCCCGCGCGGGAGGCGGGCGATACCACAGTGATCGAGAGTTCCTCCAGCTATACGGTGGTGTACCTCGCCAGCCAGAATACGGACGACTACGTCTGGAAGGCGGAGATTGCAGACAGGTTCATAAACGAGGACTACGAAGCGTATATACTGGGTCTGCAGGAACTGTATCCCCTGGGCTACCACGGCATCGGCATGCGCTATGCGCTCAAGGACGCGCGCAGGATGTGCGACGCCCACATGGACTATATGCTGCGCCAGGGGATGGGTAACTACGGGGATTACTACGATTATTATTGAGCAATGAAAAGTGAAACGTTGACATGAGAGGTCCGGCATGAACCTGCTGACCATCGGCGAATCGCCGTCGGGCAGATCGCCGTTAAGCGAGGCGCAATGGCTGCTGCGGCTGCGGCAGTTTTTTGCGTCCCCCTGGTGCCTGGCGCTGCAGTTCGCCCTGGGTGCCCTGGTTATCGTGTTCCACGCGCTGCCGGCGGGCATGATCGTGCTTGTGCTGCTGTTTTCCGCGCAGATGGTGCTGTGCGACGATATACTCACGCCCTTCGCGCCCGCGCTGCTGGCCTGCCTGATCATGATCAAGACCAGCGAAATCGCGGGGTTCAAGGACTCAAACGACGTGCTCTATACGAAATACCTGCCCTTCTGGTGGCTGGTGTTTATCCCCGTGGGAGCTTTGGCAGCCCACTTCGTGCTCTACCGGACACGCTTCGTCTGGGGCAAGGCTGGCTGGGCCATCCTGGCGGTCTCCATCGCGACAACGCTGGGCGGCGTGGGGACTATCAGCGCGAAGGAATACTTCGCGGGCGGGGCGCTGTATCACACGGGGTTCTTGGGCTTCGGGATGCTGCTGGTATACATATGGCTTTCCAGCGCCATGGCGGAAGACAGGGACGGCCGCATGCAGGGCTTCGTCGCCAACCTGATGCTGACGCTGGGGCTGCTGGCCAGCTTCATGGTGTTCCATCTATACCTCTCGCGCCTGCCGGCGCTGATCCAAAAGCCGCAGATCATCGAGTTCCAGTGGCGCAACAACGTGTCCACCTTTTTGATGCTGGCGCTGCCCTTCCCGTTCTACAAGGCTTTCAAGAGTCCCGCCTGGCTGCTCACGGGCCTGGTGATGTACCTGGCCATGCTGCTTTCCAGTTCGCGCGGGGGCATGTTGTTCGGCACCATCGAGTTGATGCTTTGCGTGGTGTTTGTGCTGCTGGCGGACAAAAAGCGCCGCCTGGTGTATCTGGGTGTGGCGGCGGCGGCCACCGTCGCCGTCGTCCTGTGCCTGCCGCTGCTGGTGCCGTTCTTTTGGCCGACCATCTACCGGCTGCTGCAGAGCGTGATCAACGGCGACCAGGAGATCCGCATGCAGCTGTATAGGCGCGCGGTGCAGGACTTCCTCAACCACCCGGTGTTCGGCGTGGGGATGGGCTGGATGGGCAACAGGGACATACACCCCTCGAAGGAGTTTGCCCTGTGCTGGTATCACAACGCGCCGCTGCAGATCATCGGCAGCATGGGTGTTTTGGGCGCGGCGGCGTACCTGTACCAGTACATAACGCGCGTACGCATCTTTTTGCGCCGCCGGGCCACGAAGTTCCGGCTGACGCTGTTCATCGCCTGGGCGGGGCTGGAGATGATGTCCCTGGTGAACCCGGGCGTGTTCGTACCGCTGCCATATTTGCTGATATTGACGGTGCTGGTTGTTGTAGCGGAGAAAACAGTAGAGACGCACGGAAGTGCGTCTCCTATATAAAAAAATGGAGCTGTTTCATATGGAGACGCACTGCCGTGCGTCTCTACTTTATTGCCAGCATGCGATTATCGGCATGCCGGTGGGGAATGCCGGAGGAATTGCAGTCAAAAATGCTCTCAGAGCAGTGCGCGATGCGCCAATCGTGGAAATAGCCGAACAGCTGGCCGGATCTCCAGAGGTACGCGTGCTCCTCTATCTCCGGCGGCGAGGCGATGAAGGGTTTGGCCACGAAAACCTGGAACATGACGATGCCGCCATCGCTGACGTTGGCCCTGTAGTTCCCCATGATCTCGTCGCGCAGCTGCGGCCGGATATAGTGCAGCGCGCCGCTGGAATACAGGATGTCGTACCCTTCGCTGAGGCGATAATCCCACAGGTTCGCACGGACGGTCCGCACGGGGACGCGGGCCCGGTCGGCCAGGCGTTTGGTTTTTTCCAGGCCCGCCTGCGAGACATCCAGGGCGGTGACGTCGTAGCCGCAGCGCGCGAAGAACACGGCGTCCTTGCCCTCGCCGCAGCCGATGTCCAGTAGCTTTAGCGGCCGGGTTGGGGGCAGAGCCTCGAGGACTTTCAGGCACATGGGCCCGGGCTGGATTCCCCAGAAATAGTCCTCTTTTCGATACCTGTCCTCATAGTAGGAGGCGTCGCTGCTGAAGGCCGCATAGCCCAATAGTTTATCCACGCCGATGTTCAGCGCCCGGGCGAGGCGCGGCAGCATGGCGGTGTCGGGCAGGTTCTGTCCTGTCTCCCACTTGCTCACCGCCTGGAAGGTGACGTTCAGCTGCTCGGCCAGGGATTCCTGCGTCAGCCCAAGCGCCTTTCGATAGCGCATGATGTTCCCGCTCAATTCCTCGTGCATCATTTGGCCCTCCTGACGCTATTATATCATCACCATGCACTCAAATACAATAACGGCGGTGTTGAGATTTCCGTGATTTCAAGCCCGAGTTGAAACACGTCAGGGCTTGCTTGAGTCCCAGGTGCGCACGGCGGCATGCCAAACCTCGTCGCTGACAGGGTATTCGCTCCGGCCCAGCGCCCGCCCTGTTTCAAGCAAGTGCATCACAAATGGCGTCATATAGACTTTGCCGGTCATCAGCTCCAGCGTAAATATCTTGCTCCACATGGGGGAGCAGTCTGCAAAGCCGGAGGCGTGAAGCCCTTCGATAACTTCGTTCAGGTCATATGCTACCCGTCTCTCCCTAACAGTCCAGCGATTGTCCTCACGGACCAAAAGCGTATACGCGGCGGCTGTATCGAAATCCAGCGCCTGGCCGCAGGAGCCGGGGTTTACTAATAATCTTTCTTTGTACTCCATGTGAAATTGCATGTGATTATGCCCAAACAGGTGCACGCCCTTGGGCAAAGATTGAATGTCTAGAAGTGCCTCGGGGCAAGCCAGCAGCGCTTCACGCGCACTCACGAGATACTCCTCATGGGTGATGGGCGCGGTCTCCATCATGATACGAAAGGCGCGGGCGTTGAAATACGCCGCCGCCTGCGCATGGCGCGTGATGTCGTGGGCATGGGAAAGATAAATATCGTAATCCAAACCCGGAACGACGGCCGTTTCCGGGAGCGCCATGAGATATTCAAGATTCTCCCGGCTCTGCGATTGATAGTCCCAATAGGCAGGCTTGTACTGTTCGTTGTTCAAGTCAAATTGCCCATTGGCATAGCTGATAAACACGCCCTCGCCATTCCCGCGAATTACGGCTGCCTGGGATAGTTCACGAATGGTCGAAGCGACCTCGTTCCCCCAGGGGAAACAGGTTGTGTAGTCTCCGAGCAGCAGATACATATCCGCCCCCAGAGCACCGGCTTCTGCCAGGACTGCCTTGAAAGCCGGAAGATTTCCGTGGATATCAGCAATAATCGCGTATGTCATTTCTTCTCCTTGAAGACGATACGGCGCACAGGCACGGCAACAGCCACAGCTAAAAATCCGCCGATGGCGGCTTCCGGCAGGCCGCTGGCGAGCACGGTGGCGCCAATGACGACCAGGATGGTCTCGTAGGCGAAGCCCGCCGCTTCGGCGTAGTTCCTCCCGAAGAAGAGCCATATGCCGCCCAGAACCATTAAAGTGTTGGCCAGGGAACCCAGTACGCCGCCAACGGCCGCAGCGGGGAGTTCCTGTTTGCGATTTTTGGCCAGGGCGAAGATCAAACCCGCCATCAGGCCGATCAGGATGCGCGGCAGAAAGCAGATGACCAGGCTCCAGGCGTTGCCCTGGAACTGCCCGAGGGAATAGAAGGGCGTGAACGCGAAGGCGACCACGGGCGAGGGTGGGGTGAATGTCCACACCAGAAAACTGAACAGGCCGAACGAAAAGCCCATCAGCGAGCCGGCAACGGGGCCCAGCAGGATTGCCGTCAGGATCACGGGCACGTGGCTCAGTGTCGCGACAATGGGGCCCAGGGCGGGCAGGGAGCCCAGCGGCGTGAAGCATACGATGGCCTCTATCGCCAGCAGGACGGAGAACTGCGCCAGAAACAGGATTCTTTTGCGCACGGACAATGTGCTTGACATGGGGTTTCCTCCTTGCTGCTGCTCCTTCTTGGGGATGCAGCGCATATATTTCACAAGCTCCCCCCTGGCCTGCGGGCCATCCCCCCTCGCAAGCAAAGGGGGCTTTTAGCGGGTGCTAGTGTTCAGCGATTCTTCAAATAGATTTCTCTCAGCCCCAGCAGTGTCAGGTCTTCGTTGTGTATAATTACGCGTTGGCAGTGGGCGATGATGTCCCTCGCAAGGCCGCCGGTGGCGATGACCGTAGCCGCTGGCTGGCCAAGCTCCTGCTCCATGCGGGCAATCATGCCGTCAATCATGCATGCCGTGCCGAACACCGTGCCCGACTGCATGCTGTCTATGCTGTTGGTGCCTATGCAGCGCGGCGGCGCGCGGAAGGCGATGCGCGGCAGCTGCGAGGTGCGCGCGGCCATGGCCTCCAGGGAGATGCCCACCCCCGCGGAGATGGAGCAGCCGAGAAAGCTGCCGTCGGGGCCGATGGCGCTGATCTTCGTGGCCGTGCCGAGGTCGGTGATGAGGCAGGGCAGAGGGTAGAGCGTTTTGGCCGCCACCGCGGCAGCGATGAGGTCCGCGCCCAACTGGGCGGGGTTGTCGATGCGAATGTTCAAGTGGGTCTTCACGCCGGGGGCGAGCACAAGGGGCGGCCTGCCGGTGAGCTTTTCCGCTGCCTCGGCCAGGGCGCCGGTGAGTTCCGAGACCACGCTTCCGATCACGGCGTCCTCGCAGGCGGCGGAGTCTGTGTGGTACAGCTGGAAGACGTCCATGAGCTGCATGGCCAGCTGGTCGGGCGTGAGGCTGCGGTCGGTCGCCAGGCGCGCGCGGAAGAGCAACTGTTCTTTTTCAAATACGCCAAGGGTCAGGTTGGTGTTGCCCGCGTCTATGGCCAGCAGCATGGGATCCCTCCATTCTTACCAGGAATACGTTCTATTATACCCTCGAAAAAAAAGAAAAGCAATTGTTTTGGCTAATTTCTCTTTTTTGCTTGCAAATTGTTCCGTTTTCGTGTAAAATAAAGTGATTATAGATTAACATGCGGAGGTCTGCACGAAGAATGGGCAAAAAGAAAAACCCGGCGAAGAAGTTCGGCAGGGAATTTAGAGAGTTCATCACCAAGGGCAACGTGATCAGCCTGGCCATAGGCGTGATCATCGGCGGCGCGTTCCAGGCGGTGGTCAACTCGGCGGTCAACGACGTGTTCCTGCCGATCATCGGCGTATTCACCAGGGGCGTCGATTTCAGCAAGGCCTATTTAGATCTGACATACATGCGCAACCCCAGCCTTGACCCCCTGGCCACGGCCAAAGCGGCACAGGACGCCGGGCATGTGGTGGTGTCCTACGGCACGCTGCTCACGGCGGCGATCAACTTCCTAATCATTGGGCTGGTGGTATTCGCCATCGTGAAGAGCATCACCTCCGTGGGGGACGCCGGCAAGAAGGTCACCCGCAAAAAGAAGGCCGAGCCGGAGAAGAAGCCTGCGCCGACCACGAAGGAATGCCCCTTCTGCTGCAGCGAGATCGCCTTCAAGGCGACGCGGTGCCCGAATTGTACGTCGGAATTGCCTGAGAAGGAAAAGGCTGAAGAAGAGCCTGGAGAGGAATCGAACGCATGAAATTTGGATTCATCGGCACGGGCGTGATGGCGGGCGCCATGCTGGAAAGCGCGTTGGGCAAGGGCTTTCTCCGCAAGGAAGACGTGCTCGTATACGATAAATATCCCGAGGCGGCGGAGAGGTTCGGCGTTGAAATCGCTAAAAGCGCCTCTGAAATCGCCGCGCGCTGCGACGCCCTGCAGCTGGGCATGAAGCCGCAGGATATGCCCGGGTTGCTGGAGGAGATCGACGAAAACTTGCAGAAGAAGAAGCCCCTGCTTATCTCCATCGCGGCGGGGGTGCCGCTGAAGAAAATCACGGTCTACGCCCGCCGGGCCGCGCGCCTGATGCCGAATATCAACACCACGGTGGGGCAGGGTATGACGGCCTGGTGCGCGTCACCCGAGACAACGCAGGAAGAACGCGCGCTGGTGAAGGGCTGCTGCGAGTGCTTCGGCAGGGCCGTGGAACTGGAGGAGAGGCATTTCTCGGCCTTCACGGCGTTGGCGGGCAGCGCGCCGGCCTTCGTGTTCCTGTTTATCGACGAGATGGCCCGCGCGGGCGTGACGGCGGGGCTGCCCAAGGCCCTCGCGCTGGAGATCGCGGCGCAGACGGTCTTCGGCAGCGCGGCGCAGGTGAAGGAGAGCGGCCTTCATCCCTATGAACTGGTCGACCGGGTATGCTCGCCGGGGGGGACGACCATCGAGGGGATCAACGCGTTGCGGGAACACGGCTTCGCCCATGCGGTGAGCCAGGCCGCGCTGGCCAGCTATCGAAGAGATCAGGAGTTGGGCAAGTAGTCCTCCAGGCTGCGCTGGAGCTCCTGGGAATCGCGCAGGATAAGGCCGGTCTGCAGCAACTGACGGTCGGACTCGGGCAGGTCGCCCAGGGTGATGGGGAATTCGGCGAGCTTTTGCCAGTCCCCCTCTTGAAGGTGGAACAGCTCCAGGGACCTAGCTTTTGATTTCAGCAAGAACTGGTAGGAAGCGTTTTCCTCCGCCGTGATGGACGTGCGCTCCTGCGCGGGCTGGGGTTCCTGCCGCTGGAAGTACAAAGTCAGCGCGAGCGCCGCCACGACCACAACAAGGGAAGCTGCCGCGATTATCTTACGCATATAAATTTCACCTCACTTGGTATTTTCGCCATTATTTCCAATACTATACTTAAGTTTAACGGGAAAGGGACACGCCATGGCCAGAATGAAACAAACGAAGAACGCAAAGAGAGCAAAAAAAAATAAAAAAAGCCACACTTTGTTCGGCAGGGCGGCGCGCGCCCTGGTGACGCTGCTGCTGACGGTATTCCTCGTGTTTTTCCTGACCTCCTTTGTGGTGGGGGGATACTTCTTCGTCAACGTGATGCAGGTGGTCGGCGGCAAGCCCGTGATCGACCTGGATAAGGATAGCCCGGCGCAGACCACGGTGATTTACGCCTACGACAAGAAGGGCCAGCCGGTGGAGTACGCCCGGCTGCACGGGGAGCAGAACCGCCTGTGGATCGACCTGGAGAACATGGGCGAACCCAGGGAGGAAACGAACATGCCCCTGATTGCCGACGCCTATGTGGCCCTGGAGGACAAGCGCTTCTGGGAGCACAAGGGCGTGGACTGGACACGCTTCGTCGGCGTAGTGACGAAATACGACTTTTCCCAGGGGGCATCCACCATCACGCAACAGCTGATCAAGAACGTCACCAACGAGAAGGACGTCACCGCCGTGCGCAAATACCGGGAAATTCTCACGGCGCTGAACATGGAACGCAACTATGACAAAGATATTCTTCTTGAAGCCTATCTCAACGAGCTGTATCTGGGCCGGGGCTGCTACGGCGTGAAGACCGGGGCGGAGCGCTACTTCGGCAAGGAGGTAAGCGAGCTGAACATCGCCGAGTGCGCGGCGCTGGCGGCCATCACCAATGCGCCCTCCTACTACGACCCCATCGCCAACCCAGAAAACAACCGCACGCGGCAGGAGTATTGCCTGAAGGAGATGCGCGAACAGGGGAAGATCACCGAGGCGGAATACCGGGAGGCCCTTGCCTTCGAAATAGACTTCAAAGCCATGCCGACCTCCTCGCAGCAGGCCCAGCCGGAGCAGGTGAACAACTACTACGTGGACTATATCATCGACACCGTGATCGCCGACCTGAAAAAGCAAATGTCCATGAGCGACCAGGAGGCCTGGAAGAAGGTCTACTATGGGGGCCTGAAAATTTATGCCGCGGTGGACATGGACATCCAGGACATCATGGAGGACGTGTTCCGAAAGCGCACCACCTTCTCTGACCTTCCCAGGGGCAACGAAAAGAACGCCGTCAACGCCTCCATGGCCGTGATGGACTACGAGGGGCGCGTGGTGGGCATCGTTGGCGGGGCGGGGCAGAAGCCCGGCAACCGCAGCCTTAACCGGGCGGCAAGGAGCTGGCGGCAGCCAGGCTCCACCATCAAGCCCCTTGCGGTTTACGGCCCGGCCATTGAAAAAAATCTCATCACCTGGTCCACCATGATCAACAACTCCGCCTTTGCCCATTTGGGCAAAATGTGGCCGGAGAATGTGGACGGTACCCATGGAAATGGCGTCAACGTCACCGTCCAGGACGCGTTGGCAAGGTCCATCAATACGGTTTCGGCCCGGACAGTCAACGAGAAGCTCAAGCCCAGAGCCGCCTACAACTACCTGAAGGACAACTTCGGCTTCGAGAATCTGAGTGACAAGGGCGACCCCTATCTGGAGCCCATGTCCGTGGGGTCCATGACCTACGGATTTTCCGCGCTGGAGGAGACTGCGGCCTATGCGGTGTTCGGCAACGGCGGCACCTACTATTCGCCCTACTGTTATTACCGCGTGACGGACAACACCGGAAATACCGTGATCCTGGATAAGACGCAGACGGTCAAGCGCGCCTTCTCGGAGGACACCGCAAAAATAATGAACGAGATGCTGCAAACCGTGGCGATGGATGGCTACTACACCGGCAACAACGCCAAAAACATCAGCAAGTTCAAGAAATTCGGCAAGACGGGCACCACCAGCGACAACAAGGACCGCTGGTTCGCGGGGGGCACGCCCTATTATGTGGGCGCCGTCTGGTTCGGCTACGACACCCCAAGAGACCTTGGGCAGATGACCAACCCATCCGCGAAGATATGGATGGAGGTCTTCAACCGCATCCACGGCGGCCTGGACGCCTCGAAGAAGAGCTTCCCAACCACAAGCAAAGCCGTACAGAAGTCCTATTGCACGCACACAGGGCTGCTGGCCGGCGCGAACTGCCCCGGCACGGCAAGCGGCTGGTACAGGACAGCCAACCTCCCCGGAACGTGCGCGAACGTCCATACGCCCGAGCCCAACGGCCCTGGCGGCGCGATCGCGGACTGGATCAACCAGATCCTGGGCGGCGGCACCACTACCACCACTACCACTACTACTACTACTACCAACGACGGGGGAGACGACGATTGATCCTGCTGGGCGTTGACTACGGCGAGAAGCGTACAGGCGTTGCCGTGTGCGATTCCATGGGCATATTGGCCTCGCCCGTAAAGGTGATACACGAAACCAGCCGGAAGAAGCTTGCCGGAGCCTTGAGCGATATCTTAAGTGAAAAAAAGGCCGAAAAGATCATATTGGGGCTGCCCCTGCGCACGGACGGCGCGAAAGGGGACAAGGCCCTGGCCTGCGAGGCCCTGGCTGCGCTCCTGCGTGAACAGCATGGGCTTGTTGTGGAACTGTGGGACGAGAGGTTCAGCTCCGCCATGGCGCACCAATCGCTGGGCGCGGCCAATGTGAGGGCGAAGGACCGCAAAAATGTCGTTGACGCAGTGGCGGCGGTGATCATATTGCAGAGCTATTTGGATAGAAGCTGAGCTCCCCCCTGTCGCCAGCGTCTCCTGCGGGAGTCGCCAGCGGCGATATCCCCCTCGCAAGCGAAGGGGGCTTTAATTCTGCTTCTCTTGCTTCGGCCTAGTAAACAGCTCCTTCAGACCGATAGCGATCAGGAGGGCCGCGAAGATCCAGCCGAGCCACTTCATCTCGATTTTCCCGGCAATCCAGATGCCCAGGAGGGTCGTGGGCAGGCCGCCCAGGGCGATCCACAGGGCGCGTTTCCAGTCCACCAGCTTCCGTACGCCGTTGACAATGAGCGAAATCGCGGCGCAGGGGAGGAAGAACAGCAGATTGATCCCCTGGGCCTGTAATTGGGGCATACCCAGGACCAGGGTGAGGTAGATCACCAGGATGCCGCCGCCGCCCATGCCCATGGCGCCAAGCGCGCCGGCACCCAGCGCGGCTAGGATGCTCCAAAGCCAGCCCACTATTTTATCACCATCCGTATACCCGCCCAGATCATGAAGCAGGCAAAGATTTTGCGCAGCCAGGGGGCGGGGATTTTCGATAGTAACAGGGCGCCAAACAGGGCGCCCGCCGCCCCGGGCAGGAGATATACCGCCGCCTGGTTCAGTTCGAAGCGGCCCAGGAGCAGGTAAGCCGCCGTGCTGAGAATACTCAATGGAAAAATGACAGCCACAGCAGTTGCGTGGGATTTTGTCTGCTCCAGGCCGAGTTTCTTGAGCATGGGCACCACCAGCATACCGCCCCCTGCGCCAAGCATGCCGTTGAGTATGCCCACAAGCGCGCCACCCAGGGCGCTGAGAATGTTCTGCTTTTTCCGGTCCATAGCGCATCCCATCTAAAGTCTAGCATCTGACGTCTAACATCTAGTCTTCCCCGGCGTTCCCCCGCATATGATGAACCGAACGGGGGATGGACATATGATTTTCATTCGGTTCCGGCTAAAACGGGCGCTGTTTGTGTTGGGTATGGCGGCCACGGCTTGCGTGTTCATAGCGTTAGGGCTATTTCTGGTGCAGCACGCGGAGAGGCGCGCGCATGCAAACCCCGTGAACAGCCCCGACCCGGTGATTCTGCTGGACGCGGGGCACGGCGGCGAGGATGGCGGCGCGGTGGGCATAGGCGGCCTGGTGGAGAAAGACCTCAACCTGGCCATCACGCTCAAGCTCGACAGCTTTTTGCGGGCCATGGGGTATCAGACCATTCTTACGCGTACTTCAGACACAGATTTGCACGACGTGACGGTCTCCACCGTGCACGAGAGGAAAGTGTCTGATATTCACAATCGCTTTGCCATGATGGAGGCCCTGCGCGAGAAAGACCTGTTCGTGAGCATACACATGAACAAGTTCCCCGGCAGCGGCGCCCACGGCACGCAGGTGTTCTATTCGAAAAACACGCCGGGCAGCGCCACGCTGGCGCAGGCTATCCAGGAGAGCGTCGTGCGCCTGGTGCAACCGGAGAACACACGGCAGATCAAGCCCTCTGGGGATTCGATCTACCTGCTGTATCACGCAAAGAAAACAGCTGTCGTTGTGGAATGCGGGTTTATCTCCAACGCGGGGGAAGCCGAAAAGTTGCAGGATGAGGCATATCAAAACCGGCTTGCGTTCGCGATTGCGTGTGGGATTTTGGAGTATTGTGGGTAGGGGCGGCAAACTGCCGCCCGAGCAAAAAAGATTTCGGGTAAAGGGTTTATTCTGCGGGCGGCAGATTGCCGCCCCTACAGTAAGGAAAGCGCTCATGAAAAAATGGACATGCGTTGCGGTGGCAACGATAATTATGCTCACTGTGATGAGTGGCTGCAGTGGGGTTGGCTCTTCGGGCGATGAGATGAATTACCTCAGGCTTGATGGGGCGACCGCCAATATTCCGTTAGCCATCGGCTTTTATCAAGAGTACTACAATCTCAGCCAGGAGGAGGCAGAGGACTTAGTACAGTTTTCGAAATCGTCCCAGTCTTATCTCAATTTCCTGGAAAGCGGCGCCGACCTTCTACTGGTGAGCAAGGCGGACACCGGGACACAGGAGATAATTGACCAGTCGGGCATTCAGTTAGAATACATACCCCTCAGACGAGACGCCCTGTGCTTCATCGTGAATGAAGAGAACCCTGTTGACAGCCTGACGGACGCCCAGATCAAAGATATCTACCAAGGCAAGATTCTAAGCTGGGAGGACGTGGGCGGGGAACCCTGGCCCATGATCGCTTTCCAGCGCAACGAGGACTCAGGTTCCCAGGCCATGATGCGGCGGCTGGTGATGGATGGGCTGGAGATGATCGAACCACGTAGAGCACAGAGTATGGGCGAGATGTTGGAGGAGATCGCCGAGTACTATAACGCATGGGGTGCGATCGGCTATACAACCTACTATTTCGCGGATGAAATGTACCGGCAGCCAGAAGTAAAATTTCTCCAGATTAACGGCATAGCCCCCACGGAACGAACCATAGGAGACGGTACCTATCCCTATCTCAATGAAAACAATATCGTGATACGCGACGACGCGAAGAAAAACAGCGAGGTCCGTAAGGCCGTTGCCTGGCTGAAATCGAACGAGGGCAAAAGGATGATGGAATCGCTCAATTATATCCCTGTGGACTAAGAGGAGATAACCATGCCCCCCAAAGCCAAAACCGTCTACGTTTGCGCCCTGTGCGCCTACGAATCCCCCAAATGGAACGGCTGCTGCCCCGGCTGTGGCGAGTGGAACTGCATGTCCGAGGAGGTGCGCAGGCCAGAGGCAGGAGGCAAGAAGCAAGAGGCAAGAGCACTTGCCGGGCAGCTGCTGAAAGATATCACATTCGACAGCGCCATTCGCTACCACACGGGCTTACAGGAGCTGGATCGGGTGCTGGGCGGCGGGCTGGTGAAGGGCTCGATGGTGCTGCTGGGGGGCGACCCGGGCATAGGGAAGTCGACGATACTGCTGCAAATATGTGAATTCATGGGCAAGCATATCGAGATACTGTACATTTCAGGCGAGGAATCGCCGCACCAGCTCAAACTTCGCGCTGACAGGCTCGGCGTAAAAACAGAGAAGCTCACGGTGCTGTGCGAGACCGATACAGTCAGCATCTGCGAGCACATAAGAAGCACAAGGCCCGGCATGGTGATTATCGACTCCATCCAGACCATGAACATGGCCGACGTGGCATCCTCGCCGGGGAGCGTGACGCAGGTGCGGGAATCGACGAATCTGCTCATGCGTACGGGCAAGCAGCTGGGTGTCCCCATGTTTTTGGTGGGGCACGTGAACAAAGACGGCAATATAGCAGGCCCTAAAGTTCTCGAGCACATCGTGGACGCCGTGCTGTACTTCGAGGGCGAGCGGCACCTGAGCTATCGTATCCTGCGCGCGGTGAAGAACAGGTATGGCTCCACAAACGAGATCGGCGTGTTCGAAATGCGCGACACAGGCCTCGCCGAAGTCGAAAACCCCAGCGCGATGCTCATCGCCGGGCGGCCCAAGGGGGTATCCGGCAGCTGCGTTGCCTGCGTGATGGAGGGCTCGCGGCCTATCCTGGCCGAGGTGCAGGGCCTTGTGACCCCCACGGCCTACGGCACGCCCCGGCGCATGCAGAACGGCATCGACGGCTCCCGGGCGGCCATGCTCATCGCCGTGCTGGAAAAGCGCGCGGGCTGGCATTTCGGCAACATGGATACGTATATTAACGTCATCGGTGGGCTGAAGCTGGACGAGCCTTCAACTGATTTGTCTGTAGCGATGGCGCTGGTCTCCGGACTGAAAGACGTACCGCTGCCCGACGACGCCCTGGCCTTCGGGGAGATCGGCCTTGGAGGCGAGTTGCGGGCCGTGGGGCACTGCGAGCAGCGTGTGCGCGAGGCGGCACGGCTGGGATTCACGCGATGCATTATTCCGAAACAGAACTTTGCTAGGCTGCCGAAGTCTGCCAGGCAAGAAATACGGGTGCTTGGCGCGGGGAATGTGCGCAGTGCTTTCGAAGCGCTGTGCGCATCTTGAGGCTAAAGCATGAAAATCACATTGATTCGTGTCGGCAGTGCAGAATACCAGGAGGAGCTTGCCCTGCGTAATGAAATTCTGCGCGTGCCCATAGGGCTTGACATGTTTTCGGAGGACTTGTCTGGGGAAGACAGCGATTTTCACATAGGGGCATTCCTGGATGGCAAACTCGTCGGCTGCCTGGTATTGACCCTTGTTAGCAATGAAAAAATAAAAATGAGGCAGGTTGCGGTTAAAGAAGCTTATCAGGGACTGGGCATCGGAAAGAAACTGGTGGCGTTTTGCGAAGTATTTGCCAGCAAAAAGGGCTATAACCAGATCGTGCTCGCGGCAAGAAAGACCGCCGTTGGGTTCTATGAAAAGCTGGGTTATAGGGTGGTTGGGGATGAATTTTTGGAGGTTGGTATGGCGCACTTTAAGATGACGAAGGACATTGCCGGAGGCGGGAAATGAGAAAAAAGAAACATACAAAGCGAAACACCAACTGGAGCTGTGCCGTCGGCGGGGTTGTGCTGCGCGGCAATGAGATACTGCTCGTGCGCCACACATATGGGGCGGCAAAGGGCCAGTTGCTCATTCCCGGCGGGCATTTGAATCATAGCGAAATGCCGGAGGCGGCCATCGTACGGGAGATTTACGAAGAAACAGGCGTGACCGCAGTTGTGAAAGGCTTATTGGGCGTGCGCTTTCGGGCGAAAAACTGGTATGCAATTTTTTTGCTTGACTATTTGTCGGGCGAACCTAAGAGCGACGACGACGAAAACAATTTCACCGGATTTATTGCGCTTGAAGAAGCCATGCGGCGGGAGGACTTGACGGAGATTTCTAAATACATCATAGAGACGGTTATAAATGGGATTGAGCTAATACCGCTGAACGACTTTTATGCAAGGGATGACAGCGAAAACAGGCTGCATGGGCTGAACAGGTAACACCCCCCGCCCGCCACCCGCATACAATGGCACGGGACAACCCTTTTTCTCAAGGATACTTCTATCCCAAAATACAAAGGATTGATAACCATGCCAGTATTGCCGCTTATCCTCCCGCCGGGACGGCTGCCCCCTTGCCCATGCTGGGCGCCGCTGGTTCCGGAGGTTTTCAGGTTCTGCGACTGGCGACTGCCATGCACGCCAACCTGGAATCCCCGCCCGAACTGCTGCCCGCCGCCAAGGCCGCCCGTTCGGCCGGTTCCGCCCATCGGGACACTGCCGCCGGGACCGGTTTTTCCAGTTCCTCCCATCGGGACATTGCCGGGAAGACCCGATGGCCCTGGCCGCCCCGGAAGGCCGCGCTGATTATCTGTGACACATCAAGACGCACTGCCGTGCGTCTCTACATATAAGCTTTTGCGCTTTATTTCGCGAAAGCGCAATGTTTTTCGGGGCAGGGGAGGAGAAATGTTTTACGAAGTTCGAGAGCTTGACAACCCAGGTGAACGCATTGCGGAAATCGGAGCGCTCATTCGCCTCGCCTTTGCGGATGTGGCAGAAGCGTTTCATCTAACTCCCACAAATTGTCCGAAGCACCCATCTTTTTTGTCAGATTCCGACATGTTAGAACCGCTTGCGCGACCCGGCGCGATCTGCTTGGGCGCATTATCAGATAACTTGTTGGTAGGCTTCGTTGCGATATGGCCGAAGGGACGCGGCGTGTACGAGCTCACCCGCCTGTGTGTTCTGCCGGAGCACCGCCATGCGGGCCTTGGCACGCAACTCGTGGACATTGCTGTGCAGAGGGCAAAAGCGCAGGGTGCGCAAAAGATTGAGATCGGCATCATTGCCGCAAATGAGAGATTAAAGCACTGGTATGAAGGCCATGGCTTTCGCGCGACGACGGAGAGGGAGTACGCATATTTGCCGTTTACGGTGTGTGAGATGGAGAGGGAGTGTGATGTTGAGCATCACTGGCGAACAAATCAAAACCACTGGTTTCTAGCCGATAGAATTAATTGAAACGACCCTGGGATCGATTTGGTTGATGCTATTTTATATTTAAATTCTAGGAAGGAGGAAAGACAATTCCCCTTAAGTTCGCAAAAGAATGATTATGCGAAGTTAACATGGGAAAAGTCGCCCTCTTGTGAAACGAGAAGATATAGCTTCCCTGCCGCGGCTGGTGCAGGATTATTTACAGGGCCTGGAGCGCCGCATACACGCGGAGCTCACCATCTTGGAATACGCCTCGGACCTTCGCCTGTTCTTCCGCTACCTGGCGCAACGGCGCGGGCTGCTGCCCCCTGAGGCCGAGTGGGACGAAATCGATCTCTCTGCCCTGGTGGATACAGCGTTTATCAGGCGCGTCACTGCGGCGGAGGCCTCGGATTTCATATCCTATTGCCGCAACACGCGCAAAAACAACCCCAACACCCTTTCGCGGCGTTTTATTGCCGTCAAGCGCTTCTTCCGGTACTTGACGGTGCAGCGGCATATCCTGGAAGCCAACCCCATGGACGAGCTGGACCCGCAAAAGACAGGCAAATCGTTGCCGATTTACCTCCCTTTGGAGGATTGCCTCAATTTGCTGCAAACCGTTGAACATGACTTGGAGAACCGGTTCCGCGAGCGGGACTACTGCATGCTTACGCTGTTCCTCAACTGCGGAATGCGGCTTTCGGAGCTATGCGGGCTGAACCTCGTTGACATCTACAAAGATAACACCATGCGAATACGTGGCAAAGGCAGCAAGGAACGCACGGTATATCTCAATGACGCGTGCACGGCCGCCCTGCGGCGCTACCTGCGCACACGGCCGCAGGAGGGCCTCAAAGTTGAAGATAGAGATGCTGTGTTCATCAGCAGAAATAAGCGAAGGATCAACCAGCGCTCGGTGGAGCTGATGCTGGAGAAATACCTGAAGCTGTGCGGGCTGGAGGGCAAGGGCTATTCTATCCACAAGCTGCGCCACACGGCGGCCACGCTGATGTATCAGAACGACGTGGATGTGCTGCAATTGAAAGAGATTCTGGGCCACGAAAACCTGAGCACCACGCAGATCTATACGCATGTGCTGGACGCGCAGCTGCGGGCGGCTGTGGAGCAGAATCCGCTGGCGAATGTAAGGACGGATGAGAAAAAAGATATCTTAGACGTTGAGAAACAGGCGCATAGAGATCACGTCATGTCGCAAATCTTTCCGCCGGAGATGCTGGCGGAGATGAAAGCGCATGAAGCCAATAAGAAAAACTGAGTGTTCATTAATAAGGAGGTTCCCCATGAAAACTTTTGTTGTGCTTGCGCTGGTGATCGCCCTGGCGTTAGGGCTTTTCGCCTGCGGTAAGCAAGAACCGGAGGAAACAAAAAGGGTTACGCTGTATCTGCCGGACCACGACGCCATTGACGCGGGCGGATATGGCTTCACAAAAAAAGCACTGGACCTGCACATGCCGAAGCTTGTTTCGCTGCAGGCGATGGATCTTGTAGCGAATCTGGTGCATGAAGGCGCGCTGCCGGAGGGCTGCGCGGCGCTCACATTCTATGTCAGCATCTCAACGCTAGATATGAACGCGGCATTCGCTGATGCACTCAGCCGCACGGGCACGCTGGGTGAAACGCTGCTCTTGGGCTGCCTGGTGAACACCATACTGGACTTCTTCGCGCTGGACAGTATCACGATCATGGCGGAGGGAGAGGTACTGCAAACCGGACACGAGATTTATGACTACCCATTGACTTTCTATGAGAATCAGAACTAAATCTCGAATATCCCCGAGAACGCCGCGAAGCATAGGGCATCCAGTACCGCGGCGAGTACGGCGACAAGCAACAGCACCAGGTAGCGCGTTATGTAAAGCCGCAAGCTGCTCTCCATTTTGTCCTGCTTGCCGGTGAGCACCAACGCCATATCGCCCGCCATGAGCATGCTTTCTTTACAATATGCCAGCATAATTAGAACGGATACGACAGCCGCCGGGCAAAGCACCAACACGCTGTATCCCACGCCGGGCAGGCCGTAGGCCATATAGAGCCAGCCGCTCACAACGCCCGTGCCCATCCCGCGCAAAATCGGCAGCAGCAGCAAGAACGGCAGGCCCGCCGCGCAGAGCCCGAGCAAAAATGCCGCCAACATAAATAAGAAATCAGTATTGAAGTAGCCCAAAGCGCTGCCAAAGGGCGTCAGGCCGGCCCGGTTGAGGCGCTGGGCCCGCAGGAGTTCCAGCAGGCGCGCCTGCCAGCCCGTGGAGGCCGTTCCCGCCGTTTTAGCGCCCAAAAACAGCCCCAGGGCGTACAGGCCCAGCAGGGCAAGCTTCTGCCAGCAGCGCTCCAGAGCCGCGCGGTATTTTTCGAGGCCCAGCCCGGGCAGGCGAGAAGCGCCGCCATGCCGGAGAAAATTCGAATCCTTTAGATTTTGAAACAATGGGATCGATGCAAGATGATTCATGTTCGATTTCCTTTCCGATGCGCGACGCCATTCTCTTATCTTTATCCTGTGTATGGTTTATGCTTATGATGGACGAACTGTATTTATACCGTACGGGATTATCCCCAGCGATTACTTTATTAGGCGAAAGCGTGATCAGTTTAGCTTGCGAAAGCTCGATTGGTTTATCATGCGAAAGTCAGATGGCTTTGTTCAACTAAAGTCCTATCCCCTTTCGCATGCTAAAGCATATGACTTTTAGTTAACTAAAGCGGTGATCAGACGCTTCAGCTGTGTGGTGAAGTCCAGCTTGGCTACGGCCTCGGGCGCGGTCAATGGGTATTCACCCAATGTTTCGCCATCTAGAGTGATGGTGATCTTCCCCAGAACCTGCCCGGTCTCCACGGGGGCTTGGACATCCAGGGCCAGGTCCACGCTCTGCTGCAGGTCGCCCTCACTCCCCTTGGGCACCAGGATGGGCATGGCTACGGGCGGGACGGGGCTGATCCACTGCTGCGCACCGCGCAGTACGCGCACAGGCGTGAGCAGCGCGGGAGCAATCTGCGGGGTGATGGTGGCGAAATTCGCGAAGCCCCAATTGAGCAAGCGCTTTGCTGTATCAAAGCGGTCGTCGCTGTTGCCGGAGCCGAGCACCACGGCGATAAGGTGGGTTTCCTCCCGCCTGGCGCTGGCCGCGATGCAGCAGCCGGCCTTGTTGGTTGTGCCGGTTTTGATGCCGGTGGCGCCTTCATAGAAGCGCACCAGACGATTTGTATTCACCAGTTCCGTCGCGCCGCCGCGCAGGGAGTCCATCCAAATCGTGGAATACTTTATCACGATGTCGTGCTTAAGCAACTCCCGGCTCATCAGGGCGATGTCCAGGGCCGTGGTGAGGTGCTCTGTCGTGTCGTCGTCCAGGCCTGTGCAGTTGACAAACTTGGTGTTCGTCATACCCAACTCCTTGGCGCGCTCGTTCATCAGCCGCACAAAGCCCTCCTCGCTCCCGGCGATGGCCTCGCCCAGGGCACAGCAGGCGTCGTTGGCGCTGTAGATGGCCGCGGCTTTCAGCAGCTCCTCCACCGTCATGGTCTCGCCCTCTTTGAGCCAGATCTGCGAGCCGCCCTTTGAGGCCGCCGCCGCGGAGGCGGCCACCTTGTCCTCCAGCTTGAGCTTCCCGCTTTCAAGGGCCTCCGCCACCAGCAGCAGCGTCATGATCTTCGTCACCGACGCCGGGTAGAGCCGTTCGTTTTCGTTGTACCTGACCATCACCCTGCCCGTAGCGGCGTCCATGAGCAGGGCCGACTTGGCCGCGATCTGCACCGGCGGGGCCGCGTTTTCCTCCTCGGCAGACACAGGCTCGATCGCCATCGATTTAACGCACGAAGTCACGAGCAGTGTCAGAACCAGGGCAATCCCCCGCAGCAGTCTTTTCTTCATATACTGCACCTCCATTTCATGCTAATACTTATGTTTATCGCAGGTTTTTTAGTACGAACGCTTGCCCTATTGCGGCAAATCAGGTATAATAGGTATAATGATGTGTATGAAACAGAAAGGCGGGCGTTCGGTTGACCGTAGCGTTTGTGACCCTCGGCTGCAAAGTGAACCAGGTGGACAGCGGCGCCCTGCGGCATCGCTTAGAAGCCGCGGGCTATGTCTGCGTAGAGCCGCGGGCCAATCCTGATGAGCACCCCAACGAAACTGCGGTTTCGCCGGGGACCCCGGACGTGCTGGTGATCAACTCCTGCGCCGTGACAGCCGAGAGCGAGCGAAAAACCCGGCAAAAGCTGCGCCACTTTCGCGCACTGTTTTGCGACTGCGTACTGGTGCTCACCGGCTGTGCGGTGCAGGTGGGCAAAGCGGAGGACTACCCGGAGGCTGACATCGTGCTGGGCCATCGAGAGGCAGTTAATTTAGCATGCTACATCGATGAATTTCTATCATGTAAAGCGCGGATATCATTTACTTCACCTCACTGCTCCAGTGAAGCGTTCGACGCTTTATGCTGCAAAAGCGAAGACCGGACCCGTGCCCATCTCAAGATCGAGGACGGCTGCGACCGCTTTTGCGCCTACTGTATCATCCCCTACGCGCGGGGCCGTGTGCGTTCCATGCCGCTCGATACCGTACGCCGGGAGATACAAAGTCTTGACACGCAAGGGTTCCGGGAGATCGTGCTGGTGGGAATCAACCTGGCCGCCTATGGCTACGATTTAGGCTGCGATCTGGGCGATGTATTGGCATTATTTTCTGAAAAAGAATTATGTGCAAGCATTCAGCGCATTCGCCTGGGTTCGCTGGAGCCCGATTTGCTTACACCGCTACTATTATCCAAACTGGAAAAGTCGCTTTCCTATTCTAAAGCAGAATTATGTCCGCACTTCCATGTCTCGCTGCAAAGCGGATGCGACAGCGTGTTGAAGCGCATGGGTCGTCATTATTCCGCAAACGATTATTCCAGACTGGTAGACCATCTGTGCAATTTGTTCCCCGGGGCAGCAATTACCACAGACATCATGGTCGGGTTCCCCGGCGAAAGCGAAGATGAGTTCAAAGCCTCCCTCGCCTTTGCAAGGGAAGTGGGCTTCGCCAAGATTCACGTGTTTCCATTTTCTTCCCGTCCGGGTACCGCGGCGGCTGCAATGCAAGACCAGGTTCCCCGCACGGTGAAGCGGGCGCGGGCAAAAAAAATGCTGGCGCTCGCGGAAGAGCGCTACGCTATATTTCTAGATTCGCAAATTGGAAAAACACTAGAGGTGCTTGCCGAAGAACCGCACCCCGCCGGGGGCATGCGGGGTTACAGCGCCCACTACGCGCCGGTGCGCATCACTGACGCCGGACCGGAGACACAAAACCAAATTATTCCAGTAAAGATCGATAGCGCAGTGCCGAATTACTGCGTTGGCGTTTTAACGTAATAAATCGTTACCTCGCTCCTCTCCTCCATTCCGCAGGGCTGCACTTTGGGTGTGGCCAGGGCCATGAGGTCAGCCGCGCGGCATTCGATGGCGTATTGCCGCTGGGCCTCTGCAGATAGAGCTTTTATATCTCTATGGCGCAGGACAATTGGCAGAGACGCAGTGGTTTTCATGCGGCGCAGCAGTTCCTGGCCAGCGGCACTGAAACCTATCACCTGAATAAAGTGCGGAAGCGCGACAAGGTCTTGGGCGGTTGCGCCGACTAAAGCGTGAAAGAGAACACGGCGCAGCCGGGCAGTGGGGTATCGCCTGCCGCCGGCAAAGGAAAGAATTTCCTCCACAGTTCTCCCCTTGTGGATGGCATTGAAGAGAAGGTGCTCCATCCCCTCGGAAATGTCGGGCAGGTGGAGGAGATCGGCGATATCCATGCGGCGCAGGCGCGCGAGCCACGCGGTTTCGAGACGGCGCATATCGACCGGGGCGAGGCCACTGGCCGCTTCATCACGCAAGATGGCAGAGGAGGGAAAATTTTCGGGGAGGATTCCCCTCTCCAAAAATATTATGCGAAGTTCGGAGGCGCAGGGGAAGCCCTCTCCCCCCGGAAGGTCGTGTCCGGCTCCCCTTCTGGGGATAGCCAGGGGAGCAAAGTCCGCACCCAACTCTTCCATGGCAGTGAGGTATTCTACTCCCAAGGTGTCGTTCGGGCTGCGCAACAGCGCGCCGGCCTCGGGATCAAGCCGCGCGAGGGCGGCCTGCCGGGCCGCGGCAAAGGCGCTCCCCTCCCCTACCATGGCACGCATGAAATTTTTCACGCCCTCCTCCCGCAGACCGGACGCCGCGCGCTGAATAAGCGAAACATCGCCGCATTCGCTGCCGAAGCTGAGTATGTCCACGCAGCCGAGGGATTGCAGCAAGTGCACCCCTGCCCGGGCAAAGTCCTGGGCGCGGGCACAGGAAAATGGCGCAGGCAGGCAGAGTACGAGGTCCACGCCATTCTCCAATGCCATCTGGGCGCGCACCTGCTTGCGGGCGATGGCAAACTCCCCGCGCTGCACGGCGTAGCCGCTCATTACGGCCACCACGTGCGTGATCCCCGCCGCGTGGATTTGCCCCACCGCCCGGGTCTGGGCGATATGCCAGGCGTGCCCCGCGTGGAAAGGATTGTATTCGGCTATGATGCCCGCAACGCGCATAAAATCACCTCAACAAGTATCATACCACAAAATAATTCGCTTTACAAACCCAAACATTTGTGTTATGCTATACATAAACAAGTATAAGGGGCATTTGGGCCATGCATGAGGACCACAGAAGCAGGCTGCGAGAGCAATTTCGTTCTGCCGGGCTGGAGACTTTTCCGCCACACAACGTGCTGGAACTGCTGCTGTTCTATTCCATTCCCCGGCGCGACACCAACGAGATCGCGCACAACTTAATCAATTACTTTGGCTCGCTTGTGAACGTTATGGATGCCGCGCCTGCGGAACTGTGCAAGGTGGAGGGCGTGGGCGAGGCATCGGCTACGCTGATCGCTTTCGCGGCCCAACTGGCCCGGCGTTATCTAGCGGAGCAATCCGTGGAAAAGGCCAGCTTCCGTTCCTCGCAGGATTTTCAGAGCTACATAGCGTCGAAATTCCTTGGCAAGAAAAACGAAATTGCCTATCTGTTCTGCCTGGACAATGCCGGGCGCCTGCTGCACCAATGCCAGATATCGCTGGGCACGAAGTACTCCGTAAGTTTGGACAACCGTACTTTGCTTGAGACCGCCTTCCACCACAACGCGACAAAAGTGGTGCTGGCGCACAACCACCCCAACGGCCTGCGCGCGCCCTCGTCGAACGACGTGCAGCTCACTGAGGCCGCGGCGAAGCTCTACCGCGAGGTGGGCATACAATTGCTTGATCATCTGATCGTGGCCGACGGGGAGTGCTTTTCCATGGCGGACCAACGCAAGTTCGGGCGGATTTTTCTCAGCAACGTGATGGGCATCGAGAGGCAGCAGGCGGCTGACATCACGTAATGCCTAATTCTTAATGCTGAATGCTTAATTAATGGAGGCCATAGCCATGAAAAAAATTCTTGCACTGGTGCTTGCCCTGGCGCTGGCGTTGCTGTGCGCCGTGCCGGCGGGGGCGAAAAGCGCCAAGGAACCGATGATCATCGTCAACGGCATGGGGGAATCCCCGCTGCTGAAACCGGGCAGCGATGAGGTCGCCTGGCCGCCTTCAAGCGACGCCATCACCAAGGCTGCGTTGAGGGTCGTACCGCTGGTGCCGCTGCTGCCCGTCTGCCGGAACGCGTTCACCAGGCGGGCCTACCCGGTTCTGCGGGACTTGTTCGACGACATCGCCTATCTGCCGGACGGGACGAGCAAGCATCCGCTGGGCCAGCAGCGCTTCCCGGATTCCTACGCGGCGGACAAGACTGGCAAGATCAACAGTGTTTCGCACGGCCAGATCGCGCGGCGTTACGGCGAACAGTACAGCTACCAGTTCGTCATAGACTGGCGGGAGAGCGGCCTTGTTGAGGCCGAGCGGCTGCATAAGTTCATACAGAAAGTCCTCGCCGAAACCGGCCATAAGACCGTGAAAATCGTGGCGGTGAGCATGGGCGGCGGCGTTGCGATGGCCTATCTGGCGAAATACGGCCACAAGCAGATCTCCACGCTGATCCTCATGCACACGGTGTTCCAGGGCCTGCCCATCGTGGGAGACCTGTTCAACCAGCGCCTGACCCTCGACGGCAAGGCCATACAGATGTTCCTCAAGCAGTCCATGCGGGGCAACGAGCCCTGGCTGAGCATCGTAACCGCGCTGCTGGGCGTGCTGCGCGTGGGAGGGATTCTCGACCCGGTGCTGGGCGGCGTTGAATCCATCGTCGAGTTTATCAACCCGGAGCTCTTCCAGGAGTTCATGGTGCCCATCTTCGCGCAACTGCCGGGCTTCTGGGGGCTGGTGAGCGACCCGGACTACGAGTCCGCCAAGGCCCTGCTCCTCGACCCTGTAACCCACAAGGGCCTGATCGCGAAGATTGACGATTATCATTACAATGTGTTCAATAAAGCACCAAGCTTACTCAAAGCAGCTATGAAAGGTGGAGTGCGCTGCTACGTGCTCTCGGGCTACAACCTGCAGGGGTATCCCATCGGCCCGAACGCCCTGGCCCACACCGACGACGGCCTGGCTACCGAAAGGACCAGCGGCTGGGCGACATGCATGCCATTGGGCGAGACTTTTCCCGCAAACTATAAGCAAAAAAATAACTGCGGGCACAATCATATAGACCCGCAGCGTATGATCGACGCCAGCACCTGCATCCTGCCCGAGCAAACCTGGTTCCAGCGGGACCTGCATCACACCAATTTCTACAGCGACGACGGCACGGATTTCATGCTGTGGCTATTGGAATCGAACAAATTACTGAATGTGCGCAGCGACGCGCGGTGGCCGCAGTTTGTGGCGTTTGATGGGGAGACGGATACGCTGCGGCCAATTGTGTAGGAGGTGGCATAAAATGGCGAAAAAGGAAGCTCCCATATTAAAAACAGAAAGATTGATTTTACGGCCAAAAACAGAAAAAGATATTCCCAACATGCATAGAATGTTCGACAATGATGAAGTGCGGGCATTTCTTGGCGGCTATCCTCCCCGCGATAAACATTCCATGCTAAAGATGGTCAGGGGCCGCAAGGAAACCGAATGGGCCGTCGTGCTAAAAAGCACTGACGAGTACATTGGCGAAGTCCTGCTGCCGAAGATAGTGGACGACTACCTCGGTGAAATTGGCTATCTGTTCTTGAGGGAGCATTGGGGAAACGGCTATGCATGTGAGGCAGTTTCAGCGCTTATGGACCATTGCGGTGACGCGCTGAAGCTCAAACGCTTATGCGCCACGATTGACGACAAAAACGAAAGATCGAAAAGGCTGATCGAAAAGCTCGGCTTTACTTTGGTTGCTGTGTTGCCGGAAGCGGATTTTGGCGGCAGGGTTGCCGATGTGGCATATTATACACGCGTTTTATGAACGACTAGACAGGACAACCCATGGACCATTTCAAGCTCCACTCCCCTTTCGCCCCCACCGGCGACCAGCCCCAGGCCATCGCCGCGCTGGTGGACGGCCTGCGGGCAGGCCATGAAACGCAAACCCTGCTGGGCGTGACGGGCTCCGGCAAGACCTTCACCATGGCCAACGTCATCGCCCAGATGAACCGGCCCGCGCTGGTGCT
>Ga0123353_10000870_pt1 | contig 36827 bp, 30 predicted proteins | sample TergutLab28metaG_3_FD_92763 | JGI IMG/M metagenome (GOLD analysis project Ga0123353, IMG submission 92763) | Labiotermes labralis P3 segment gut microbial communities from Petit-Saut dam, French Guiana - Lab288 P3 | ecosystem: Host-associated > Arthropoda: Insects > Digestive system > Gut ... | reverse complement strand
TGCCCCTGCCTTGCCTTGCCCCTGCCTTGCCTTGCCCCTGCCTTGCCTTGCCCCTGCCTTGCCTTGCCCCTGCCTTGCCTTGCCTTGCCCAAGCCTTGCCTTGCCTTGCCCAAGCCTTGCCTTGCCTTGCCCAAGCCTTGCCTTGCCCAAGCCTTGCCTTGCCCAAGCCTTGCCTTGCCCAAGCCTTGCCTTGCCCAAGCCCTGCCACGTTCGCGAAGCGAACGGCTGTTTAAAAAAAAAGCTGATACATGTATGAAAGTTGCTGATGGCAGGTGACAGGTGGCAGGTGACAGGTGACAGGTGGCAGGTGACAGGTGGCAGGTGACAGGTGACAGGTGGCAGGTGACAGGTGGCAGGTGACAGGTGGCAGGTGACAGGTGGCAGGTGACAGGTGGCAGGCGACAGGTGGCAGGCGACAGGTGGCAGGCGACAGGTGGCAGGTGACAGGTGGCAAGTGACAGGTGGCAGGTGACAGGTGGCAGGTGACAGGTGGCAGGCGACAGGTGGCAGGCGACAGGTGGCATCAGCACTTTCCACATGCATCAGCTTTTTTTTGAAATAGCCGTTCGCTTCGCGAACGTGGCACTGCTACCGCCACTGCTGCCACCGCCACAGCTGCCACCGCCACTGCCGCCACCGCCACTGCTGCCACCACCACTGCTGCTGCTCCTGCCTCTTCTCTGCCCTGCCCTTTTCTCCTCTGTCTCTTCTCTGCCCTGCCCTGCCCTTTTCCCCTCCCTTTTCCTCTTTGATTTTGATAAGGTTTTTATAAACACAATGTATTCAATACGAAGAGTACAGACTAAAATTTTTTTAAAAAGAATAAAAGGAAAATTCAAATGATTCGTATTGCAATTCCGAATAAAGGCCGCCTCCACGAACCGACATTGGCGCTGTTCAAAGACGCGGGGCTCCCCATTTTCGGAGGGGGGCACGAGAGCAGGCAGCTTATTTCTAAGACGACCGACCCGGAGATTACGTTTATCTTTGCGAGAGCGGCAGATATCCCTCTTTATGTGGCGGAAGGGACGGCGGACCTTGGGATTACCGGACTTGATTTGGTTGAGGAAAGGAAGGCGAGCGTCGATCTTTTGCTCGATTTGAAATATGGGCACTCGCGGCTTGTTTTGGCGGTGCCGGAGACGTCGGAGATTCGGACAGCCAAAGAACTCGCGGGTAAGCGCGTCGCGACCGAGTTTCCCGAAATTACGAAAAGGTTTTTTGAATACAACAAAATCGATGACATTGAAGTTATTCAAGTCAGCGGGGCGTGCGAAATGACACCGCACATCGGCGTTGCCGAGGCGATTGTTGACATCACCAGTTCGGGAACAACGATGATGATCAACAAATTGAGAGCGATCGACGTTGTTTTTGATTCACAGGTGTTCTTAATCGCCAACAAAAAAAGTTTGGCGACTCAGGAAAAGATCAGAGATGTCGAAACAGCGGTGAGAAGCGTGCTTTTGGCGAAGACCAAGAGATACATCATGATGAATCTGCCCGCGGAAGCGCTGCATGACGTTCAGAAGATCCTTCCCGGGATGAACGGGCCGACCGTGATGGAAGTTCAAAGCCCCAACGCAAACGAAAAGGTGTATGCCGTTCATGCCGTTGTCGATTCCGATTCAATCTTCGTGGTGATTCGCAAATTGAAACTTCTCGGCGCGAGAGATATTTTGGTTTTGCCGGTCGAACGGTTGATTCCGTGAGCGAAACCGTTGTAAAACGTGAGTAAAACCATCGTAAACCGTAAGTAAAACCGTTGTAAAACAGTAGTAAACCGTGAGTGTAAGCATGGCTTTTGAAATTATCCCTGCCGTTGATATGAAAGGCGGCAAATGCGTTCAGCTTGTTCAAGGCGTCCCCGGCAGCGAAATGGTTTCGCTGGACGACGTGGCGGCGGCGGCTTTAAACTGGGTGGCGCGCGGCGCCAAGACGCTTCACCTTGTCGATTTGGACGGCGCTTTTGAAGGAAAACGAAAGAATGCGCCGATTGTTGAAGATATTGTCAGGCGCGCCAAGCCTCTGGGCGTTCAGATTCAAGTCGGCGGCGGCATTCGTTCGTTTAAAGACGCCGAAACGCTGCTTAGTGCCGGCGCCGATCGCGTTATTTTGAGTACGGCTGCCATGCAAAATCCTCAAATTATCAAGGACTTATCTGAAAGTTTCGGAAAACAAGCCGTGGTTGTCGGCCTGGACGCCAAAAACGGACGGGTGGCAATCGAAGGCTGGACAAAGCTTTCCGACAAGAGCCCGGCAGATGTCGGCATGCAGTTTGAAGCGTTGGGCGCAGGCTACATCCTGTTCACAAATATTGACACGGAAGGCCTTTTAAGAGGCATCGACGCCGGCCCGACGAAAGCATTAATCGACTCGGTGACAATTCCGGTCATCGCGTCAGGCGGCGTTACAGCTGTTGATGATTTGCTGAAATTAAGAGAAATCGGCGCTTACGGCGCTGTTGTCGGCAGCGCGCTTTATACAGACAAATTTACATTGGAAGAAGCCATCGCCGCTTTGAAAAACGTTTAACCGTTCAGAAAATACAAATAAATAAGAAGACCGGTAATAAATAAGAAATAAGAAGAACGGCAATAAATAAGAAGAACTGTTATAAAATCACATTTACATCACATTTACATCACATTTACATCACAATTATTTCACAATTATATCGTTTATAATCGAAAAGGAAGGAAGAACGATGTCTCAGGAACAAATCCGAAAAGCGTCCGTCTCAAGAAAAACCAAAGAAACGGACATTACGATTGAAATCAATTTGGACGGCGGCGGAAAAGCTGCCGTTGAGACGGGCATCGGTTTTTTTGACCACATGCTTGACGCGTTTGCCCGCCACTCAGGCTTTGATTTAACCGTTAAAGCCGCCGGCGACTTGCACATTGACGGTCACCACTTGGTGGAAGACACGGGAATCGTTCTCGGTCAGGCAACAGCAAAAGCGCTCGGCGACAAACGCGGTATTGCGCGCTTCGGAGAAGCCCGTATCCCGATGGACGAATCGCTGGCGGAAGTTGCAATAGACATAAGCGGCCGCAGCTTTTTGGTCATGGAGGCGGAATTCTTATCCCCTGTCATCGGCGCTTACAGCACACAGATGACAAAACACTTCTTTGAATCGTTCGCGTCCGCTGCCGGCATCAATATGAATATGAAAGTGGAGGGCGACAACGACCACCACAAAACCGAAGCGCTGTTCAAGGCATTCGCTTACGCCATGAAACGGGCAGCCGTTGTTGAAGGGCAGGATATCAAGAGCACAAAAGGCGTTTTGTAAGCGCGGTTTCGCGAATCCGCCTTTTTGTTTTTTCTTTTTGTTTCATCCGCTTTTTGCTTTTTCCCTTTTTGCTTTTTTCCTTTTTGCTTTTTCCCTTTTTGCTTTCTCCCTTTTTGCTTTCTCCCTTTTTGCTTTTCCCTTTTTTACATTCTTTAAGATTTTTTGACGCCTTTTGATATCTGTTTTATTGTTGCGATGTAAAGGAAACAGCTTATTGCGTTACAGATTACCCATCGTGTCATATTTGTTAAAGTATAATATGAATAAGGCGCATGATCTAAAGGTAAAAGAGCACCGGCGGCGGTTATCAGTATCACCGTTATGACCATCGCGCCTGTCATACAAATGAAAACAGATGCCGGCAAATATACAAATTGTCTTCCGGTTACTTTTGATTTGAATAAAAGCTTATAAAACGCATACAGGAAAAGGAGTGACGGCAAGAAAGCGTATGCTGTTCCGAGTAAGGCCCCTTCTCTGATCAGTTGATAATCGAATTGAACAACGAAAATGAGACAGGCAATAAATATCAAACTTGAAATTATCATTATCCCGATTTTGGTTTTATCTTTCGGTTTCGTTTCTTTTTTCGCTTCTTTGAAATTTTCAAAAACCGATGACAAAATCATGAAAATAAAATACAGAAACAAAAAAAGAACAGCATACGCCCATAGAAATTCGGGACCCTGAATTTGCGGCTGACCGATGTTGGAAAATGCTTGTAATAAATATAACAGAATGACGCCTTGCATAAAAGCGGCAGAACCGAGGAAGAAGAAGCTTAAATTGTAATGAAATGAAGGCTTCAGCATTTTGTAAACGAGATACGGAATGAAAATCGAAAAAATAAGAACCAATGTCAGCTGAGGCAAATAGAATCCTTGAATAAAATTGATGTTTGAAAGTTTTATTTCATTGGTGAATGCAAGAAAAACAGTCAACAAAAGGGACAGAAAATTCAGAGAAAGAAAAATAATCAAAGGGCCGGCTGTCCAAAAACAAAAATCTTTTAATGCTGTTATTGTTTCTGCAGAATGGAGTTCCGTGTCTTTTGACAAATTCCATTTCGTCATTTTATTCCTTCAATTGTTGTTTTGTTTTAACCGTATCGCGCCAAATCTATCATATAGGATGATAATCACCCTCATTATTTTATCGGAGATGATGCACGTTCTCCGTTGAATTCGGGATTGTTTTTTTTGAACCATTCAACCGGAATTTTTTAGCTGCCATACACCGCCTTACGCTGCCTTATGCCGTTTGTTTTCTTAACTTCTGTCAAATTATGCATAGTACGAATAATAAATCGTCAGAATTATTCATTTTAATTCGTTCATTCCCCGCCATATCCCGCGGATATGAAAACCAATAGGGGGCAGATTACATTTCGGCGAAAATCCGATTATTTTGACTTTCAAATATCCATCAAATGTCCGGTCAAATGTCAGCGCGGGGGTTTTGTTAAAAAGGTTTATATTCTACTTCAAATCAGTCTAAATTATGACGAAAGAAAAGAGGATTATCCCCTGTCTTGACCTTCTTCTGGATGAAAAAGGCGGCAGAGTGGTGAAAGGAATTGAGTTTGAAGAATTGAAAGATGCGGGGGACCCCGTTGAGTTCGCGAAAAAGTATGAGAAACAAGGCGCCGATGAGATTGTCTTTTTGGACATCACGGCTTCCGTTAAAGGAAGAGAAACGCTGCTTGATGTGATTAAGAGAGCGGCGGCCGAGATTTCTATCCCGTTCACAATCGGCGGCGGCATTTCATCCCTTGAAGCCGCTCAGAAGAATTTGGCGGCGGGCGCGGCGAAGGTTTCCATTAACACAGCCGGCGTGAAAGACCCGTCATTCATTTCCAAGGCTGTCAAGGAATTCGGCGCCGATAAAATCGTCGTTGCCGTCGACTGCAAAAGAAACCCCGACACCGCCGTTGAGGGCGTTAAAGTTTTTGAAGAAAACGGCGAAAAATTCTGGTATGAAGTTGTCATCATGGGCGGCAACGAAGGAACCGGAATCGACACCATCGAATGGGCCAAAAAAGTCGAGGCGCTCGGCGCCTGCGAAATCTTGCTCACCTCCAAAGACCGCGACGGCACGCGCGACGGATATGACTTACCAATCACCCGCGCGGTCGCAAAAGCCGTCTCCATCCCCGTCATCGCATCAGGCGGCGTCGGCACATTGGAACACATGGTCGAAGGCGTAACAATCGGCGATGCCGGCGCCGTTTTGGCGGCCAGCGTCTTCCACTTTAACAAATACACGGTCGGCGACGTTAAAGAAGAATTCCGCAAAAGAGGAATCTCTGTCAAACAGTGATTAATGGGAGGAACAATTGTTCCTTTCCTTCTTTGGTTTTTTTTGTTTTTTTGTTTTTTTCAAAAAAATACTGTTTGCTATTTCTGCTTGCTTTTTTCAAAAAAAACTGTTTCAATTTCTCGTTATATTTTTAGCAGAAAGCTCCATTTTCGGATTTGAGCGCTGCTTCGCATCGCCCAACTCCGAAAATGGAGGTCGGTTTGTGTGGTTTTTTGTTTTAATTGATTACAAGGCGTTCGTTTTCACTCAGCTGAAAGGCTACTCGTTTTTATCGGGTTAGCAATAGTGGCGGTGACAGCAGTGGCGGTGACAGCAGTGGCGGTGACAGCAGTGGCGGTGACAGCAGTGGCGGTGACAGCAGTGGCGGTGGCAGCAGTGGCGGTAGCAGTGCCACGTTCGCGAAGCGAACGGCTATTTCAAAAAAAAGCTGGTGCATGTACAAAAAAAGCTGGTGCATGTACAAAAAAATAAATGAATAAAAGGAAAAAGAAAAAAAAGAAAATGTTCGTTTTTATTGGAAATTCGACGTCAGCTTCCATTCGCTTCATCGACGTACTTTTGGCCGATTTTCACGTATTTTTCAGCGTCGGCTTTTGTTTTCGCTTCGGCGGCAACGCGGATGATGGGTTCCGTTCCGGACGGGCGGATCAGCATCCAGCCGTTATTAAAGTTGAGCTTTAAGCCGTCAACGGTTTCCGCGGATTGGTAGCCGATTTCTTTTTTATCGCGAATCATTTTTTTGGTAATTTCCGCCATCGCTTTTTTGGCATCAGGGCTTTTCAGTTTGATTTTTGTTTTTTCATTGAAGTAATTCGGGACCGTTTTTTTGAGTTCGGAAGCTTTCATACCGGTTTTTGCAAGCATCTCCAAAACGATGGCGGCCGCCATCGCGCCGTCACGACAAATCTGGTGCCGCGCAAAAATCATGCCGCCGTTTCCTTCTCCGCCGTAAACGGCGTTCACTTCCACCATTTTGCGGCCGACGTCAATGGAGCCGACGGGGGTGAAATAAATCGGAGCCTTTGCGTCTTCGGCGACATCGGCAAAACGGCGCGAAGTCGCAACAGTTGTCACAATCGGCCCTTTTTCTTTTTGAAGAATGTATTTTCCGATTGCCGCCAGTATGACTTCACCGTCAATGAAATCACCGTTTTCATCCATAAAGACGGCACGATCGGCATCCCCGTCTTGAGCGATTCCCAAATCCGCTTTGGAATGGCGAATCACCGCCGACATTTCCGTTAACACTTCCGGCAGCGGCTCAGGGTTTCGCCAGGGGAACATCCCGTTTGGATCGGCGCCGATTGATAAAACGCGACAGCTGAGCCTGCTCGCGAGGTCGGGCAACACAAATGACCCCGCGCCGTTTCCGGTGTCGGTGACAATTTTAAAAGACTTCTTTTCAATCGCTTTTTTGTCCACCGCCTCTAAAATACCCGCGATGTACATTTCATTGCAATTGTCATCACGAAGCAGGCATCCGGTTTTCGTCCAATCGGCGATGCCGAATTTCTTTGAAAAATAAATGTCTTCGATGGCTTTCTCATCATCTCTTGAAAGCTCTGTCCCATCTTCGGCAATCATTTTGATGCCGTTGTATTCACGGGGATTGTGAGAAGCCGTAACAATAATTCCGGCGTCAGCGTCCCGGTGTTTTTTAACATAAAACTGAAGGGCGGGCGTCGGCACAACGCCGATATCCATGACAGATGCGCCGCAGGACAGCAGACCGGAGACGGCGGCGTTTTTTAACATATGACCGGAAATCCGCGTGTCCGTGCCGATAATGATTTTAGGTGGCGTTCCGTTCTTGTTCAAAAGGAACGTGCTCAAACTGCGGGCCAAATCAAGCGCCATTTCAGGCGTCAATTCTACATTGGCAACGCCGCGAACTCCATTAGTACCAAAAAGTGCCATATTTGCCTCCTTTTACTTATCATCCGAAATAACCAATCAAAATAGTCAGCCGAAATAATTATCCGAAATAATTATCCGAAATAATTATCCGAAATAATTATCCGAAATAATTATCCAAATAATAATCCGAAATAATTATCCGAAACAATTATCCGAAATAATTATCCGAAATAATTATCCGAAACAATTATCCGAAATAATTCAAATCTACGTTTAAAATTATTTATCCGAAACAATTTAAATCTTCGTCTGAAATAATTCAACCGAAAGAATTCAACCGAAATAATTCAAATCCTCGTCCGCTGAGGGGCGGACGCCGTAGTTTTCAAACTCTTCGCCGGTGACCGAATCTTTGATCTTTTCGACCATTTGTTCCATGTCTTTGATTTTTTCATCAAGCGCGGCAAAGTCCACTTCGATTTCTAAAATACCGCATAACTTGCCGAGCAACTCTTTGGAGCTTAGAGGGTCCGCGATGTATCCCGTCGTTGATCCCATCAAGCAGGCGGCGTCAATGCCGCGCAATTGCGCAAACGCTAAAATAAGGCCGGAAGCGCCGACAATACCGCCCGGCGGTTCGGACGGGCTGAATTTGATTCCCTTTTCTTTCAAAGGCTCGACCATTTCTTTATTATTGACAGCGCCGATCACATAATTTTCAGTGTTGACGATGCCTGTCGGATAGCCGCCGAGCGTAAAGATACGCTTCACTTTGAATTGAGAGGCGAATCCGATGTAAGTTTCGCATAAACTGTAATGGCCCGCGGGGTCCGTGCTTTGGGAGTCGCCGGCTAAAATCAAGAGGTCCGTTTTCTCCGTTTTCGCTAAGTAAACGCGATTTCCGACAAGTGTCACTGTACTGTCCTCTCCAACCATAACTTGCGGCGGAAAATGGTCGGAATAAATCTCAATGATTTTTTGAGCGCCCAGTACTTCTACCAGATGATCGGCAACGAATTTGCCGACATGGCCGACGCCGGGCAAGCCGACAATCATAACAGGGTTATTTAAATCTTCGGCGGCCGGGTCGATGTGGTAAATTATTTCATCATTCATTCGAAAGACCTCGCAAACGGAAACGCGATTTTAAAAAAATTGATTTTAAAGATTAATTCTGAAAATTGATTCAAGATTGATTCAAGATTGATTCAAAGATTGATTCGAGATTGATTCAAAGATTGATTCGAGATTGATTCAAGATTGATTCTGAAGATTGATTCTGAAGATTGATTCAAGATTGATTCTGAAGATTGATTCTTTAAGATGAATTGCCGTCTTTCTTTTTTTTCAGAGACAATTTCGGACAGACTCTTTTTACTCCACCGTGCCGATATAAGCAAAGCCTTTTGGCGGCGCCGGTGTGTTTTTCCTTTCTGCGTTAAATTTGAATAGCTTTCCTTCATGCTCACCGGCAACAGCCATGTGACACAACGCAATCCCTGCGTCCACGCCGGTATGTTTGTACATCATCCCGATTAAGCCGCCTAAACTTTCCTGATAGTAAACGTGTACCTCATTGCCGTCAACAATAAAATACCACGGTTGTTTATTCAAACCTGATGGCGCTAACCGAGCCGCTTCCAAACGCGAGTCTTCTCCTTTTGCAATTTCGGTTATGGGTTTACGCGCAAATTCGGAAAGTTCTCTTGTTGCGGTTTCTGCAGGTTTCCCGAAAGCAAAGCCGATAATGTGGTTTGGGTCTTTTTGTTTACCCTTAACGCTGCCAAGCCAGCGTGTAGCTAATCCTATCGAATACAGATACAATTCAACGTGCTGAAAATGAAATCCGGCGCAAACATGACGCAAGGGCTGGTCTATACCGGAAATGAGCAAAAAGTGCGGCGCTTTTGGAAGTGCCAAACCTTTGACTTCTTCTGCTCCCACAATTTTATGCGTGAAATTCGCCCCGGGTAATAACGGAGTTATCCCGGCAATAAATGTTTCAATCTGCTGTATCGTTTCCGAGTCTAACGAAGTCATGTCGAATTTGCGAACAGACTTGCGGGTAAAAATTTGATCGTAGAGATTCATGACGGTTTCCCTCCTTTTAATGGCTTTCTATTTTATTCCTTTTGGGAGGAAAGCGACGCACGATAAATTCTGCGGTATTTGCCGTATCTGTCTTCAGGGGAATAGGAGGCAGGCCTTGGGCTTATACAGGAGCCGCCGCAACGGGCGCATGTTTCAAGCAGCGTGTATTGGCCGCAGCCGCCGCATTTTTTAATCCTCTTTCCCAACAGAATCACAGCCGTTCTTTATGCTTTTGCTTCGAGGTGGCGGTTGAAGACGCCGCCGCCGCCGTTGTCCGTGATGGATTTGATGGATGCCGCCGACGCTTTCTTTAAAACGGCCTCGGCTTTTTTGTAATCCGGCGCGACGACTTTGATTCTGTAACGCGGAGAACCGACGTAGGTCACTTCAACGCGAACGTCAGTATCGTCAACGGCGGTTGCCGCGGCTTTCAGCGCTTCCCGAATCTTTTCAATGCCGTCGGGCGCGTTGGTTGTCAAATCGATGTAACCGGCGATTTCAACAAAAGCGTCTTTGATGTTTTCACGAGCGACATTGACGATGGCTTCCGCCATTTTCGGCTCCGTCGGGATGCTTTCAAAGGCAGATTCGCCGGCGATGGCAGCCTCTTCAAAAGCGGCGTAAGCGCTTCCGAATTCGGAAACGAATTTATGGTACAGCGTCTCCGCGTCTTCTCCGGTCAGGCCGGCTGTTTCGGCGGCAATTTGAATCCATTTTTCAGCTTTCTGCTCGTTTTTCCAAAGCTGGATTTTTGTTCTTTTCTGATGCTCGTTCACATCTTTTAATGATAAATCGATATGGCCGCGGGTTTTGTCAATGTTTAAGACTTTACAGACATTTTTTTGCCCTTCGCGAATGTAATCGCGAACATATTTGACCCATCCGGCTTTGATTTCGGAAATATGGATAAATCCTTCTTTATTTTTATATTCTTCAAGCTCGACGTAAGCGCCAAAGTCAGTCACGTTCGTGACATGGCAAACAACATAATCGCCGGTTTCCGGCCAGTCATTACTTTTCATTTTTTCCCCTCTTCCTTTTGTTCCCTTTTTCCGATTTCAGGCATTCTTTTGTAAGATTCATTTCCTGATTTGAAATGAGCGGTGATTTGGTTTAAACACTAAAACAACTTAAGAAATAATAGAATATAAAAGGTTCCCGTAAAGTGACGACGAAGTTGCAGCGATGTTGCCGCAAAGTTATCGCGAAATTGCCGCGATGTTATTGCAAAGCTGCAAAAAAAAGAAACGTTTTTGAAAACGTTTTTGAAAACGTTTTTGAAAGCGCTTGAAAAAACGCCTTTGAATACGCTTGAAAAAACGCCTTTGAATACGCTTGAAAAAACGCCTTTGAATACGCTTGAAAAAACGCCTTTGAATACGCTTGAAAAAACGCCTTTGAAAACGCCATTAAGCGTATTGCCTGACAACGTCCAAAATGGCATCCAGGTCTTCATCTTTTAAGGTGAATTTTTCTTTCGCGTAAATAGATCTGAGTTCATCTCTGGACTGCGGAAGGATGTCGGCGATTCTGACGGCAACCACCGGTCTCATTTTCTCAAACTCTAAAAGTTTGGCGACCAGTTCTTTGGCGTCCTTTGCGCTCAATTTTGCGAAAACTTCGGCGTGATTCAAAGCTTTTCTGAATTCATAAACCTGTTCTTCGTCACTCACTTCGCGCCTTTCTTCCATTATTTGAGTAAGCATTTCCTTAACTTCGGCAAGGGTCAAGAGTTCTTCGCCAACGACTTCTTTAACAATCATTTCAAAACACTTCCGGGAGCTTTTCGTCCGACCGGCGGACGGTTCCTGTTCTGTAAAAAAAGAAGGGGTTATTTTATTAATAAAATAAAACCCGTTTTTCTGAATTTTTAGATAATTTGCTTAATATTTCTGCGGTTTCAAGTGCTGCGGAAGGGAAATGACTTCCTTCATGGCCTTTCCGTCTCTGACGCTTAAAATGTATGCGCGGCCTCTCTGACCGACGACTTTGCCGGTGGAGCCCTGAAACTTCGGGTTCGGGTGTCCTTTTTGAAGGCTCGCGTCAATGTCGATGTGAACCATTTGACCGTCTTCAAATTCCTGAATAGCTCTGCTCGGCGCAGACGTGCCTCTCTCGCGAATCGAGTTTTTAAGTTTGTATCTTGTGCAGCGTCTTTCGCCTGCTGATTTTGATGACATTTTTTAAATCTCCTTAATTTAGTTTAAATTTCGTTAAATAACGTTTTTTTATCGTTTAAATATCGTTTAAATATCGTTTAAATGATGAGTGGGATGAATATTAATACAACAAACGGCCCGCATCTCAAGCGGCGCCCGATTTTGTTCTTACCCGGAATACTGTTGATTTCGTCCGGTTCCGGCACGGCCGGTTAATCCGCCGAAGCAGAGTTGAAACGAGGCGGACTCATATGAATCCGGCGAATCAAGCCGCCGTTCGCCCTTGTTTACCTTAGTTCTGTTATCTTATCTATTATCTTAAAAACAACTATTCCATGCTTCGTTTTGTATAACTTCAGCCATGGATAATTATTTTGATATATTAAGTTTATCGACAGGAAGGAATCAAACAAGATATCCAACCTTAATAAACCTATCTTTTAATTCCGAGTAAAAACACCATTAATTCCAATTAAAACACCAATGAAACGCCGAGTAAAAACACCGAGTAAAAATTCAGAATTGACAAAGAACCGGCAACTGCATCAGTACAGATTGGAAATAAACCAACAGCAGCAGCAACAAATAATGATAATAGCCGTTCATTCCGATTCCGTCCTTCGCTGCGCTCAGACCGGAATTCGTAATGAACGGTCGGTTTATGGGATTAAAAGAGAAGAAAAAAATGAAACACCAATTCATTCGTTTTATTCAAAACCCGAACGCCGCTTTTTCAAAACCCTGAAAGATAAGTTTAAAGAAAAAGGGCGTTCCCTTTTCTTATTTTCATAAAGAAAGGGGTGTTTCATTTCTCTCAGTTCTTCTTCAAAAAGTTCAAGTACGACCGCAATTTCGGATTTCGGAAGCGAAGCGGACGAAAGACGAAAATGCGGCGCGCGACTTATTTTCATCAATATTTAACAATACATTTTTCTCATCGGTATTCTCATCAGTACAGATTATTTCAATACTCTGTCTTTCTATTCAGCGTTCTTTCGCCCTCGGCGTTCTTCCATCCTCAGCGTTCTTCCGAATTCGCGTCTTCAGAAATCGCGTCTCCCTCATTCATGTCTTCCTCATCCGTGCCTTCCTCGTTTCCGATATCGACATGGATCACGTCCAACTCTTCGACTTTCGCGCCGATGCCCAAAATGCCGGCGATACTCGGAACTGTTCGTCCCTCGTCGCTTGACGCCAATTCTTTGACATACAGGCCGCCGTCGCACAAAATTTTAACCCACGCGATTTCAAACACGTTTTTTGTTTCCGTTCCCGTTTCCGTTCCCGTTCTTTCCAATTCCGCGGTGTGAACGCTGCGGTTTCGGCATAAATCGGCTCTTCTGTGTTTGACGCGATTGGGCGTGTTTTGATTAATCTCGCGCCCTTCCAATTCTTTTAAGGCGGCTTTCAGATTTTCTTCAGTGACAGGGGATTCAAAACGGATTTTTAAGCGGTAGGTTTTCTTCGCTTTTTCGGTTTTTAATTTTTCCACCATATTTTTGCCGCAGAATGTCAATTCGGAAACTTCGATTTTTCCTTTTGCGTATTCATTGATCTCTTTTTCCAACGCTTTTATGTCGAATTTTCGTTTCACCGGCGCTTTGGCTTCCAAAACAAACGGCCGTCCCGTGCCGAGCATCAGCGCGTCGATATCTTCGCGGCCCGCGCCGTGGAAGACAACATCTTCCGATTCGGCGGCTTTCCAGAGCGGATAGCCGGCAAGTTCGCCGACAGATTCGGGATACTGCTTACCGGTGCCGCCGCACTTTTCACATCCGCGCCCGCGGCAGTCGCGGCACGGCCATTTCGTTTGCGGTATGCCCCGGATCTTCTTTTGGTACCGGCCGTAAATATACAAGGAACGAATGTCAATGGCGGCTGTTTTTGCCGCGATGTCAAATGTAATCATGATGTCGGGATTTGAAAACGCCGCCGACTTGCCGGTTTTTTGTGAAAAGATTTTGCCGGTCTCGCGGTTGATTTCGCTTTTCAGCGGCTCGGCGTAAGCCGTACCGCACTGTTCCCATAAAATTTCTTCATTTTCGCTGAGAAGACCGCTTAATTTGGTGCCGGCGAGGAATGTTTCGTACTCGATTCCCTGAAGCTTTTCAATCGCCATGTCCGCCCAATCATCCAAACTTTTGAAAATGTCCAAACAAACCCAACATTTAGAAACGGCGGGTTCGCTGTCGTCGGTGTCGTTGATGCTGTTGCTGTCGGCGTTGTTGTCGGCGTTGCTGTCGGCGTTGCCGTTGCCGCCATTTCCTTCAATCAGTTTTTCTTTTCGCAATGTTTTTTGAGAATGAATGCTTGAGGGCGCGAGTTTTTCCAAAAGCGTTTGATCCCCGCTGTCTTTATAGCGGCGGTCGGCATCCATTGCCATTGCCAGTTTGACAGCTTTTCCGCGCTCGTCATTTCCAAGGCCGGTTGACAATTTCGCGAATTGGCGGCCGAGGCAGTGGTCACAAACAGGCCCTTCCGCGATGATTTTTTCGGCAATTTCAAATATATCGGTCATGCTTTTCCCTCTCAGCTGAAGTGTTTAAACAAATCGTCTCTCTTCATTTTGTGGAATTCGTTTTTCAAACAGGATATCAGCGGGCGTATGTCGCCGCCGCGGGCGCAAACGGGCGCAATCAAAGCGCCGCACTCTTTGTACGTCCCCTCATATCCGAAAATATCAACAATTTCATCCAGCATGGCGTCTTTTTCATCTTCTTTGACTTTGTCCATTTTATTCGCGGCGATAACTGTCACAATTTCCATTTCGTCCAAGAAATCATGAAGTTCAAGGTCAATCGGAATTTCATCGCGCGAATCCCAACGCTCCGTAATTTGCGCAAACGCCGGCCCGTCAATCACTAAGACGGCGACTCGGATTCTGTCGGCATGTTTTTCGATGTATTGAACAATCGTGTCTTTGATTTCATCCGCTTTTTCTTTGGTCACGCCGGACATAAAACCAAAGCCCGGCATATCGGTGATTAAAAAGTCATCAAAATAAAGGTGCGTCGGCTTCAGCGTCACACCCGGTCTTTTTCCCGTGCGAACGGTCCGGCCGGTCAGGCTTTTTAACAGCGTCGATTTGCCGACATTGGAGCGGCCGACAAAAACAACTTCAAAAGTAACGGCGTCGTTCTTCTTTTCGATTTTTTCGATCGATTTGATTTTTTGGCGCGTTTTCAATTTCGCCAGATTTTTCTTTCTTTTAACGCCGTGCTTGGGCGCCCTGTAGTCGGGAGGGGTTGCCATAATATATGCCTCTTTCAAATGGTGGTGATTGGCCGATTCTTAAAAACTCATAAAAATCATCAAACTCATAAAACACGTAAAACATAAAAAACACGTAAAACGTATAAAACGCGTAAAACGTATAAAACGCGTAAAACTCATGATTGAATCGGAACGAATGATATTTGGCATGAATAATGTCGTCTTCTATTTAAAGGATGCATATCTTTTGAACTTATGAAGCAAATTGAACTGATTCAACTTTTGGAACAAATCGCGCCGCCCGAACTCGCGGACAGTTTTGACGAAGGACGTATCGGCCTTGTCATTGACTTGCTCTATACAAAAAACCGCGAAATCAACAAAATCGCCGTCACTTTGGATGTCACGAAAACAGTTTCGGAGAAAGCCGCGGCCTTTGGAGCGGACATTTTAATTTGCCACCACACCCCTCTTTTTCACCCAATCATGATGATTCAGGAATCGCTTGCCAAACGCCTGAAGATTATTTTTGACAACAACATATCAGTGTATGCCATGCACACCAATTATGACCGCGCCGAAGGCGGCATTAACACGGTTTTGGCTGACCTTCTCGGGCTTAAAGACCGGCAGATGACGGATTTCGGCGTCATCGGCACAATAGAACAAACCACCGCCGACGTTTTCGCAAAAACCGTTTCCGATAAATTTAACGCGCCGGTCGTTTACGCCGGAAACAACACAATTCAAAAAGTCATGATCTGCGGCGGCAGCTGTTTCAACCGCTACGCTATGGCAATCGCCCGCGAACACGGCGCTGACGCCTTCTTGTCTTCCGAAATGAAGCACAGCGATGTTCTTCGCGAGCGCGGCGATATGACGGTGATTGATGCCGGCCATTACGCGACGGAAAACCCGGGCATGAAAGCTTTGGCGAAAAGGCTGGAAAAAGAACTCGCCGGCAAGGCCGAAGTTTTATTTATCGACGACGACCCGGAATTGAAATCGGTATAAAACGAAAAAAACGGAAAAAAACGGAAAATCATCTCTTCTGATGATTTCCGTCATCTTTTTCCGTTATCTTTTTCCGTCCTCTTTATTTCCGTCACCTTTATCTCCGTTATCTTTTTTTCACTTTTAGACGGCCTCGACCCACAAAATCAAGACACCGTTGATACTTCCTGTGCTTTTGTAATCCGCGGGCACTTTCAAATAGAGATCGGATGATGCAGTCCGGCCTTTTTGAACCGTTTTCTCATAGTCCGGCCAGAAGTCATCGTCAATCCAAAGTCCCCTCTTGTACAAATCATCGGAAGAAGAAGTCACTTCAGCTGTCACGATGACATCGCATGAGCCGCTGTTTCTGATTTCCATTTCTTTTGGTTCGCTCGTTTGACCGGCGGACAAGTCACCGAAGTTTAACGAATCCACAGAGAAGGAAACGGACATGGTCGGCAGAATATTCACGGTCATCGAAACAGAGCCGCCTGTCGTCGGGCCGTCGGGCTTTTCAGGCTTCTCGGGTTGTTCCGGCTGCTCGGGCGGTTCGGGTTGTTCGGGCTGCTCGGGTTTTGAACCCTCGACGCTGACCGCGTAGCTTGAAAACGGATGCAAAAGAGGCGCGTTGTCAGCGAAGACAGTTAAAATCGTTTTCGGCGTGGTTCCAATTCCGTTGCCGTCAGTATCGGCGCCGTTATAGGCACTGCCCCAGTAGTTGCCCGGATTTCCCATCCAGTCGACGTCGTTGTATGTCAGCGTCAGGGATTTCGGGCTGTTGAACAAGACGACCGCCGGCACCGCGCTGCCGTAAGACGCGACGTTGCCGCCCGCGTTATCAAAGATGTCGTTCATGAAGATCGCGTTGTTTTCTCCGGCGTTGTAAAGGTAGATTCCTTTCAACGTATTGCCGCTGATCTTGTTATTTGTGATAACGGTGTCTGAGGTTTGCGCTTTCCAAAGGCGGATTGCTTCGCCCGCATTGCCGGTAATCGTGTTTCCTTCAATGATGGCGTTGCCGGCGTTTTCTAAACAGACGATTCTGGCGGCGCTGCCGCTTCCTGAAAGGCCGGTCAATGTGTTTCCGGTAAATTCGATGTTATCCGCGGTGATATAAACAGCGTTTGTAAAGCCGCTCATGTTTCTGACAATGTTGTCTTTAAAGACAGCGCCGTCCTTTGCCAGTTTTATCCCGTCTCTGTGTGTCATGCCGTCGAAAATACAATTTTCAATGACATTGTTCACGGCGTCGACTTGAAGGTTGATGCCGTATGAACCGTTAATAAAAGTGACGCTTTTGATCACGATATTCTCTTTTTTCGGCAGAATCGAGAAGCCGCCCAAATCTAAAATGACGCTTTCTTTGTCTTCCCCGACCAGTGAAATTGATTTACTGATGCTTAAATTCGCGGTGAACGAATACGTTCCCGAACGGATGAAAATGACATCATTGTCGGCGGCGGCCGCGACTGCGGCTTGAATCGTTTGAAAATCCGCATCAGACGCTCCGACCGTCCATTCTTTCGCGGCCGCTGTTCCCGTGAATGCGAACAAAACGAGAAAAGCGATTAAAAGTGCGCTCCCAAACGCAAGTTTCATATTTTTCATAGTTATCCTCTTTAGTTTTATTGAAGACTTGCCGTTACAGGCAAGCTTCTCAGGTTTAATTCGATGGCAGCAACAGTGAGACAAACCCTGTTGCTTCACTCCCCCGAATCGTCAAAAGTAGATAGGCATTCTGATTTTTTCAAAAACGATAACTATATCTGCAAAAAATAGAATAGGCTATTATAAAAGCCCTACCGCTATTCATTTTAGTTTTTTAAAAAAATGACCCAAAGGGTTTGACCCAAAGGATTTGACCCAAAGGGTTTGACCCAAAGGGTTTGACCCAAAAGGTTTGACCCAAAAGGTTTGACCCAAAGGGTTTGACCCAAAAGGTTTGACCCAAAGGGTTTGACCCAAAGGATTTGACCCAAAGGATTTGACCCAAAGGGTTTGACCCAAAGGGTTTGACCCAAAGGGTTTGACCCAAAGGGTTTGACCCAAAGGGTTTGACCTTAAAAGATTGAACCTAAAAAAAGAATTAAGCCTGAACAGCCGACTTATTCTGCGTTTCTTCAACGTGGGTGTAAGTGGTTGTCCGAAGCTGAGGCGTCCGGCCGATTTGGCGGATGACGTCTTCGATTCTCTGCCGCGGCATGTTGGTGCCGTATTTGGCGCCGGCGGCTTTTGAAATCGTATCTTCCATCAGCGTGCCGCCGAAGTCGTTGGCGCCGGCGCTGAGGCCGACTTGACAGAATTTGGCGCCGAGTTTGACCCACGACACTTGAATGTTGGGAAGAACGTCTTTGAACAAAAGGCGCGGGACGGCGTACATTCTCAAATCATCCAAGCCCGATGCGCCCGATTTGACAAGGCCTTTCTTGAACAGAGGGGTGTTTTCGTGAAGATAAGTCAGCGGGATGAATTCCGTAAAGCCGCCGGTCTTCTCTTGGATGCGTTTGAGGCGAAGCAGGTGGTCGGTCCTGTCTTCGTTGTTTTCGATGTGGCCGAACATGATTGTGGATGTTGTTTGAATGCCGGCTTTGTGAATGGTCGTAATGACCTTTTCCCATTCGTCCGCCTTTATTTTACCGGGGCAGAGCGTCTTTCGGACGTCGTCGACCAATATTTCGGCGGCGGTTCCGGGGATGGTATTCAATCCGGCTTCTTTGAGCATGATGACGGCGGTTTTTAAATCAAGCCCCGCGTTTTCGGCGGCGGCGTAAATTTCCATCGGCGAAAACCCGTGAATCGAGATGTCGCCGTAAGGCGCTGTCGCTTCATGGATGTTTTTAACCATTTCAATTTGGAGGTGCGTATCGACATCTTTTCGAATGCCCCCCTGAAGGCAAATTTCCATAGCGCCTGCCAATCTGGCTTCCAACGCTCTTTGCCCGACTTGTTTGGGTGTCATAAAATAAGCGTTCGGGCTATCGGAAGCTGTTCGAAAAGCGCAAAAACCGCAATTTAAAGAGCAAACGTTTGTAAAATTGACATTGGCATTAATAATATAGGTGACAACGTTGCCGCTGATTTCCTTCCTGAGTTCGTTGGCCGCTTTGAGCGTATCGAAAAACAAATCATCGTTTTCAAATAATTCAATGCAGTCTTGACGGGACAGGTCTTTGTCTTTCAATTTTTGTATATCCATATCCATAAAGACACCAATTCGCCTTTAAAAATCAAGAGTATTTAAACCTAATCAATGACGACAGACTTTTTAAAATATTGTCATGACGAACAGAAAGGAATGAGAGAAAAAATGTTAAAATAAACGATTTTCTCAAAAAGGGGCTGAATTGAGAAAAACGTTTCGGAAATTTATAAATACGATTTTAGAGCTTTATTGTTTTTATTTTTCCGCTCTTTTCGTTTCTTTCGCTTCTTTTCGTTTTTCGTTTCTTTCGCTTCTTTTCGTTTCTTTCCGAGTCTTTGAGTCTTTGATTCCGGCTTGCCGTCCGTCATCCGTGTTTTTTTAAAAACTCAAACAAAATATCGTTGACTTCTTCCGCTTCATTGCCGACGACGTGCGGGAAATGTTTTGCCCCCTCTAATTTTACTTCCGTGAAGCAGGGGACGTTTTGGCGCAGCCTTCGGATTTCTTCTTCTTTTATCAAAAAGTCTTCGCTGCCGTAAATCAGAAGGAACGGCGCCGTGATTTTTTGAAGGTCTTCATCGGAAAAATCGGGATATCTTTCGCCGGTCTTAATCGTTTCCCGAAGAAAATCTTCCCAATTGCCGCGGTGAGCCGGTTCAAAGTCCGCTTTCAAAAAATCAATAAAGCCGCAATACTTAACGCAGTCGATGTTATCGGGACAATATTTTCCCAAATAAGTTCTCACGTCATCGTTCGGGCAGCCGCCGGAGCTGATTGATGTCATCGTTTTGATGCGCCCCGGATGGTTAAAAGCGCAATACATCGCCGCGTCCGCGCCCATACTGTGACCGATGATATGCGCCTGCTCAATGCCTAAATGGTCCATCAGGTCAATGACATCTTCGGCTAAAAGCGGCGTTGTCCAATTCATAGAGGACGATTCCGTTCTCCCGTGACCCCTCAAGTCGGGGTAAATGCCGCGGAAACAGAATTGGAACTTTTGGATTTGAGAAGCGAAAGCGATGATTCCCCGCGAGAAACTGCCGTGAATAAAAATGACAGGCTCTCCGGTTCCGATCTCTTCGTAATACATTTTCAAATCATTTTTTTCAAAATAAGGCATTGTTATCCCGAGTCACCATACCATCTTTTCCTTTTTATTATTTGCGTGCGTTTCAAAAAAAACAGGTTCCTGATAAAAAATGACAGCCGGTCAAAAGACAAACGGTCAAAAGACAAACGGTCAAAAGACAAACGGTCAAAAGACAGCCGGTCAAAAGACAGCCGGTCAAAAGCCGTCCGATCAAAACCGGCTGCTAACCCTCAATAGTATACCTGCTCCCGCTCAATTCGGGCAATGCGCCGTATGTTTATCAAGAAAGACATGCATGTCCGAAATCAAACCCGCGGCGGCATCAGCGCCTGCATTGGCATCAAAAGGCAGCGTGTAAAGCGCCAATGCCGTACCTGCCTGATAGCTGATATCATGGTTATTGTAACCCTGTGAAAAAGGCTCTGACCATACCGCTTTACCGGCAATGTACATGTGATACGCGTCATCGTCTGCCGGATCTCGGCCATATGACGCTGAAGCGCGGTTGTTTGAAAACACAATGCCGGCGGCGTTCGCTGGAATCGTCAATTTGTTCAGGCTTTGATTAGAGCCGGTTATCCAAACACCGCCGCCGCTGCCGGCCGCCGTGTTACCGGAAATGTTGCCGCCGGTCAAATGGAAAACCCCGCCGTTGCCGCCGTATACGTACACGCCGCCGCCGTTGCCGCCATAACCGCCAATATCGCCGTTGCCGCCACCATTTCCGACGATGCCGAAACCGTTCGCGGTGTTATTCGCGATTGTACCGTTTGTCATCGTCATGTTGGAATATGCGTACACGCCGCCGCCATTACCGCCGCCGCCATTGCCGCCGCCGCCATTGCCGCCGCCGCCATTGCCGTTGCCACCGCCATTACTGCCGGTTCCGTTCGCGGCGTTATGCGCAATCGTGCCGCCGGTCATCGTAAACCTGTGATATGAATACACGCCGCCGCCGCAATTATCCGCTTTGTTATTCAAAACAGCGCCGTCCGCCATGTTGAAAGAAGAATGCGCGTAGACGCCGCCGCCTTTCGTGACAGCCGTGTTGTTCACAATCAGACTGCTGCCCAGCATGTTGAAGTTGGCGTTCGCGTAAACGCCGCCGCCCGTGTCGGCTTTGTTGTCAGAAATCTCACCGTTTGTCATGATGAAGTTGGAATTCGCGTACACGCCGCTGCCGCTGACGGCCGCTTTGTTGTGAGCGATTTTCCCGCCCGACATGTTAAAGGCGGAAAAGACGTAAACGCCGCCGCCGCAATTATCGGCTGTGTTGCGGGTGATTTCCGGGTCGCCGGATAAACGGAGGGAGGAAGCGGCATGGATGCCGCCGCCCGTTGTTGCTTTGTTGTTTGTGATGGTGCCGCCGGTGATGTTTGAGGCCGGACGCGCGTACACGCCGCCGCCGGGGCCGCTGTGGACCGCGTTGTTTTCAATCGTTCCGCCCGTCATGTTAAAGGCGGAATAGGCATAAACGCCGCCGCCTGAGCCGGTGTTCACCGCGTTATCCGCAATCATGCCGTCCGTCATGTTAAAGGAGGAGTAGGCATAAACGCCGCCGCCTGAACCGGCCTTCACCGTGTTCTTTTCAATGACGCCGCTGCCGGACAGCTTAAAGTCGCCCGCCGAATACACGCCGCCGCCGGCATCCGTAACGGCGTTGCCTGAAACAGTGCCGCCGGATATGTAATATGACCCGCCGTAAGCCACATAGACGCCGCCGCCGGCATTTCGGGCTGTGTTGTTCGCGACCGCGCCGTCGGACATAACAAAAGACCCGCCGCCTGACACAAGAACGCCGCCGCCGCAGCCGGCCGTCTTATTGAGCGTGTTGCCGGAAATTTCGCCGCTGTTCATGATAAGAACGCCGCCGTTGCCGACAGTTACCCCCCTGCCGCCCTTTCCTTTTTCATGCGTCACAATAATGCCTTTAAGAGCAGGCGTACCGATTGTCAGGCTCCCTTTAACGATAACAGTGTCATAGCCGTCCGCGCCGATCAGCGCGAAAGGCCCGTCCGTATTGCTTATCAGAATGATATTTTTATCAGAGGGAATGACAAGCGGCCTTGTCAGCGTAATATCATTTTCAAGTTCAATCGTATAAGACCCGGGCCCTGCGGGAGCGGCGGCGACCGCGTCTGTCAATTCAGTTTCATCACTCACCGCCGCGTCGGCGGTAATCGTGTAAGCCATCAGCGTGAGTCCTGAAATAATCGCAAGCGCAATTGCCGCCGCGATGGCAAAGAGTATTGTTTTTCTTGCGGTTCTGTTTTGATTCATTTTCGTTTTTCCTTTCAATTTTTCGTTTTTCTTTTCAATTGTTTTCGTTTTATCAGTTATTGCCGTTATGCCGTATGCCGTTATGCCGTTATGCCGTATGCCGTAATGCCGTTATTGATAAGTCTGAGTTTCGTTTACTTCCTCACGCGAAACGCTCCTACCTCAGCATAAACGAAGGCGTTTAAATCCGATTTATTTTTTTGTACAGAATGAAACAAAACACCAAAGCCGGAACCGTCAACAATGCAAACATCAAAAACAGCGTGCTGTTCATTTTGTCTGTGTCCGTATCTGTGTCCCTGTCAGTGTTTTGAGTGTCTTTTGAATCGCCGCCGCTTGGTCCCTTCGCGGGCGAAGCGGTCGTTTTATCGGAACCGGAATTGTTGTTTTCGTTTTTGTTGTTTTCGTTTTTGTTGTTTTCGTTTTTGTTGTTTTCGTTTTTGTTGTTTTCGTTTTTGTTGTTTTCCGTGATCAAAGCCTGACCGAAACCGCTGCCTGAATCTTTGCCGCTGTCGCCGCCGGTATCGACAAACACTGTCCATTGCGCGTACAAGACATGGTCCTCCGCCGTCATCACAATCGCAGACGGATTTACCTTTTTGCCGCCTTTCGCTTCTGTAAACCAGCCTTCAAAGACATACCCGCCGCGGCTCAGCACAGGCAATTTGCCGATTGGTTTATCGAAAAGTATGAGTTTAATGTCCGACATCAAACCGATAACTGCATCATCGCCTGCGTTGGCGTCAAAAGACAAAGTGTAAAACGTCAGAGGCGTACCGATTGTATAGCTGATATCGTAGTTATTATAACCCTGCGTCAGAGGATCCGACCATGTCACATCACCGACAATATACATCGCGTATGCGTCATCATCCGCCGGATTTCTGTCATATGCCGCTGATGCGCGGTTATTTGAAAACACAACGCCGACGGCATCCGCGGGAATCTTAAAACTACCTAAGCTTTCATTGGTGTCGGTTATCCAAACACCGCCGCCGTTCAAATATGCGAAATTATTCGAAACCGTGCCGCCGGATATCACAAAAGACCCATCATAAAAAGCAAACACACCGCCGCCGTTCAAATATGCGAGGTTATTCGAAACCGTGCCGCCGGACATCTCAAAAGACCCGGAGTCGACACTCACACCGCCGCCGCTCTCCGTTGCGCTGTTATTCGTAATCTCTCCGCCGGACATCTCAATAAACCCGTATTCGACACTCACACCGCCGCCCTACACTGTTGCGCTGTTATTCGTAATCTCTCCGCCGGATATCTCAATTGTCCCGACGCGAAGATGCACACCGCCGCCCATTGAAGCTGTGTTATTCGTAATCTCTCCGCCGGCCATCTCAAGTACCCCGCTGCGAAGATTCACACCGCCACCGTAATTGGCTGTGTTATTCGCAATGACAGCGTTGCCATGCATCTTAAAAACCGTATCGTAACCGTACACACCGCCACCGTAAAAGGCGGTGTTATTCAAAATCTCTCCGCCGGACATCTCAAAAGGAAAATCGTATGAATACACACCGCCGCCTCCGTTTATTGCGATGTTATCAGAAATCGTGCCGCCGTGCATCTTAAAAGACCCTAATAAAGCATAAACGCCGCCGCCCATTTCCACTTTGTTATTCGCAATCGTTCCGCCGTACATCTCAAAAGACCCATCTACATTAACATACACACCGCCGCCCGAAGGAATACCCGTGCTGCGCCCGATATTGCCGGAAATCTCACCGCTGTTCATAATAAGAAAACCATTGCTGCCGACATGTACGCCGCTGCCTTTCTTACCTCCTCTGTGAGTCACAATAATACCGTCAAGATCCGTTGTTCCAAGAGTCAGTTTCCCGGAAACGGTAAGCGTATCCTGATCCGCTGCACAGATAAGCGAGAAAGGACCGCCTTCGCCGCTTATCAAAATAATATTTTTACCGACGGGAATGATAAGCGAGCCGGTCAGTTCAATGTCATTTGTAAGTTCAATTGTGTAAGGCGCCGGTCCCGCGGGAGCGGCACTCACCGCGCCGATAAGTCCGGCCGCATTGCTCACCGACGCATCGGGGGCGGCAGCGTAAGCCGGCATCATAAATCCGAATAGAAGTGTCAGCGCTATTGCCATCGCAATGGCAACAGGCATTGTTTTTCTTATAGTTCTTATAGTTCTGTTTTTATTCATTTTTATGTCCCCTTCAATTTTTTTCGTTTTATTTGTATAACGCCGTCACATAATTGTTTTCGATCGTTTTTTACCGTTATTGACATTATTGCCGATATGACCGTTATTGATAATTCTGAATCTGATAGACGCCGTTTTTTCAACAAATTAAATCCGCCGCCGTTTTTTCAACATATTAAAACCGCCGCCGTTTTTTTCAACATATTAAAACCGCCGCCGTTTTTTTCAACATATTAAAGCCGCCGCCGTTTTTTCAACATAGTGAATCCGCCGCCGTTTTAAGGACTGAAGTCAGCCGGCCCAAAGACAGGCCGGCTGTCACGTTTCGTAATCACCCTCACGCGAAACGGTCAGACCTTATTTTTGTTCTTGTAAATGATGAAACGGGCAGCTATTGCGAGCGCCGCCAACAATACAATCACCCAAAACAGCGCTCCGCGAATGCTTCCCGTGTTTGTGTTTGGAGTGTCTTTTGAATCGCCGCCGGGTGTTTCTTTGGGTGGCGCAGAGGTCTTTTTATGGGAACCGGAATCGTTTTGTCCGTTTTCGTTTTGTTCGTTTTTGCTGTTTTCCGTGATGACAGCCTGACCGAAACCGCTGCCGCTGTTGCCGCCGTTGCCGCCGTTGCCGCTGCCGCCGCCGGTATCGACATACACTGTCCACTGCGCGTACAAAACAAAATCCCCCGCCGTCGTCACAATTGTAGACGGATTTACCTTTTCGCCGCCCTCTGCCTCTGTGAACCAGCCTTCAAAGACATACCCGTCCCGGCTCAGCTCAGGCAATATGCCGTGCGGTTTGTTGAAAAGGATGGGTTTGTCGGCCGACATCAGACCTTTGACATCATCATCGCCCGCATTGGCGTCAAAAGATAAGGTATAAAATACCAAAGGCGTACCGACTTTATAGCCGATATCGTAATTGTTATAACCCTGCGTAAAGGGATCCGACCATGTCACGTCACCGACAATATACGTCGCGTATGTACCGTCATCCTTCGGGTCACGGTCATATGCGCCGGCAGCGCTGTTGTTTGAAAACACAACGCCGACGGCATCCGCCGGGACCTTAAATAGATTGAGCGCATAAAGAAAAACACCGCCGCCGACCTTCTGTGCGATGTTATTCGCAATCGTGCCGCCGTACATCTCAAAAGACCCATCGGCAACAAACACGCCGCCGCCTTCATTGAAGGCTGTGTTATCGGAAATCTTGCCGCCGTACATCTGAAAAATCCCGAGGTAAGCAACAAACACGCCGCCGCCGAACGACGCGTTATTATTCTCAATCGTTCCGCCGTACATCTCAAAAAACCCTTCATAAGAAACATACACGCCGCCGCCCGAAAAGTCTCCATAATGCATTTTATTCCCTATATTACCGGAAATCTCGCCGCTGTTCATAATAAGCAAGCCAGCGGTTTCAACCAGTACTCCGCTACCGCCTCTACCGTCATTTTGAGTCTCGATGTGAGTCACGATGATACCGTCAAGATCCGTTGTCCCAAGCGTCAGTTTCCCTAAAACGGTAATCGTATCATAATTCTCCGCGCCGATAAGCTTGAAGGGACCGCCTTTTTCACTTATCAATATAATGTTTTTGCCAACGGGAATCGTAAGCGTGCCGGTCAATTCAATGTCATTTTTAAGTGCAATTGTGTAAGATACCGGGCCCGCGGGAGCGGCATTCACCGCGCCGATAAGTTCAGCCGCATTGCTCACCGCCGCGTCGGGGGCGGCAGCGGCAGCGTAAGCCGTCATCGCGAATCCTGATAAAAATATCAGAGCTATTGCCATCGCGATGGCGAAGAGTGTTGTTTTTCTGAAGGTTCTGTTTTTATTCATTTTTTTATTCATTTTTTTATTCATTTTTTAATCTCCCACCCATTTGTCGTTTTTTCTGTTATTAGTATCATCGACATCACAAAATATCTTCACCGTTATTGAAAAATCATATTTACTCCGTTTTTTCAAAAAATTAAATCCAGTAAATACGCCGCTGTTTTAAGGACAAAATGAACCGCAGGTGCCGTCAACGACATCGCTGTTCCAAACAGCCCTCCGCGCATGCCATTTGTGCTTGTGTTTGGAGTGTCTTCCGAATCGCCGCCGGATGTCTCCTTAGAGGACGGAGCGGGCGGAGCGGGCGTTTTATCGGAGCCGGAATTGTTCTGCTCGGTTATGTTGTTTTCCGTGATGACAGCCTGACCGAAACCGCTGCCGGAATCTTTGCCGCGGTCGCCGCCGGTATCGACATACATTGTCCATTGCGCGTACAAGACAAAATCATCCGCCATTGTTACAATCGTTGACGGATTTACCTTTTCACCACCCTCTGCCTCTGTGAACCAACCTGCAAAGACATACCCATCCCGGCTCAACTCAGGCAATATGCCGTGCGGTTTGTTGAAAAGGATGGGTTTGTCGGCCGACATCAGACCTTTGACATCATCATCATCCGCATTGGCGTCAAAAGACAAAGTATAAAATACCAAAGGCGTACCGACTTTATAGCCGATATCGTAATTGTTATAACCCTGCGTAAAAGGATCCGACCATGTCACGTCACCGACAATACACGTCGCGTATGTACCGTCATCCTTCGGGTCACGGTCATATGCGCCGGCAGCGCTGTTGTTTGAAAACACAACGCCGACGGCATCCGCGGGGATCTTAAATTGATTGAGCGTATAAAGAGAAACACCGCCGCCGGCCCTCTGTGCAATGTTATTCGCAATCGTGCCACCGTATATCTCAAAAGACCCGGTGTAATAAACATACACGCCGCCGCCGTTTTCCTGCGCGCTGTTATTCTCAATCGTGCCGCCGTACATCTCAAAAGACCCGAAGTAATCAACATACACGCCGCCGCCGTTTTCCTGCGCGCTGTTATTCTCAATCGTGCCGCCGGACATCTCAAAAGACCCGTAGAAAACATACACGCCGCCGCCGTTTTCCTGCGCGCTGTTATTCTCAATCGTGCCGCCGGACATCTCAAAAGACCCGCTGGAAACAACCACGCCGCCGCCGTTTTCCTGCGCGCTGTTATTCTCAATCGTGCCGCCGTACATCTCAAAAGACCCGCCGGAAACCACCCCGCCGCCTCCACCTTCAAAGAAGACTGTGTTATCGGAAATCTTGCCGCCGTACATCTCAAAAGACCCGGCGTAATAAACATACACGCCGCCTCCGCCTTCAAAGAAGACTGTGTTATCGGAAATCTTGCCGCCGTACATCTCAAAAGACCCGGTTTCAGCAACAAACACGCCGCCGCCGGCCTTCGCTTGATTATTCTCAATCGTTCCGCCGTACATCTCAAAAGACCCTGCGTAAGCAACAAACACGCCGCCGCCCGCAGGGTATCCATAATAATGGCAACTCCCTGTACTGCCGGAAATCTCTCCGCTGTTCATAATAAGCAAGCCATAGCTTTCAACCATTACTCCGCTACCGCCATTTCCGTCATTTTGAGTCACAATGTGAGTCACGATGATACCGTCAAGATCCGTTGTCCCAAGCGTCAGTTTCCCAAAAACGGTAATCGTATCATAATACTCCGCGCCGATAAGCGTGAAGGGACCGCCTTTTTCACTTATCAAAATAATGTTTTTCCCATCGGGAATCGTAAGCGTGCCGGTCAATTCAATGTCGTTTTTAAGTGCAATTGTGTAAGATATCGGGCCCGCGGGAGCGGTATTCACCGCGCCGATAAGTTCAGCCTCGTTGCTCACCGTGATATCGGGAGCGGCAGCGTAAGCCGTCATCGCGAATCCTGATAACAGCGTCAGAGCTATTGCCATTGCGATGACAAAGAGTATTGTTTTTCTGTAGGTTCTGTTTTTATTCATTTTTGATCTTCCGTTCGTTTTTTCGTTTTTTTCGTTATCATTCGTCGTTATTTCAAGCGTTTACACCTTACCTTTGTTCTTATAATAGATGAAACCGGCAGCTATCGCAGGCGCCGTCAACAACACCATTACCCAAAACAGAGCCCCGCGTATGCCGCCCATTCCGCCCGTGCTTGTGTCTTGAACGTCTTTTGAATCGCCGCCGTTTGTTTCCTTTGCGGGCGGAGCGGGCGCTTTACTTGAGCCGGAATTGTTCAGCTCGTTTTTGTTGTTTTCGTTTTTGTTGTTTTCGTTTTCGTTGTTCTCGTTTTTGTTGTTTTCGTTTTGTTCATTTTCGTTGCTTTGCGTGATAACAGCCAAACCAAAGCCGCTGCCGGAATCTTTGTCGCCGGCGGCCGATCCTGTCCACTTATAGCTGATATCATAGTTATTATAACCCTGCGTAAAAGGTTTCGACCACGTCACTGCGCCCGCAATGTACATCGCATACGCGCTGTCATCTGCGGGACTGCGGTCATATGACTCGGAAGCGCTGTTGTTTGAAAACACAACGCCTGCGGCATTTGCGGGGATTGTAAATATGTCGAGGTTTTCATTGGTATCGGTAATCCAAACACCGCCGCCGTCACCGAAGGCTGTGTTATCGGAAATCTTGCCGCCCGTCAAATTAAAATAGGTCATGTCTGACGGACGACTTATGTACACGCCGCCGCCATAGATGGCTGTGTTATTCACAATCTCTCCGCCCGACATATCAAAGTTTCTTGAGGAATAGACGCCGCCGCCTCTGGATATTGCTGTATTATCAGAAACTTCGCCGTCCTCCAGCACAATGACAAACGAAGAATAGATTCCCCCGCCCAGGCTTCCGGCGTTGTTGCCGGAAACCTTTCCGCCTTTTATGGTAAGATGAGAGGCAGAATAGATGCCTCCGCCATTTCTGGCGGTGTTGCCGATGACCTCGCCGCCTTCCATCACAAAGCAACCGTCATGGCTGATGTAAACGCCCCCGCCGAACGACTCTGCCGTGTTATTCACAATCTCTCCGCCGGACATCTCAAAAGATACGGCAGAAACGCCGCCGCCGCAACTGTTCACCGCGTTATCTGAAATCTTGCCGCCTGACATCTCAAAAGATACGGCAGAAACGCCGCCGCCGAAATAATTCGCCGTGTTATTTGAAATCTTGCCGCCCGTCATCTTAAAAATATCATCGGCAGAAACGCCGCCGCCATCAACATTTATGGCTTTGTTGTTTGTAATCTCCCCGCCCGTCATCGTAAAATCAGAGGCGATAGCTACATACACGCCCCCACCGGACTGATCCGCCTCATTATTTGAAATCACGCCGCCGGCCATATTGAACGTTCCGAAAAGCACGAACACGCCGCCGCCTGACTGCCAGTCATCAACCGTATTGCCGGAAATCTCACCGCTGTTCATGATAAGCGCACCGCCTGCACTGACAAATACGCCTCTGCCAAATTCACCTTCTTCGTGCGTCACAATAATTCCGTCAAAATCCGCTGTTCCGAGCGTCAGGATCCCGTCAACGAAAATCGTCTCAAAACCGTCAATGCCGATAAGCGCAAAAGGTCCGCCGGCACCGCTGACCAATACAATATTTTTTTCGGCGGGAATGTAAAACACAGAGGTCAATGAAATGTCATTTTCAAGTTCGATCATATAAGGCCCCGAATCGTCGGGAGAGAGAGAGACTGCGTATTCAAGTTCGAACTCGTCGCTCACCGAAATGTCGGGGGCGGCAGCATAAGCCGTCATCGCAAGTCCCGATAACAGCGTCAGCGCTATTGCCATCGCGATGACAAAGGGTATTGTTTTTTTGAAGGTTCCGTTTTTATTCATTTTTGATCTTCCTTTCGTTTTTTCGTTTTTTCGTTTTTTTATATTTTATATTTTAGTTTTTTTCTGTTATTTGTATAATCGTTATCACACAATGGCCTTCACCGTTATTGAAAAATCATATTTATTCCGTTTTTTCAAAAAATTAAATCCAGTAAATACGCCGCTGTTTTAAGGACAAAATGAACTGCGGGTGCCGTCAACAACACCGCTGTCCCAAACAGCCCTCCGCGCATACCGCTCGTGCTTGTGTTTGGAGTGTCTTCCAAATCGCCGCCGGATGTTCCCTTTGAGGGCGGAGCGGGCGAAGCGGGCGTTTTGCCGGAGCCGGAATTGTTCTGCTCGGTTATGTTGTTTTCCGCGATGAAAGCCTGACCGAAACCGCTGCCGGAATCTTTGCCGCGGTCGCCGCCGGTATCGACATACATTGTCCATTGCGCGTACAAGACAAAATCATCCGCCATCGTTACAATCGTTGACGGATTTACCTTTTCACCGCCCCCTGCCTCTGTGAACCAACCTGCAAAGACATATCCATCTCGGCTCAACTCAGGCAATATGCCGTGCGGTTTGTTGAAAAGGATGGGTTTGTCGGCCGACATCAAACCTTTGACATCATCTTCGCCTGCATTGGCGTCAAAAGACAAGGTATAAAATTCCAAAAGCGCACCGTATACATAGCCGATATCGTAATTGTTATAACCCTGTGTAAAGGGATCCGACCATGTCACGTCACCGACAATTTGCATCGCGTACAGATCGTCATCCCACGAGTCACGGTCGTATGCGCCATCAGCACTGTTGTTTGAAAACACAACGCCGACGGCGTCCGCGGGGATCGTAAATTGTTCGTAGTAATATAAATAAACGCCGCCGCCGTTCATCTGTGCAATGTTATTCGCAATCGTGCCGCCGTACAGATCAAAAGACCCAAAAGAAACACGCACGCCGCCACCGTTTTCCTGTGCAATGTTATTCGCAATCGTGCCGCCGTACATCTCAAAAGACCCGGTGGAAACAGACACGCCGCCGCCGCCGCTATAATCCGCTTTATTATCCTCAATCTTACCGCCGTACATCTCAAAAGACCCGTCGGAAATATGCACGCCGCCGCCTCCGGAATCCGCTTTATTATCCTCAATCTTACCGCCGTACATCTCAAAAAACCCGTCGAAAATATGCACGCCGCCGCCATAAACCGCTTTATTATCCTCAATCTTGCCGCCGTACATCTCAAAAGACCCTGCGTAAGCAACAAACACGCCGCCGCCGTCATAATCCGCTTTATTATCCTCAATCTTGCCGCCGTACATCTCAAAAGACCCGTCTGAAATAGACACGCCGCCGCCAAAAAACGCGCTGTTATTTGCAATCGTGCCGCCGTACATCTCAAAAACACCGTCGTTGTCAACGTATACGCCGCCGCCAATATACGCATTGTTATTTTCAATCGTGCCGCCGTACATCTCAAAAACACCGCCGGAAACATTCACGTTGCTGCCGAAACTGCCCTTTTTTGGATTGCCTGAAATCTTGCCGCTGTTCATAATAAGCACACCGTCGCTGTCAACGTATACGCCGGTGCCGTTCTCATCTTTATGAAAAGTCAGAATAATACCGTTAAGATCCGTTGTCCCAAGCGTCAGTTTCCCCTGAACGGAAATAATTTTTTGCCTATGCACACCGATAATAGAGGAAGGATCGTCTTTTTCGCTGATCAGTATAATATTTTTACCGGCGGGAATGTCAAGCGTGTCGGTCAATTCAATGTCGTTTATAAGTGCAATTGTGTAAGATATCGGGCCCGCGGGAGCGGTATTCACCGCGCCGATAAGTTCAGCCTCGTTGCTCACCGTGATATCGGGGGCGGCAGCATAAGCTGTCATCGCAAGTCCCGATAAAAGCGTCAGCGCTATTGCCATCGCGATGACAAAGGGTATTGTTTTTTTGAAGGTTCCGTTTTTATTCATTTTTGATCTTCCTTTCGTTTTTTCGTTTTTTCATTTTTTATTATTATTCGTCATTATTATTCGTCATTATTATTCGTCATTATTTCATTTTTTCATTATTATTCGTCATTATTTCAAGCGTTTACACCTTACCTTTGTTCTTGTAAAAGGTGAAACCTGCTGCTATTGCAGGCGCCGTCAACAACACCATTACCCAAAACAGTGCCCCGCGAATACCGCCCGTGCTTGTGTTTTGAGAGTCTGCTGAATCGCCGCCGTTTGTTCCCTTAGCGGGCGGGGCGGGTTTTTTATCAGAGCCGGAATTGTTCTGCTCGGTATTGTTGTTCACGTTTTTGTCGTCATTGCTGTTTACGATGACAGCCTGACCGAAACCGCTGCCTGAATCAGTGTCGCCGCTGTCGCCGCTGTCGCCGCCGTCGCCGCCGTCGCCGCCACCAATAATTTCTGTCCATTGCGCGTATAAGACATGAGATGCCGCATTCATGATAACCGTAGACGGGACAACCTTTTCGCCGCCTTCAGCCTCTGTAAACCAGCCTTCAAAAGTATACCCGTCTCGGCTCAACTCAGACAATTTGCCGTACGGTTCCTCGAAATGCAGAAGTGTTCTGGCAAAAATCAGACCTTTAACCGTATCATCGCCGGCGTTGGTGTCAAAAGACACGCATGGCAGGGGCTCACCGATTGCATAGCTGATATCGTAGTTATTATACCCTTGCGTAAAAGGCTCCGACCATGTTACATCACCTGCAATATACATTGCGTATGCGTCATCATCTGCCGGGTCGCGGTGATATGCATCATAAGCGCGATTATTCGAAAACACAACGTCAACGGCATCCGCGGGAATTACGAAATGACTTAAGCTTTGATTGGCGTTGTTTATCCAAACACCGCCGCCATTTGCGAGTGCTACGTTATCTGAAATCGTGCCGCCTGTCATCGTAAAATTCATCGTGGTATAGTTGTTAAATACGTACAAACCGCCGCCATAGGATGCAGTGTTATTCGTAATTGTTCCGCCCTTCATTATGGAAGCGCCGTTGGAAAGCTTTGCCACGCCGCCGCCAAAACCTGCATATCCTCCAATCGCTGTGTTATTCGCAATCGTGCCACCTGTCATTACAAGTTTGGTCACCACTGCACCGCCGCCAACGGCTGCGGTGTTATTTTCAATCGTGCCGCCTGTCATAATAAAGTCAACCTCCGCGAACACGCCGCCGCCGTAGCCGATGCCGGTAACTAAAGCGTTTTCGCCGTTATTAATTGCGACATTATTGGAAATCATGCCGTCAGTCATCGTAAAATTTGTTGCGAACACGCCGCCGCCATGAGATGCAATGTTATTCTCAATCGTGCCGCCATTCATTGTCACGCGTATTTCTGAAGACACGCCACCGCCATAGAATGCGTTATTATTCGAAATCATGCCGTCTGTTATAATAATGTTTTTCGCAAACACGCCGCCGCCGCCGCCGATGATCAAGTCAAGACCAACCATCGTAAAAGTGTTATTTGTAATTGCGCCGCCTGTCATCGTAAAACTTTGATTGACGAACACACCACCGCCACCGCCATTGATAACGAGCATTCCGTCACTCATCGTAACAGTGTTATTTGTAATCGTGCCGCCTGCCATCTCAAAGTTAGACTCTGTGTACACACCGCCGCCGCCGCCGGACATGATGAATGAATCCTCCATAGTGACACTGTTATTCGCAATCGTGCCGCCGTATATTTCAAAAACCCCGCTGCTGTGAACATACACGCCGCCGCCGCTTGTGGCCTTGACCGAATTGCCGGAAATCTCGCCGCTGTTCATGATAAGAACACCGCCGTTATCAACGTATACGCCTCTGCCGTCCTCACCTGTTTTATGAGTCACAATGATACCGTCAATATTCGTTGTCCCAAGCGTCAGTTTCCCCTTAACGAGAATCGTATTTCTGTCCTCCGCGCCGATAAGCGAAAAAGGACCGCCGTCGCCGTTTATCAACAGGATGTTTTTACCGACGGGAATCGTAAGCGTGTCGGTCAGTTCAATGTCATTTTTAAGTGCAATTGTGTATGGCGCAGGTCCCGCAGGAGCGGCATTCACAGCGCCGATAAGTTCAGCTTCGTTGCTCACCGTTATATCAGGAGCGGCGGCGTAAGCCGTCATCGCAAATCCTGATAAAAGCGTTAATGCGACTGCTATTGCGATGGCAATGTGTATTGTTTTTTGGAAGGTTCCGTTTTTATTCATTTTTAATCTCCTTTCATTTTTCGTTTTTTCGTTTTTTTGCTTTTTTCGTTTTTTTGCTTTTTTCGTTTTTTTTCAACATATTTAACACATAAAATCCACCGTTTTAAAGGCAAAAAAGACAGACGGCCCAATGACCGGCTGTCGTAATTCGTTTGCCTCTCACGCGAAGCGTTTACACCTTTCCTTTGTTCTTGTAAAAGATGAAACCGGCAGCTATTGCAGGCGCTGTCAGCAACACCATTACCCAAAACAGAGCCCCGCGCATACCGCCCATGCTTGTGTTTTGAGAGTCTGCTGAATCACCGCCGTTTATTCCCTTAGCGGGCGGGGCGGGTTTTTTATCAGAGCCGGAATTGTTCAGCTCGGTTTTGTTGTCATTTTTGTTGTCATTTTTGTTGTCGTTTTTGTCGCCGTTTTTGCTGTTTACCGTGATGGCAGCCTGACCGAAACCACTACCGGAATCTTTGCCGTCGCCGTCATCGCCGCCGGTATCAACATACTCTGTCCATTGCGCGTACAAGACATAATCCTCTGCCGCCGGCACAATTGCAGACGGCGTTATCTTTTCGCCGCCTTCTGCTTCTGTAAACCAGCCGGTGAGAACATACCCGTCTCGTTTCAGCGCGGGCAATATGCCGAATGGTTTATCGAAAAGTATTGGCTTGCTATCCGAAATCAAACCTTCGACATCATCGTCGTCGGCGTTGATTTCAAAAAACAAGGTATTGAATGTAAGAGGCTGGCCGACAGTGTAGCTGACATCGAAATTATTATAACCTTGCGTAAAGGGATCCGACCATGTCACATCGCCGAGAATATTCATCGCGTAAAAATCATCATCCATAGGATCACGGTCATATGCATCATCGGCACTGTTGTTTGAAAACACGACGCCGACGGCATCCGCAGGAATCTTAAAAAAGTCAAAGAAGACATTGTTATTGTTCATCGCAACGCCGCCGCCGCCAATGCTTGCACTGTTATTCGCAACCGTTCCGCCGGACATTTCAAAAATCCCCGTTTCGATAAACACGCCGCCGCCGAGATAATACGCATCGTTATTCACAATTGTGCCGCCGGACATCTCAAAAGTTCCTCCGTCAATAAACACACCGGCGCCTAAGATGGCATAGTTGCCCGTAATTGTACCGCCGGACATCTCAAAAATCCCCGTTTCGATAAACACGCCGCCGCCGAAATAATCCGCGTTGTTATTCACAATTGTGCCGCCGGACATCTCAAAAGTCCCCGATTCAACATGCACGCCGCCACCTAAATCTGCAGTGTTGTCGGCAATTATACCGCCGTACATCTCAAAAATCCCCGTTTTGATATACATGCCGCCACCCTCTTCTGCGGTGTTGTTTGCAATTGTGCCGCCGTGCATCTCAAAAGACCCCGAAGAAATAAAGATCCCGCCGCCACTCTCGCCGGCAGTGTTGTCTGCAATTGTGCCGCCGTACATCTCAAAAGACCCCGAAGTAATAAAGACACCGCCGCCACCCCATTCCGCTTCGTTATTCACAATTTTACCGCCGTACATCTTAAAAACACCTTTGCCAATATATACGCCGCCGCCGAATCCCGGTTCTCTATTTCCGGAAATCTCACCGCCGTTCATAATAAAAAGGCCGCTCGGTAGAATAGATACTCCTGTGCCGGTATTATCGGCGTTATGAGTCACAATAATACCGTCAAGATCCGTTGTCCCAAGCGTCAGTTTTCCATAAACGGCAATCATATCCTCCGAATGGTTACCGACAAGCGCGAAAGGACCGCCTTCACCGCTTATCAATATGATGTTTGTTCCGGCAAGAATTTCAAGATTTTCATTCATTTCAATGTCGTTTATAAGTGCAATTGTGTAAGGCACCGGGTCCGCGGGAGCGTTATTCACCGCGTCGAGGAGTTCATCCTCATTGCTCACCGTTATATCGGGGACGGCAGCATCTGCCGTCATCGCGAATCCGGATAAAAGCGTCAGAGCTATTGCCATTGCGATGGCAATGAGTATTGTTTTTCTGAAGGTTCCGTTTTTATTCATTTTTAATCTCCTTTCATTTTTTTGTTTTTTCGTTTTTTCGTTTATTTCATTTTTCATTTTTCATTTTTCATTTTTCATTTTTTCGTTTTTTCATTTTTTCAAGCATTTACACCTTTCCTTTGTTCTTGTAATAGATGAAACCGGCAACTATTGCAGGCGCCGTCAACAACACCATTACCCAAAACAGAGCCCCGCGCATACCGCCTGTGCTTGTGTCTTGAGCGTCTT
>Ga0123353_10000869_pt1 | contig 36841 bp, 35 predicted proteins | sample TergutLab28metaG_3_FD_92763 | JGI IMG/M metagenome (GOLD analysis project Ga0123353, IMG submission 92763) | Labiotermes labralis P3 segment gut microbial communities from Petit-Saut dam, French Guiana - Lab288 P3 | ecosystem: Host-associated > Arthropoda: Insects > Digestive system > Gut ... | reverse complement strand
TTTGCCCCAAGGCAAGTTTGTTACTACCGTACTAACACTGCGATCTTTCATCATTGACCTTGTTGCGTCTGCGGAAAATATGATGGCGGATTGTTTTAAATTAGACTTAGCAATATTCAAGACATCGCTGTTTAAATCGCTTGCATAGATTTTTTTGCTCTTAAAGTAAGAACGCTCATACGCTATTGTTCCAGCACCGCAGAAAGGATCATAAAACACATCGTCGCTTTTGGGCTCGCTCAAACGCACCAGGCAATGAGCAATCGGCGGCCTTAACCCACCGGGAGCGCTGAAGAATTCACCTCTGAACCGCAATTGAGAAGATGTTAGCTGTTTATAAATCGAGCAGCTGCCGTCCGCAATATCAGCACGAATCGCTAATTCATGATTTGCGTTGTCTCCAAGAACATACCTTCCTGTGTCAACAAGAGCTCTGCCAATTTGATTTGCTACATCGTAACGTGAATACGTGTGTTTTCCGCTTCGGCTTGCGCTGACAATGATACTGCACTTCGCTTTGCTATCGGTCTCGAAATCAATGTCCGTGACACGAGCGCCAATGTCTGTTAAATCCGCCTTATGGCGGCCCACCAGGAATACACGAAACAGCTTGTACAAATTATCAATGCATCTAAGCCTGTCGCAATTCGCGTCAACTGTTAAGCAGTCAAATATCACCTTTCCACGCTTAATAGATATATTGTTTATGATTTTATATATCTCTTTTATCTCGTCTACGACAACGAATTCCATCCCAGGGACACATGTCGCCATGTATCTATTTAAGTAATTTCTCACGCAAGCTCTGCTTTCTTCTAAAGTACAGCAGAGTATAGCAGATATAAAAATAAAAATCCCGTCATTTTCCGTATGGATTGTGACGGGAAAAATGTAGAGACGCACGGCCATGCGTCTCTACTATACCCTCACTCCACCAAAAAGCAGCCCGTGAAGGTCATCGTCCCCGGCCCGTAATTGTACTTGATCCCGTTGTCCCTGCACGTATCCGAAACCACCAGCCCGAAGGCCTCCATGGAGGTCGTCGCCTCCTCGGGGAGGCGGCAGGGGGCGCCGGGGTAGGCGCAGGTTTCGCACAGATCGCACGCGCCGGCGCCCAGGGCCAGCACGCCGGGGAAGTCCGCCCGCAGGGCCTTGTGCATCTCCCGGAAGTGCCGCATGTGCGCCCGCTCAATCTCGATCATGCCCTCCAGGTCGAAGTCGTCCTCCGGCGTGCCGGTGGTCTGCACCAGGATACCGGTTTTGTATCCTGCCAGCAGGGCCCGGTTCTCCTCCAGGCTTGGGCACGCGGGCGGGCACGTCCACGACTTGCCGTAGTGCCGGCAGCGGTCGGCGGCGCACATGTCGCGCACCTCCTGCCGGGGGTTGAGGGTGGCGGCGTCCAATGCCCCCGCGTGGGAGAAGCCGAAGGCCAGGGCCTGATCGACAAGGGATTGCGTGTCAATGCTCATGGATGCACCTCGTTTGCATGTAGGTTGTAGAGACGCACGGCTGTGCGTCTCCTGTGAAAAACGCTTGCTTCGCTATGGAGACGCACAGCCTCCTTGCTTCGCTATGGAGACGCATAGCCTCCTTGCTTCGCTATGGAGACGCACGGCCGTGCGTCTCTACAGAACAGCTGCCGCAGATTTCATACAGATACAGATTCCCCCTCTTCCCCTGCCTCTCCACTGCGCCCGTGTGCGTCAGCACCCGCAGGGCCGTCTGCGCCGCGGGAACGCGCAATTTTGCCGCCTTGGCGTAGTCCTTCGATGTGAACGGCTCCGGCAAACCGGGCGGGAAAAACGCCGCCTGGGCCTCCGGCGCGCGCCAATCCTCGGCCGAGCGCAGGTCGAGCCGCCCCGCAAGGGCCAGGGGGATGCGCTCATACCGGGTGGAGCCCTTCTTCTTGTCGGCGCTCCAGCCGTCGCGCAGGCGGTATTCCTCCAGGTCCACCAGCAGCAGGGACAGCCGCAGGTTTGGATGCCGCAGCAGCGGCGTGATCTTATATAGCTCGGCCATGGCGTCGGGATAATTGCCCGCCCGCGGCGATTTGCGGCGGGAGGTGACGTCGCCGCGCTCCGGGTCCACCCAGAGCAGCCATTTTAAATGGGTTAGAGGGTATACGACAGTCACCTGCGAGACCTCAAGAAATGCGGATAGCTTGGGACGAAGCCGAGAAAAATTCCCGGTCTGGATCTCGACGATGCCGCCCTCGCCCACGATGTCCGCGACATAGGGGCCCACGCGGATTTCATGGGCCTCCGGGTCGGGCTCGAAGAAGTCCTTCAGCACGGCGTGGAGGGTCTTCTCGCCCAGCGTGCCAATGCCACCCCGTGCGGGAACCCTCTCCCCTAACGGGCAGATGGCCGTGCACAGGGTGGCGAAACGTTGCGTTTCTTCGGCAGTCATGCCGTCACAAAGGCTTTCGCGACCTCCGCCGCGCTAGCGGCGTCGGCGGTATAGGCGTCCGCGCCGATCTCGTCGCAGAAGGCCTGGGTCACGGGCGCGCCGCCCACCATGATCTTCACCTGCTCGCGCAGCCCCGCCGCCTGCAGCGCCGCCACGACGTCCTTCTGGCTGCCCATGGTGGTGGTCAGCAGGGAGGACATGCCCAGGATCTGCGGGTTGTGCTCCTTTACGGCCTCCACAAAGGCCTCGGGCGAGACGTCCACGCCCAGGTCCACCACGGCGAAGCCCGCGCCTTCGAGCATCATCTTCACCAGGTTTTTGCCGATGTCGTGCTGGTCGCCCTGCACGGTGCCGATGACCGCCGTGCCCACGGGCTTCACGCCCTCCTCCACCAGCTGGGCCTTCAGCAGCACCGTGCCCCGGTTGAGCGCGCGCGCCGCGATGAGCACCTCGGGCACGAAGACCTCGTTGTTCTTGAACTTCTCGCCGATGACGCTCATGCCGTCGAGCAGGCCCTCCAGCAGGTACTGGGCGGTCTCGCCCGCGGATAAGCCCTCCTCCACCAGCGCGGCGACGTCCTTCGCCTTGCCGTTCTGCACCGCCAGGGAAAGTTGATCACGCAACATAGAATATCCTCCTGATTTATGTTCTTGAAGCATTATATCACAGGAGGGAGTGGATTTCAAGGGCTGCGGCGTTTATTTTTGCGGCGCTCTTTTGATTTTTCTTTCTCTGTTTTGTACCGTACTATGGTTGGCTTGATCTGTGCGCAGCCTTCGCACAAATCCATCTCTTCTTCCGATAGAATCACATCCTCCTTAGTCAAGTGGATGTGGTTTATTCTATTCCAGCAGTCTAAGCAGTATTCAGCCATCTAATATCACCTCAAGCATATTTTACTATCATTCGATAGTGATGTCAACACTATTTTTTGATAGTAAGATATAATTTTTTTGAGGTGATGATATGTATTATCCCCGGTTGAGAGATTTGCGTGAGGATCACGAGCTAAAACAAAAAGAAGTTGCCGCTTTTTTGGGGATAGATCAGAGAGTCTACAGCAATTATGAAATTGGGAAAAGAGAAATCCCTACCCATCTCGTGGTACGGTTGGCAGATTTATACAACACAAGCGCGGACTATATTTTGGGACGCACGAACAATGTAACGCCACCCTTGCATTGAGCAAGGGTGGTAAATTTAAGTCAACCTGACCTGCGGACCGTTTGCGAAATTTGTCGAATATGTTGTATTTCAAACAAAGTGTTTCACGTGAAACAATCTGTTGTGAATACAACACACATTTACTGCCCCGCCGCCTTCACGATCGCCGCGAAATCACTTGCCTTCAGGCTCGCCCCGCCGATCAGCCCGCCGTCAACGTCCGGCTGCGCGAGGAGCTCCGCCGCGTTGGCCGCGTTCATCGAGCCGCCGTACTGGATCACCGTGCGGTCGGCGGCGTCCTGGCCATACAGCTCGGCCAGCAGGTCGCGGATGGCCCTGTTGACCTCATTGGCCTGCTCCGCCGTGGCGGTGAGCCCGGTGCCGATGGCCCACACGGGTTCATACGCGATGATGACGCGCTGTAAGTCCTCCGCGCTCACGCCCGCCAGTGCGATCTTGGTCTGCAGGCGCGCGACTTCCATCGTGATGTTCTGCTTGCGCTGCTCCAGGGATTCGCCCACGCAGAGGATCACGGTCAGGCCCGCGTCCAGGGCGGCGCGGGTGCGCTGGGCCACGGTCTCGTTCGTGTCGCCGAAGAGGGTCCTGCGCTCGCTGTGGCCGACGATGACATATTCCACGCCGATGTCCCTCAGCATGGCGGCGGAAATTTCTCCGGTGAAGGCGCCCTTCTCAGCCCAATGGCAGTTCTGCGCGCCCACCTTCAGGTTGGAGCCAGAGGTCGCGGCCAGCACAGTTGGCAAATCGATATACGGCACGCAGAGCACGGCCTCGCAGGCGGCGTCCTTCGTCAGCGGGATAAGCTCCTCAACGAGGGCTTTCGCCCCCGCGGGCAGCAGGTTCATCTTCCAGTTGCCGGCGATCACCGGCGTGCGCAGGGATTTGTTCATAGGGGTACCTCTTTCAATTAAATTCCATTAAAATAGGCCAGGATCATCCACTCGGGGAAGAAGGTGTTAAAATACCACTTCATGACGAAATAGAGCCCGCTGACCAGGAAGTTGAAGTTGTTCTTCATGGCCTTCTCATAGGCGGCGACAATGCCGCTCACAACGCCGCCCAGGCGACCCTCCAGATATATATCCAGGAGATCGCCTTCGGTGATCATGCCCAGGGGGTCCTCGCTCAGGACCAATTCGCCGGCCTCGTTCAGCCCGCCGAAGTTGACGCTCAAGCCGTATTCCAGGGCCAGGGCCTCCAGGGCGCCAAACAGCTCCAGGGCAAATGTCTGCAGGTTCTTGCCCGCCTGAAACAGCAGGAACTCCGGGACTCCCTCCACCATCACGAGCTCGGCGTGCGAGAAAGCGACAAACAAGGGCATGGCGATGATCACTATTTCGTTGTATTGCTCGTCCGTGAGCTCGATTGCCTCGTCCGCCGCCGAAGCGCCCACCGCCATGGCGCCGCCAATCATCAGCGCCGCCAGCAGGATGGCCAGGAGCCGTTTGCATGGTTTCATGGTCATTCACTCCTTCAATGCGTTTAGTTTATTATACTATTTTTTTCATGGGCTGTCAATGGCGTTGTTGACAACCCCTTTTCTTTGTGCTACTATTATTCCAGACTATTATTAGGGAGGCTGTCATCATGAAATCGATCCATAAGCGCGTACTCTCACTCGCCGTCTGCCTCGTCCTGCTGCTGGGCGTGTCCGTGCCCGCCTATGCCGCCGATCCCCCCGACGGGCCGCCGGCCTTTTGGGATGGGGTCCTCTACGACGTGGGCGATTTCGCCCTGCGCGCCCTGGCCAACGGCGTGTCCATGGTGATCCCGCCCGCAAAAATGATGCCCCTATGCTACACCCAGAGCCCCGATTTCTACCCCGGCATGGAGCGCTTCATCGACAAGCCGGAGGGCGCGAAGCAGTGGTCCCTGGGCTACTCGAAGAAGACGCTGATCCCCGACGGTTATTTTGACAAGGACGGGAACTACATCGGCGGCAACGACGTCTACATGGGCGGCGGCCTGGAGATTTTCGAGCGCAAGAACCCCACCAAGCTCCTGGACGACCAGGCCGTGCGCGTCACCGCCCTGAGCGACGGCAGCGGCCGGGGCACCGTGGTGCTGGCCAGCATCGACGGCTACGCCCTCTCCAGCACCGAGATCCGCGCCATCCGCGCCCTGCTGCGCGAGTTTGCCGAGGAGAAGGACATCGTCAGCATCAACATCGGGGTGCTGCACCAGCACAGCTGCATCGATATCCTGGGCATGAACGGCCCGCTGCTCAACGCCCTGTTCCTCAACCCCCTGATCAACCTCACCTTCGGCCTGATCGAGCCCTACACGGGCAAAAACAAGGCGTTCATGGAGAACCTGCGCCAGACCACGGCGGCCGCGATCAAAGAGGCCGTGAACGGCATGAAGCCCGGCGCGCTCTATTACGGCGCGGTGGACGCGGAGCAATATATCAACGACAAGCGCGCCCCCGAGGTGATCGACCCCATGCTGCACCGCTTCCGCTTCAAGCCGGCCGACGGCTCCAGGGAGACCTGGCTGGTGAATTACGGCGCCCACTGCGTGGGCGTGGGCGCGGGCACCCGCGAGGTGACCGGCGACTACCCCTATTACATGGAGGCGGAGATCTCCAAGAAGGCCAACTTCCAGATGATACAGAGCGCGCAGCTGGCCATCTCCGTGCACAACGGCATGTTCGGCGTGGAGGGCGAATCGAGCATACAGCGCGTGGAGCGCTACGGCCGGAACCTGGGCAAGATGCTCATCGGCATCAAGAAGGAGACCAAGGTGGACCCCATCCTCAACGTGCGGCACAAGGAATTCCGCGTGCCGATCGACAACCCGCTGCACCTGCTGCTGTTCCGCTTCGGCATGATCGAGGCCGAGGGCTATAAGACCTACGGGATCGGCCCCGCGGTGAGCCTCGTCACGGAGACGGGCTACATGGAGATCGGCAAGGACCTGGCGGTGGCCTTCGGCCCCGGCGAGATCGAGCCCTGCCTGGCCTTCGGCGGCGGCCTGACCGCCGAGGAGGCCTGGACCGGCAAGGAGTTCGTGTTCACCCCCATGAAGGACCAGGTGCGCGGCGACCGCAAGCTGCTGGTATTCGGCATCATGAACGACCACTCGGGCTACTACCTGCTGCCCAACGACATCCACAGCTTCGTGCTGTTCGGCAACGAGGAGATCAACACCGCCGGCACCAAGGGCAGCGAGTTGCTCTTGAAGGCCTTCGGGGAACTGATGGGGGAGATAAAAGCGGGTTGATCGCGATCATCGATTACGGCGCCGGCAACCTGCGCAGCGTATACAAGGCCCTGCAATTCATCGGCGCGCCCTGCGAAATCACCGGCGACGCGCATAAAATCGCCCATGCCCCGGGGGTCATCCTTCCGGGGGTGGGCTCCTTTGGCGACTGCATGGACAACCTGCGCCGCCGTGGCTTGGACGGCCCCGTGCGCGCCGCAGCGCTGGAGGCCATGGCGGGCAAGCGGCCCTTCCTGGGCATCTGCCTGGGGCTGCAGCTGCTGTTCGGCTCCTCCGAGGAGAGCCCCGGCGTGCCGGGCCTGGGCGTCCTGCCGGGCCGTGTGGAAAAACTGCCCTTCGGCCCAGGCCTGAAGGTCCCCCATATGGGCTGGAATTCCGTCTCCCTGCGTAAGGCTGGCGGCGTGTTCGGGGGGATCCCCGAGGGCTCCTATTTTTATTTTGTGCATTCGTTCCGTGTATGCGCGCAGGACGAAGCGGACGTGGCCGCCCGTGCGGAATACGGCGTCGCCTTCGACGCGGCGGCCGCACGCGGGCTGCTGGCGGCCACGCAGTTCCACCCGGAAAAAAGCGGGGAGACCGGCCTGCTTTTGCTGAAGAATTTTCTGGAATTGACGAAATAAACAGAATAAGGTCTTGTGTTCCGCTGCAAGATATGATACAATATATTGATGTTATAGGGGTAAATTGATTGTAGCGGAGTGAATATGTCGTTGTCAGAATTGTCAGAGGAATTTATCGCGGGCCTAAACGCCGTCACCGGGGCGCTGAAAGCGGGCCGCCCGGCCGATACGCTGTTCGTGGCCCGGGAGGACGCGGCCGGCCGGCTGGGTGCGGTCATCGCTTTGGCGAAAGCACAGGGCGTCGTCGTGAAAGACGCGAAGCGCGAAAAGCTGGAGCAGCTGAGCGGGACAAGCCGCCACCAGGGCGTGGTGTTGTCCGTTGCCGCGCGCGCCTATGCCGAATTGGAGGACCTCCTTGCCGCCGCGCAGGCCAAGGGGGAGGCCCCCTTCCTCGTGCTCTGCGACGAAATTGAGGACCCGCACAACCTTGGGGCCATCCTGCGCACCGCGGAGGCCGCCGGGGCGCACGGCGTGGTGGTCCCCAAACGCAGAAGCGCGCCGCTGAGCCAAACGGTGGCGAAGACCTCCGCCGGGGCCGTGGAGTACATCCCCGTCGCCCGGGTATCGAACCTGTGCGCCGCCATGGAGGAGCTGAAATCGCGGGGCGTGTGGATCTATGGCGCGGATATGGCGGGAGAGCCCTATGATGCCCGGCCGCTGACGGGGGCCATCGCCCTGGTGATCGGCTCGGAGGGCAGGGGGCTCGGCCGCCTGGTGAAGGAGCGCTGCGACGGCCTGCTGTCCCTGCCCATGCGCGGCAAGGTCAGCTCCCTCAACGCCTCGGTGGCCGCGGGCATTTTGATGTATGAGATCGCGAAATATAGATGATTGTGCACTGTGAATGCAGCATTGATGTGAAAGGGTGGGAAACATATGCCGGAGGAGCCGAACAGCGCTCTGCCGCCGCGCCTGCGCCAACGCATTTTGGAACTGGATGAAGTCTCGCCCGGCGCACCGGAAACAACCGCAGAATCGCGCCACTGGTCGCTTTCGGATATCGACCGGTTGATCCTGGAGGTGCAGGGCAGCGTTGTTGCCGCGCCGAACCCGGAGGATATTTTGCTCGCGCCGGAGCCGGAACCCGTTCCCGCGCCTGAACCCGAGCCTGCCCCACCGCCGGAGCCGGAACCCGAAACAGCGCCCTCATCGTCTCCTCCGGAGCCGGGACCGGCCATCACCATCCGCCCGGCGGATGTGACCGAGCCCGCCCCGGAGCCGGAGCCCATGCGCTTCGACCTCTTCCAGGAGACGCCGCTGAAGCCCCCGGAGGAGCCCCCCCAGCCCACCAGGCCCGTCTGGCCCGAGCCCATTGAAAAACCGGGCGTGCTGCTGCGCCGCGTGGACATGCAGATGACCTCGGACCTCTCGCCCGTGCCGAAGGTGGTGCCGGCGGAGGAGCTCTACGTGCGCCCGCCTGTGACTCCCCCGGAGGAGGGCATCCCGGAGGGGCAGCAGCGCTTCGCGGACTTCGACGAGGACGCCCCGGCCGATTCCGTGGACGAGAAGGATTTACACGAGCGCCTGGAGAGGAGCAAGCTCGAGCGCACCGCCCAGTTCCAGACCCTGCGGAATTTGAGCGCGCAGCTGGAAAAGCACGGGGAGACGGGCGCAGAGGTGGCGCCCCCCCCGGAGGAGCAGGCCGCCGCCCCGGAGTACCGCGAGCCGACCCAGCGCGACAGCGTGTTCCAGCTGCTGCAGAAGCTGCGCGGCCGCCGCGCCTCCACGGCCCTCGCCCTGGGGCTTCTCGCGCTGCTGGCCATCGGGCTGCAGTTGATCGCCGTTTTAAACAGTTCCTTCAACATGAGCCCCGGACATCTCGCGCCCATGGCGCTGTTCCTCGTGGCGGGGCTGCTGGCCTGCGGCGGGGATTTTGCCAGCGGATTTAAAGCCCTGCTGCGCCGCAAGCCCAACGCCGATACGCTGCTGCTCTTCGCGGCCCTGGCCTGCGCGGCGCAGACGGTGCTGCTGTTCGTCTTCATGGACGAGATACGCGCCGACACGCCGAACAATACGTACAAAGTCGCGGCCTGCGCGCCGCTGTTCCTATTCGCCGCCGCTGTCAGCGCCCTGGCGCGTTGGCAGCAGGCCCGCCAGCGCTGCGACAACTTCCGCTTCTGTGCCTACACCTCGGCGGACAGCCTCTACGCCGTGACGGCCCTGGACGCCCGCGAGGCCGCCAAGACCCCGCGCCAGCAGGCCCTGCCCGGGCGCGCCGCGACGGTGCTGCCCGTGCCGGTGGCCTTCCCGGCGGGGTTCCTGCGCCAATCGATGAAGGAGGACGCCGCGGACCAGAGCGCCCGGCGGCTGCTCCCCCTGGCGGCGGGGCTGGGAGGGCTGGCGGCCCTGTGCGCCTTCCTGCTGCAGGCCACGGCCGTCGCGATCGTCTCGGCCGCGGCCATTGCGGTGTGCCTGTGCGTGCCAAGCGCCTCCCTGTTGATCCTGGCCAGCATGATCCGCGGCCTCACCAAGGCCCCGCGCGAGAACGGCGTGGCCATCCTGAACACCGACGCCGCCGAGGAGTGCAGCAGGGCGGGCGCGTTCATACTCGATTCCGCCGACCTGTACCTCCCCGCCAAGGGGCGCATGCACGGCTGGCGGGAGTTCCGGCAGGTGCGCGCCGACGAGGTGCTGCTCTATGCCGCGGGGATCGCCATCGAGGCGGGCGGCCCGCTGCGCGCCGTGTTCGAGGGCGTGGTGGAGGGCGACTACTCCGTGCTGCCCCCCGTGCGCGAGCTGCTCTACGAGGACCGCATGGGCCTGAGCTGCTGGATCCACAACCAGAAGGTGTTCTTCGGCAACCGGAGCCTGCTGGAAAACCACGGCGTCACCGTGGCGCTCAGCGAGAAGGACGAGAGCAAATACGAGCATGACGGCCGGCGGATCATCTACCTCGCGGTGGAAAAGCGCCTGTCCGCCTTCTTCGTGGTGAGCTACTGCCCCGACGCCGCCATGGCCGGGGCCTTCCAGCAGCTGGAGCGCGAGGACACGGCCGCCCTCATCTGCAACAGCGACCCCTGCGTGGGCGCCGACGTGCTCTGCGACGCCTTCGGCCTGCGGGCGGGCAGCCTCGGCCTGCTGCGCGCCGCCCCCAGCGAGGCCTGCCGCAAGCAGATGCGCACGCCCCGGGCGCATTTGAGCGCCGGGGTCTATCACGCCAACAACGCCCGGGCCTTTTTGCGGGCGCTCTCCGCCTGCGTGTCGCTGCAGGGCGGCATCAAGCGCCTGCGGCTGTTCCAGTTGGTGGGCAGCGGCATGGCCTTCGTGCTGCTGCTGCTGTTTGTCCTCATGGGGCAGCTGCATATCGCCGACGGCCTGATCTTCATCGTCCTGGAGCTCATCTGGGCGGCGATCATGCACACGGTGACAAGGAATTAGAAATGAGCGCGTAAAACATGACACTCTTCCTGAGCATCCTGTATATCCATTGCCGCGAGAAGCTGCGCCGCAGGCGCGGCCCGCTGCTTGCGGCCCTGTGCGTCTGCGCGGTGGCCGCGCTGGCGCTCGGCGCCCTGCTGCCCGGCGAGGGTGTCCCCCGCGCGGCGGCCGGCGCGCCCTACGGCGAGGGGGCCCTTTCCTACACCGGTACGCTGCGCGGCGGGAAATTCAGCGGGCAGGGCCGCATCGAGTTCGCCGGGGGCGGGTATTACGAGGGCGCGTTCTCCAACGGCCGCTTTGAGGGCCCGGGCACCTTCTCCTCCGTGGACGGCTGGAGCTTCGAGGGCGCGTTCAGCGGGGGCAAGCCCGTCAGAGGCGTCTTCCACACCGACGAGGGCGACTTTGAGGCCGACGCCGAGAGCGGCACCTACAGCCTGGAAGGCGGCTGGCGCTACATGGGCCTGCTGGGCGCGAAGGGCCCGCGCGGCCAGGGCGAGTTCACCTTCCCCGACGGCGCGGTCTACCGGGGCGAGTTCCTGAACGGCCTGCCCGGGGGCGATGGCGCCTACACCGACGCCGCGGGGCTGGTGGTCTACACCGGCGGCTGGCGCGGCGGCCGCTTCGATGGCGAGGGGGAATACCGCGCCCCGGACGGCGCCTTCACCTACGCGGGCTCCTTCCTGTCGGGCAGGTTCGACGGCCCGGGCACCCTGACCAGGCGGGACGGCTCGGTGCTCGCCGGCACGTGGAAGGCCGGATGGAGGGTGACGTCATGAGGATCAAATGGCTCAGTTTGACGCGCGCGGTAGGGCTCATAATGGTGCTGGTGTACCACTTTTTCCGGGGCCTGCTGCCGGCCGGCTTCTTCGGCGTGGACGTCTTCTTCACCCTGTCCGGCTACCTCACCACCGCGCTGTTCGTTGAGGAATTCCGTAAAACCGGCGGCTTTCGATGCTTCGCGTTTTTCAAGCGCAGGTTCCTGCGCATCTTCCCTCCCTTACTGCTGTCCGTGATCATCACCCTGCCCTTCGCTCTGCTCGTCTCGCCCGACTTCACCGCGGGCATCGCCCGGCAGGCGGCGGGGGCGCTGGGCTTTGTCACCAACTACCTCGAGATCCTCGGCGGCGGCTCCTACGAGGCCCGGCTGCTGCCGCACCTGTATATCCACACGTGGTCCCTGGCCCTGGAGATGCACTACTACCTGCTGTGGGGGCTGGCGGCCCTCGCGGCGGTGTTCCTGGCGCGGCGCCTCATAAAAAAAGAGAAACATAAATTGCGCGCTTTCAAAATCGCCCTCGCCCTGCCCGCCGCGCTCCTGGCGGGGCTGTGTTGGTGGAACATGCAGCGGCTGCTCGCCGCCGCCCCCGGCAACCCCACCGCCGCCTACTTCGACAGCGCCTCGCACGCCATGCCCTTCTTTATCGGCTCGGCGGCGGGGGCCCTGTTCGGCATAAACCTGAAGGAGAAGACCGCGCAGCGCCTCAACAGCCGGTGGGCCGCCGCGCTCTCGATCACCGTCATGCTCCTCGCCGCGGGCGGCCTTGTCGCGATGGGCGCGCTGTTCACCTTTGACGCGGCGCGGACCTACCGTTACGGCTTCCCCCTCGCGTCACTGCTGGCCGCGGCGCTCATCCTCGCCGCCCGGGCCCTGCACGAGGCCACGCCGAAAGTACCAAGTGATCCGCGCGTGCTGGCCTTCCTGGCCGACACCTCCTACGCGGTCTACCTGTTCCACTGGCCGCTGTATATCGTGTTCAGCAATCTTCTGCCGCAGAACTGGCTGGCGAGCCTGTTCACCCTCGCGCTCTCCATTGGCCTTGCCGCCATGACCTTCTACGGCATCGAGCCCCTCCTCCACGGGAAGAAGAACCCCGCGCTGAAAAAGACCCTCTACCCCGCCACGGCGATTCTGGTACTGCTGGGCCTGGCGGGCAGCGCGCTGGTCCTCCTGCGCGCCCCAAGCATCAGCAACCTGGAGCTGCCCATCATGGTGGGCAACGTCTATCAGGACGCGGAGAGCGCGGCGGCGCTGCAGGCGCGTCTGGCCAACCTGCCGGCCGAGCCCATCGCGGACCGCGACAGGCCCCCCACCTGGGCAGACGCCGCGCACGACCCCTCCCTGGCCGACGGCGCATGGATGCCCGCCGTGACCATCGACTCCATCCCCGGCGGCGTGAGCTTCGTGGGGGACTCCGTGGCCCTGGACGCCGCCCTCCTGCTGCGCCAGAACATCCCCAACATCCACGTGGATACGGAGGTCTCGCGCCTGCTGCCGGCGGGCCGCGACATCCTGCGCGAGTGGCAGGCCGAGGGCTCCCTGCGGGAGTACGTGGTGGTCTCGCTGGGCACCAACGACGGCGGCGAGCATTGGAAGCCTTGCATCGACGCCATCCTCGAGGAGCTCCCCGCGGGCTGCCGGATGATCTTCGTCACGCCCTACCTGGCCAAGCCGGAAAAGGGCATCGACGACAGGGAGATCGCGGCATACTACCGCCAGCTGGCGCAGGAGTTGCCCTATGTCACCGTGGCCGACTGGGCCGAGGCGATCGCGCCGCACCCGGAGTATCTCGCGGCGGACTGGACGCACATCAAGGGGAACAAGGGGGCACAGCTGTTCGTGGATGTCGTGCTGCAGGCCGTCGCCGAGGCGGGAAGGGGAGAGGGGAAATGAGAAAGCGAATCCTTGCATTATTGACGGTGCCAGTGTTCCTGCTGGCTTTGGTGTCGTGCGCACGAAGTGCGAAGGAGCAGGTAACGGCGCAGGCAAGTATGGGAGCGAGCATGGAAACAACCACCACCGGCCCCAAAACCTGGCAGGAAGCTTACACGCTTATTCTGCAGGCGAACAACGATGGTGTCGGCGGCAATTTCTTTTTGGCGGATGCCGATAGCGACGGTACACCGGAGCTGTATCGATTGATGAATTTTCGCGGGAACGAAGTCTATGTTTCCGATTTTGCGCGCGGCAGCAGGGAAGTCTACGGGTCTCTGGGCATAAGCGAAATGTATCTTGATAAAACTGACAATGCTCTGGGCATATATCATTGCGATGGCGGACCAGCCGATGATTTTTGTATGCCCCATCATGAATGTTTCGGCGAATATCATTATGTGGACGGAAAATTCATTTCCATTGCGTTGCTTGTGCACAACTGGGCAACACAAGACGTGGAAGGTAAGATAAATGTTCCCGAACTGGGTAGCATTACCTTAAACGGAAAGGATATTTCCTTGAAGGATTACGAAACCCACGCCGCGCGCTTTCGGGAAAAATACTCCACAAGCAATTCCCTCGTGGCAGAGAGATATTGCTATGAGGAAGGCATGAATCTGAATGCCTGTTGGACCAGGTAATGCTATTCCGCAGCATATGACCCTGTGGATAAACAGCCTGCGATGGCAAAATCCCCCGGCTCCCTCGTGAGGGAGCTGTCGCCTCGGACGACTTTATGCATGCCTTAGCATGGCATAAAGTAGAGGGAGCATCGCAGAGCGACCAATCTAAATCAAAGGAGTACCCCCTTGTACCAATCCAATCTCCGCAACATCGCCATCATCGCCCACGTGGACCACGGCAAGACCACCCTGGTGGACGAGCTGCTCAAACAGAGCGGCGCGTTCCGCCAGAACGAGGCCGTGGCCGAGCGCGTCATGGACTCCAACGACCTCGAGCGCGAGCGCGGTATCACCATCCTCTCGAAGAACACCGCCATCCACTACGAGGGCGTGAAGATCAACATCGTCGATACCCCCGGCCACGCCGATTTCGGCGGCGAGGTGGAGCGCATCATGATGATGGTGGACGGCGTGCTGCTGCTGGTGGACGCCTTCGAGGGCTGCATGCCGCAGACCCGCTTCGTGCTGAAGAAGGCCCTGGGCCTGGGGAAAAAGGCCATCGTGGTGGTCAACAAGATCGACCGCCCCGGGGCCCGCCCGGCCGAGGTCGTCGACCAGGCCCTGGACCTGTTCATAGAGCTGGGCGCGGGGGAGGAGCAGCTGGAATTCCCAGTGGTCTACGCCTCCGCGCGGGACGGCTACGCCTCCCTCGATCCCGCGATTTCCGAGGGCGACATGAGGCCCCTGTTCGACGCCATCCTGCGGGAGATCGACCCGCCGGAAGGCGACCCAGAGGCCCCCCTGCAGCTGCTGATCTCCTCTCTGGAGTACGACGACTACGTGGGCCGCATCGGCGTGGGCCGCGTGGAGCGCGGGCAGGTGAAACGCAACCAGCTTGCCGCCCTGTGCAGCGAGGACGCCCCCGCAGGCGCCAACGTGCGCGTGTCGCGCCTCTATCAGTTCGACGGCCTGAAGCGCGTGGAGGTGGAACAGGCCGGCGTGGGCGACATCGTGTGCGTCTCGGGCATCGAGGGCATCAACATCGGCGAGACCCTCTGCGACCCGGAGGCCCCCGAGCCCCTGCCCTTCATCAACATCGACGAGCCCACGATCTCCATGCAGTTCATGGTGAACGACAGCCCCTTCGCCGGGCAGGACGGCAAGTATGTCACCTCGCGCAACATCCGCGACCGCCTGTTCAAAGAGGTGCAGACCAACGTCAGCATGCGCGTGGAGGAGACCGGCACGACAGACGCCTTCAAGGTCAGCGGCCGGGGCGAGCTGCACCTGTCCATCCTCATCGAGACCATGCGCCGCCAAGGCTACGAGCTGCAGGTGAGCCGCCCGAAGGTCATCACCAAGACGGTGGGCGGCAAGCTGCACGAGCCCATGGAGCTGCTCATCGTCGAGGTCCCCGAGCAGTACGTCGGCGCCGTCATCGAAAAGCTCGGCGCCCGCAAGGGCGAGCTGGAGAGCATGGGCGCGCGCGAGGGGGGCGCCACCCACCTGGAGTTCAACGTCCCCTCCCGGGGGCTGATCGGCTACCGCGCGCAGTTCCTCACCGATACCAACGGCAACGGCATCATGAACCAGCTCTTTGCGGGCTACGCCCCCTGGAAGGGCGACATCCCGGGGAGAGAGCGCGGTTCAATCGTTGCGCACGAGCCCGGCGAGGCAACCGCCTACGGCCTGTTCAACGCGCAGGAGCGCGGGCGGCTGTTCATCGGCCCGGGGGCGGCGGTCTACGAGGGCATGGTCTGCGGGGAATCCGCGCGCGGGGAGGACATGGTCATCAACGTGTGCAAGAAGAAGCAGCTGACCAATACCCGTGCCGCCGGCTCCGACGACGCCCTGCGCCTGACCCCGCCCACGGTGTTGAGCCTGGAGCAGTGCATGGAGTTCATCCGCGATGACGAGCTGCTGGAGGTCACGCCGCACCACCTGCGCCTGCGCAAGCGCGAGCTGAACAAGGAGCAGAGGCTGAAGGCGGCGAGCAGGAAATGAGTTATTGCCCCCTCTGCCCCCACCATTGCCCCTCCCGCTCCTCCGGCCTGTGCGGCGAGACGGATTTCATCCACGCCCGTGTGGCCAAAACCATGCTCCACCGCTGGGAGGAGCCCTGCGTCAGCGGGACCAACGGCACGGGGGCGGTGTTTTTCGCGGGCTGCAACCTGCGCTGCGTGTTCTGCCAGAATTATGAGATTAGCCAACCTGTACCCCATTCCCCTCCTGGGAGGGGTGGCCCGCAGGCCGGGGTGGTTGTGCGGAGCACCTGCGCGTGCGAGCTTGTCGACGCCCCCCGCCTCGCCGAACTCTTCTGGCAATTGGCGGAACAGGGCGCGGAAAGCATCAGCCTGATCTCCCCCTCCCACGTGCTGCCCGTGGCGCGGGAGGCCATGCGGCTGGCGAAGGGGCGGGGCTTCCCCCTGCGCTTCGTCTGGAACTCCAACGCCTACGAGAACCCGGAGGCCCTGCGCACCCTGGAGGGCCTGGTGGGCCTCTACCTGCCCGACCTGAAATACGAGGACAACTGCATGGCCCTGCGCTATTCCGGCGTGCCGGTCTATTTCAAATACGCGACGGCGGCCATCGAAGAGATGTGCCGCCAAACAGAGGTCCTCATCCGCCACATGGTGCTGCCGGGCGGGCGCAGGGACTCCATGCGCGTGCTGGACTGGATCGCAGAGACCCATCCGGATGCGTCAATCAGCCTGATGGCGCAGTACACCCCAACGCACCGCGCGGCGGAATTTCCCCCGCTGCACCGGCGGCTGACGGGCTTCGAGTACGACACCGTGGCGGAATACGCCGTATCTCTGGGACTGGAGGGCTATTTTCAGGGGAGGGATGCCGCCACGGCGGCGTATACGCCGGAATTTTAAGGGAAATCGTCCCAAACGCAACATTTCATTATAATTTTATTTGACAAATGCGGGATACATCTGCTATACTATTATTTAGTATTGGGGATGTATTGTTTTTGAGAGGAGAACACCCGGAATGGGAAGCAAAAACTGGTTTTCGCAGGAGATAGGGATCGATCTGGGGACGGCAAATACCCTGGTGTTTGTCAAAAATAAGGGGATCGTCATCCGCGAGCCCTCGGTGGTGGCGGTGGACCAGCGCAAGAACCCACCGCAGGTGCTGGCCGTGGGCGACCAGGCCAAGCAGATGATCGGCCGCACGCCGGGCTCCATCGTCGCGGTGCGCCCGCTGAAGGACGGGGTCATCGCCGATTTTAACATCACCGCGGATATGCTCAAGGAGTTCATCCGCCGTGCCATGAGCAGCTCGCCCTTCGGCAGGGCCAATGTGCTCATATGCATCCCCTCGGGCGTCACGGAGGTGGAGAAGCGCGCGGTCTACGGCGCGGCCAAGGGCGCGGGCGCCAAGCGCGTGGACACCATCGAGGAGCCCATGGCCGCGGCCATCGGCGCCGGGCTGCCCGTGGGCGAGCCCACCGGCTCCATGGTGGTGGACATCGGCGGCGGCACGAGCGAGGTGGCGGTGATCTCCCTGGGGGACGTCGTGACCTCCCGCTCCACCCGCGTGGCCGGCGACAACTTCGACGAGGCCATCATCGCCTACATCAAAAAGAAGTACAACCTCCTGGTGGGCGAGCGCACCGCCGAGGACATCAAGGTGAAGATCGGCTCCGCCTTCCCGTACGAGGGCGAGGGCACCATGGTCATCAAGGGCCGCAACCTGATGGACGGCCTGCCCAAGCACGTGGAGATCACGGCGGAGGAGATCCGCGAGGCCCTGGCCGACCCCGTCAACCAGATCCTCGACGCCATCCGCGCCACGCTTGAGCGCACCCCCCCGGAGCTTGCCGCCGATATCATCGACCACGGCATCATGCTCACCGGCGGCGGCGCGCTGCTGCGCGGCATCGACCATCTCATCTCCAGCGAGACGAAGATCCCTGTGCACATCGCCGAAAATGCCCTGGACTGCGTTGTCGACGGCTGCGGCCTGTGCCTGGAAAACAGCCATCTGTACCATACCAACGAGGACGAATAACCCTTGAAGCGATTCTGGAAAAACGCCGCGGTGCGCGTGTTCGCCGCGGTCCTGGCGATGCTGGCGGCCGGCTCCCTGCTCTCCCTCGCATTGCGGGGCAAATCCTCCCCCTTCACCTCTGCCGTAGGGCTGGTCACCAGCCCCCTGCAGGGGCTTTGCGCCTCTCTGGCGGGCTACGCCAAGGACTTCCTCTCCTACTTTGAGTCCTCCGCCGTGCTGCAGGAGAAAAACGCCGCGCTGGAGGCGGAGCTTGCCTCCACGCGTGAGCGCCTGGTGGGCTACGACGACGCGAAGCAGAAGCTGGCCACCTACGAAAAATTCCTGGAGCTCAAGACGGAGCACCCGGACTTCCAATTCGCCGAGGCCAGTATCACCCTGATCGACCCCGCCAGCCAGTTCGGCACCTTCACCCTGGGCCGGGGCAGCCTCTCGGGCATCAAGGTGAATGACCCCGTGCTTTACGGGAAATACCTGGTGGGCGTGGTGGTCAAGGTGGAGCTCACCACCTGCACGGTGGAGACCGTCCTCAACCCGCGCGTCAGCGTCGCGGTGTACGAGACCGCCACCGGCGAGATCGGCACGGCCAACACCACGGCGGCGCTCAGCCGGCAGGGCATGTGCGCCGTGCCCCAGCTGCCGCGCACCACGGCCATCATCCCCGGGGCGCTGATCTGCACCTCGGGCCGGGGCGGCATCTACCCCAAGGACCTGATCCTCGGCACCGTGATCGACGTGGTGGACGACGACCAGAACGTATCGGCCATCGCCATCGTGCAGCCCGCCGCCGACTTTGCCGCCCTGCGGGACGTGTTCGTGCTGATCGGGCAGTGAAAAAATGATGAAAAACTTCTTTCAAAACAAAAAATACCTCCGCCGCGTGCTGCTGGGCGCGCTGGTGTTCCTGACGGCCATGGCGCAGAACGTGCCCTGGCTGCCGGGCATCTACGGCGTGCGCGCCCTGCCCCTGCTGCCCCTGGTCGTCTCCATCGCCGTGCTGGACCAGGCCCTGCCCGGCGTGCTCTTCGGGGCTTTCGCCGGCCTGCTGTGGGACCTCGCCGCCCCGGCGGCCGTGCCGCACGCGCTGATCCTCACCTGCGCGGCGTTCGCCTGCGCCATGCTCATGCGCTATGTGCTCATCCGCAACCCGCTCACGGTGGGCCTGCTGATGTTCCTCCTCACCGCCGCCTACCTGTTCATGCGCTGGGGCACGGACTACGCCCCTCTGCCGGGCGGGACGTATGCCCTGCTGCGCTATTCCCTGCCGAACCTGGGCTACACCATGCTGCTCGCCCCCCCGGTGTACCTGCTGGCGCGGGGCATCGTGCGCCGCACCTCGCGCAAATCGAAGGCCTATATTCCCGGCGAGTTAAGATGGAAGGAGGAAGCCCCGTGAACCTGCAAAAACTCAATTTTCGCACCTACACCATGATCGGCCTGGTGCTGGCGCTGCTGGCCGGCTTCGGCATCGTGCTGGTCAATATGCAGCTGGTCCACGGCAAGGAGTACGCGGAACGCAACGCCTATTCCACCAGCAGCGTGCCCATCCAGGCCGCCCGGGGTGTGATCCTGGACCGCAACGGCGTGCCCCTGGTGGTCAACGAGTCCAGCCTCTCCATGGTGTTCGAGGACCCCTTTTTCCCCGACGACAAGGGCCAGCGGGCCGAGCTCCTCTCCTCCCTGATCGCCCTGTTCGACGCGGAGGGCGCCGAGTGGATCGATATGGTGCCCATCGCCATGGACGAGGCTGGCGAGCCGGTCTTCCTGGAGGGCCGCGATCGCGACATCGCGCAGATGAAGGGCAAGGACTACCTCAACCTCAACGACTACGCCACGGCGCAAAACTGCCTGGACGCCCTGATCGCGCGATATCAGCTTGAGGGATATGAGAAAGGCGCCGCGAGGAAAATCGCCTCCGTGCAATACAACATGTGGCGCATGCAGTACAGCACGGGCAACCCCTATACCTTCGCCAAGGATGTCAATGAAAATTTAAAATCGCGGGTGCGGGAGAACAGCGCGTTCTATCGGGGCGTGCAGACCGAGGTCGTGCCCGTGCGCACCTATATCGACGGCACCGTGGCCCCCCACGTGCTCGGCCGCGTGGCCGCCATCAACCCGGACGACTATGCGGCCCACAAGGCCGAGGGCTACAAGCTCACCGACGAGTTCGGGGCCTCTGGCATCGAGCGCGTGGCGGAGCCCTGGCTGCGCGGCAGCAGGGGGGTCAAGACCGTCAAAGTCAACAACGAGGATGGCGGTGTCGAGGAGGATGTCGCGCAGGCCGCGCGGCAGGGCAAGACCGTCGTGCTCACCATCGACAGCGCCCTGCAGAAGCTCATCGAGGAGAGCTTCCCCAAGCGCCTGGAGGAGATGAAGGCCAGGCGCCACCCGGGCGTGCCCCCCGCGGGGGCCGTCGTGGTGCTGGATGCGCGCACCTGCGAGGTCCTCGCCTGCGTCAGCTACCCTGGCTACGACATCTCGCAGTACCAGCAGAACCTCGCGAAGCTCAACAGCGACAAAACCGCCCCCCTGTGGAACCGCGCGCTGCAGGGAACCTACGAGCCAGGCTCCACCATCAAGGTCTCCGTGGCCCTGGCCGCCCTGCAGGAGGGCATCATCACCGAGAGCTACCGCCAGCGCTGCACCGGCGTATACCCCTTCCTGGGCATGGTCTTCCACTGCCCGCAGGTGTACCTCCACGGCGGCAAGCCCCTGGGCGTGGTGCGCGCCCTGGTGGACTCCTGCAACAGCTTCTTCTTCGAGATGGGGCGTCAGCTGGGCTACGAAAAGGTCAACGCCTACCGCCTGGCCATGGGCCTGGGGCAGGCCACGGGCGTGGAGCTGCCCGAGCAGCTGGGCGTGATGGATTCCCCGGAGCGCCGCGCGGCCGTGGGGCAGCAGTGGTACGCGGGCTACAACCTGCAGACGGCCATCGGCCAGGGCAACCTGTTCACCCCCATGCAACTGGCTGTCTACGCCTCCACCATCGCCAACAGCGGCGTGCGCCGCCGCGCGCACTTCATCCAGTCCATCCGCGAGCCCGGCACCAACGAGCTCATCGAGGCCTTTCCGGCCGAGGTGCTGGGCAACACCGGCGTGGATAAGGCCAACTACGACATCGTGCGCAAGGCCATGCTGGAGCTCGGCACGGGCAACACCACCGCGGGCCGCTACCTCAGGGACCTGCCGGTGAAGGTGGCGGGGAAGACCGGCACCAGCCAGGTGGTGCGGGTGATCAACGGCAAGTCGCAGGAGGTCACCAACGGCCTGTTCATCTCCTTCGCGCCCTTCGACAACCCGGAGATCGTGGTGGTGGCCGTGGGCGAGGGCTGCAACAGCAGCGAGCCCGTCATCCCCACCGTGCGGGACATCTACCAGTACTACTTCGGCTCGCTGAGCCAGATGGAGAAGCAGCAGGGGGAGGGCGTGCTGTTGGGGTAGATCAACCGCACGGCGTCGCCGTGTTCGGGCTGAACGGAAGCGGCAAGACCACGCTCGGGCGCGAATTGGCGCGCATCCTGGGCTACAAGCATATGGACATAGAGGACTACTACTTCGAGCAATCGGAGATTCCATACGTCGTGGCGCGCCCGCGCGAGGAATGCCTTCGTTTGATGCTTGCGGATATCGAAACGCATCGCTCGTTCGTCCTCACCGCCGTCACCGGCGATTTTGGCGATATCGTCCCGCGGTTTTACGAGCTGGCTGTATATCTCTCGGCGCCGCTGGAGCTTCGCATGGAGCGCATCAAGAAGCGCGCGTATGAGCAGCACGGGGCGCGCGTCCTCCAGGGCGGCGACATGTACGGGCAGGAGCAAAGCTTTTTCGATATGGTGGCCTCGCGCTGCGCGGCAAGGACCGACCGATGGGCGGAGACGCTCGCCTGCCCTGTCCTCCGCATGGACGGCACGGTGGATTGGCGCATCAACGCGGCAGCGATAGTGGAGCAATTTTACACACCGAAAGGATCCCCATGCCACCCGACTACGCCGAAATCTTAGCCCGCCACGGCTTCACCTTCTCCAAGGCCAAGGGCCAGAATTTCATCGTCAACCCCGGCGTTTGCCCGCGCATGGCCTCCTTAAGCGGCGCGACCAAGGCGGACGGCGTGCTGGAGATCGGCCCGGGGGCGGGGGCGCTCACCCGGGCGCTCGCCGATGTCGCGGGCAAGGTCGTCGCCGTGGAATTGGACGCCCGCCTGCTGCCTGTGCTGAAGGAGACGCTTTCGGATTGCGACAACGTGAAAATCATCCATGGCGATATCCTGGCGCTGGATTTGCAGGCGCTGCTGCGGGAGCAATTCGGGGACCGGCCGGTGCACGTGTGCGCCAACCTGCCCTATTATATCACCTCGCCCATCCTCATGCGCCTGCTGGAGGCCCGGCTCCCCCTGGTGAGCATCACCGTCATGGCGCAGAAGGAGGCCGCCGACCGGTTATGCGCGCCGATGGGGTCGAGGGCTTGCGGGGCCGTCACCGCCGCCGTGGCCTATTACGCCGAGGCCCGCCAGCTGTTCAACGTGAGCCGCGGCTCGTTTTATCCCGTCCCCAACGTGGACAGCGCCGTGCTGCAGCTCAAGCTGCGCAGCGCGCCGCCGGTCGACGTCCCCGACGAGGCCTTCCTCTTCCGCCTGATCCGCGCCGCCTTCGCCCAGCGCCGCAAGACGATTGCCAATGCCGTCAGCGCGGGCCTTGCGATGGAGAAATCCACAGTCCTCGCCGCGATGGCGCGGGCAGACATCCCATCCGAAGCGCGCGCGGAAACCCTCACTTTAGAGAGTTACGCGTCACTGGCGAGAGAGCTCACGCCATAATCGCAGACATCGTTCAACACGCACCCGTCGCACTGCGGCCGTCTCGCCACGCACACCGCGCGGCCGTGCAGCACGCATCTGTGGCAGAAGTCGTTGCTCTCCGCCGGGTCGAGCAGCTTCTCCAGTTGCAGTTCCACCTTGTGGGGGTCCTTCGTATTCACCAGGCCCAGCAGGTTCGATATGCGGATCAAGTGGGTATCGGCCACCACGGCGGGCAGGCCATAGACGTCCCCCCGGATGAGGTTGGCGCTCTTGCGGCCCACGCCCTGCAGCGCGGTGAGCTCCTCCATGCTTTCGGGCACCTGTCCCCCGTGGCGCTCGCACAGCTGCCGCGACATCGCCACCAGGTCGTTCGCCTTGGTGTGGTGGAACCCGCAGGAGTGGATGATCCCCTCCACCTCGGCCACGTCGGCCAGGGCCATGGCCTGCGGCGTGGGGAAGCGCGCGAACAGCGCCGGGGTCACCATGTTCACCCGGGCGTCGGTGCACTGGGCCGCCAGCCGCACGGATACCAGCAGGTGGAACGGGTCCACATGCTCGAGGGAGCACAGGGCGTCGGGATATTCCTCTTTCAGCAGCGCCGTGCAGAGGCGCGCTTTTTCTTTTAGATCCAAATGAATCCCTCCCTTTTACAATCCTATTCTACACGGTTGTGTGCCAGGTGTCAAGAAGCAAGTAACCGCACCGCCTCCTCCGCCGCCTCGTGGATGCTCTTCACGTCCCCCGGCCCGGGCAGCCCCGGTGGCGTGTAGAGGCTCAGCTGCTCCATGCCGAAGGTGAAAATCTTCGGGTCCAGCAGCGCCCGCGCCACGGTCTCGCCGGGCAGGTTCATGCCTCTGGGATAGTCCTTTGTCAAAATAAAAAACCTGGCGCGCTTGAGCACCACGCCCATGCGCTTCAGCGCCGCGAAGTCCAGGCTCTGCCCGCGCCGCTCGGCCACGATGCGTTTCGCGCTGCGCGGCCCGATGCCCGGCACCCGCAGCAGCTCGTTCAGGCCCGCGCGATGCACATCCACCGGGAAAAACTCCGGGTGGTGCAGGGCCCAGTTGCACTTCGGGTCCAGGTAGGGGTTGAAGTCCGGGTTCTTCTCGTCCAGGATCTCCTCCGCGTCGAAGTGGTACTGCCGCAGCAGAAAATCCGCCTGATAGAGCCTGTGCTCCCGCAGCAGAGGGGGCTTGGTGTCCAGGGCGGGCAGCAGGCTGTTGTCGTTCACCGGGATATACGCCGAGTAGAACACCCGCCGCAGCGAATATTTCCTGTACAGCCCCTGCGCCAGCCGCATGATCTGCAGATCGCTCTCCGGGCTGGCCCCGATGATCATCTGCGTGGCCTGCCCCGCCCCCGCGAACCGCTGCGCGGTGGCTCCGTCGCTTCGCTGTGTTCTGACCAAGCCGTGTGAAGTCTTTGATATGGTTGTCAGCGCCGCGCTCTGCCGCCCGGGCAGCCCCAGGGGCGAGACCTGCTCCTCCTTCATCCGGGCGATCTGCCCCATGGGCCCCAAAATCGCCTGCCGGGATTTGTCGGGCGCGAACAGGCGCAAACTCTGCTCGCTGGGGAACTCGATGTTCACGCTGATGCGGTCGGCCAGGCAGCCCGCCTGCCAGATGAGCTCCTGCGAGGCCCCGGGGATGGCCTTCACGTGCAGATATCCGTTGAAGTGGTACTCATACCGCATGATCTCCAGCGCGCGGATCATGCGCTCCATGGTGTAGTCCGGATCGCGCAGCACCCCGCTGGAGAGGAATAGCCCCTCGATGTAATTGCGCCGGTAGAACTCGATGGTCAGCGAGGCCAACTCCTCGGGCGTGAAGGTGACGCGGGGCACGTCGTTGCTGCGGCGGTTGACGCAGTACGCGCAGTCGTAGGCACAGGCGTTGGTCATCAGCACCTTCAGCAGCGAGATGCACCTTCCGTCCTCGGCAAAGCTGTGGCAGCAGCCGCAGCCCATGGCGCTGCCGATCCCCCCGGCGGTGGGCGCGCGGTCCACGCCGGAGGAGGTGCAGGCGGCGTCGTATTTCGCCCCCGCGGTGAGGTATTCCAGTTTTTCCATCAGGTCCATGGCGGTGCTCCTATATCAATTCGTTTCCGTGATCCCCAGCTCGGATAGGCACAGCCGGTAATAGCGCAGTACGCCGTTGTTGCACTTTTTCGCGTTCAGTTTTTCGGCGATATGCGCATTGATAAAAGCGATGAGCTTGTTGATCCACGCCGTTTCATCGGGCGCGGCGGCGGCGAGGAAGCGCAGCACGGGCAATGCCGCGTGAAAGCACTCGCCCTGGGGGCAGCCGTTGGCGAAGCAAGTGGTTCTTAAACGCGCAAGCGTCCCTTTGACCATGTCCTGCACAACGGGATCGCCCGGCGCGAACAGGTGCAGGAGCCGGATGATCTCCAGCTCGTAGGCGTTCGCGGACAGAATGTGCGTCTTGGGCGACATCGGGACCACGGTCTGCAGCTTTTTGCCGCCGTTGTATGCGGGGATGAAGTAGCCGGGATACATCCTGCCCTCCCCATTGGCGTCGACGTTGCCCGGATACCGCACGCCCCTGTAGAAGCTTTGCTTGGTCCGCTCGTCGCTGCGCGCGGCGAGGAGCTGGCGGGCGATGCCCGCCTTCTGCGCGTCCGTCAGCGCGCCACCCTGGAGGAGGTGATGGTTGGTTTTGATCATCAGGTCATATGCTGTCATGCATCGCGCTTCCTTTGGCCGCTCCCCGGCGCGGCTGGCCTCAGCCCCTCGCCAGCGAGGGGTGCGCCGGGGAGCGAAAAAAATCCGAACATGCATACGTATGTTCGGATATATTATAGCACAAATTTTCGATTTGTAAAGGGGGTTTGAGAAAAAATTTGAGCGCCATCAATCGCAAGAGGACGCGTCGCTCCGCGATGCCTTCACCACCCCGCCCGAGGCGGTGATGAAGGCTTCGCGGAGCGACGTCCCCATTCTTCTCAGCACCCCGCCGCCAGATACGCCACCGCAATCACCAGCGACATCGAAACCCCCCGTTGCAGCCCCAGCAGCGCCGCCCCGCACGCCGCGAGAAACAAACACGCCAGCGAAGTGACCATCACCACCCGGGCCGCAACCGCCTCGCTCACCCGCCTGCAAAGAAAAAAATACAGCGCCCGCCCGCCGTCCAACTGGCGCACGGGCAGCAAATTGAACAGCCCAAACCCCAGGTTGACATAGCAAAAATCCGGGGGCAGCGGCAATAAGTAAAATACCCCCGCCAGACCGAGGCTCACCACGGGCCCTGCCAGGGCGATGAGGATTTCCCGGGCAAAGCTGACCTGCAACCCCGGCGGGCGCTCGATGCGCATGCCCGCGGCGGTCAGGCAGATGCGGCCCGGCCGGACGTGAAACGCCGCCATGGCCCCCAGGTGCCCCAGCTCGTGCAGGGCGGCGAAGGCGATCGCCAGCCCGAAGCGCCACGCCGGCCCTGCGGCGAAGCACAGCGCCGCCATGCCCACAAAGTACACGCTGACGGACACGGGCACACGGGTCTTAAGAGTGATACATCTCCCCCCCGAACAGCGGCGCGGGGTCGCAGCGCAGGCCGTTCAGCCGCACCTCAAAGTGCACATGCGGCCCGGTGGAGCTCCCCGTGGAGCCCACATAGGCGATCACGTCCCCGGGGCGCAGCACCATGCCCTCCTCGGCGGCGATCTCCGAGCAGTGGGCGTAGAGCGTGCGCAGGCCGCCCGCGTGCTCCATGACGACGTACTTGCCGTAGCCCTTGTTCTCGCCCGTCTCCAGCACCGTGCCGTAAAACGCCGTGGAGATCGGGTCGCCCTCGGGCGCGGCGATATCCATGCCCGCGTGCACCCCCTCCTCCCCGGTGATGGGGTGGATGCGGTAGCCGAAGGGGGAGCTGAGTTCCCCCTGCGCCACGGGCCGGTAGGGCCGCACGGTGGTGGTCAGCGGGGCGACGGAGCAGCTCTGGCTGGCGTATTCCAGGGTCACGTCGATGCCGCCCTTGCCCCCGTTCGCATTTTCGTCCCGATAGGGCGCCATGACGTAGATGTCCTCCTTCAGCGAGGCGAACACCGCCTTTGCCGCCGCCCACACCTCTTTGACCGACATATCCGTCTTCATCGTCTGTGTGTAGGCCGCATGCAATTGCCGCCAGGTATTCGGCATGACTTTCTGCGCGGTAAACAGCCCGCCCAGCAGCACCGCACACACGATTGCCTGCGTCGCCACCACCCGCACCAGCGAGCCCTTCACCGGGGCCGTGTCCTCCATGTTGAAGCTGTCGTAGGGCGGCGTGTCATAGCTGTCCCGCTGCTGCGCCCTTCGCCGCTCCCTTGCCGCGCGCACGTCCGCAAACCGCGATTCCGAGGATTCGAAGCCGTCCATGATGATGTCCCTCCTTATTTCCCCCCCATTTTTATGCATCTGACGATACACATATGATTTTGCATTGCTTTTTTCGTTTTCACCCCCTCTGTCGCTGCACGACATCTCCCCCAATGGAGCGCAGCGGAATGACTGGGGGAGATGCCGCCGCCCGCAAGGGCAGATATGGCGGCAGAGGGGGTAAAAAAGAAGCATATGATTTTTCATTGCTTTTTTCAAAACCACGCGTTATAATAAATATATAAAAGCCAAGAAAGGCCTCCCATATGAAATATCTCATCCTCCTCTATGACGGCATGGCCGATACCCCCGTGCCCGCGCTGGGCGGCAAAACGCCCATGCAGGCCGCGAAAAAGCCCATCTTCGATGCCCTGGGCCGGGATTCCGAGGTGGGCCTTGTCCGAACAGTTGCGATGCATTTAAAACCCGGCAGCGACGTGGCCAACCTCAGCGTGCTGGGATACGACCCGGCGCGGTGCTACACGGGCCGCTCGCCCCTGGAGGCCGCGAGCATCGGCGTGCCCCTGGGCGAGGACGACCTTACCCTGCGCTGCAACCTGGTCACGCTGTCAGATGACGAGCCCTTCGCGTCCAAGACCATGCTGGACTACGCCGGTGGGGAGATCGCGACAGAGGAGGCCCGTGAGCTCATCGCCGCCATCCAAGAAGCTTTCGGCTCAGACCAATTTACATACTATGCGGGCGTGCAGTACCGCCACTGCCTGCTCTGGCACGGCGCGAAGGCGCTGCTGCCTGCCCTGGGCGACCTCACCCCGCCCCACGACATCCTCGGCCGCCCCATCGCCGGATACCTCCCCAAGGGCGAAGTCGCCGCCCCCCTGCTGGCCATGATGGAGAGGAGCTACGCCCTCCTGAACGCCCCCAACGCAACGTCGGCAAACCGCCGTAGGGCAAACTGCATCTGGCTCTGGGGCGAGGGCACCCGCCCGGCCCTGCCCTCCTTTGAGGAGAGGACCGGCCTGCGGGGCAGCGTCATCTCGGCTGTCGACCTGCTCAAGGGCATCGGCATCCTGGCGGGCATGCGGACCCCCGAGGTCCCCGGCGCCACCGGCTGGCTGGACACCAACTACGGGGGCAAGGCCCGCCAGGCCGTGGCGGAATTCGAATCCGGGCAGGATTTCGTCTACCTGCACTTCGAGGCCACCGACGAGGCCGGCCACCGCGGCAATCCGGACGAGAAGATCCGCGGCATCGAGCTGATCGACGAGCTTGTGCTGCCCGTCGTGCTGGAATACCTCAACGCCCAGGAGGACTATGCCCTGCTCATCCTCCCCGACCACCCCACTCCCTTGGCCGTCAAGACCCACACCGCCGACCCCGTGCCCTACATGCTCTATCGCAAGGCATGGCGGGGCAGTGCCCGCGGCGTGCCCTGCGTCTGCGAGGCGTCCGCCGCCGCCACGGGAATTTTTTGTGATTCCGGCGCGGAATTGATGGAAGGGTTTTTGGGGAAATGAGGATGTAGAGACGCACGGCTGTGCGTCTCCCCGCAATCAGCATATCACTCGGAGACGCACAGCCGTGCGTCTCTACAAATAATCTGAACCTTTCCCCTCCCCGCGCCGACTATACCATTGAAACATGTTTCATTCAGCATTGAAAGGACCCCGCCCATGACCCCCGCCGCCCTCTACGCCCTGCACCTGCGCGTGCTGCAGCGCTTCGTCTACTACCGCCTGCCCTCAAAGGCCGACGCCGACGACGTGCTGCAGGAAATCGCCCTGGCCGCGCTCTCCGCAAAAGGCGCCCCCACAGACGAGGCGCGGGGCAAGGCATGGCTGCTGGGCATCGCCCGCCACAAGTGCGCCGACTACTTCCGCAAGGCGTACAGGGAAAGTGATGCTTTTGAAGCCCCCTTCGCTTGCGAGGGGGGTGGGCGAAGCCCGGGGGGAGCCTACACCCACATGCGCGTTGGCCTCGATGTTCGCGGCTGCCTGGACGCCCTGGGCCCGGCCGACCGGCAGGTTCTCACCCTCCACTACCTGGAGGACCGCCCGCAGGCGGACATCGCGGCCCGGCTTGGCATCCCGCCCGGCACGGTGAAGAGCCGCCTGCACACCGCGAAGGCGCATTTTCGAGAACAATATGACTATGAAGGAGAAAAACCCATGAAACAACTGCCCTTGATTTTGCCCGAATACAAGATCGAACCCGTCCCCCTGCCGCCTTTTGAAACCCGCTGGGAGGAACTCATCGGCTGGTTTCTGGTGCCGCGCATCGGCGAGAAGCTCAAATGGGCCATGTACGACTTCCCGGAGCGGGTCCGCACGGAGGTCTACGAGATGGAATGCGTGGGCCGCGCGAGTGTGCACGGCATTGAGGGTGTGGAAATCATCTCGAAGGAGAGCAACGGCGGGCAGCACGAGGCCACCCACCGCAACGATGATCTCACTCGCACATTCATCGCGCAGATGACCGACACCCATGTGCGCCTGCTGGCCGAGAGCGACTTCGATGACGGCATACGCAAATGCTACACTTTCCTGGATGGCGACGCCTTCCTGGACAACTGGGGCTTCGGCGAGGACAACTGCGGCAAGGAGATTGATCTGAAGCCCAAGGGCCTGATTACCCGCGATGGGAATATCTTGTGCGCGCAGTCAATTCCCGCGATGGACGTGGTGGGCCGCTATGCCGTCACGATAAACGGCAAACGATACGACACTGTTTGCCTGATCGATGTGGAAACCTATGAGTCTTCAGGCGTCACATCGGAGCAGTTCATCGATCAGAACGGCCGCACGGTGCTCTGGCGGCGCTACAACCGCGATAACTGGTGCATGAAACGTTACGGGGGAACCCCCTGGAGCCAGCGCCTGCCGGGCAATGACCGCCTCACCGTCAACGGCGAGCCCTATGTGCACTGGTACGACTGTATCACGGAATATATCTGCTAGGACTATTATTACCCCCTCTGGCCAGCGTCTCCTTCGGAGCCGCAAGCCATCTCCCCCAAGGGGGCGACTCTGGCGGCATCCGAAAGCTTGCGGTAACTGCCAAGGGCTCCCCCTTGGGGGAGCTCCCGCGTAGCGGGTGAGGGGGTAATACAAACAAAACAAAACCCGCCCCAACCGTTCGGCTGGGGCGGGCTTTGTTTTCACATCCTTTGCGTTGGAACATCCATGGCGTTCCACTGCCTTGCTTTTCACATCCTGCGCAAGAACTGCGTCTCCGAGCGCTCTCCCATGTTAACAGCTTTGAGCCCGCCCGTCAACCGCTTCGGAGCAAATTCCGCCGTGGGTTGTGATGGATTTCAACTAGACGGGAAGGTTTGCCAGGGGTCTCCGATTTCGCTGGGAAACCCAAGAAACGGCCTGCTATTTTATGGAAACTAATTTTTGAGTTTAAAGTGGGGATGCTATTTCCTGAAGATTTAATATGGAGAGAGGCAATCTTATGGCCCTTTTTGACCGCTTAGGCCGGAAAAAACGGCGGCCCCCGAAACCCTGGTGGGAGGTCGCCGAGGAGTTCCCGCCCGAGGCCCTCTACGACCCCGCGGAGGAGTTTGACCCCCTGGGGAGCTACACAGGGATACCCGGGGACGGCGGCGAGCCAGAACAGGACGCGGACGACCTGTAGGGTCAAACCGCCGCCAATCCCTGCTCCAGGTCCGCCAGGATGTCGTCGATGTGCTCCGTGCCGACGGACAGCCGCACCATGCCCGGCGTGATCCCGCAATCGAGCTGCTCGGCTTCGGTCATCTGGCTGTGCGTGGTGCTGGCCGGGTGGATCACCAGGCTCTTCTGGTCGGCCACGTTGGCCAGCAGCGAGAACAGCCGCAGGCTCTCGCTGAACCTCTGCGCCGCCCGCGCCCCTCCCTTGATTTCGACCGAGAAGATGCTGCCCGCGCCATTCGGAAAATACTTATTGTACAGCGCGTGGTCGGGGTGGTCCGGCAGGGCCGGGTGGTTGACCCGCTCTATCTTGGGGTGCTTATTTAAGTATGCCACAACCTGTAGCGCGTTCTGCACGTGCCGCTCCACCCGCAGGCTGAGGGTCTCGAGGCCCTGCAGGAACAGGAAGGCGTGGAAGGGGCTCAGGATCGCGCCCGTGTCGCGCATCAGCACGGCCCGCAGCTTCAGCAGGTACGCCGCGCTGCCGCCGATCTCCGTGAAGGTGACGCCGTGGTAGCTGGGGTTGGGCTGGCTCAGGGCGGGGAAGCTGCTCCAGTCGAATTTGCCGCCGTCCACGACCACCCCGCCGATGGCCGCGCCGTGCCCGCCGATGAATTTCGTCGCGCTGTGGACGACGATGTCCGCGCCGTGCTCGAAGGGCCGGAAGAGGAAGGGCGTGGCGAAGGTGTTGTCCACGATGACCGGAACGCCATATCGATGGGCGATTGCGGCCACGGCGTCGGCGTTGACCACGGAGCTGCTGGGGTTGCCCAGGCTCTCGAAGATCACCGCCCTGGTGTTCGACCGGATGGCGGCCTCGAAGTTGGCGGGGTCGCCGCCATCGACAAAGGTGCAGGTGACGCCCATCTCCGGCAGGGTGTGGTCGAAGAGGTTGTAGGTCCCGCCGTAGACGCGCTTGTCGCACACGATGTGGTCCCCGACTTTGGCGATGTTCTGCACGGCGCAGGTCATTGCCGCCGCGCCCGAGGCGAAGGCCAAGGCAGCCACGCCCCCCTCCAGGGCAGCGACGCGCCGCTCGAAGGCGTCGTTGGTGGGGTTGCCCAGCCGGGTGTACATATAGCCCGGGGCCTCCAGGGCGAAGCGGGCCGCCGCCTCGGCGCTGTCCTTGAAGACGTAGCTGGTGGTGGCGTAGATGGGCACGGCCCGGGCGCCGGTGGCGGGGTCGGGCTGCTCCTGCCCTGCGTGGAGGGCCAGGGTTTCGAATTTGTAGTTGTTCATGGGATCGTCCTTCCTAATCAAAAATGCTTACAATATGTGTTCCTCAAGCCATCTGGCGACGCCGTCGTCGTCGTTTGACCCGCAGATATCGTCCGCGGCAAGCTTGACATTGTCCAGCGCGTTGGATACGGCAACGCCGACGCCGCAATATCTCAGCAGATCGATATCGATCGTGTCGTCGCCGAACGCGGCGATCTCCGATCGCCTGATGCCCCAGTGCGCCGCAAGGGCGGCCGTGCCCTTTGCCTTCGTCGCTTCCTTGTGCAGGATCACCAGGAGAAGGCCCTCCTCCCTGACCAGCAGGCGCAAATCGCCCGGCAAGTATTTTTGGATGACCGCTTCGGCGGCCTCCGGCTCGTCCGCGATCGCGAGGATCCTCTCCGGCTCGATATCGAGCTCTATTCCCGCATCGCCGGCGGCAGTAAGCAAATCATGCAGCCGATCAAGGGCGATCGTCCGGCTGTAGACAAGTGTATTATCGATATACGCCTTCGCGCCGTTGCTGCAGACAGAGCCGTCGACCAGTTCCAAAAGGGCGGAATCCGTGGCTCCGGCATCCCTGGCGGTGGCATACACAATCTTGATGCCTTTCGCGCGGCATTTTTCCAAAACCGAGATTGTATAATCAGAGATAGACGTATCGCCGTGCAGCAAGGTCCCGTCAAGGTCGGTTGCGACCATTTTTATGCGCGTGCGCTCTGTTTTCAACCGCCTGACCAGCAGCGCGGCCGCCGCGGGCAGGAGGGCCAGGGAGATCCACTGGGAGGTGGAGAGCAGGAACACGCCCCGCGAGGCGTCGCCCCGGAGGAACTCAAGGGCGAAGCGCCCGGCGGCGTAGGCCAGGAGGTACAGCGGCAGCAGGGTCCCCGGGCGCTTGCGCTCCGGGCGCAGGAGCAGCAGGGCCGCCAGAACGAGGAGGTTGAAGCCCGCCTCGAACAGCTGCACGGGCACTAGGGGGACGCCGTTGGGGGCGGAGAGCGAATGGGTGAACGCGACGCCCCACGCGGCCCCGCGGCCGTAGCAGCAGCCCGCGCAGAAGCAGCCCAGCCGCCCGAAGGCGTGGAACAGCGGGATGGAGGGCGTCAGCAGGTCGGCGGCGTCCCAGACATCCAGCCCGTATTTGCGGATATAGAGCAGCATGGCCGCGAGGGCGCCGATCAGGCCGCCGTAGAACACGCCGCCGCCGGAGAGGACACCCAACCAGGCCTTCAGCGTCCAGAAGCCGGGGTGCGCGGCGTGCTTAAAGAGGAAGCCGATCACCTGGAACGCCTTCGCGCCCAGCATCGCGCCGACGGGGCAGAGCAGCAGGAGGTGGAGCGTGTCGTCGGCAGGGGTGCGGAAACGGCCGCCGCGCTGGCGCAGCATGGCAAGGGCGCCCGCCAGCAGCAGGCCGGCGAGCCCGCACAGCCAGTACATGGGGATGGCGCGGCCGAGTATCTCAAGGTAGGGGAGCATGAAAACCTCTGTTTCATTGCGGACAGCTGTTTGAGCAGCTATCCGCGAAGTTGGCCGAAACGTTGTTTGAGCAGGTGTCGCAGGAATTCGCATAGTTGTCCGCGCAGGCATCGGCGAAGGAGCCCGCGCAGCGGTCCGCGACCGACTGCCCGCAGCTGCTCATGGCGCCGCCAAGCGACGCCAGGCGGGCCGTGCAGGTGATGAGCACAATACAGGAGAGGATCAACGCGGCGGCGGAACAGGCGAGGCCCCCTGTGGCCGCCCCGCGGCCGCGCGCGCTTGGCTCCTTGCGGGCGATGATGCCCAGGACGATGCCCGCCATGGCGAAAGGAATGCCCGCCATGCCGAACAGGGAGACCGCCAGGGCGGCAATGCCCACGATAAGCGCCGCAACCGCCCTGCCGTTGGCGGGCGGCAGCCGGTTATTTTGTTTTTGCGGTCCGTCCATTCAGATGCCTCCTCGCAATCGTTCCAGCGCCGGGACCGGGTCGTTGCAGGTGCACAGCGTCGCCCCGCATACGCGCATCCGCTCCACTCCGGCGGGGGTGTCCGGGCACCAGCACCAGGGCTGGATCCCGCGCCCGTCGAACTCGTCCACCAGGGCGGGCGTCAGGTCGCGCATCTCGATGCCCACGCTGTAGAGGAAATCGTAGCTGTTGCTCCTGAAGTTTTTCATGGCGTGCCGGGGGAAGCCCTGCGCCTTCGCGCCGTACTGCCTGCAGGCGTACTCCGTGATGCCCGCGTCGAAGCAGGTGATGACACTGGGATTCAGCATGCGATAATGTTCCAAAAGGGCGACGGCCCCGTCCACGGCCTCGCGGGTCTTCGTCTTGATCTCTACGTTGAGGAACAGGCCCGTGGGCCGTACCCAGTCCAGGAATTCCTCGAAGGAGGGGATGCGCTCGCCCAGGCCCGCGTCGAAGGCCAGCAATTCCTTGCGGGTATAGCTCTCCACCCTGCCGTGGCCGTCGGTGGTGCGGCCCAGGGTGGCGTCGTGCATCAGGATGAGCTGGCCGTCGCGGGTCAGGCGCAGGTCGAGTTCCAGCATATCCACGCCCAGGGCATGGGCCCCGCGGAAGCCGAGCATGGTGTTCTCAGGGAATTTGGCCTTATACCCCCTGTGGCCCGCGATGAGCGGGCGCGCGGCGCTTTCGCCGAAAAAACCGGCCATGGGGTTCTCCATTCCTTTATTTCATTTTTCTTTTGACATTTCCGTTAAAACATGATACTATGTTTACGCCAAAAAATCAAGCGATTTTTGTGTCAAAGGAGAAATCGTTGTGCCGAAAAAAATCGCCGCGTCGATCCTGGGCGTGATGCTGCTGCTCGCGCTGTGCGCGCCCGCCGTTTCCGCGTTTGAGACGGGCCCCGCGCCCCAGGATTTCTGCCCGCTGGAGCTGGAATTGGACATGATGCGCAGGGGGCTTGCCAACGTCAACGTGTTCACCGACGGCCTGCTGGTGCTGCAGGGGGGCAAGATCATCTACGAGCGCTACGCCCCCGGGTGGGGCAGGGACACGCCGCACCGGATGTACTCCGTGACGAAGTCGATCGTATCGGCGCTGGTGGGCATCGCCATCGGCGAGAAGAAAATCGAGAGCGTGAAGCAGAAGGTCGCCGAGTTCTACCCGGACGCCACCATCGCCCCGGGGCAGGAGTGCAAGCTGGACATGACCATCGAGCACCTGCTGACCCACAGCTCCGGGCTGCCGGGGGACAGCGACAGCTCCGACGCCGCCTGGTGGGACGCCCCCGACAGCGGCAGGGCGGCCTTCGAGATGCCCCAGGCCGCGGCGCCCGGGGAGCGCTACGCCTACAGCAGCGGCCCGGGCATGCAGGCCCTGGGCGGCTTGCTCAGCCGGGCGGTGGGCATGGACCTCTTCGACTACGCCAAGCTGAAGCTCTTCGGCCCCCTGGGGATGGACAGCGTGACCTGGGACACCGCCGCGGGCGACGGCAGGAACTACGGCGGCTTCGGCATCGCCATGACCCCGGAGGACATGCTGCGCTTCGGGATCCTCCTCCTGAACGACGGCGTGTGGGAAGGCAAGCGGATCATCCCGTCGGAATACATAAAGGCCGCCCATCCGCCCTCGCCCAACCGCGACAACTACGGCTACCTGTTCCGGTCCTACTCCGACAGCCCCGGCTATGAGGACGCCCTGCGGGCCGCCGGGTTCTTCGGGCAGTTCATCTGTATTTTGCCCGAGCAGGACATGGTCATCGTGCGCACGGGCAGCGCGGGCCCGGTGGTCAAGACCGTCATCGGGGCCGCGCTGGGCAACGAGATCGCCAACTGGCTGTTCATGCACATCATATACCCCATCGCCCCCCTGCACGGGGTGCCGCTGCGGTACTTCATGGAGACCATGTAAATCTATTTATAGGAGAGACAGTATGCCCATCACGGAATTCCTGGCGCGCAACGCCGCGCACTACGGCGACGAGGTGGCCCTGGTGGAGGTCAACCCCGAGATCAGGGAGCTGGAGACCAAAAAGCCCGACTGGAAAGAGATGTCCCTGGTGGAGCGCAACTTCCACTCGGGCTACCGCAAGACCCTCACCTGGCACGCCTTTGACGAGCAGGCCAACCAGTTCGCGAACTTCCTGCTGGAAAACGGCGTCAAACGCGATACCAAGGTCGCCATTTTGATGATGAACTGCATCGAGTGGCTGCCCATCTATTTCGGCGTGCTGAAATCCGGCGCGGTGGTGGTGCCGATGAACTTCCGCTACTCCGCCGACGAGATCGCCTACTGCCTGGAGCTGGCCGACGTGGACCTCCTCATCTTCGGCCCCGAGTTCGTCAGCCGGATGAACGCCATCCAGGACAAGGTCAAGCTGCGCATGCAGCTCTTCGTGGGCGAGCCCTGGGAGCGCCCGGTCTATGCCCAGCCCTACGCCCTCGCTTCGAAGTGCAGCCCCAAGCCGCCGATGGTCCCCCTGCACGACGCGGACGTCGCGGCGATCTACTTCTCCTCGGGCACCACGGGCTTCCCCAAGGCGATTTTGCACAACCACCTGGCGCTGGTGTACTCCTGCGAGGTGGAGCAGGCCCACCACGGGCAGTCCCGCGACGACGTGTTCCTGTGCATCCCGCCGCTGTACCACACGGGGGCGAAGATGCACTGGTTCGGCAGCCTGCTCTCCGGCGGGCGGGCCGTGCTGCTGCGCGGCA
>Ga0123353_10000868_pt1 | contig 36846 bp, 28 predicted proteins | sample TergutLab28metaG_3_FD_92763 | JGI IMG/M metagenome (GOLD analysis project Ga0123353, IMG submission 92763) | Labiotermes labralis P3 segment gut microbial communities from Petit-Saut dam, French Guiana - Lab288 P3 | ecosystem: Host-associated > Arthropoda: Insects > Digestive system > Gut ... | reverse complement strand
GCCGTGGCAACGTTCTGCCACCAACGAACGACACGAAAACGAATCGCCCGACGAGGCATCGACTTACGGAAAATTCATCAGTGTAAATGGACTTAGACATTGCGCTGTAGTATTAGGCTGTAGAGAAAAAGCCTACAGTCTACCTCCGTCGTTTTTCAACACATTCCAATCCGCAAAGAGTATCAATGATGAAAACCGAATTGTTTTTTTTGACAAAACTTTTGTTTCTCCTGTTTGTTGCCATGATGTTTGTCGCCAATATGGACAATAGTTGCATGGACAACAACTGCCGGGCACAATCTTCTTCCTTACCGGGAGCTCCGTTTGCACCGTCAAGCATTGATTTCAAACAATGGGGACCGAGAATCCCGCAAGATTCCCTGATGCCGAAAGATCATGATATTCGTCAAATGGAATCCTGGAGCCGGGCCGCTTTTTCCGGTCAAACGTTTTTGGATGATTCTCAGACGGTTTCTCTTCAGGTGCTCCGACAGGATTACAACACGATGAAATACAACGAATCGTGCATGGGAACGCCCTTGAAACTGGGAACGACGTCCTATTCCCGTGGTCTTGGAACTCATGCCAACAGTGAAATTCATGTGACGTTCCCCGAGCCGGTCGTCCGATTTTCCGCCGTTGTGGGGATTGACAACAATTACAGCACCGGCGGTGTCCGCGGCTCGGTTCAGTTTGTGGTGATCGCTCAAGGCAGGGAGTTGCTTCGTACACCGACACGCCGCGGAAGTGACGATGGACTGGAAATTGATGTCGCCCTGCCTGAAAAGACGACGGAACTGACATTGATCGTCGATACCACCGAAGACGGCCCCGGCTGGGACCAGTCCGACTGGTGTCACCCGATCGCGACAGGGATTTCCGGTGAAAAATATGATTTGAGTGATGCAAAAGCCCCTCCACTGAATGTCATGATTCCGTTTTCCTTCAAGTATGGCGGAATTTCCTCCCGGGAACTTTTGCCGAATTGGACATACACCACGAAAAACATCGACCCGCTCAACACGGTTCATTCCTGGACGGACCCGGCAACCGGCCTGACGGTTTCCGCAAAAGTCCGACAATTTACGCATTTTTCCGGCGTGGATTGGGTCCTTGACTTCGAAAACACCGGTTCCGGGGAAACACCGCTGCTGGAAGACGTGAAAGCCCTTGATTTAGCGTTCGACATGGGGATTGATCAAGAGCCGGTCGTTGTCCACACACTCAGCGGCGACTCCTGCGACATGTATTCCTGGTTGCCGGTGGAATACGCGTTAAAGCCGCAAGAAAGCAAACGAATCACTCCCCAAGGAGGCCGTTCCTCCAATGGCGCCTTCCCATTTTGGAATATCGAACGCAGAACCGCCGACAACACGGCTCTTTCGGAAGGTGTCTTTGTCGCATTGGGATGGTCAGGTCAATGGGCTGCCGAATTTGCGCATCCCAATGACAAGAATGTTGCCGTGACGGCGGGAATGGAAAAAATCGCGACGGTTCTTCATCCGGGTGAAAAGATTCGGAGTCCGCGAATTCTGCTCATGCCGTGGAAGACGGACCGTTCCAGTGCTCATGTCCTTTTTCGCCGACTCCTCATGTTTGAATATGCCTCAAAAATGCAGGACGGTTTGCCGCAACAGATGTTGATCGTCGGTCAATGTTTCGACCGTTATTATCGCAAACGTGACGGTTGGGAAAAATTCGACGGCCAAGTGGAATACGCGAAAAAACTGCATGAGGCCGGTTGTGACGCCCATTGGTTCGATGCCGCCTGGTTCCCGGTCGGATTTCCGAACGGCGTCGGCAACTGGTTTTCCGACCCGGTGAATTTTCCCAATGGTGTCGAAGCACTCGGCAAGGTCATTCATGACCTCGGCATGAAATTCGTTCTCTGGTTTGAGCCGGAACGCGTCGCCCCAGACACGCAAATTGCCAATGAGTATCCCCAATACGTTTTCGGCGGAAAAAACGGTGGTCTTTACAAACTCAATGATCCGGAAGCAAGAGAATTTTTGACGAACCTCCTTTTGACACGGATTAAGCAGTTTGGTTTGAATGTTTACCGGAACGACTTCAATATTGATCCGCTGACCTATTGGCGGGAAAACGACGCCCCCGATCGCCGGGGAATGACGGAAATTCGATATATTGAGGGGCTTTACGAAATGTGGAATCGTCTTCTTGATGAAAACCCGGGACTTTGGATCGACAACTGCGCTTCCGGCGGCAGGCGGATCGACCTGGAAACGATCCGCATTTCGGTGCCGCTTTGGCGGTCCGACACCTGTTGTTGGCCGGGACACCCGGAGTGGGACCAAACGCAAATGTTGGGGTTGACCCAGTATTTGCCGCTGTTTTCAGGTTCCGCTTGGGATTCGACCCCTTATGTTTTCCGAAGCTCGGCCAACCTGGGTGCCATCATGCAATTCAATGTTTTGGATGATGATTATGATCTGGAACAAGCTCGGGCCGCTCTCATGGAAGCGAAAATCAATCAGAAATTCTGGTATGGCGATTTTTATCCTCTTTCGGACGCCAAACCGGTGAAGAAGGAAATCACCGCCTGGCAACTTCACCGAAGTGACCTGAACGCGGGACTCGTTTACGTTTTCCGTCAGGAAGATTCTCCCTATTTCGGACGCGAACTCCAGCTCCGCGCCATTGATCCGGACGCCGTCTATCATGTTGCCGTCAAAAAAGACTACACTTCAGGCAAGCCAATGAAAATGACAGGCAAGGAACTGATTGACCTTGAAATATTTCTCCCTGAAAAACAATCCGCTTTGCTGATTCAATACGAAAAAGAATAAAATTGATGTCAAATGACAGTTTTTCCTGATCAACAACGGTTTCTCTGATGTCATGGAAAGATTTTTTCCGCGATTGGATTCGACGTCACTTTCCGAGGTCGAAAAAACAAGTCAAATCCAGGCGTCGCAACCGCCTGGAGAAAGACGTGCTTGGAAACATGGGAGAAAAACAAGCCGCCCGATTTTTACGAAAACGAGGCTACAAAATTCTCGAAAAAAACGTCACCTATGATGACGGCGAGCTTGACATCGTTGCAAGACACGAAAACATGCTCGTTGTTATCGAGGTGAAAACACGTCGTCCTTATCATGGGCTTCACCCTTCTCTTGCGGTTGATCTTTCCAAACAGCGAAAGATCAAACGGCTTGCCTTTCGGTTTCTCAGACAAAGGAAGCTCTCTCTCCCGGTTCGTTTTGACGTCGTCGCCATCACGTGGCCGAAGAATCAACCTCCTCAAATCGAACATTTCATCGACGCTTTCCGATGAAAGTAAGTGTAACGGAAAAATCACTTCACGCCGCCCGCTTCGCGCATCATGCGGAGGATCAGGGCGTCAAACGGAATGGACGTCGGCGAAATCGTGCAGGTGAAACCGTTGCCGAGACAGTATTTTTGCAGCGATTCGAGAAATTCCGTAAATTTTTTCTTGTAACGTTTCAAAATGCTTTCGCTGATGGTCACGTCGCGGACATTGTCGGTTTCGACGTCGACCAGCCGGAGGTCGCCGAGGAGTTTCGGAGCTGCTTCCGAAAGGTCGTACACTTGCACGATGTTCGGTTCGTACTTCCGGTAATGAAGGGCGTCAATTCCCGGCTGGTATCCACGCGGATCATAAAAATCACTGACAACAACGGCAAGGCCGGTTCGTTGCTTGCGGTGGACAAAGTCACCGACGACCGTCGCAAGGTCGGTTTCCCGACCGGCAATCTCGCATTTTTCAAGGAACCGGAGCAAACTCAAGATATGCTGCTTGCCCCGGGTGAGCGGGAAGATGTCGTAAATCTTGTCGGCAAACGTTACCACGGAAACGCGGTCGAGATCGGCCAACGCGATATAGGCAAGGGCTGCAACAATTTCCCTAGCGTAATCGAATTTGCCCGGTTTGCCCGTCGCCATGCTCGGGGAACAGTCGAGAAAGAAATAAACGTGCAGGTCCTCCTCTTCCTCGAACCGTTTGATGAGTCGGCTGCCGAGCCGCGCGAAAACGTTCCAGTCGAGATAACGGAGATCGTCACCAAACGTGTAATCCCGATGGTCGGCGAACTCGACGCCGCCCCCCATCTGTCGCGTCCGTTTCTGGGCCAACAACTGCCCGCGAAAGATCCGCCGCGAAACCAGCGAAAGATATTCCAGCTTCTTCAAAAAATCCGAGTCAAACATGGGATTAAGGGGTAGGGATTAGGGATTAGGAAAGTCAGCTGCGTTCGGTATACTTCATTGTTCCGGAGTTGATTCCGGGGCATTTGCGGCGTCGATCATCATGATGAGTTGATACACTCCGACGGGGACTTGCGCCAGCCTGTCATAGTCCAGCGTATCCCAGGTGTCGGTGCTTGCGTGATAATTCTTGTTGCGAAACTCACCGGTGTCCGAGAAAAACAACGCGGGATACCCTTCCTGCCAAAAGGAGAAGTGGTCGGACCGTGACAATAAACGTTCCAGTCCTTTTGGCGCGGCAATGGCCTCAAATCGAAGCGTTGTCGCTTGCTGAAACGCTTTCTTGGCATTGGAAATCAACTCGGCATCCTCCGGTCTTCCCACCATTCCGAGATAATCGCCTTTCGTCCCGTAAAGCAAACGCAAAGCGTCGAACGGATAGTCCTGGGAATTTTCCGCGTCGGAATAGTAACCGATCAAATCCATGGAGATCATGCAAACCACGTCAACGTTTTGACTCTTGAGTTTCCTTGCGTGATACCGGCTCCCTTGCAGTCCTATTTCTTCGGCATCATAAGAAACAAGTTCGACGTTGCAATTCAGTTCGTCGGTCTCTTTCAGCAAATGGGCCAACTCAATAAGAGCGGCAACACCACTGGCATTGTCGTCGGCCGCCGGCGAATTCGGCATCGCATCATAGTGAGCGGCGATAACGATTCGTTTGTCCGTTTTACCTTTTTTCAATGCGTGAATGTTGGTAAATGCAGACCGATGCAACTCAATCGCTATTGTGTCATGAGAATTGCCGTTCTGATCGGAAGCGGACGGAAAATCGCTGTCACACAACATCTGTTTGATCGCAAATTCACCGCGAGTCGCCTCAAAACCCGCGTCGGCCATCGATTTGACGATAAAATCAATCGTTTTCTCCTTATTTTCCGGAGAAACCGAGCGGGGAAAGTTCTCTTCACTCAAAAAGCGAACCGTTTGAATGATCCGTTCTTTATTTGCTGCGACTTTTTTTGTATCTTCCGCAAAACCGCTTGTGATCCATAAGTTCGCGATCAGGAAAAATGAAAACATCACAAAAGAAAGCAAAAAAATTCGTGTTTTGCGCATGAGAAATCGTCCTTATTGTGTTTTATTGCCTGTGTCATAAAAGTTTGGCACTTTTTTCAAAGTCCCAGCCCCTAGTCACTAACCACTAACCACTACTCCCCGAACACTTTTTCCAGTTCGCGGTTGAGGCGTTCGTCGTCGCTGCCGACCATGCGGAAGATGACCTTGCCATCGCGGTCGAGCAGGAACGTCGTCGGGACGCCCTGGATGCCGTAATAGGCGTGGTAATCAACAAGTCCGGCGTCCATCGACTTGACATCGGAGCCGACAAGCCACGGGTAATCGTTTTTCTTCTGGAATTCGAAGATGTCATCAATATTGGCGTCGATACTCAACGCGATCATCTCGTAGCCTTTGTCTTTGTACTTTTCGTATTGCGTTTTCATGTTCGGGAACTCTTTAATGCACGGCCCGCACCATGTCGCCCAAAAATTCACCAGCACGATCTTGCCGCGAAGGTCTTTCACATTGATTTGGGTGCCGCTCATCAAAATACACTCGAAGTCGAACTCCTTGCCGACGCTGCCAATCCGCCGTTCGATTCCGCGAAGTTTTTTGGCGTATTCCTGAAGTTCCGGGTCTTTCGCTTTTTCGAGGATCGGAACGACGGCATCAAAAAACGCCTTTCTGAATGAATTGATTTCATCCATGTCTTCCAAATCACGAACAAAACCGTATTTGACAATTGTGACTAAATTGTCGCCTCCATACGGATTCGTGTGTTGGGTTTCTTTGTTGAGAATGTCCACATACCGATTGAGAATATCGTGAGCAATAGGCGTCTTGTCGTCAGAACGTTTCATGTATTCCCACATAGCGCGGAGAACATGTATTTTATTCAAAACGAGACTGTTGTTCCACGTTTCATCAATGCTTTCATCGGCAAGAGCTTCATCAACTGCGTTGACCATTTCCTCAAAAATGATGGCCGGATTCGTTTCCGGGTGCTCTTTCACTTCCGCGTAGCCCAGAGTTTCCAGGAAATCAATCCGTTTTAACAGGGCATTGTTTTTTTGAGCGGTGGAAAGACCAGGCATTGCAGAGATCAGATTGGCAAGTTCGAGAAAACTTTGAGTCCGTTCCTTGGATTTTTCGAGATCGCCAAGATTGCGATTTGCCGAAGACATTCTTGCGAGATACTTGAGCAGTGACCCGGCTGTTTCATTTTCCGGTTTGGCATCCTGATCTTCATCTCCGGCGGCCTGCCATAATTTTTGATATTTTTCCTTGGTCTCCTTTTGGGTTTGCTCGTCTTCCATGGCGAGTTTCGCAAGTTCCTCCGCCTGGTCGGGAAACAGCTTTTCCAGTTCCTGCCACACCGCCGGGCAAAGTCCGCGCGACCATGTTCCGATCACCTTGCCGTCGCGACCCACGAGAAACATACTATAACGGACACCATAATACTCGGAATAATCCTCCAATTTTTTCTCATAAGCGGCATGACGGCAAAGAATCGTCCACGGCAATTCCAGTTCTTCCGCTTTGATTCGCGCGACGTCACGGCTGTTATCTCTGACATTGTAATCAAGAAAAACGAAGCCGTGATCGCGCAATGCTGCGTCCAGTTTTTTCAGAATCGGAAGCCTGTCCGTATAATCGGTCGTATAAAACTGGATGATGATGACTTTTCCCGCGAAATCTTTCACATCGACGACGTTCCCGTCAAGATCGACCCCTTCAAGTTTCATCTCTTTGCCGGGCATTTGAACCCGTCGCACTGCATTCGATTTGGATTTGGCAAGTGACTTTGTGAGGAAATCTTTTGACTTTTCCTGTTCCTTGAGTGTCGGCATCAGCATTTCCACCGTGGAAGCGACCAACCCGGCGGAACCGTCCTGGTCAATAAGGTCGGCAGTCGCGGTGAGCTTCGAGGCCAGTTGGCGTTCGTCTGTTTCGCGATAAAACTTGTCGATGAACGGAACAAATTTTTCGCGATACGGAAGAAACTCCCTGATAGCCTCGTCGGTTTCCATCAAGAAGAAATTTTCCTTGTTGAAAGCATCAATCATGCAGGATTTGTAAAGCGACTCCGCTTCCGGGATGTTTTGCAGGGAATCCACGAAATCGGCCAGTTTTTCATCGAAAACGGCCTCGTCAAACCCGTATTTCCGGACCAGCCCCCAATATTTCATGAGAATGGCAAACCGCTTGTTGTCCGGCGCAAGATCGGACAGAGAAAGCATTGCGTCGGCGGCTGTGACCAGCGAATCACCGAGATTTTGCGAAAACGCCTTGTATTCCGCAGCATCGCCGGCAAACGACGTTTCCGCAATTTGCTGAAGTTTCGCCTTGAACTGTTCCGCGTCCTCCTCGGCATAAGCCTGCAGCACAGTTATGGTCAGCAGCAGCCCCAAGACAAGGCCGTGTCGAATAAAACGTTGAATCATCATGGCAGGCTTCTTTATAATTTGAGAGTTTATGAAGTGGGGGAGTTGGAAGCGCAAAACGCAAAGATATTTTTCACTTTGCGTTTTACACTTTACGCATTGCACTTTGTCATCATTTTCGCTGAAGAATACTTGCTTCGGGCGTGACTTTGTCCAGGTTTGGCGTCAGGTCGATGTCGAAGCGTCCGATGGACCATTCGATCAGTTCGCCGAAGAACTGAGCATAATCGTCGTCTTCCCAGATGCGGTTGAGGTGACCGATGGACGTGTAGGCTGCGCGTCCTTTGCCGTAGTTATGTGCCCAGGTGGCGGGAAACGACGGGCGGTTGTAACTCGGACCTTTCATGCCCGCCGTTTCCTGGACCAAAATGACGTGGATGTCCTTGTTGAAATTCTTGAGGGCATACCATTCGTCCCACAAGTCAAACTCTTCGCCCTTGTCTTTGAGCCACGGCAGGTCCGCCGGTTGCGTGATGACCATCGGTGCCGTTTGCTGAGCGTCGTGCTTGATGAATTCGCCGCCGAGCATGGTGATATAGGGGTGAACGTTCTCCTGGTTTTCAAAGGGTTCGCCGGCGGTTTTCATGGAGTCCGTGGCCGCATGGAAACCGACAAAACCTTTGCCGTCTTCGATGGCCTTGAGGAAACGTTTCATCCCCTCCTCCGAGACGGCCTTTGAGCCGTCGGTCGCCTTTTCCGCCAGAAGATTACCACTTGTGTAAAATGCGAATCCGTCGAACTGGTCGAGGTCACCGTCGAAAATAGTGCCGTCTTTCGTGCAGACAAATTCGATGTTGTTCTTTTCGCCCCATTTTTTGAGCGATTTGTCCGAAACGCTCGGTCCGCCGTTGACCAGCTTGACCGGGTCATGCTCGAAACCCTGCGAGCGGCTGAAGTAGAGGACTTTTGCTTTTTTCTTCTCCTGTCCGAAGCTCATGTTGAGCGGCAGTACGGCTGTCAATGTCGCCAAACCGGCGGCAGCTAAAAAATCTCGTCGTTGCATGTCTTTTTTCCTAAGATAAAAGAGGAATGGAAGTAGGTAAAAACTCACTTTGATTATAGCAATTCACGCTTGAAAAAGAAACATCCTGCCGACTGCGGGCTGAAAAAATGTCACTTTTTTCAAATTGATCGTCACGAACAATTGCAAAGACGGTTACTCCAAGGCGGCCATCCAAGAAATCCTCGGCATCAAACGTAATTTTCTCAAGTCCCGCTTGAAGGCCATTCCCAATGAAATGTGAGGGATAGTATTTCTTGAAGTCTTTCGGTAAAATGGAATAACAATGACACGGCAAACGATTCATTTTTTCGGGAATGTAGCAAGGCGTCGAATTTCGTTACACAACCTGTACTGTGGCAAAGCATTTCGACGTCACCGGGTATACTTTTTGGAGAAAATCAAATGAAACGAACATGCACACTGTTTTTATTAATCGTTATGGTAAACATCAGTATGGCCCAAGACCCCAAACCGGAGCCGGGCAAGCAAGTCCCGCAGAAAATGACCGTGCCGAAAAGTACGAGCATTTGGATTTGGGGACAAGACGGGGATATTTCCAAACTACTCGCAACACCGAAACCGCTCGACGAATCCGACACGGAGGACATGCAATACCTGCTGTTCCTGCCGAAAGGCTATGATGCCGATGCAGCAAAGGAATGGCCGCTGTTGCTGTTTTTGCACGGTGCCGGTGAACGGGGCGATGACATCAACCTCGTCACGGTGCATGGACCGCCGAAACGCATTGCGAAAGAGCTGGAATTTGCGGAAAAATGCCCGTTTATCGTCGTTTCGCCGCAATGCCTCAAGGATCATTACTGGTCGCCCGCGCAATTGCAGTTGTTGCTCGACAAAATTGAAGCCGACTACAGAATTGACCGGAAACGCGTTTACGTGACCGGCATCAGCATGGGCGGTTTCGGCACTTGGATGTTGACCGCCGACCGTCCGAAGCGTTTTGCCGCCGTTGCCCCGATTTGCGGTGGCTCCGACACAACGCTGGCAGAAAAGTTTGTCAACACGCCGTTGTGGGTGTTTCATGGCGACGCCGATTTGCTCGTGAACGTCAAGTTGTCGCAAGACATGGTCCAGGCCATCGAAGAGGCAGGCGGCAAAAAGGCCAAATTGACGACCTATCCCGGCGTCAACCACGATTCATGGACGCAGACCTACGAAAATCAGGAATTGTACGACTGGTTCCTGTCCCATTCGCTGGACGAATGATGTTTGATGACGCTCCTGAAAAGGGGGAAGAAAAACTCCAGGCAAGGTTGAAATGGCTCTGGCATTCGTGCCGACTCCGGTATAAAATGGAGACGACATCCGGGTTGAATGATTGCGGAACACCTTTTTGGAGTCTTTATCATGATGAAGCAAAAATATGTCGGCACATTGTTGGGAATTGTTGTGACACTGCTGTCGGGAACAATGGTTGATGCGCAGGAACAGTCGAACAACCGGGAAAACAAGCTGCCGTTACCTTTGGCGTTGTCGGTTCTGATTGAGGAAGATGTCTATCCTGCTCCTGAACTGAACAATGGGTCCGGGCCGATGTGGTGTTATGGCTCGACCCCTCTTGTCCGGGCCGGGGACGATGTTTTTGTGACGGAACTTACCGTCGAACCTTCCGCCAAGCCGCTGAACAATTGTCGTTGGAAGTTGCTCAAACGTGATGCCAAAGGATGGCATTGTCTCTTCTCCGATGACGTCCATCGAACACGGGAACCATCGCCGATGGTGGTCTTTCCGAATCATCGCGAAGTCTTCGTTTCGGCAAATCCGACCCTGGTGACCGACCCGAAAACGTATGCCGGACCTTCCCAGCCGCAAATCATTCGTTTCCCTATCGGAGATGACATACTCAAACCGGAGACGCTTCTTCCCGGCTGGGACGGTAAGCCGAAGTTTACGGAACACTCTTATCGCAGTTTCGTAGCCGACGGACGAAATCAGGAATTGATTCTTTTCCAGAATGTGGACAATACCCATGTGGAATGGTCGTTTTATGACCACCTGGGCAACTGGTCGGCACAAGGCCAACTTGTCTGGCCTTTCGGGTCGGATTATGTCGAACCGTGCCCGATCCGGATTTGTTACCCGACGGTTGCGATGGTCGATCGCAAGGTGTTTTTCTGCGGCGTGAGCGACATTATAGAACCGAACCCCCAGTGGGCGGCGTTCAAGAAAGAGTTGACGGGGCGCGATTGGGACTACGATTTCCGACGCCTTTTTTTCACCTGGACGAACGACATCACCCGAGAAGAGTTCCAGCCCTGGGTCGAGGTTTCATCGCGTGAGAAAACGTGCGGTTGGATCATGCCTTGCGACCTTTACGTCGCCCCCGACGCGTCCGTGCATCTTTTATGGTCGGAGCGAGCACTCGACACCAGACTTCGGGAACGGTTTTTTCCGGAAGAAACGCAATCGGAAGCTCTGTGCCATGCCGTGGTTCGTGACGGAAAGATACAAAAACGCAGCGACGTCATGATCCGCTACGAAAATGAGGTCAAACCGGCCGCTTCGACAGGACGTTTTCACGTGACGCCGGACGGTCGCCTTTGGGTCGTCTGCTACGTTCACGGCGGTGAGGAGAACGGGGACGGAACAATCCAAAACGTCTCGGAGAACAGAATCGTGGAAATTCAAAACGGGGAACCGACCGGGAAATTCCAAACGATACCACTTGAAATGCCGTTTGCCTCGTTTTTTACCGCGACGGTGCGTGCCGGGAACACGCCTTCTCCAATTCTCGACCTTCATGGAACCTGCCCGAACAGCAACCAACTCCGCTACGCCGCCGTCAAACTGTTCTAAGTGGCTAGGTCGAATCCGCAACTGTTCTGGTGTAAATTGGTGAAATTGAGTAAGGACATCGGGTGTTTGCAATGTTCGAAGATTTTTTCATGGAGGAGCAGATGGGCTAAGCTTGTCCACACCGCGTTCTGCCCCTGAAAAATGAGGCGCCAAACGATGCTCTTTTCAATCTCATCACGTGCTTGACGAGTCGTGCAACCTTAAAAAGTTGATTGCCCGGTTGACGGTCATGATGTTGATCAATGACGGGTGTCCCGCGTAGGGATGGGAAACAAGCCGGACTTCCTCGCCGGTGGCCAGGGCGACCCAGACGGATTCCGGCTCTTTCCGGTCAAGCTCATGTTCAGGGTAAGGACCAATCACGAGGGCGTAATCCGTCATGAATCGGTCACGCAACTCGGACGCCGTCATCGCGAGGAGTTGCTGTTGCGATTCCGGAGAAAAATCACCGTCAAGCAAGCCGGCAAACAATTCGTCTTCCGACTGGAACCCGAACAGATGAAACAGCATTTTAAGGCTGTTTGGAAATTGGTCTGGAGTTTTTCCGCTTCCGTTGGTTGCTCCTTGGTTGGCATAATGCCCCTCAACCCACTCGTGTTTCTCAACCGATTCTGATGAATATGTTCCGGGCGATTGAATCACAAGACCGGCCATGAAACATGACCTTGAATCCCTGGCACGACTGAACGATTCGGCCAGCAGACCACCGGTGTTCCATTCCAGGGTTGCGAGCGTTTTTCGATCCCGACAAAGTTTCCGGCAGACAACATCGGCCAAAGTGTCGTCCCCTTCGCCGTAGACAAGATCACCGAGGTTTTCGTAAATCAAGGCCGCAACCGGCGCAATGACTTTGTCACAGGCGTTTTCCGTCTCCTCTTCTGCGACAATCCGGAGCGTGATCGTTGCCTCACTGGCCGTGATTCCCACCCGGGGATAGTGGTCGCGGCAAATCAGGTCGGGAAGCATCTGTTCGACTAGACTTTCCCCTTGCCCGAACGTGTGAATCGTCCGGGTTTTGATGAAATTTGTGACGCCAATGAATTTTCGGATGTTTGGCGCAACGGTTTTGTGCCACATTTCCTGCATTTCCGCCGGAACGCCCGGCATCGCAAAAATTCGGGTCGTTTTTTGATCGTGAACCAAAGACGCGAATACTCCCGGTGCTGTTCCGTATTGATTGGGGATGAATTCGGCCCCTTGCGGCAGAAACGCTTGAATGCCGTTCGATTCCGGCATGGTCCGCCCGCGACGTCGGAACATTTCCCGGATGTTATCCAGCATTTCTGTGTCTTGAATCAGAGGGACGTCCAAAAGTTCGGCAATTGCTTGTCGTGTCAGGTCGTCCGCCGTGGGGCCAAGCCCTCCTGTACAAAGCACGAAGTCCGCCCGATGGGCGGCGATCTGAAGCACCTGGACAATCGGCCCCATTTCATCCCCCACCGCAGAGTGATAAAGAACGCGAACTCCCAGCTCGGTCAGCCGCTGACTGAGCCATTGATTGTTGGTGTCGAAAATCTTCCCGAGGGTGATTTCGTCGCCGATAGAAATGATTTCAGCTGTAAACATGATAAAAATATAAAGGAAACGAAGGAATTTTGAAGGGTGATCGGCATGTTTCTTGGGTCGTGAGAAAAATTGCTCTTTACGCTGAGTCGGAAAAAAAGTAGAATCGCCCCGTCAGCCTGTAGGAGGAGTGTCGGCTGATCTTGCCATCGCCCTTTATCAATGGAGTTTGGGTATCATGTTGTCGCGTTTGTTTTCTCTTGTCGTCGGAGTTATTTTACTCAGTTTAGCTATCTTATCTGTCAATATTGCATTTTCGCAAACGTATTCCAATCCGCCGACGGGCTATCCAGCATCTTCACCGGGAGTTCCGGGCACGAACACGCAATATACAGCGCCTACAACTACAGTGCCTGTTCAACAGCAAAACCAACAGCAGCCCGGTTATGCCGTCACTTCGCCGCAACCGCAAGCAGGACAGTTGCCGGCGGGACAACAGCCGTATCCATATACACCGCCTTCGGCGCCCCAGTCCAACCCGAATCCCGGTTCCCAGGTGATTCCTGCAAGACCGGTTGGGGAGGTTCCCGGTGTTGCGCCGCAACAAACAGGCCCGGCGCAACCCGTGCAAAACCAATCACTTCAGGCTCCTTTTCAACTGACGCCTCTGGAACAGCAGCAGTTGGAACATTTTCTCGCCAATTGGGAACGCAAATGCCAAACGGTCAAGGTGATGGAGTGCGAATTTGAAAAGTGGGAGTACGATTCAGCGATCGTCGGCGATATGTCGAAACCGGTTTACATCACCTACGGAGTTGCCAAATACGAGGTCCCCGACCGCGGACTCTTCTGGGAGCAAGGGGAGATTGTCAACGGAAATAAGTACGTCAAAGGCCAACGGGAAAGCAAAGTGGTTTGTGACGGAAAATCGTTCTACTATTTCAATTATCCGGTCAAGGATGTCAAAGGAACCATTGTCACGCCGGGAGAAGTTGTCGAATTCCCGATTCCGAACGACATCCGACAAAGCAGAAAACTCGAAAGCCCGATCATGTTTGTTGTCGGTGCCAAACCACAGGAACTCAAGGACCGGTTTTTTCTTCGCTTGTCTCCTCACCCGAATCCTGATATGATTGTTCTGGAAGCCCACCCGAAGTGGCAGGATGACGCCAAGGAGTTCCGGCTGGTTCAGATCATCGTGTATGCAAAAAATTATGACCCTTACGGAATGAAACAGTACCACGTGACAGGAACCGGGGCGACGACATTTGTGATCAGAAAGTCGGAAATCAACCCGAAGGACTCGTTCATCCAGAAACTGCCGGGAATGCTCGGCGGCATTGGAGGAGGAAACGAGTTCGACAACGTCCTGAGAACTGTGCCGAGCGGATGGACGCACCGCATTGAAACCATTCCGACCGCCACCGCTTCCCCGCAACCAACCCCCGGAATGCGATAATCCCGGTTTTTTTCCATCCATGCAACCTTTGAATGAAACACCTTTGAACGAAGCACCTCAAGAACAAAATCCGCAGAATCTTCCTCTTCCACAGAATCTTTGGAAAAAGCGATTGTTCTCTTGGGGCAAAACCGTAGTTTTTGCGCTCGTGATCGTCTGGGTTGCAAGAGAAATCTACAAAACATCCGGAGAAATTGCGGGATACAGGTGGAGCGTCCACTGGGGTTGGATTTTCCTGTCGTGTCTTCTCTATTTCGCCGCGTATCTGCCCGCTTGGGTTTACTGGCATTTGTGCCTGAAGACACTTGGTCAGAAGCCGCATCTTTTCAACTCATTTCGGGCGTATTTCATCGGTCATCTTGGAAAATACGTTCCGGGCAAAGCCGTGGTTGTCGGTCTTCGTGCCGGGCTGGTTCACACGCCGGAAGTCCGTGTCAGTATTGCCATTGCCACTGTTTTTCTGGAAACCCTGACCATGATGGCCGTCGGCTCGATGATTTCGGCGGTGATTTTGTTTATTTTTTTCCGTGACCAGCAACTTTTGATGCTGATTGCCCTCGGTCTGATGATTTGCTCCGGACTCCCGGTGATTCCCGGGATTTTCAAGCAACTGGCACTCTGGGCCGGTGTCGGGAAAAAAAGTCCGGAAATCAGGGAACATTTGAACAATTTGAGCTTCAAAACTCTTCTTTCCGGTTGGGGACTGATGACCATCACCTGGCTTTTCATGGGCATCAGCCTTTGGGCGACGATCCGTGGGGTCGGAATTGAGCCGGGAAGTTTGCTGGAACACTTTCCGATGTTCGTCGCGGCGACCGCCCTTTCGACCGTCGGAGGTTTTCTGTCGATGATTCCCGGAGGTCTGGGGGTCCGTGAACTGATCCTTGCCGGCATCATGAACAAATATTTCCAGACGCTGGTGCTCCCTCAGGGACTCGCCGCCGAAGCCGCGGGGCTTGTCGTTGCGGGAATCACTCGATTGATTTCCATTCTGACGGAACTCGCCCTTTCCGCCCTGCTGATCGGCTTTAAAAAGCGGTAGACGAGAAAAATATTGAGGCGGGTTTACATTTTGCTCTTGAGAAATTTTCCAATATCGGTGTTGTCGATATATTTTCCGGAAAAATTCCACATTTTTGCGGCCTGCTCGTCGATTCCGTACACGCTCTTTTCCAGTTCTTCGATTCCGACGCCGATTCCCCAGACAGGAACCAGGGAATTGGTGTGCGAACCGGAGAGAAATTGAAGTCCCGGCATTTTTCCGCAACCTTCGTTGGTCACCGGTTGGAATGCGACGAACTCATCTTTGTCCGCTTTGTATTTTCCATCGCCATCTTTGTCGATGAACGTGCCGGAGCCCCAAAGAAGCCCTGTTTCATGATCGGCGGTCACGATCAGGACCGTTTCATCCCAACTGCTGTTTTCCTCGACCCAGTTCACGACGACATCAATCGCTTTGGTGAATCCTGCCTGTTCCATGAGGAGCCGTTCCTTGAAGTTGCCGTGGCACGCCCAGTCAATGGCGCCGCCTTCGATCATGAGGTAAAACCCATTTTCGTTTTGTGACAGCACATTCAACGCGGCAAGCGACATGGTTGAAAGTGTCGGCACGTCTTTGGTTTGCAGCCCTTCGAGGGCTTTGTCAACGATTTCCTCAAGCGGCGGGCAAACGGAAGGCGTCCCGTCAATCGGTGGAATGGACTCCATGATTCTGGCAATACCGATGACCTTGGCGGGAATGTTTTCTTTGGTCTCGGCAAGTTTTTCAAAGTCTTGGGCTGCTTCGATGAACGTGTAACCGTTTCGACCATTTGGCCCGGTCATTTCGTCCCAGGTGTCTTCACCACCGACCGTTCGAAATTCGTATTGTTCCTTCGGAAGGCTCTTGCCATTGGAGTCGTAATGCGGATGTCCGGCTCCCATGACGACGGTCAGTCCGTTTTCGGCGGTCATTTCATTGAAAATATCGACATAAGCGTCCCGGCCTGCATTGTGAGCGAAGACACCGCCCGGCGTGGCATGAGGGGTAATAACGGTGGACACGGCCCCGGTCGATTTGCCGGCTTTTTGAGCCACTTGCGCGACAAGTTCCAACGGTTTTTTATCGACATCAACGCCGAGTCGCCCGCTGATCGTTTTCACTCCGGTTTGGAGCGAGGTGATTGCAGCCGCAGAATCGGTTGTTTGCGTCAGCTCGGTTCGTTTGTCTGCGTTGGCCGGACTTATCCAATAGGATTTCGGATCATAACCCGGGTAATGGTCCGGAATTTCCTTGCCCAACGAGGAAAAATGAGTACAACCGCAATGAAACGGAAACTTCTCATACGACATGTTGCCGGGTCCGCCATAGCGCCAATAGGCCCCGGCAAAATGTTGATTGAATCCCATGCCGTCACCGATCATCAGGATGACATTTTTGGCCTTTTGAGAGGAAACCTCTTGTTGGGAGGAGTCCCCTTGTGCAAAAAGTTGCAGCGGAGCCGACAAAATTGAAATCAGAGCAATAATTTTAACGAGGTTTCTCATTCGACAAAAAACTCCCAACATCTCACTTGGTTCTATTCAAATATGGTATCTATCAATTTTTTAGCCAACTTTTCGGTTCATGCCGATACAAGTGATTATAGCGGTTGACTGAAGAATTTCCAAGTTATTTATTATTTGTCCCGATGAGAATTATCGGGAAATGAGGATTCTCGGAATCAAAGTGAATTTACGCTTTCATGGAAGGGAATATTGTGTCAAAATATCACTCTTTGATGGGCAAAAACCATGTTTTTGTTGCGTTTTTCTGCTTGGCGATTTTTGGTTTAGGAATCAATCATCTCTACGGACAAACGGCCAATCATTACACCAATAGTTACACAAACGGCAATACTTTTGGCGGCAAATATCAAATTTCCTTGGAACAGATTTATGAATTGGCTCTTCAGAGCAATCCTTCGGTGGTTCAGGCAACCCGACAGATGGAAGCTCACTACGGCAGTTGGGTTCAGGCGGGACTCAACAATAACCCTATGGTCGGATACCTGGCCGATGAAGTGGGGGGAGATAAAGGGGCCGGGCGACAAGGGATGACTTTTTCGCAGGAATATATTTCCAAAGAAAAACGTGACGCCAGACAGGGAACAGCAAGCGCGGAATATCGGGCGGCACAACAAAAACTGATGGTCCAACGTCAAAAGGTGATCAACAATGCCTTTCTTGCCGGTTATCGTTTGTTGATTGCCCAGCAGAAGGAGAATCTCTCCCGAGAATTGCTGAAAATCAGTGAAAACGCCGCATCTGCGGCCAATGAACTGACCCGGTCGCGGGAAACTTCAAAAACGGACTATTTACATGCGAAAATTGAGATGAACCGTGCCCAAATCACGCTGAACGATGCCGTGATCGAACGGGAAACAGCGGCCAAGGAGTTGACGGTGCTTCTGGGGTATCCCGGGGACATTACCCTGGAAATCACCGACACGCTGGATCATTTGCCGATGGATATTGATGAAAATCTTGTTCTGCACCAGTTGATCGCGGAAAGTCCTCAATTGCGTCAAGCCCGTGCCGAATGGGATGCCGCCCGGGCAAAATTGCTTCAAGAACAAAAAGAAGCCGGCATCAATGTGAGCACCGCAGGGTATTTGTTGTATAACACGTATGAAAAACAAACCGAGGTTTCTGTCGGTGTCGCCATTCCTCTCCGTATCAACGATAAAAATCAAGGGAACATCCGTAAAGCACAATCCGAAATGATGGCCGCGGCAAGAAACATGGAACGGGTTGAAAAAGCTCTCACCGCGGAATTCCACAACCGATTTGCCGAATACAAAATGGCCAAACAACGTGTCACGCTTTATCGAAACAGCATTTTGTCTGAAGTCGAGGAAACGCTGCAACTGATGATGCAAGCCTACCAACACGGTCAAAGCAGTTACATTGAGTTGCTGAACACCCAACGAACGTTGTTCAATGTCAAAATCGAATATTTGGACAGTATTGCCCTCCTGATGACAAGCAGCACAAAAATCAACGGTTATCTTTTGGACGGCGCCTTTGACAGACCGGAGTGATGTTTATAGGTCCGCAAATAAAAATTGAGCTTGTTCGGTGAATCGCCTGCATCGCCGACAATAAAAATATTTGCTATTTTGTGCATATTTACAATGTCGGCGCAACAGGCAGTGCTGAAAGTGGCTCAAATTTTAGTCTCGCATCTATAATTTTCAAACGGCTTTAAAATTTCATGAAAACGCTTGACAACTTCGGCGATTCTGATAGATTTATGCTTGATTTGTGTTGATATCGGTGGATATTCTTTACAATGTTACAATTTGCCGGACTGGTGGAATGGCAGACACGATGGATTCAAAATCCATTGCCCGCGAGGGCGTCTCGGTTCAAGTCCGAGGTCCGGTACTTTGGTAACCTCTGCAAACGGTAGCCTTTGCAAACAGTAACTTTTGCAAACAAGGGCGTTGCGTAAACACAAGAATTTGGATGTCTACCCTTTCGCTTTCAGCCGGCTTGTGCAATTTTAGCGATCACAAAGTCATATCCATGGGCCGGCTTGTTTTTATGCAATATCAATTCCGGGCTTTGCTTCTTGCCCTGTGACAGGTTTTGCATCGACTGTTCGTTTTGCATTAACTGTTCCGGGGTGATGGAGTCATCGCCGATCAAGATCAACCGGCCTTCGTAGGCCCGGCTTTTTTCTGTGTAACCCTTCTTTTCCACGGTGACATTCCAGCAATCATTATGGAATTTGGCAGGGACACGTCCGGTTTCCGGGTCTACCTGCGAATACGCAATGAAGCGAAACAAAAAACCGGGGAACATCCGCAAATCGTAATTTCCCTGGTCATCCGTCTTGGCCCAGCGGTAAATATAAATTCCCGTCATGTCCCATTGGGCCTCGATGCTAACGTCGGGGACAGGTTCGCCGTTTTCATCCCGAACCGTGCCGGTGATGTTCCAGGGCCAATACCGCTTCAGACAATTTGTCGGCTCCATTTGAAAATCATTCGAACCGTCTGCGGTAATCGTGACCGGAAACTCATCGCCGCAATATTCGAGAAGCACATTGCGAGAATCAACCATCGGCGTACAAACAAGAAGCCTGTATTCACCGGGAACGAGATTGTCGAAATAATAGCGATCTCCTTCCGATTTCCTGATGTCCGGTTTTTCGCTGCTATCACCGCCGACGCGAAAGCCGTCCGGACGCACCAGACGAATCTGAGGATTGTCGATACCGCCGAGTGGTTGTTTCGTATCGGGGTCCATCAGTTGAAAACTTGCCGGAACCCCGCGTTCGAGCGACACGTTGATTTTCATAGCGGTTTGCGATTCATCGAGGACAACGGCGTCACTGAACCCCATGGCGACACAACGCGATATCCCCGCATATTGGGGAGTGTCGTTTTCACCAAGTACCGCGCTGACGCGATATGACCCCGGCGCAAGTTTCCGCACAAACGGGAGCGGCTCATTGCGAACACTTTTTCGCTTGGTTTTGTCGATATTTCCTTTCCTGTCGGAACTGCTATGCCAATAACCCGACCGCGAGTATTCCGCGCGTTGCCAAAGCGTCCCATCGGGTGCCGTGATGACATATTCGACGGCATCAAAGGAAATGTCATTCGGGACAGGTTCGGCCACTTTTTTCCAAATGGCAATGTCAAGTGTCGTTTCGGTCGCCGGATCAATCGTCTCTCTGGGAAGAATGATCGGTTTGCCGTCAAAGTCGAGGATATTCGCCGTAAGCGTGATGGTTTTCGTTCCCGGCGGCACAGGAATCAACGAGTGAATGTAAGCGTCTGATTCCCATTCCGTATTCGTGTCATCGGCGGAAGTCAAGTCGGCTTGACTTTCGGTCTCTTCGGTTGTTGCAATACTTCCCCTTTCCGGGTGGGCAGTAAACTTGATGCAGGAAATGCCGACAAGCAGAAACGTCAGCACGACGGCTCCGACAAGATACGTTTTCATCGCAATTATCCAATTTTTCATCGCAATCACCTCAAAAACGTAAGAGGTATCTGTTGGAATACCAAAATCATGGACACAAAAAAACGATCCCTGTCAAAAACAGGGATTTTAGAGCCGTTTGGCCAATAATGCCAATAATTATGGTATATCACCCAAAAAATTGCTGACGACAATCCGCATCAAGGAGCCGGGAGAGCCGTCGGAAGTTTTTTGGGTCATTTTTCTGCGTTCAGATCATAACAGAGAAGGAGTTCCTGGTCGCGGAGGTAGAGTTTTCCGTCAATCACCAGAGGATAGGTCCAGCCGTTTTTCTTACTGCGGTCCGGCTGATCGAAACGACATATCTCTTTGTATTCCTTGGGATTCGCTTCGACGAGGGCAATCGTTCCATCACGGAGTTCACTTCGGAGAATCAAATGACCGTCGGCATAACCAAGGGCCCCCTTCCCGACAGAGCGATTCTTGTAGAGGGTTTTGCCCGTCTTCAAGTCCACGCAGGCAAATTCCGTGTTGGTCAACATATAAACATAATCACCGACGAGAATACAGCCGCCATGTTGATTTTCGAGTCTTTTATCTGCGTAAATCTCTTTGGCTTCGAATTTATCCCCATTTTTCTTGACTTCATACGCATTTGCCCCGACCCCGTAAGCGGAGGAAATGAAAACGATCCCGTCTTTGTAAAGCGGGTCGCTGCAGACCGCAGCGTCACCGGGGCGACTCACTTGCCAGAGAAGTGAGCCGTCATTGGCGTCGATTCCGGCCACACTGACCGTATTAAACGTGATATATTGATGTACGCCGTCAATGTCGACAGGAACCGCCGAGGCATAGGCACATGGTTCCGGAAGCTCCTTCGATTGCCAGATCACTTCACCGGTGTCTTTATTGAGCGCCGCGAGCATCCCTTTGTTGCCGCCGATGGTCAGGATCAACTTGTCGCCGTCGAGGATGGGAGACGTTGCATAACCCCAGATACTTCCGATTTTTGCGTCCAATTCGTCATAAACATTCCAGCACCAGCGTTGTTCTCCGGTTTCGAAGTCCGCGGCAATGAAGTCGCCGAACTGTCCGAGAGCGAAAACGGTTTTGCCGTCGGTGCATGGCGTCCCTTTAGGGCCGGCGAAACTCCCGAGTTCCCCCGGTTCGGCGAAGGGAGTCTCCCAAACAATTTCGCCGTCCTCACGGTCCAGGGCGATCAAGACGCATTCACCGTTTTTGTCCCCCGTGGTGAAGATTTTATCACCAAAAAATGCAAGGTTGGAATACCCTTCCCCAAGCGTGTCAACTTTCCAGAGAAGTTTGGGACCTTCCTTCGGCCACGATTTGAGGAGTCCCTGGGAAAACGATTTCCCGTCGTTATTGGGGCCACGCCACTGATTCCACTCCGGCTCCTGGGCGAAAGCGAGGCAAGGAACAAACAACGCCAAAGTCAATAGAATGACAGAAAATCTCATCGGAAAATCTCACCTTATGTTTCTGTTTCAAAAAAGAAAAAAAGTCCCTCCAACGCTCAAATCATAACAGAGTGGGGCGGGAAATGTCAACCGGAAAGCGTCGAGGCCATCGATATTCAGTTAAATTAAGCCGAAATTAAGTCAAAATTAAGCGAATTCAGACAAAAAATTTTTTTCCTGACTCGTATTCTGATTTTTTATTTTGTATAATGGTGTCGTCAATATATTTTCAAATATATTTTCCTGAATTTTCGCTTTCCATGATTTGAGGAGTTTTTTGTCATGCTAAAAACAACACGTCGCCAGTTTCTGGCAGTGACAGCTGCTGCTGTTGCCGCTCCCCTTGTGATTCCGCGTTCTGTTTTGGGTGCCCCGAATGCCCCCGGAGCCAATGATACCGTCAAACTGGCCGCAATCGGTCTGGGAGGACGTTTCCGCGGTATTTTCGGCCCTGCCGTCCGACCGGTTGCCGGGACAAAATTCGTTGCCGCCTGTGATATTTTCCAACCCCGTGTCGATGCGTTTCTGGGCGATGCAAAAGACGATGGAATCAAAGGTTACGACGATTTTCGCAAAATGATCGAAACGGAGAAGCCGGACGGGGTCATGGTCGAAACCGCGACCCACCAACGTGCCTGGATTTCCGCCATTGTCATGCAGATGGGGTCTCATCTCTACATCGAAAAGCCGATGTGTCTGACCGTTGAAGAAGGTCGCTATCTTGTTGATGCGGCAAAGAAATACAACCGGGTTACCCAGGTCGGCACGCAACAAAGGTCGCTTCCACTTTGTATGTGGGCGTGCAAACAGATTCAGGATGGCGTGCTCGGCAAAATCAAGGTGATCGAAGCTCCGAATTTCGTCGGACCGAATCAGTGGGTTGACAAGCCCGGAGAACCGCTCCCCGAAGGCGGCAAGGAAGGATGGTGGGACATCTGGACGAATCAGTCCGTGTTCCGTCCCTATCACCGTGATTTGCAATTCGGCTGGGATCGTTGGTGGGATTATGATGCCGGTGGGACCTGTTTCGGTGTCAGCGGCTGGGGGACCCACTCCTATGACCAGGTCAACATGGTCTTGAAAACAAATGATACCGGCCCGACCACGATCCTGCTTGAAGAACCATGCACGATCCAGGATTCCGGCAAGTTCGCCAATCGAAAACTTGACGACGACGAGACCGGCGGCGACTATTACGGCATGGCCAAGGTGACCGGCCCGCGTGCAAGAATGAAAATGTGGTTCCCCAATGGCGTCGAACTCCGCTTGAACCTTGACGGCGACCGCGGCCCGGGACTCGGCTGCATCGTTGTCGGTGAAAAAGGAAAAATGGAAGTCAATCGGCACAAACTTTCGTCCAATCCGAAAGAAATTGTCGCGAACATGCCCGATGACGCGAAAAATACCCGTGACGAAACGATTTATCACGTCGAAAACTGGGTCGATTGCATCAAAACCCGCGAAAAATGCACCGCCGACATTGAATATGGTCAACGGTCGACAACACTTTGCGAATTGGTCAACATTGTTCGGAAAACGGCTCCCGTCGGCGAGAAAATCGGTTGGGACCCGGTCAAGGAACGGTTCACCAACAACGACAAGGGAAATGAGATGCTCTCCCGCCCGCGTCGCAAAGGGTACGAACTGCCGGAACTCGTGTAATGGAACCCGTGTTGTTTCATTGAATCCGTGTCGTTGAATTTTTGACGAAAAATGTCAGTGCCAGCGTCTGCCGGCGCTGACGTTTTGGTATATTTTGTTTCCACAACTTGAATATCTATGGGAAGTTAAATTTATGTCCTTTCGACTTTCGTTAATTGCTTGTTTTTTGCTTGTTTTTCCGGCAACGGCTTCGCTTTACGGCGCGGAAAAACAGTGGCATGTCGGTTTTGCCCAGGCAAACATTGTTCCTCCTGATCTTGAGTCCAAAACCTATTACATGGGAGGTTGGGGGGAAGACAAACCTGTCCAGGGAGTCTTCGACCCCGTTTGGATTCGCGCGATTTATCTTGATCCCGGTCAGGGGCAAAAAGTCGTGCTCGCCTCGGTGGATCATGTCGGCATCCGGTACAACCATATCATCAATATCAGAAAAGCCCTTGAAGACTTGGCGCAGAAGAACAATATTTCGATCCACATCATTTCGACGCATAACCATGCCGGTCTCGACACGATCGGAATTTGGGGACCTCCGGGCAAAACCGGTCGTGATGATGCCTATTTGGCGTGGTTTGAAAAAACAGCCGCCGAAACGGTCCAAAAAGCGGTTGCGGACGCAAAACCCGGGAAAATTTTTGGGGGGCAAATCATGGCGTCCGGAATGGTTGTCGATGACAGTCCGCCGCGGGTTCCCAACGAACAGGTGAGCGTCCTCCGTTTTGTGCCGGATGACAAAAACGCCCGTCCCACTTGGCTTCTGCATTTCTCGTGCCATCCGGAAGGACTCGGCAAACCGAACAGTCACCTTTCAAGCGATTTCGTTCACGCGACGCGCGAAAAGATTGAACAAACCAAGAACTGCAACACCCTCTACATCAACGGTGCAGTCGGTTCGATGCAAACGGTTCCCCGGCTGTTCGACGAAAACGGACGCCGTTCCCAACCCCAGGCGACCATCTATAAATTTGGTCGTGATCTGGCGGACTACTACCTGGCGATTGATCAGTGGACCGAGATTTCGCCGGAACTCCTGTTCAAGACCAAGGTGATTTCGCTTCCGATTTACAATGAAAAACTCATCGGCGCGGCAAAGATGGGACTCATTCTGCCGTTCATCCCCGGTGAACCGCGGACATCTCCTCCGGAAATGTTGAGAATCGCCCGAAAAGACCCAACCCAACAACAGCTCCCGACGTCCATCACCGAAGTCAGTTACATGCGGCTCGGAGACTCCATCGGTGTTGTGTTCATTCCCGGGGAACTGGCTCCGGAATTGGCAAACGGCAAATATCTCGAGCCGGATGATTGCGTCAACCCTGAAATGCCGACGGAAAAACCGCTTTTTGAGATCATGCCCGACCGAATCAAGTTGATTATCGGTCTTGCGAATGATGAAATCGGTTATATTCTCCCGGCGAACAATTACTACATCTCGGAAACGAAGCCGTGGGTTCCCGCCGACGATAAATTCGGACGCGGCCACTATCCGGAAACCAACGGAACAGGCCCCGAAACGCCGACAATCATCGCCGAAACGCTTGAAGAACTGGTTAAATAATACTGCCGGCTTCGGTATAAAACTCGCGAGGAATATTGCGGTCCAGCGGCACGCTGGGCGATGCAACTGCATGTTGCCCGTCGGAGACATTATTTCAATGTCCTGGGGGCAACGTTTCACAACTTTCCAAATCGACCAGCTATGAACGCACATAACAAAGAACGTTTAGAATAATGCCTCCCGGCGGGCAAACGCGCGGGCGTTTGATCCCGTAACGCAAGCGGTTGGAACGTCTGTACCGGCTTGGGTAGAGTTTGCGTTTCTGAAGAAGGATGTCCTCAATTCCAGGGACGAACATGATGGTTCCATCCTCGCCCGCCGTCATAGTCCATATATGGAGGATGATAAGAGCGGTAGTCCCAACTGTTCATGTTCTGATTCCTTTGATCGTATCCTGTGGTGTTTCCCCAACTTTCGTACTGAACACGGACGGAAGAGCTTCCGTAACCGTTGCGATCGATAAACCGCTTGTACGTATATCCCTGACGTTGGTAGCCGGAATCGTCAGGATGAAGCGGCTCAGGACGGGGTGTGTGCTGAATCAGTTGGGCTCCTGTCTCGGGATCATGACTGAATCGCGAAGGGAGAAATATCCGACTGACCGTTTCCGCAAAACCGTTTGTCGTTGAAACGGTTGAAACGGCCAAGATGATAACGACGAAAAGAAACGTTTTGAGAAGAACTTTCATGGTGCAATTCGCCTTGAAGGCAGTTATTCTTTGACTTTGATGGGTTCCTCGATCATCAACTTTCCGGTTTCAGGATCATAAAAATAGCGACACCCTTCCTTGAGTTCCGGGAGCTTGATTCCGCTTGGGTCCAGAATCTCCTTCTGGAACTCTTCCAATGTTTTGGGATACCGTTCATAAGTCGCGTGATAGAGGTCGATGTTTTTTTGAACGGTCATGTAATTGATCCGTTCCCGTGACCGGAAAAACGATCTTGCCAGTTCACCTAAAAATTCATGTTTTTTGTAATTCTGGGCTTGTTTTCCAAGTCCTGCCTCGGCATCTTTGACGACGGTTTTCGGTTTCTCGGTCGTGGGTTGCTGTGTCGGCAGGATGCTTATTTCCGGCTGTTTCTTTTCAGCCGGAGTTGCCGGGTTCGCAACAGGAACTTCCGATTTCGCAACAGCTGATGATGGTGTCGCCTTATCGGAACTGTCTGCCTTATCGGAATTAACTGTCGGGAGGGGGGTAAAATCCTGCTGACCGCTGTCACATCCGCAAAATGAGAGCAATCCTGCAAGAAAAATCACGCCAATCATTTGCTTTGTCATTTTTTCCATCCTTTTTTCTTGATCCTTTGTAGCTACACCATGCAACGTCATAAACTTTGTGTAATCCTTTGTGCCCCTTGTGGTAAATATTTTAACCACAAAGTTCACAAAGATTTTCACAAAGGACACAAGGAAAAATGTCTGTTTATTGGCGTTTTATGGTATATATATGACCATTACATGTATGATTCACGTTCCATCGACAAACAGGGACGAGTCCTGATGGTCATGGAAATCGGAAATTTCCGTTTGAAAAAATTCGTGTCCTGCGAACCAGGTTTTCATTGTTTCCAGCTCGCTTCGCCGGGTTCTATTATAATCAAGTGGCGTCACCGTCACAAATCCTTTTTTAAACGCCGTTCGATCTGTGAGGAGGTGAGGATTCTTTGGGACGGTCTTTCCGGAAAACCAGTAATAGGAGCCTCCATAAGGGTCCTGACGCGGTTCATAACTCTGCAAGTTCGGGGTCATATCGACGGTTGCGACACAAACCTTGACCGGTTGCTCCGAAAGACACGCCTCCACGGGAACATTGATATTGAATAATCCGGCAGAATCTTTTGTTTTTTGTTCAAGGATTTGACGAATCAGACGAGCCACAATTTCTGAACCGTTTTTCCACGGCGGAGCATTCGTGTACTCCAGGGAAGCGGCAAAACTGTCGATTCCGAGCAACGCCGCTTCTTCCGCGCCGGCAACGGTTCCCGAGTAGATGACGTTGATTCCGAGATTGAGTCCGAGATTCATGCCGCTGACAACCACATCCGGTTTTTTTTCCGCAATATTGAGCACGCCGAGACGAACACAATCGGCCGGAGTCCCCTGAACTCCCCAGACGGTCATTCCATTGTCCCAAAAGTATTTTTGAGCAAAAAGCGGTACTCGAAACGTGATGCCGTGTCCCACACCGCTCTGTTCACTCACCGGCGCAACCACAAAGACATCACCAAGTTGCGTTAAACTCTCGGCAAGAGCCCTTAAACCGGAAGAGTGGATGCCGTCATCGTTGGTCAAAAGAATTCGCACGAAAAAACCTCATTTGTAGAAGAAAAAAAAGAAATGGGAAGAAAACAACAAAATACCGCTCATAAAAAACCGATTATACTTCAATTTTTGCAAACCGTGAGGGCACCTTTTGCAATCTGTGTTAATCCATGAGGACGCCACGAGCAGTTCTGTTTGGCCGTTGACAGATTCATCTCGAAAGGGATAATTTGAGACGCTTTGCCTAAAATAATTGTTTTGTTTCACGTTTGATTATTGGACTGGAAATAAAAAATAAGTCTGTTCGGTGAATCGCCTGTCTCGCCGACATGCAGAACAGTCCCATTTTGTGATTTTTTTCATCATGTCGGCGCAACAGGCAGCGTTCGAAGTACGGTTCATTTTTTCTCGCCATCACAATATTTTTTGGAGATTACCGATGACATTTCCGCTTGCCAGTCCGAAACTTTCCAACACCGACATCAAGAAAGTGGCCATTCTTTTTTCCGGCGGTCCTGCCCCGACAGCAAACTCCGTGATTGGAAGCGCGGCACTCTGTTTTGCCCGTGCAGGAATCGAAGTTTATGGGATGCAAAATGGTTACACGCACCTCGAAAACTATAAGGAAGGCGATAAATTGGAAGAAGGCGTCGCTTATATGCGGCTCGACAAAATGCTCGGAGAAGGACTCCGGTCCTCACGGGGAATCGTCCTCGGAACAGCCCGGGCCAATCCGGGAAAAATGCTCAAACATCCGAACGACCTGAAAAACAGCGCAAAAATCACCCCTTTGATGAACGTCTATCGTGCCCTTCGTTCTCTCGGGATTGATGCACTGATTTCCATTGGGGGCGACGATACCCTGACAACGGCGGCCAAGTTTCAATTGATCCAGAATGAACTTCCGACGGGTGAAAAACGAATCCGGGTCGTGCATCTCCCGAAAACCATTGACAACGACTACCAGGGGATTGATTTCACGTTTGGTTATTTTACGGCGGTGGAATTTTTGTCGCAGGAACTTCGTAATCTTCTGGCCGACTCCGAGGCGACACGAACCGGTTATATTTGTCAGTTGATGGGACGCAAAGCCGCCTGGTTGGCTTATGGCGCCATGGTTGCCGGCGAAGCCAGTCTGGTGATCGGACTGGAAGACATTCCGGAAGACTGGCTGACCACGGAAGAAACACGTGATCCGGCGACTCATGAGGTGATCCGCGACGAAAAAGGGACTCCGCTGATGAGAAATATTGTCGACATGAAAAAACTGGTGGGCCGTTGCGTCGACGTGGTTCTGGCCCGTGAAGCCGAGGGAAAGCAAAGTTTCGTGGCCGCTGTTTCCGAAGGAATTGCCGAATATCTCCCGCTTTCCGAGATTAACATGTGTCTTTCGGACGACGAATACAAATCGCTCAAGCCGGACACATTCGGACATTTTCCGGTTTCTCAGCTCAAATATTCCAGCAGACTTGGCCGTCTGATTGCCGATGAATACAAGGAACGGACCGGAAAGTCAAAGAAGATGGTTGGTCTCCAGTTCGGTTACGAAGCGCGTTGTCATGCCCCGACGGCGTTTGACATCGTCCTCGGCAGTCAAATCGGGGTCGGTGCCTATCGTGCTCTTTGTGAGGCCGGAAAAGACGCCGTCATGATCTCCGTGACGGGCAATCTTGAGTTGATCTTTGCTCCGTTTGAAGATCTGATCGATTACAGCATCCTCCGCGCGTACCCACGACCGATCACTGTCGGCAGCGATTTCCACCAACTCGCCCGTTACATTGAAGCCTGGGTAAAATAAATAAATAAACCGGTGTAGAAATTGCCTCCACGACCGATTTTACAGGCCATTGTGCTCGCCGACCATGTTTATGAAGACCTTCATTCCGGCAAGAAGGTCATCGCGGGGACGTTCTACGAAATGGCGGCCCTGGAATTTCCGACGCACTACAATCGCGGGGCGTTTCTGTTTCTGAGCTTGAGTGGTTTTCAGGGGAAAATTCCGCTGACCATTGAGTACGTCGACTTGAAACACAACGAGTCGCTGCTGGAATTCGGCGACATTCGCGCTTCTGCAAGCGACCCGTTGGAAACCTGTGAGCTTGTGGTCGAGCTTCCGGACCTTCCGCTTCCTCACCCGGGTGCGTATGCGTTTGAGGTCTTTCTTTACGAAGTTCCGCTCGGAACACTGCGTTTTGTCGTAACCCCCGGCATCGAAGGATAATGCAATCGGGTAATACTACGGACAAAAACGCCGACGGGAAAAAAAACAGAAAATCTTGAAGAAAATTAGAAAATCTTCAATTGACGTGTTGCAAACGACGAATGAAGTGATATAATCATCTCTTTATATAGATTGCAGTTTCCAGAAATTGTACCAAAAATCAATTGGAATTCTTCGTAATTTACGCCATTTTTCAATCACACCAGGATATTGATACAGTTTTGCTCAAAAAGCAATGAATGATATTGAAAAGTGTTACAGAGTTGCCGTGACTTACGTACTCTTCCTATTATTAGGTTTTGGAAAGTGCAAATGATGTAGAAATCGCAACTTGCCCAAGTTGATCGACTGTATAAAGATAAGTGAAAGAAGAGTTGTATGAATTAAACTCATTTTTTCATGTAAAAATTGCAGTTATTCAGGGCGACAGGTTGTGTGGGTCAGAAATGTGCCGCGTTTTTCATGGGCAAAATCGAAAACGCGGTTGAAAACGGAGACGCCCCAACTCCATGATAAAAGAGGCAACACGTTTACAACCACAATTTTTTATAATGCTTCAAATTTAGGAGGAGCAACAATTTATGAGGAAGATTATCTCAACCCTTTCTGTGTTCGCGCTCATTTGCGCAATGTCCGTCAGTGCGTTTGCTGCTGAAAAAATCACCAAAAAACAGTATGACGAATTTCCCGCCGTCAAAGAATCCGCCAACAACAACATCGTGTCTGTTGCCGACGGTATCGACTTTGTTGCAAGCAACAAAGACGGCTGGTATCTCGACGTTACAAAAGATTTGAGCGGCAGCATTTCAGTCGCCTACAAGATCGGCAATGAATATTTTCTCGTTGCCTTTGACATCGACGGTGCTGGCAAATACGTTGTCGGCGACGGCAGCGGCAAAAACGGTGTCAACCATGCCAAAATCGGCGCATTTGAAGTCGCTGATGATACAGAACCGGTGGTAGTCAATCTCGGCTTCCTCGGTTGGTACCTTGATCCTGCGGGCATACCTAGGCAAACATCTTTCTACTGGCAACGTCTCGAAAAAGAAGGTGACATGATTGATTGGGAAGCCGTTGACGCTGCGTATGCTGGGTGGGTGGACAAAGGTGGTCTTGAACCCGATCGCACGCTTTGGAAGTCAAGCGGCTTCGCTCCTCTTTTCTTTGACGACTATGCAGATATGGGCTACGGCGACTTCAGTTTTACTCAACTTGAGGGTTACTACCGGAGTTACTATGTTGATTCGGGGTATGTTTTGCCCAAGTCCGAACCAGCTACAGCTTCTCTAAAGGCCACCAGTGCCTTCGCTGCACAGACCATTCTTCTCAAGGCTGACAGCGTAGGCGCACTCAAAGACACGTGGAACAACATCTTTGATGCGGAGGACTTATTCCCTGGCGTGGTCTATGAAAAAGGTTCAACGCCGAATGTGTGGCACCTTGTTTACACAGGCAACCTAAAAGATGTAGACAAAAACAATCCAATCACCAATATGCAAGTGACCTTCACCAATGGTCGAGTATTTAATTGGGTCCCCGACATGGGCTTTTCGACAAATCCTGGTGGCAAAAACCCCGGTTGGGTCATTGTAGCACCGTATGATTGGGCGATTGCTTATGACATCAGTGGCAAACTTGACAAGGGTAGCTTCTTGATCACAACTGAAAACGGCAATAAGAACTTCAATGTCAGCGGTTTCTCAAAGGGCGAAGCACCGGCAGATGATGACGGTGACGATGATGATAATAACGGCCCCGGCTTCAACGGCTGGATGGCCATCCACTTCGACAGCACCAGTGTTAACGCTTCCACCACCACCTTGACTCTTGGTGGAGAAGAGGGTGAAGCAACGTTTACAGGTCATGGCTTTGGCTATATTAAAGTGGAAAATCTCTACGTCGGTAAGTCGATAACGTTGAATGTCTATGCAGGCTCAGTCAGCAACAACGGGAAGGATACACCACTTGGGACGAAAGATGAAGATGGTGTATATGATGTATATGCGACAGTGACTCTGCTGCAAAATGAAGACACCGGTGCATATTATTTTGTCCTCGAACTTTTTGGCTTCGAAGCCACAGGTACCGTCCACATTGATATCAGAAGTGACAAGTCAGATAACCCTCCTACTTTTGATCCCTATGCCGGACAGAAGGTGCCTCCGGGGCAATACGCTTACCAAACAACTGGTAGCGGCAGCCTCTTCGTGCTTCCCTCGGTAGTCACAGTCAAAAATGGTAAAGGTGGTTGGAACATGGATGATTTCGTTAAATAACCAGTTTGCGTAACGACACCGTGCCATGATAGTGGCTAGGAATAAAAAAGCCTCCCTTGCGGGGGGCTTTTTTTATTGGTTAGTAGCATCCGGAGCACGACGCGTAAGTGGCTAGTGACTAGAGGGGAAGAGAAAACTAGCCACTCATCACCAGTCACTTCCCATCCTTTTTTCAGGGATTTTTTTCACTTTTTTTGTTGAAGTCCCCAAAATCGTGGGGAAAAGGCTTGACATGCGGCCTTAAAAATGCCAATATATCAGCGCGATTGAGATGATTTGGCCGTGTTTTTCCCTGATTATTGCGGGCGACACGACGGCGGCAGGTAAAAAACACGGCTTTTTTGCGAAATTTTGCCTTTTTTGCGGTTTTTCAATGATCGAAACCGTATTTCCAGCCGAAAAATGGGGTTAAGCAAATGAGTTTTACCCCGTTGTTTGCGATTCATCGTCATTTGCTCCCTTGGAAAGCACCCCCCTGTTAATCGGGTTGCCTTATTCGTAGAAAATAGTTGTATCAAAACATCCTTTTGAGGAGAAAAAGAATTATGGCCAAAGCCACCGAGAAGAAAGCAAAAGCTTACACGAAGACCCAAATTGTGACAGAAATTGCTGATGCCACTGAACTGACAAAGAAAGACGTCGTCGCCGTGATTGACGCCTTGGGTGTTGTCATTAAAAAGAGTCTCGGCAACAAAGGTCCGGGGAGCTTCATTCTTCCTGGCCTTCTGAAAATTGAGAAGAAAAAGGTCAAAGCCCAGCCGGCGAAAAAGAATGTCCCGAATCCGTTCAAACCGGGTGAAGTCCGTGATATTCCGGCCAAACCGGCTCACAACAAAGTCAAGGTCAAGGCCCTGAAATCGCTGAAAGAAATGGTTTAAGTCGCTTTGATTCCTTCATTTGTACCAACAGTGTAAAGGTCTTCCTCCGGGAAGACCTTTTTTTGTTGCCGGCATTTTGATGTTGCCGGAAATCGGTGAAAAAGCTATAGTAGTGGCTAGTAGCTAGTGAATAGTGGCTAGAATCTTGTCACTAGCACTACACGGTTTGTCAAATATCATTGATCTGAAGGTGGGACCTTTTATGAGCGTCATGGAAACCTACATCGCGTCGAATTCCGACCGGTATGAAAAGGAATTTTTCGATTTTCTCCGAATTCCGAGCATCAGCACGGTTCCGGCAAACAAACCGGACGTCGAGGCGGCGGCAAACTGGCTGGCGGCACTTTTAACACGAATCGGCTTGAAACCGGAGGTGATTGCCTCGAAACGGCTCCCGCTTGTTTATGCCGAGACGCCGAAGGTGCCCGGCAAGCCGACGGTCATGATTTACGGACATTTTGACGTCCAGCCGCCTGATCCGCTGGAACTTTGGACGTCACCGCCGTTCGAGCCGACGGTTCGCGGCGACTCCGTCTTTGCCCGGGGAGCAACCGACGACAAAGGACAGCTCCTCACCCATGTTTACGCCGTGGAAGCATTCATGAAGGCCAACATGGAGGCCGACGGGAAGCTCCCGTTCCAGATCAAGATGATTTTCGAGGGAGAAGAAGAGGTCGGCAGCGATACCATTGAGGAATTCGTCAAAAACCATCCCGACAAACTCGCCTGCGACTGCCTGATCGTGAGCGACAGCGCGATGTTCGGTCCCGGACAACCGGCGATCACCTACGGACTCCGTGGAATTGCCGCGTTTGAGCTTTTCCTGACCGGTCCGTGTCACGACCTGCATAGCGGCGTGTTCGGCGGTTCCGTCATGAATCCGGCAATTGCCTTGAGTCGGATGCTTGCAGAACTGATCGACGAAAACGGCAAAATTCGGATTCCGTATTTTTATGACCCTGTCGTGCCTCTTTCCGAACGGGAACGTCAGCAATTTGCCGACCTGCCGTTTGATGAAAAAGACTTTTTCGCGAAAATCAAGCTGACCGAAGGAGTCGGCGAACATGGTTACACCACCCTGGAACGCCGTTGGGCCCGTCCGACGTTCGACATCAATGGTCTGACCGCCGGCTACCAGGGAGAAGGTTCAAAAACGGTGCTTCCGAGCAAAGCGTCGGCAAAAATCACGTTCCGGCTTGTTCCGAAACAGGACCCGAAAGAGATTCACAAGAATCTCGAAGCGTATTTGAAGAGCATCTGTCCCCCGGGCATCACGATGGACCTGCAATATCAACACGGTGCTCCCGGACTCCTTGTTTCGCTGGACTCGCCGTTCGTCGAGGCGGCGGCCAACGCCTTGGAAAAAACGTTTGCGGTTCCGCCGCTCTTCATCCGGGAAGGAGGCTCGATTCCGATCATCACGCTCATGAGTGAGGTGCTTGATGCCGACGTCTTGTTGATCGGCTGGGGACAGGACGACGACAACCTCCATGCCCCGAACGAAAAATTTTCCCTGCTCAGCTTCCATCACGGCATCAGCGCCAGTGTAAGATTATTACAGGAAATCGCCCAGCGTAAGGACGCTGGACCCCGGTAGCTCATGCTCACTGCGTTCGATTCGCCCCCATTATCATTCATCACCACGAAGCATATCAGAGCACAACGCGTTAGCGAGTGCCAGAGAAAGAAAGGAATCGTCATGACACAACGACCAGGTCTTGGAACGGGGCTTGCCATTCTGTTGACCGTGATACTCTTTTTTGGCATCGGTGCCGCTTTTTCGCAGGACGAAGAGGTTCCTGAACTTTTTCTTGCCGTGACCGGACTTTCGCAAGATCAGTGGCTCCAAATAGAAAAGCCAATCGATGTTATTGCTGAAGCATTCAATGAAAAGATAGCAAATGAAGGTTTCTCCGATCCTCCCAGTCGTGCAGATTTTGATCAGATAACTTCGATGATAATTCAGACGTATTATTACGAAATCGCACCTCAGATGAAAAATGTAGTTCTCGATACGATTTCTGAGGAGGAATACCGAAACATACAAGAACGAACATTTCTGTTCAATCACTTTGCTGACTGGAGTAATGCAACGTCGGAAGATTTTGACGCGGGAATACAACTCTATTTTGCAGCCGATATTGTTTTCAATTCGGCAGAGATTCTCGATCTTTCCCCTGAGCAGCAACAAGCATATCAAGTGATCCGAGAAGAAACTTTAAGAAATTTTATGGACATCAATTTCGAAGTCGAAGAAATGTTTCGTGAGCAATACGAAGAACTGAATAAAGAAATGGAAAAGGGAGATATTCCCCCGGAAGAACTCAATAAAAAAGTTTTTCAACTGGGCGAATTGAAGAAGAACCATGAACGGTCGCGATTTGGGGAAGTCGTCAAAAAATCACGAGACAAATTTGAAAAAATCCTGACGGACGAACAAAAAGCGAAACTCCAAAAGATGAAAGAGGAGATGCCGGAATCACTTTGGAGTCTGATGCCCGGCAACTACGACAAAAAGCGTCCGTGGCGACCCGGTGCAAACTCGTGGATGCCCGGCATGGGAGCCCCGGACCCCGATATCGTCCCCCGTGAAGCCCAACCGCCCAAAAACCAGGAAAAACCATTCCCCGGCAATCCAGGAACATAGTTTTCGCCAAAATAATTGTGAATGCGGAATTGGAAGTTGGGAATTGTTTTTAATTTCCAATTCCCCATTAAAAATCCAACATTCCCAATTCCCCATTCAAAATTCCCAATTAAAAATATGTCCCGACTTCCCATGAAAAATATTCAGCCGACCGGTAACACGAGTTACCTGATTCCTCAGACGATTCTCAAAGTCGAGGGGCTTGTCAAAATCTATGGCCAGCGTCGTGTCGTCGACGGCGTCGGCTTTCACGTGTGCAAAGGGGAGGTCGTCGGGCTTCTCGGGCCGAACGGGGCGGGAAAGACGACCAGTTTCCGGATGACCTGTGGACTGATCGACGCCAATGCCGGCGGGGTCTTTCTCAACGGGAAGGACGTCACCAATTGGCCGCTGTATCGTCGTGCCAAGGAAGGCGGGATGGGGTATCTCCCGCAAACCGAAAGCGTGTTCAAACTCCTCTCGGTGCAGGACAACCTTCTCGGCATGATGGAAATGATCAAAATCGACCGAAAAACACGACTTCGCAAATGTGAGGAACTGCTCCAGAAGCTGAAACTGACCCATTTGCGGAAAAACCTTGCCCGGGGACTCTCCGGCGGGGAACGGCGAAGACTCGAAATTGCCCGGGCACTCGTTTCCGACCCGAAAATCATCCTGCTTGACGAACCGTTTGCGAATATTGACCCGATCACCGTCCAGGGCATCCAGGAAATCATCCGGGAACTGAGTCGGGACGGAATTTCGATCCTCATCACCGACCACCAGGTTCGCGAAACGCTGCAAATCACCCATCGCAGTTACGTCATCCAGGCGGGAACGGTCCTTTGTTCGGGAACGCCGGAAGAAGTTGTCGCGAATAAGGACGCCCAGAAAGTTTATTTTGGTCAGGAGGTCGATCTCGGACCACGCAAAACACCGCTTGACGGTCTTGCGGCCAAAAAACCGGTCGGTTCCTCGGTTTCCAGGGAAAAGGAACTCGAACTCGAAGGTCCGCATTATCCGCCGCGACGCCCCCGAAGACCGGTTGATCCCGTCATGACGATACCCGGGAAAAACAAGGACGATTCATTCGAGGATTTCGATGACGACGATGATTTTCGTTCGTCCCGACGACGTCCGACGGTCACGGTTCGCCCCACCCGTTCAGAACGGCGACGGATGGCGGCGGAACAAGACGGCGACTCCCTGGAACGGCCCCCGCGATCTCCCGCCGATCAAAAACCGATACCCCGCATCTCACTTTTGGGTCGTCTTTCCGGCGTGTTCAAAAAACCGGAGTAATTTGAGTGGTTAGCCACTATTGTCATGTAAAAACTAATGGCTCTATTCCGCAACCGGATTGATGCAGACGAGAGCTTCGATCAGGGTTCGGAGCAGTGAGTTTCCGCGTCGGCGGGCATTGTGGACAAATTGGAAAAATCCGACGTAGGCGGGCAGGCGT
>Ga0123353_10000866_pt1 | contig 36863 bp, 33 predicted proteins | sample TergutLab28metaG_3_FD_92763 | JGI IMG/M metagenome (GOLD analysis project Ga0123353, IMG submission 92763) | Labiotermes labralis P3 segment gut microbial communities from Petit-Saut dam, French Guiana - Lab288 P3 | ecosystem: Host-associated > Arthropoda: Insects > Digestive system > Gut ... | reverse complement strand
TGAAGTCGGAGTTGCTAGTAATGGCGAATCAGCATGTCGCCGTGAATGCGTTCCCGGGTCTTGTACACACCGCCCGCCAAGCTACGGGAGTTGGGTGCATCCAAAGTCAGTGCGCTAACCCGCAAGGGAGGCAGCTGCCTAAGGTGAAACCGATGACTAGAGTTAAGGCGTAACAAGGTAGCCGTACGAGAACGTGCGGCTGGATCACCTCCTTTTAAAGAGAGTTATCGTTTGGAATACAGCGATACACACTAATAAAGGTCGAATACATCAATGTACGATGTATGTGTGACAAGAACAGCAGTAGATTTGTGCTTTTAGAGTATTTGCTCAGTGTATTAGGTTGATGAAGATTAAAAAAACTCGCCTTCGCCGGTGAGTTTTTTTGTGGGATTAAAACACCCCGTCATCGCCTGCGGCGATGCCACCCCTCTATGGCAGAGGGGAATTCCCAATGCGGTTGTTAGTGCGTGGGGCGTTGCTTTTTCTCGTATGCCGGAGATTGTTTCGTTTGGCGTTGCTTTTTCTCGTATGTCGGAGATTGCTTCGCTTGCGCGCTTTTTTAGTAGCCGCGGGGGTTGGGAGGGGTTACGGGGCCGATTTGCCAGCTGCCGCAGACGTGGTGGTTGAAAAGCTTTAGAAAGCGATATTTTGGGCGGATGTTTTTGGTGAAGAATTGACCTTTCGAGGGAGCGGCGAGAAAGGCGCGGTAGACTTCTTCGGGCACGTAAAAATAGCGGAAGATTTCAATGTAGCCCGGTTTTTGGAATTTGATGTCCAAGAGTTCGTCCATGTAACAAATTGATTTTATTACCGACGAGTTTATATGATAGTTTGTTTCCATGGGGTATTATAGCATGGACTTTTTAAAATTTTACAAAGGTATGACATTTTTTAGAAAAAAAGTTGTGAAAAATGTCACATCTTTGTTAAAAACCGAAAAGTGTATGATATACTGTTTTCAGTAAATCGCGGGGCGTGGGTCTGCGCGATTTTGTTTTGAAAGGAGGTTTTTCATGTTTAGGTTGTTTAGAAAAAAGAAAAAGATTTTCGGGGTTATCCCCGAGGCGAAGTTGGCGGAGGATTTGGTGCGGGTTGCCGATAAGTACAAGTTGTTGTCGGTTACGAGGAAGAAGTACAAAAAACACGGACGGTATTCTTTGCGGCAGTTTTACAATCGGTTCGGGTCGTGGAACAAGGGGCTTTTGGCTGCGGGGCTTTCGACGTGGAATGAGAGTTTCCGAAAAAGTTGTGACGTAAAGTATATCGGGGACCGATTAAGGTTTCGGGTCTTTAAGAGGGATAATTATAAGTGCCGGCTTTGCGGGGCCTCTCCGGCGACCGATGAAAAAGTGGTTTTGCATATAGACCATGTTATACCTCTTGCAAGCGGCGGGGAAACAGTTGAAGGCAATTTGCAGACGCTTTGCGCGCGGTGTAATTGGGGGAAGGGAGATGCAACGACAAATTAGAAATGACAAATGAATAATTTATGATATAATAAATCATGGACAAGAATAAAGTATTAGTTGGGTTGTCGTGGCCGTATGCGAACGGGAGGCTGCATATCGGGCATGTTGGGTCGAGTTTGCCTGCCGATGTGTTGGCGCGGTTTCATAGGAGTATCGGGAACGATGTGTCTTTTATCACGGGGAGTGATTGTTTCGGGACGCCGATTTTGGTGGCTGCCCATGCCGAGGGGTTAAGTCCGGAGGCGTTGGTGGATAAGTATCATGCGCTTTTTAAAAAGGATTTTGCGGCGCTTGGGTTTAGTTTTGATAACTTTACCAAGACCATTAGTGAGGTGCATCAGAAGTTCGCGCAAGAGTTTCATGCAGAAATGTATAAGGGGGAGTATGCTTATGAAAAAAGCGCGGCTCAGTTATATTGCGAGAAATGTGACAAGTATTTGCCGGATAGGTATGTCGAGGGGGTGTGTCCGCATTGTAACAAAGGGGCTAAGGGCGATTCGTGTGATTCGTGCGGGGTAATATTGGAAGCCGAGGAGTTGTTGACGCCGCGGTGTAAACTTTGCGGTTCGACGCCTGTTTCGCGCGATAAGACGCAGATGTATTTGAAGTTGTCTGCTTTGCAGGATAGGATACAGAAGTTTTTGGACGAGAGGCGCGGCAAGTGGCCTGCGAATGCTGTGGGTATGGCGCAGAGGTATTTGAGTGAGGGGTTGCATGACCGGGCGATTACGCGCAGTATGGAATGGGGAGTGCCTGTGCCGAAAGAAGGGTGGGGTGATAAGCGTATTTATGTTTGGGCGGAGGCGGTGCTTGGGTATCTTAGCGCGTCTAATGCTGAATTTATCGGGGGGAGTGACTCCCCCCGTGCCCCCCGCAATAAACTGCATTACTATGTGCATGCTAAGGATAACATTCCGTTTCATGCCATAGTGTTCCCTGGGCTTTTGATGGCGCACGGGAACGGGGAGGCGAAGTATCACTTGCCGGATATTATTGTGTCAAGCGAGTTTGTCAATATCAACGGGCAGAAGATGTCTAAAAGCAAGGGGAATCTTGTGACGGCGGAGGAACTTATCGATGCGTTTGATGTGGATATGATTCGGTACTATTTTTTGCGTACGGTTAGTGACAAAAAGGACAGCAATTTTACTTTTGCGGATTTTGTGCATGTCGTGAATGGGGAGTTGGTCAATAACTTTGGGAATTTAGTGAATCGGACGTTGGCATTCGTCAAATCGAGATTTGACGGCAAATTACAAATTGCAAATCACAAATTACAAATTATTGAGGAAGCGCGGAACGAAGTGCACCAGTTGTTGTGGGGGGGGAGTGTGAATAAGGCTCTTGGGAGGATTATGGAGCTAGTGAATTTTGGGAATAAGCATTTTGCCGATGTCAAGCCGTGGCTTATCGTTGAAAGTAACCCGAAAAAGTGTAGGCAAGATGTCGGCGAGGTTATTACAATAATTAAGGCGGTTGCCGAGATGTTAGTGCATTTTATTCCAACTTCGTGCGAGAAGGTGTTAGGGTGGCTTGCGGGAGATAAATTGCCGGAGATTGAGGTCTTGTTCAAGAGGTTGGATTTGAAAGAGGTACAGGAGAAATTTAAGAAATATGTTTAAACCGACAAATCAGTGAATGGTGCAAAGCAATTAATCACATGCGCACGACATAATGGTTTTTTGCACGCGAACAATAGTCAACAAATTGTGCTGCTTGAGGAATTTTTGGAATGATTAAGTTCTTTCGCCTGAATACTATTTTTTCCACCATACCAATAGTTCCTATTTCCCGCTTAAAGCCATCATAGCCGTACAAGAAAAACGAGTACGCATGCCTACCTTTATTACTGGGAATATTAGAAAGGAGTTTTACAACAGCATGTTCTTTAATTTTATAGTCATTGTATTGCTGTATCGTCATTCCTTCGGTGTATTCTATGTATAGCGCGTCTGAGTCCTTTGCAAAGTGTGGTCCTCTCGCAACCGAATACATTTTGTCAGCGACATGACGTGTTTCGCCCAAATCATAATCCGCAAGTTTGAAAATCGTGGACGGTTTTGCAATTATGACATTTTTAACTCTGCCGTCACCAGCATAATCAAGGCTATGCGATAGATCCTCTGTGAACCAGTATGCATCTGGGTGATTATCGTCTATGCGCTTCTTTCTGAATTCTTGGCTCACTAATTTAGCAACATGTTGCTTAAAATATCTTGTACCTGAAAAAATCATTTTCGCATTATTACTTATGAACTCAGGGTCTCCTACAATTTTAGGTGGCGTATCTACCCCAAAAAAACTATTAATCTTATTAAAATCCAACAATTTATCACACTCATTGCCGTCCAGTTGTTGAATATCTTGAAATCCTGCTTGACACAGTATTTCATAAATCCCCAATATATTTTCTTTATAACTCATAACATGAACATAGCACAAACATTATGAAAAGTCAATATTCTGTGATATATATACAATATGAACTTCAAGCCTACAAATATTAAAGGGGCGGGGGATTTTGGACCCGAGCAGCAGATTTTGCGAAATCGCGTGGTGGATACTTTGCGCAGGAATTTCGAAGCGTATGGGTATTTGCCGCTTGAGACGGCTATGGTGAATTACTTGGAATTGCTGACGTATAAGTACAGCGACGATGCCGAGATTGTGCGCGAGATTTATAAGATACGCGACCAAGGGGATAGGGACTTGGGGTTGCGGTTTGATTTGACTGTGCCGTTTGCGAAGTATATTGCTATGAACCGTAACATGAAGCTGCCGTTCAAGCGGTACGAGATTGGGAAGGTTTGGAGGAACGGGCCTGTGAAATCCGGCCGCTGCCGCGAGTTTTATCAATGTGATGTTGATGCAGTAGGGATTGCGGGACCGCATATCGAGGCGGAGCAAATAGCGATGGCGGTGAAGTGTTATTTGGAATTAGGAATTGAACCGGTGGTGAAGTATAACAGCAGAAAGATTTTAAAAAGTGTTATAATAGAAGCAGGTGCGGAAGAGAAGTACTTGGATGCTGTTATTGCCGTTGTAGACAGGATGGTGAAAGTGTCGCGGGAGGAAATGCTTGCAGATTTATCGAAGTATATTGACACAGCAAATGCCGAGCGGTTGCTTGACCGGCTAAACCACCCCGCCGCCCTGCGGGCGGCACCCCTCCAAGGAGGGGAGTTACAGCAGTTTGAGCAAGAATTGCAGGCTCTTGGAATTGACAAGTATTGTGAATATGCGCCGTGGTTAGCGCGCGGGCTTAATGTCTATACCGGCATGGTGTGGGAGGTTTTTGATAAAGCGGGAAGAATTTCAAGCAGTCTTGGCGGCGGCGGCCGTTTTGACAAAATAATCGGAGAGTTTATCGATAACGGGCAGCAATATCCCGCGGTTGGCATCAGCTTCGGAATGGAACCGATAATCGCAGTGTTAACGCACCAAACTCCCGCATTAACCACCCCGTCAAGCCCTTCGGGCTTGCCACCCCTCCATAAAGGAGGGGAACTTTTGCGTTCTCTGGTGGACCTTATGTTGATACCTCTCGGCACGGAGAGTTGGTGTCAGAAGTACGCCGATACTTTGCGCGCAAAGGGGAAAAAAGTCTTGGTGTATTTGGGTGGGAAGAGTCTTGCCAAGGCGTTTGAATATGCAGCAGCGAACGGGATAAAAAGCTGTGCCGTTATCGGTGAAGATGAAGTGCGCGGGAAAGCGATTGTGATAAAGGAAGTGGCAAAATGAAACAGGTTGTGTTGACGGGAGTTAAGCCTACGGGCATGCCGCATATCGGAAACTATCTTGGCGCGATACGACCTGCGATTGAGAGTGCGAATAAAGGGTCTCAACCCTTTGTCTTCGATAATACCGATGCGGCAAGTTTTTTCTTTATCGCGGATTACCATGCGCTGACCACAGTGAAGTGTGCGAAAGAGTTGCGCCGTCTTACACAAGAGATTGCGTGTGTGTGGCTTGCGTGCGGGCTTGACCCGAAGAAGACAGTTTTTTATAGGCAGTCCGATGTGCCGGAAATTTTCGAGTTAAGCGTCATATTGGGGAATTATACCGCGAAGGGATTGCTTGATAGGGCGCATGCGTTCAAGGACGCTTGTCAGGCGGGCAGGGATGTTAATATCGGGTTGTATACTTATCCGGTGTTAATGAGTGCCGATATTTTGGCGTTTGGGACAAACTTTGTACCGGCGGGTAAAGACCAGCAACAGCATATCGAAATCGCGCAGGATATAGCGCAGGCATTTAATGCGGCGTGCGGGTTGCAGGTGCTTGTCGTTCCTATGCCGCGGATTGCGAAGGACGTCGCGATTATACCGGGACTTGACGGACGAAAGATGTCAAAAAGTTATGGTAATGTGATACCGCTTTTTTGTGACGAAGCGGAGTTGTTGAGGTGTATTAAGCGTATCACGACGGATTCGAGTGCGCCGGACGCGCCTAAGCCCAAAGACCACCTCATATTTCAGTTGTATAAACATTTTTCCGGCAAAGACATGGACACGCGAATTGGGTGGGGCGATGCCAAGCAAAAGCTTTTTGAAGTAATAAATGCGGCTTTGAAACCTATGCGAGATAAGTACAATTACTATATGGAAAATTACGGCGAGGTCGAGAAGATTTTAACGGAAGGGGCAGCGCGGGCGCGGGTTGCGGCGCGCGGGACGCTTGAGCGGGTGAGAAAGGCAATCGGAGTGTGAGATGATCCGATGACACAAAATTTGTATTGACAAATTTTCAACTAAAGTTTAATATGATTGTTGTGGAGGTTAATATGAACAGAATAAAATCAAAAATTTGCACATTTGCGTTAATCGCGATTGTAGCATTGACGGCAGGACTTGTGCCTATCATGATGCCGTCGCATTCAAGCGGTAAAGTATACGCTGCAAGCGGCGACCCAGAAGGCGCAGTTGTTTTCTTGGTTGCCTTCTACGGAAGAACATCACAAGCCCAGATTGATGCTTTGAAAGGCGGATGTAAAACGATGGTAAACAATCTTCCCGTCGGCGAAACAGCGATTAAAGTAGGTATGGTTGGTTTTGCGGAAACCGCAGTGGTTGGCTCTCCGCTTACCGGAAACAAAACCAGCTTTAATCAAGGAATTGATAACTTAACCAGAGATAGCATGGGGCTTTTGGCGAATTTATATGAAGGACTTGTTACAGCGCATGAGCTTTTGAACACTTACACCGGCAAGGGTCCAAAAAGTATTGTCGTAATAGCTCAAGGCGAACCGAATTTGCCGGGGAGTTCTTACACCACCGCTATAACAACTGCTATTAATAAATCAAACGCTATGAAAAATGAAGGTATAGTTTTTTACTGTGCCGGATTTGGCGGCTATCAAAGTGCTGCTAACACAGACTTTCTTGACAGGTTCGCAGGCACAAGTAAAAAAGTTTACAAAGATACTGCTCAAGAATTGGCCACTTTTTTAGCAAGTTCTTCCAATGAATTCATAGTTGATATTTTGCAAAGAGCAACACGCCTTGTTACTGTTACTTTTGCTGATTGGAATGGAACAGTTTTAAGATCTGTGTCAATCAGACCTGGCGAATCTGCAACAGCCCCGACCAACCCAACAAGAACTGGGTATACTTTTATCGGTTGGGATAAAACTTTTTCAAATGTCACAGATGATTTAACTGTTAACGCGCGATACAGCATTAACAACTATACGGTGCGATTTATAGATTGGGATGGGACGCTGCTCAGACAGCAAACGGTCAGTTATTCTTCCGGTGCTGCTGCACCTTCTGTTCCGGCAAGAATCGGCTATACTTTCACGGGCTGGGATACCGCATTTAATAACGTTACTCAAGATTTAACAGTAAGAGCACAATATAATATAAACACTTTCACAGTTAATTTCGTAGATTGGGATGGAACTTTGCTTGATAGCCAGATAATTAGCTACGGCTCCGCTGCAAAAGCGCCGGCAAACCCGCAAAGAGAAAATTATTACTTCGTCGGATGGGACTGCGTCTTCAGTTCTGTAACACAAAACTTAACAGCAACCGCATTGTACGAGATTTATACCTACACGGTGACATTTGTCGATTGGAACGGCATCATCTCTGAAACCATAGTTGCACATGGAATGGCGGCCAAAGCCCCGGATAACTTGGATCATGAAGGATATACTTTCAAGGGGTGGGATATTGATTTTGATGTAATTATCGAGGACTTAACAGTGACCGCGCAGTATGAACCCAACTTTGTCAGTGCAACAGTATCGGCATATGTTACAAAACTAAACGGCAATAAAAATGACCTGACAATTACTGTTACCGAATTGTATTTTGATGGAAGTACCTTAACAATAGAAAAAACATTCCGCATTGATAATAATGCCGCTGCGCAATACAGTGTGGGCGATTACATGATATACATAGATACAAAAGGAAATACTCAAATCCGAGATTGCCGTTTTGTGGCGTAACTATTACGGTAATATAGAATTGCACTTGCGCAATAAAAGTGGTATAACACTTTATGAAAATCCTCACAGATAACCGCAAAGCCCGGTTTGACTATTATATAGAAGACAAATTCGAGGCGGGGATTGAATTGGAGGGGTGGGAGGTTAAGTCTGCGCGCGCCGGTAATGTGAACTTGCAAGATAGTTTTGTATATTTCAAAGATGCGCAGTGTTGGTTGAAGAACGCGCATTTTTCGCCGTATAACTTTGGTGACGTTAATACACAAGACACGCGGCGGGACAGGCGATTGTTGTTGAACCGGTCGGAGATTAACAAGTTAAGCGGGGCAGTAAAGACCAAGGGGTATACTTGTGTGGCGACCAAGATTTACTTTAACAAGCAAGGGCGTGTTAAGGCCGAGGTGGCACTTGCCAAGGGAAAGCATAATTACGATAAGAAGAAGGTTTTGAAGGAAAAAGATATTGCGCGTGAGGCGGAGAGGGAGATAAAAACCCCCCGCCTCGCGTAGCGAAGCTACCCCCTTTGCGAAAGGGGAACCTTTGGACTTATTTAATACTTGTAAAAGTGAAAGCTGGGGAGTATAATTTCTTATTATATTTCCAGATATAATAGGAGGGAACTATGGGAAGGAAAGACGGTAAGAAAATTAAGGGGGTTGACGGCTTTACCCGAATGGGGGCGCTTATTATTAATAAGGACAGGACAGGGTGCACCAATTTTTATACTCAAGAGATTCCGACAAAGTCTTTGGACGAGTATATTGCTAAAAAGAAGACGGAAGGGGTCGATTACACATACCGCGATATTGCCATTGCAACGCTTGTAAGGTTGTTTCATATCCGGCCGCAGCTTAATCGGTTTGTTATGAAAGGAAACTTTTATCAGCGCAATTATATAGATGTTTCTATGGTTATGCACAAGGACTTGCGTACGGGCGCGCAGGAAACGGGGATTAAGTGCCGTTTTACGGGGAAGGAAACGCTTGAGCAAGTCAAACAGAAACTTGATGCCGAGATTCATAAGGCGATTTTTGGGTCCAATAATACCGATGCGTTTACCGGCGGGTTCCTTGGCAAGATGCCGACGTGGATGATAAGGATGTTGCTTGGAGTAATGCGGTGGGCGGACAGATGGGGACTTTTGTCCGATAAATTTATGTTCTCGACAAGTCCGATGCACGCAAGTATCGTGTTTGTGGATTTGAAAAGCGTGCATTTGGGGCCTGTGTGGCATCATATGTACAATTTTGGCAATTGCGGGTTTATTTGTACTATGGGCAAGGAAAAGGCGAGGGCCGTTGTGGACCCAAAGACCGGTGCGTTAAAGGCAGAAAATGTCATGGAGCTTGGGATAAGCCAAGACGAGAGGTTTATTGACGGGCTTCGTTACAGTCACATGATAAAGGCTATGACGCGCATCGTGGAGAATATGGAAGTGTTGGAACGTGCACCCGAAGATGACGAGATTAAGTTACCGCCGCCTACGGCGCGCGAGAAGAAAAAGAAAGCGAAACTTGCGAAGAAAGAAGCGAAAAGAAAACACCCCGTCACCGCCTGACGGCGGTGCCACCCCTCTGTAGCAGAGGGGAATTCCCAATGCATTTGTTAGTGCGTGTTAGTTTTTTGGTCAGCGGACAATATTGCCCGGCGAAGTTGGGCTTTTTTGGTTTTCATTGTTGAAATCTACAGTGGAGATTTTGAAATCGTCGACATAAAAGTGTTGGTTTGAGGGCTTGGTATTACCTCCGCCGCCCCAGATTGGATAAAAAGCGAATTGATTAAGTTTGCTGCCGGCTTTTATTCCTGTTGCATATCTGATATTCGTGCGGTGCATTATTTTTACATCATCAATCCACATTTCAATGATGCCGTCTTGATTGCTTGCGGTATTTAATACTGTGCGCATTTTAAATTTGTACCAAACTCCCGGTTCAATCCTTTTGGTGGCAAGGTTTGGATACCAGCGGGCGCTGTTGCCAACACCGTCATAGTTTTGTGGTTCCAGTATCATTTGTTGCTCGGCGACGCCTATCCAAAAATTTACACCTTCTCCAATATACCAATAAGCCTGTTTGTTGGCTGCGAAGTGCCAGTACCAGTTGTCTGAATATTTAAACCAGTATTGTGTGTAGATTTCGCTCGCTGATGGAATACCGTTTTGCAACCACACATTAGTCGGTTCGTACCCGGAAAGTGTTCCCGGGCTATAATCAAAACGTAACGAATTCGGACCGCTTCCCGGAGCGTGGTCTTCGTTAGTTATAGAAGCCGGTCCGGGTGGATTATGTGTCCCAAACGGTCCAAACGTCCCGTTATCAAAACCGTGGCTTGCGATGTTGGGCGGACCCAGCGGCGGGTCCCAATCGACGGTCGCGATTTTAAAGGCGTCGAAGTACAAGTAATCCTCGTGGGATTTTTGCGGGACTCCGCCTCCGCCATAGACCGGGGCGAATTCGAACGAGGTGAATTTGCTGCCGGCTTTAGTATGGTAATTGACTTTGTCGTTTTCCAGATTCAGATTATCGTTTACCCATAGCCGAATTAAGCCGTCACTATTGCCCGGTGTACTCAGTTTTGCATGAAGTTTTATTTTTACCCATTCGCCTTTTTGCGGTTTGTATGCCGGTCTGGAATACATGTCTGTATATGAAAACCATGGACCGGCGCCAGGATTGTATTGAGTCCACCAGCGCAGACCTCCATTAGGTGCCGACGAATAAATAAGCATCGCATCGGCACCGCCTTGCCAAGGGGCGCCGTCAATCGGTATATATATTAATTTGTCGCTGCTGCCGTTCCAGGCAAAATTATCAGAAAACATGAACCAGAATTCGGCAAATACCTCGGTTGTATCTATCGTCGCCCATGCTTTGCCCGGAGTTTCTCCGTCTTGAAATCCCGCGGGATAAGTAAACCGCATGCTGCTTGGACCGTTTCCGGGGGCATAATGGTCGGTTGAAATCGTGGGACCGACGCCCCAAACTACTCTTGAGAAAGGGGAAAGGTTTGTGCTGCCGTTTGTGCCGGTGAAGTCGGCGGTAACGACTCCGCCGCCTTGCATTTGGCTTACAAGGCTTCCGGCTTGAACAGTCGGTGTTCCGTTACCCAAGAAAACAAAACAAAGCACCGTCACACAGGTAATAACCGCGCACAACGCAATAGCGGTCAGCGAGTAAAAAACTTTTTTCGACATTTGTTTCATCTTTACCACCATTACTTAGTATCCCACATAACCGGATAATATCAAAATGTTTACTTGAAGATATTTGACGGCGCGGTGGGGTTTTGAGATGCGATATTGTTCCAATCGGCGGTTGAAATCTTGATGTGGTCGACATAGAAGTGATCGGTAGCGGGTTTTGTAAAGTCCCCGCCTCCGCCGAACACCGGGTCAAAGGCGAGAGTGTCTATTTTTTTGCCCGAACCCATATCTGTGCTTTGCAAAAAAGGAACGTCGGTGTATTCCATCATTAAATTGCCGTCTATCCACATTTTGAATTCGCCGTCGGCGGCCATGCCGGTGTTTATTTTAGCGTAAGTTTTGACGGTGTACCAAACTCCGGGTTTGACGCGGAAGTTGTTGCCAAAAGTTGTGTTGGTGTCGCGTGCGCCGGTAGTGTTGGGCCAGCCGGTTTTCATTTGGTAAACCATTCGCATTTTCCCCGCGCCGTCACAGCCGATGTACCAATTGGGTGTGTCGGGCGAGACTCCGTTCATGTACCAATACATTTGCTTGCTGTCGGTCAAGTGAAAGAAAAAGTTTTCCGAATACATGAAGGAATATTCCGTCCATATCTCGGTCAGATTTGCAAGACTATACCACACCTTGTCGGGGGAATAGCCGGCACCCATACCGGCATTATAAGTGAACCGCAGGCACGAACCGGGGCTTGACGGGGCGGAGACCGTGGAGTCTATGACTGCTTGGGAACTTACCCGTGAAAAGGGCGCGACCGTGTTGAAGTGGTGTTCCAAAATGTTGGGAGTGGTAAGTGTTGGGGCGGGCGGAGTGCCGGAATTGTCAAAATCAATGGTTCGGGCTTTGAATTCGTCAACGTAAAAGTAATCGGTTTGCGATTTTGTATCGCCTGCCAAACCTCCGCCCCAAACGGGAGCGAAGTCAAATTTTTTGATTTTTTTACCGGCCCCAAACGCGGAGTCGTAATAATATATGTTTGTTTGGTCTATCGCCAAATCAAAAGTTGGATTCGCGGCTTCTTTTACCCACATTTTGAAATCGCCGTACCCGTTTGAATTTATTTTCATGTACATTTTCACGGTGTACCACACGCCATTATTTATGGCGAGGCTGGTATGAGTCGGGAAACTGCGAAAAGGCTTATCACCGCCGGTCGCGGTTGTGCCTTGAACAGCAAAAACAAGTCGGTTTGGCTTTTTGTCGCCGAGACCAAAATCCCATTGGTCTGTGGCTGTTCCGGATACATATACAAAGCAGTTACTTCCTGCGCCGTCATCAAAATTAAAATACACCTGCTTGTCCACGGCATAGTTTCGCTTCCAATTATCGGAATATTTGAAAGAATACTGGACAAATACTTGTTCGTGGCTTTGATCAAAAACACTCCACACAAGTGCCGGTTCATACCCGTCCGGCCATCCGGCGGGATATTCAAAACGCAGACAGGAACTTGGACTTCCGGGCGCAGAATCGGTGTTTATAATTTGTGCGCGGTTGGTGGTCAAGGTGGGAAAGCCGGGTGCATTTCTGGCATGCACAGAGAACGGCGAGAACGAGTTGAAGTCACTTGTGACAAGGGCATCGTTTGACAGGTTTATTGTCCCCGCCTTTGCGGTCGGCGAGCCGTTGCCCAAGAATACAAAACAAAGCACCGTCGCGCAGGTAATAACCGCGCATGAAGCGACGGCGGTTAACGAGTAAAGAACTTTTTTCGAAATTCGGCGGGCAGTTGCCATAGTTTAGTATTTCACAAAATACCAAAAAAGCCAAATCTTTTTAAGGGTTCTGCATATTTATATACTGGTGAAAAAGTATGCTTTTCGTATTTTGCTTGCCGCGGTTGCGGTTGCGGCGGTGATTGCGTCGCTTGTGGTGGATGTTGCCACGCGGCCGGTGTATGCGCGTACGGGGGAGTTTCATGTTGTGGTTGATGCCGGGCACGGCGGATGGGACGGCGGGGCGGTGGGACGCGGGGGCACGGTGGAACGTGATGTGAACTTGGCGATCGCGAAGTTTTTGTCTGCGGAATTCAAATCTCGCGGCGTGGGGGTGACGATGACAAGGGAAACGCGGGATAGTCTTGCCGGTCCTTTTGCAAAAAACAAAAAGAAAGACGATATGGAGAAGCGGCGGATAATAATTGAAAAAGTAAAACCCGACTTGGTTATTTCGATTCATTTGAACAGTTTGCCGTCGCATCCTGCCGTTAGGGGATTGCAAACTTTTTATGATAAGACAGGAGAGGAAAGCAAAAAATATGCTGAAGTCATACAAACCGAGTTTAACAACAGCCATTTGAACATCAACCGGCGGGCGGCGGCAGGGGATTATTTTATATTGGAGTGTACCGCATATCCTTCGGTGTTGGTGGAGTGCGGTTTTTTGTCTAATCCGGCGGAAGAGAAGTTGCTAAAAACACCCGAGTACCAAAGAATTGTCGCGCATTTAATTGCAAAAGCTGTTGTGAACTGTTAGATTATTACTGCAATGAAGCGGGGGGCACGGTGGCGCGAATATAACAAGGGCCTTTGGAAGTATTTGGCGCTTTTTGTGCTTGCGTTGATTGCTTTGGAAGGTTTGGCGCTTTATTTTCCGTTGCTGCTACAGCGGCAGGTTACCGAGTATGCGTCGGGTTCGTCCGCTTCTGTTACAAGTCTTGCGCTGCGTGGGCTTTTGGTGCTTTCGTTTATTATTTTGATTTTCGGAGTGCAGTCTTTAATGGAGTGGATGGGCAGTATGTATGCCGACAAATATCAAGCCAACATCCGGAAAAGTCTTTATGACAAGTTTTCAAAATTGTCCGCCGAACAAATCGACCAAATCGGGGTGGCGCGGATTATCCCTATAATAATAAACGACAGCAGTTGGCTTAAAACTTATAACCGGCGGCTTGTTCAGCTTTGTGTGTACTTTCCCGTTGCTATTTTGGGAAGCTTCATTATGCTGTTTACCCTTAATTGGATTTATGCGTTGATAGCTTTTGTAAGCGTGCCGATAGTTTTGGTATTCTTTTGGCTTAATATCCGCCGCATGAGTAAACTTATTCCTCCAAGTATTGATGCGTATGATGAATACTTTTTGAACATCAAGGAAGGTATCAAAGGCGCAAAAGACATTCGGATTTTGGGTAAGGCAGACGAACGCAGCGCGGAGTTTGAACGATTTGTAAAGTTACAGCGCCGCCAAGGTATTGCTACCGACCGCGCACATGCCCTTAGCACGGGATTCAACGCGATATTGTTCACCGTGATTACCATTGCGATTGTAATCTTCGCGGCTGCGGCGAATTTGACTCCGGGAGAAATGGGCGGAATCGTTGTGCTTAACACCGCTATTCAATACATCAACAGAATTTGGGGAGGAAGTCATACAATCTTTACATGGCTTGTGGATTTTGTGCCAAGGTGCCGGTATACCGTCAAGCGGCTTGACGGGTATTACAATATGCCCGAACAGCCCGCAAGCGAAGGATTGGACAAGATTCCAACCTATACCAAAAATAGTTTAAAACTGAAGGGTATTGTCCTGACTCAGCCAAACGGCAAAACCGAAATCGAAAACATGACCGTTGATGTCCCGGACGGCAAGTTGGTATCAATCGCCGGCGGTATAGGAAGCGGGAAGACCTATATATGGAAGCTGCTTTTGAATTATACTGCTCTGACGGAAGGCACGATTACCTTTAACGACATTGACATAAGCCAAATTAATTCGGCTTTTTGGCGGCGCAGCGTTGTGTCTTTTGCAAGCAACTCGCCCCAATTTATCTCCGGAACAATCCGCGACAACATGAAACTGTTTGCACCAGAAGTGACGGACGAAGAAATATTGAAAGTCTTTAAAGAAATCGGTGCGGAAGATTTCGTGAAAAAGTTTGACAGCATCTTGGATTACGAAATCAAAGCCGATGTGGAAATAAGTGATAACACTAAAAACTTGTTGAACCTTGTGCGTGCGGTGTTAAAGCCGGCGAACATTTACTTTTTCAATCAATGTTTTGAACATGTCAAAGAATCTTATATCGTAAAACTTATGGCGAAGTTGAAACGTGAAAGGAAAACTTGCCTTTTTGTTTCTTATAATGCCGCCGTTTGCAAGTATTGCGATAATATCTATGTAATGCGAAACGGGCGAGTTAAGGGTATGGGCAAGCACGCTGAATTGTTCAAGACAAATACCGATTATCGGGTATTAAGTTCTTCCGGCGCGGGGGTCATGGTAGACGAAGAACAAGAACCCAAAATTATTACCGATGTCTCAGAAGTGCCGGGCATTGCGGAGGTGAACCCATGAAAAACCTGTTCCGCATTATGAGCTTTTTCAAAGAACTGCGGTGGCGGGTTTTGGCAGTCATTTTGGTGGGAACGGCAAGTATCATAATTTTCGCCTTCATGCCGCAGTTTTTAAGAAACGCCTTCAATGACTTGGAACGATGGGTTGACCTTGATAATACCCAAGTTAATTCGGTCCCCATGTTTTCCGTCATCAAGCACTTGATTATTTTCGGGTTCTTAATGCTGTTCAATGCGTTGTTTGATATTTTTTGTACCTTTGCCATCGTGAAATACGAAAACAAAATTTTGACGGGGAAGTTTGTCGAGATAAAGAAAAAACTTGATGTCGTGCCGTATTCGTTTCTTGAAAAGTTCACAATGGGTGACTTGTCGCGCAGAATTGCGACTCACACCGACCATATTATAAAAAACTTTCTTAATACCGTTTATACTATCGCGCGTACTATTGTGTTCTTTGTCACGACTTCTATTATGATGTTTACGATAAATTGGATTCTTGCCATTGTTGTGGTATTATCTGTGCCGCTTTGTATTGTCGTCGCACGGTTTGTTTCCAAGCGCACTCAAAAATACATTACCCGATTTGCCACTGCATCGGCGGCGACTTATACACACATAGACCAAAGATTTTCAATGCACGGATTTTACAACACGCACGGTATAGAAGAAAAACCCGGCGAGTTCGACAAAGTCAACAACGACCACGCAAAAGGCATGATTGGCGAAACTACCGCTTTGGCGTTTAACGGGGTTTATATTTCCTTTATCAAGGACTATTTCATGCCGTTGGTGGTGACGCTGCTGTTTTGTGTGCTGTACGTGACAAAAGCCATTCCCACCGAGTTCGGTGTTTTGCCTGCGTTCCTTATGTATTCCAACAGGTTCCTTGACCGTGCAGTCATTGTGACAACAGCTACAAACCTTTTACAGGGCATTTCGGCAAAAGCCCCGCGTGTGTTCGAAATATTGGACGCGCAAGGAGACGTTACCGAAAAAGAACACATCCATATCACTAAGATCAAAAATGAGATAGCGTTCAAAAATGTGACATTGATGGACAGAGAAGAAAAGTTGCTTGACCGCATATCGTTCAAAATTCCCCACGGGTCGTCTGTGGCCTTTGTGGGTCCCACGGGGTGCGGCAAGGCACGTGTCGTGGAATTGCTTACAAAACTTGCCATTCCTACCGAGGGTCAAATTACCGTTGACGGGATAAACTTGGACGAAATCCGGAGCCACAGTTATTACAAGTGCGTAGGCTTGGCACTTGAACACCCGTTTTTGTTCCGCGGCACCGTTGCCGAGAATTTGTTGTATGGGATAAGGCGGGAATTGCCCGAAAACGTCATTGCCATTACCGAAAAATTGGGCAGTCACGGGTTTATTGATTCGTTGGAAAACGGATACGAAACACAGCTTGCCGAAGATGCGCCTAACTTAAGCAACAGCCAAAAACAAGCCATCGGGGTTGCAAGGCTTGTATTGCAAACGCCCGACGTTGCGATTTTTGATGAATCTTTGTCCGCCGCCGACACAGTCACGGAAAAGGCGGTGTTCGAGGCAATTATGAAAGCTCAAAAATTGCCCACCACGGTTTTTGTAACTCACCGTCTTGCAAGCGTTGAAAAATGCGACATTATCTATTATATGGAGAAGGGTAAGATTGTCGAGAAAGGGACTCATGCGGAACTCATGGCGCGGAAGAAAAAGTATTATAAAGCGTATATCGGTGATTAGTAATGTGTATAACTTTACACCGTAGTGAGTAAAGTTTTCGGGAAAACCGCAAAAACTGCTTGACATAGACGACGACGACGACGACGTAACCTTTTCTTGTTCACAACATTGTGGAAAAGGAGGAAATGTGGAAACTCAAAAAGTTGATTCTAAAAAGCAAAAGGAACGCATAGATGACCTGAATATCATATTCTTGCATGATTACTTAGTGTACTCGAAAGAAGGACAAAAGACCCCGGGGTCCAATCACGAGGCTATCCGTGAATACCTTGCCGAACTTTCAAAGCTTCGAAATGCCAATAAAATTGACCAAGCTTTTGAACTAATTGAAAAAACAAGAATGCAGGCTTGGAATGATGAATTTGGGATTGCATACAAGCAAATTTGCAACCCACCAGAGAACAAATATACCTCCTTTGCGAATGACCTTTGTACGGTCATTATGGATAAGGCTAAGGCTTATGGTGGGGTGAAGGAGAGTTTTCTTTATGATGATTGGCGCGGAGGGCAATACCCGATGTTTGAAAAAATCAATTTTCTTGATGTTGCTGTTAACGATTATCGCCGTACATGGATGTCCTCCAAGGAGAAAGTTCTAAAGGAAATAGGGCCCTATGCAAGAGGGAAAATGATAGAGCTGGAAAGAGAAGCGCAGGCCGATGAACGACGACAACAAGAATCAAAAAAGGAAAAACCGATTCAGCCGCCGCCACCACAGCGAGAGCAAGAGAAACCGACTCAAAGACAAACACAGCAACAAGAACACCAGGAAGAAACGGAAAGAGATAAAGAATACTTATTTCAAAGAGAGTTGGAACTGGACTTAATGGTTGCCGAACAAATGTTGGAGCAAAACCCGGATGACCAAGATCTGGTAAGGTACATAAAAGGAATTACACGATTAAGTTATGCGCGCTATGAAATTGAACATGAAAGTGGCGTCGGCGCCCCCGGGATGCATATTCCTTTTGATGAGCGAAAAAAGCTGTGCGAAGAATTCAAGAATAGTTTCAAGCCAGGAAGAGTTCGCATGTTTTGTATAGATAAGAATTCCGATTGGAAGGTCAATTACGTTATGAGGACTATAAGAGAAAACGGCATACCAGAGATTGAGTTAAAAAATAAAGAAAGGGGATATCTTTATGATGAAGAATCGCGGCACCCAAAAGGGTACCACGACGGGTCTGAGCGTTTGACATTTACGAGATATAGCGGGGTTTCAGTATCCGACCTGCAAAAACTTGAAATGCTTGCCATTGAATATAATGAAAAAAATCCGATGGATTATGTTAACGATAATAGGAGCCATGACGCTGTTGACTTATTGAACCAATATATATCGCTAAAAATGGGAACTCGAGAATTCGAATTTGAAGCAGCCACACTCCAAAAGCAAAAAGAAAAACCTGTCATGGGAGATTACTAATTTATCCCGCAACACTGTTTATACTTTTTCCCGCTTTTGCACGGACAGAGTTCATTCCTACCCACGGCGGCGTTTTTGTTGGTGTATGACCCCGTTGACCCAGCGGTTGGTTTTGCAGTAGGCATTGCCACGGGACCTTGACCGGCACCCAAATTACCGGGCTGCAAGGGTTCACCTCCTGCTTGAGCGGCGATTGGCGATGCATGGGTACGCACCGGTGCGGGGCGGTGGACTTGTTTTTCGACTTGGACCTTAAACAGGAATAGGCACACGTTTTCGTTTATGGCTTCCACCATGCTGTTAAACATGTCGATAGATTCACGGCGGTATTCGACCAACGGGTTGCGTTGCCCGTAGCCGCGAAGACCGATACTGTTACGTAAATTCACCATAGCATCAATATGGTCCATCCATTTGTTGTCGACAACGGAAAGCAAACAGTTGCGTTCAAGGTCGGAAAAATTAAACCCGTCCTTTTTCACGCGTTCCACTTTTTCTTTGTATTGGGCGACGGCGGCGTCCAATACCATAGCTTCGACATCGGTATAATCCGCGTCAAGGGTATTTTCTTTATCAAGGTATTCCACCTTTTTGCCAAACAGCCGATCACCAAAGACTTGGTTCGCGCGTTCCAAATCCCATTCGACATGGTGCCGGTCGGTATCGATTGCCTGGTGGACGATTTTTGAAACGACTTCGGGGAACATGTTAAGGACTTGTTGATGCACATCTTCGCCGTCAAGGATTCGGTTACGCTCCTTGTATATAAGTTCACGTTGGCCATTCAACACGTTGTCATATTCAAATGTATGACGACGGGCGTCAAAGTAAAATCCTTCCACCCTTTTTTGCACTCTTTCGAATAGGCGGGTCAGCATGCGGCTTTGAATATCGTCCATTTTGAAAAAACGCAAAGACCCGCCGATGACGTCTTTACCGAAACGTTTCATGATTTCGTCTTCACAGGATATATAGAAGATTGTTGAACCCGGGTCGCCTTGCCGTCCGGAGCGGCCGCGCAATTGGTTGTCGATACGGCGGCTGTCGTGGCGTTCGGTGCCTATGATGTGCAGGCCTCCGAGTTCAATGACTTGTTCCTTTTCGGCGGTGGTTTGTTCTTTGAATTGCGCGTATAATTCTTTATAGTAATTGCGAAGTTTCAAGGTTTCAGCGTCGTCGGTGTCTTGGAAACTTGTTGCGTCGTAGATTTGTTGGTCGGTGTAGTTTTCTTTTTTAAGTTGTTGTTTCGCCAAGTATTCCGCATTGCCGCCCAGGATAATGTCGGTACCGCGGCCCGCCATGTTGGTGGCTATGGTGATTTGTCCAAGTTCGCCGGCCTGCGCCACGATGTCGGCTTCGCGTTCGTGATGTTTTGCGTTTAATACGTTGTGCGAGATTTTGGCTTTTTTCAACATCTTGGAAATTTCTTCGGATTTTTCGATGGTGGTCGTACCGATAAGGACAGGCTGGCGGCGTTCATAGCGGTATTGCACGTCTTCCAATATTGCCGCCATTTTGCGTTCAAGCGTGGTGAAAACGACATCGGGGGCGTCTTGGCGTATGACGGTGCGGTTTGTCGGGATTTGCACGACGTCCACGCCGTAGATTTTGATGAATTCTTGCTCTTCCGTTTTTGCTGTACCCGTCATGCCGGACAGCTTTGCGTAGAGTTTAAACAAATTTTGGATAGTTATTGTTGCGACAGTTTTGTCTTCGTTGCGGATGGGGACGCCTTCTTTGGCTTCGATGGCTTGGTGTAAACCGTCGGAGTATCGCCTGCCTATCATTTGGCGGCCGGTGTTTTGGTCGACGATGATGACTTCTTTGTCTTTGTTGATGACATAATCGTCGTTTTCGTGGAAGATAAGATGTGCGCGCAAGGCATTGCTTATATAATGGTTCAATTCCATGTGTTCGGCATCGGAAATGTTGTCGATGCCGAAAGCGCGTTCCGCACGTTCAAAGCCGGTCTCGGTTAATCGCACGGCACGTTCCTTTAAATCGACTTGGTAATCTTCCTCGCGCAGGGTGCGCACGAACTTGTCGCAAATTTTGTATTGTTCGCTGTTGTCTTTTGTGCGGCTTGACATGATGAGGGGCGTGCGGCTTTCGTCTATAAGAATACTGTCCGCTTCGTCCACGATTGCCATATAATGACCGCGCTGTACCCGTTCGCGGGCGTCGTGTGCCACATTGTCGCGCAGGTAATCAAAGCCAAGTTCGCTTGACGTAACATAAGTGATGTCGCATCCGTAAGCGGCGCGTTTTTCGTCGGGTTGGTCGTGTGCACGGCTGTAACCCACAGTAAGCCCTAAAAAGCGGTGGACTTTTCCCATCCATTCCTGGTTCCTTTTTGCAAGGTATTCGTTGACTTCGACGATGTGGACGCCTTTGCCTTGAAGGGCGTTTAAGTAACACGGGAAAATACTTGTCAACGTTTTACCTTCACCCGTTTTCATCTCGGCAATCCGGCCCTGGTGCAATGCAATGCCGCCAAGGATTTGAACGTAAAACGGACGTTGGTTTAATACTCGGTCCGCGGCCTCGCGCACACAGGCGAACGCATCGGGCAATATTTTTTCGATGTCTTCGCCGCTTTTCAGGCGCGCGCGGAAATCGTCGGTGCACGCGCGAAGTTCCGCATCTGTTTTGTTGCGGTATGTTTCTTCCAATAATACCACGCGGTCCGCAATGCGGCGCAGACGGCGCACGTGGCGCGTGTTATCAGATGTGAAGAGTCCCATGGTTTAATTATACTATTATATAGAAGCGTTTTCAACGGAAAATTTTGGCGATTTTGTTCAAAAAAAACTTGCCCAAAAATGTCACTAAAGTGTTCGAATTTGGAAATGGTATGATATAATACGGTATTGGAAATCGTGTCCGAGGGGCGCGAGGCGGAAAAACGATTCTTAGCAACCTACAGACGCTTTGCATACGATGCAACCGCGGAAAGGGAACTAAAGTAATAAACAGCAACATAAACTGTTAATATGAAATTAAAAAACATAAGCAGGTCTAATGGCTTGACCCTTATATCTTCCGCGAGCCCCGAAGATATGTACCGTGAAAAACTAATAAGTTTCACCATGTTGGCGCAAGTCAACAGCGATTTGAAAAGCGGTCAGAAATGTAAAAGGGCACTTGGGCGTAAGAAACGATTGCTGCTTAAACGCCTTGCATATATTGTCGAGATGGAGGAGAATGCAACATTCCCCTGTGCTATTGACAATTAATGACACTATCCGCCACGCTTTACCGAAATATTTTGTCACATTTGCGTTAGTCTTTTATTTGTGACACGGAACAATCGGGTAAAGGTTTTTAAGGCAATCGGGGTACATGCATTTGCGATTGGCGTACTTTTGGTGCTTACTTTTGCCGAAATCGACGCACGGATTTCGCCCTTTGCGGTTGCGTTTTTATTTGCTTCTATATATATGCCCGTGAACAAAATTGCGATGGCAGTCATCGCCTTTTTGTTTTCGCTTTTCGTGGGGTTTGGGCAGCAAGACATTTTGGCGAGTGGTTTTGCAGTTTTGGTATTTCTTGGTATGTTTTGGATTTTGATACGATTGAGGCAACACAAAAAATGGCGCAAAAAATTCGATTATGCCATTGTTATCACGGGATATGTGCTTTCCAATATATTGAACATCGTTTTCGTATGGGGTGGGGAGTTAGAGTTGTTATACCGTACGCTTGTAAGCGTTCTTGTCGGTGTGGTTTTTTTATCGGCGTGTATGGTATTCATAATTGCGGCACGCACGCGCAAGGGGCAGATACCTTGGACTTTGGAACAAAAGATTTGTTTGGGCGTTTTCGTGACAGTGATATCGTTGGGCTTGGCAGCGTTTGACACCGATTATTTCAGTCTGCACAAGTTCGTCTGTATCTTTGTTATTTTGGCGGGGGTCACGATGTTTGACCCGAAAAGCACTTTGGTGGTTGCGGTTTGTTTGGGGCTGGGGCGGGCTTTTGCGGATTTGGATTTGGGTTATGTTGCGGTTTATGCTTTGCTTGCATTGTCCGCGGTGGCATTCAAGGCGCGGGAACGTTATTTAAGCGTCATTGCCGTCATAGTGACAGATGCAGTGCTTGGGTTTTATTTTGAAGCCTATTGGGGGTATGGGGTTTTTGATGTTGTGCCGGTTTTGGCGGCGAGTATTTTGGTGTTAGTTTTGCCGGCGGCGCTTGGGAAATATTTTGATTTCTCTCGTGCGTATTTAAGCGGGCATCTTGTAAGCAAAAATACCATCAACAAGAATCGCGCGGGTGTTTTCGTTCGGCTTAATAATTTGTCTAATGTGTTCAACGAGATGCAGCATATTTACAAAGGTTTGGTGCAGGGAAGTATTCCCGACGAGGACAGTGCGAAAATGATTGCCTCTACCGTTGTCGAAAACGTGTGTGATAGTTGCCCCAAAAAACCCGATTGCAGGCGCAACGGCGGGACTGCGGCGGAAGTGGACTCCGGCATTGAAAAACTTGCCTATATCGGGCTGCAACGGGGCGCGGTGAATTTTTTGGACTTGCCAAGCGGTATGACTATGAAATGTACACGGTTGAACTCGGTACTTAACATGGCGAATAATTTGGTGGACCAGGTGCGGGCGCACGAGAAAGCGGCGGTCAGCTTGGATGCGAGTAAGGTCCTTATGGCGGGGTTGCTGTCGGGAGTGAGTAAGTTGTGTAAGACCTTTGCCGATGACGTGTGTGCAAGCGTTGTGTTCGATAATGAAAAAGCGCAGGTAATAAAAGACGAACTATTGGGTGCGGGTATTGTGGCAAGTGATTGTTTGATTGCAAAAAATAACTCGGGCGAATACAGCGTTAGTGTTTTGGTGTCGCGGGGCGATGCGGGGAATAAAGCAATTGAACGCGTTATTAGCAAAGCTGCCGGGCATGCTATGCAAATCGACAGTGTCGACGACGGGGATACTGCGGGATTTTCGATAGTAACGGCTAAAACCGCGCCCAGGTTCGCGCTGACGTTCGGGGTTGCGCAGGTATCAAAAGATTTTCACCCGAGAAACGGCGATACTTTTTCTTTTTTGAAAGTAACAAACGATAAGACCCTGATGGCGATTTGCGACGGAATGGGGGCGGGCGAGGCCGCCGAGAAGGCGAGTATCTTGGCATTGTCTTTGGTGGAAAATTTTTACAAAGCGGGCTTTCCCAACGAGATTATTATGACAAGTGTGAACCAATTACTGACGATTACCCAACAGGAGGTTTTTTCCGCACTTGATATTGCGGTATTTAATCTTGCCGACGGGTGCGTAAACTTCATCAAAGTCGGCGGTGTCGACGGATATGTAAAACGCGCACGTGAAGTCGAGGTGGTTGAGGCGGGGAGTTTGCCGCTTGGGATAGTGGAGGAAATGTCACCTAAAATTACTCGGGCGGTTTTGGGTGCTGGGGATATGGTGGTGCTTTGCAGCGACGGGGTAAGTGACAGTTTTGGCGACAGGGTGGCGCTTGCGAGTTTTATCAACAATATAACGGGTACTCCGCAGCAAATCGCCGATGATATAATGGCGGAAGCATTAAACCGCGCGGGTCGGGTGGCGATTGATGATTGCACCGTTGTTGTGGCGGGGTTGCAGTCTACGCGTATTCAAACTTAAAAATAAACGGGCGCCAGGGGCTATGCGCAGGCAAGTCCCAGTAATAACCGTGCACAGTTGAACTTGCGATAACGAACCGCAGCGGGCCGTGGTCTACTCCGTCGAAGGTGTCGGACACCATGGTTACATAGCTTGCTTCATATTGTATTGTTACTCGGGTCAATACCTTGCAGTTGCGAAATGCTTTTGTGCCTATCGCTTTGACATATTCGGGTAAAACTATGTAAGTCAGCGATTCACAGTTTTCGAAAACAGAACCGTCGATTTGGGTGAAATCTTTGTTGGTGGGAAGTGTGACGGATTCAAGTGCGGTACAGTTTGCGAATGCAGAAGACCTAATTTGGGTAACCGAGTTGGGTATTATAATAGAAGTAAGTGCAACACACCCGTTAAAGGCACTAGAATAAATTATCGTAATAGTGTCGGGGATTGTGACGGAGGTAAGGTTTTTGAAATCCTTGAAAGCATTGGGTCCGATTTCGGTGACGGGAAAGCCTTCGTGTGTGTCGGGGATTGTAAACGATGTTACTTCTTTTTGACTTTTATCGCCGCGGTAAGTATAGGATTCCGTTACCGCGCTGAACACAAAAACTTGTGCGGGCGGGGTTTGGCCTGAATTTAACAAAATCGGGACGATGATGGCAATGGCTACTATAACGGGAATAAGGACTATCGCCCAAAATCGACGGGTGCGTAAAGGATTGACGCGTTTGCCGGTACCTTCTGTACCCGGAATCATAAGTTTTGACAGTTTTTTACCGGAATAATGTATATGTGCGTTCATTTCGTTGACATTATATCACAGCTTCCATATAATATGCAACATGACTGCGAAAAAACAAACAGTCGGTGCCGTTAAGGCTACCGGTGTCAATAAAGGAATAAAGCATGGTGTTGAAGCCGAACAGTTCGAGGGGCGCGTAATTTGCAAAAAATGCGGAAAGGACATCGAGTTCACATTGGGAAGCGAGTTGTTTTTGAAATGCCCGCGTTGCCGAAATAAAGTTGAACGCGACCTTAAAAGCGAAAACAAGGAATCCAAAAAGATTATCAAATTCGACTTGTTGCGGCGCAGCAAAAAGTATCTTTTGCATTTTGGTGTGCTTTTGACGGCGCTCGCGCTTACGTATAATATCTTTGGGTTTTTCTCAAGCTTGTTTGCCAATCACGGGTGGTGGCTTGCGTTGGTGTCTTTGCCGCTTGTGGCGTTAAGTGTTGCTTGTACGCGTATTACCCGATTGAAAAGCGCGTCGAAAAAATACCGGTTCTTTGCGTGGTTGGCGATTGGGTTGAATTTGGCTGCGTTGGCGGTGATTTGTATTACCGCGTTGCCGGAGTTGAACGCAAGGTTGTTGACACTGTATGCGTCGTTTTGATTGTGATTTAAAAAGTATTAAGCCACCGAAAGGTGGTTTTTTAATGAAAAATTGTGGAAAACGTGAAAAAAGTGTTTGGAGAAAAAAAAATCATGGTTTAATGGATTGGACGAAAAGTCAAAAAAAGGAGTTTATTATGAGTGAAGAAAAAAGATATGTGAGCAAATCCCGCCAAGAATTGGCAGAGTTGTTTGGAAAAAATTGGGGCGAGGCACAAAAGATTCTTGACGAGATTATACAGGTTCCTAACATAAGAGTAATAGAATACTATGTTGATACTCTCCGTATGATAGCATATTTAGATGCCATACTAAAAGATGGCGACATGGTAATGAGAGACACTGGAAAAGTGGTTGAGGGTAGAGTAGGATTAACCAAGTGGTATTCGTCCGAGGTTTCTTCGCTTGAAGGTGTAGAGAAAAGTAGTGGCAAGAAAATCGAAGAGCTTAAACAAGCACTAGAGCGTTTAAGGTTTAGGTCGGCTGAAAAAAGTATTGAGGAAAGTGAGGAAAAAGCACAAGAGCACCTTAACGCGATGAGTCCTGAGATGAAAGCCCTTACGGAAGAACAAGTGTTGTTTAATGCTATGCTAACAAGACATAATCAAAGGGTGGATGAGCAAAGAACTAAAGACGAAAGGTAATTGGGGTAATTGGGGTATTGACAGTGCAGTTATAATGTGATATACAAAACACTGGGGTATAAAGGATCAAATTGCTATGAAAGGAAAAAAACGTGGGAATGTGTCTCGCTTTTGGAAAGTGAGGTGTGGCTTTGGTAAGAGTTGGAGCGATGCAAGAAAAATATTGGATGAAGTTGAGCAAGCGGGTTATACACTTGAATACGACTATTGCGTAGATGTGGATGGTGATATTAAAAACATTGCGGTATTTGAAAAATATTCTATCTTATGTTTAGATGGATGCCATAAACATGAATTGTTTCATGGTGTAAAGAGATATTATCATGCGGAAATGGTGGCAGAACTTAAGCATAATTGGCTCTCTTTTAAAGGGGAAAAGTTGCTTGATCGTAATGAAAGTATTCTTTCACTGAGACGCGAAAAACTTTGGAAACAAAACGAAACCCTAAAAAACATGGAACTCGCGCTTTCTTTATTATGTAGATGGGGCCAAAAAGAAAAGAGACCCAAGCTTAATAAATGTCAAATGTTAGATAGTGTGGACACGAGACTCATAGCAGAGCGCAAAAATTTTTTAAGGCGAGTTAAAGGTCTTAACATAGCTGCAGATAAACTTTCCACAGAAAGACAAATGCAAGAAAATTAACAAATTGCCGCTCACAACAAACACATAGATGCGCGCAAAGCGAAAAAAAAGAAGCGGATGATAAAACAACCAATAAATAACCTATAGCTTTGCTTGATACATTTCGGGAAACGATATATACTTATCCCGTGAATAATCTCGACTGCATCAACAGGCTAATTAATTGCTTCACGCGCCTGCCGGGAGTGGGTTATAAAACCGCGGAACGATACGCGTACAGAATCATCGATGCCGATCCCGATTTCGTCGAGGAATTTTGCGCGTCGTTGTGTTGCGTCAAAGAAAGTGTCAAGTTTTGCGGTGTATGCGGGAATTTTGCCACGGCGGATAAATGCGGCATTTGTCAAAAGCGCGGTAGTGCGGACGGACGCGTAGTGTGCGTAGTGAAAGACCCGCGTGACGTGATTGCCGTGGAAAAAAGCGGGGCGTTTCGCGGTACATATCATGTGTTGCATGGGGTGATATCGCCGCTTGATAAAAAGGGGCCCGACGATATAAATTTGAAAAGCCTTATGGTGCGGATTCGCGACGAGAGTATTAAGGAAGTCATTATCGCCACTAACCCGGACGTGGAGGGCGAGGCTACGGCGAATTATATCGCGTCTCTTGTGAAACCGTCGGGGGTGAAGGTCACGCGGATTGCCCAGGGTTTGGCACTTGGGACGAATTTGGAGTACGCCGACGAGGTGACGCTTTCGTGTGCGATAGCAAACAGGGTGGTATTATGATATACACAATTAAGGGCGAGCCATATATAGCAAGACTAAAACCCAGCGATATAATTGCAAGTATTTATGGTGCGAAAGACGGTCAAGAAGCCAAAATAAAAAGCGCGCTTGAAGCAATGAAGGAAGACGCTTTCGAAGTTATAATCAAGCAAAGCGCTGCCGAAACGGTTGAAGTTACCGCTGAAAATGATTTGGCAACAGGCGAAAAAACGTCTATAATTACTGGTACAGTCAGAAAAAAAGGGGAACAGAGAAATGTTAAACCGGGCAACGATAAGGGAATTGAAAAACCTTGACGGCAAACGCGTTTTCATCCGCGTGGACCATAACGTGCCGCAAGACGAAAAAGGAAACATCACCGACGACGCGCGGATTCGCGAAGCCTTGGCTTCGATAAAATTTTGCACCGACAAAGGCGCGCGCGTCATTTTATGCAGCCACCTTGGGCGGCCTAAAAGCAAAGCCGATACCCAATACACCATGAAACCGGTGGTAGAAAGGTTAAGAAAGCACCTTCCAAATATGAAGATTCATTTCGCGCCGGATTGTATCGGACCAGAGGTCGAGGCAATGATTGCTAAATTAAAAAAGGGTGAGGTTTTGTACCTTGAAAATATTCGCTTCTATAAAGAAGAAACCGATAACGACCCGGAGTTTGCAAAAAAGTTGGCGGGGCTTTGCGATTATTATGTGAATAACGCATTCGGGGCAGCCCACCGCGCGCATGCAAGTACCGAGGGCATCGCGAAATATGTGCCCGCGGTTGCAGGGTTTTTGATGGAACGCGAATTAAAAATTCTGGGCGAGGCAATTAACGATCCTAAACGACCGCTTACCGTTATATTGGGTGGGGCGAAAGTTGCCGACAAAATCGGGGTCATTGATAACTTGTTGAAAATCGCCGACAACATTTTGATTGGCGGCGGAATGATGTTTACCTTTGCAAAAGCGGCGGGTGGTGAAATAGGGGATAGCATTGTAGACGACGCAAGTCTTGATTATTGCCGTGCGGTATTCAAGGCTGCAAAGGACAAAAAGGTTAATCTTTTGGTGGCACATGATTGTATCATAGCCGACAAATTCGCAAACGACGCAAGCACGCGTATATGCAGCGCAAAAGAAATACGCGACGGGTGGCGAGGTTTGGACATTGGACCCGAAAGCATTGATGCGTTCAAAGCAGTCATTGCAAAAAGTGGTACAATTATTTGGAACGGGCCTTTGGGTGTTACGGAATTTGAAAAGTTTGCCGTCGGATCGCGCGAGGTGGGAAAAGCTATCGTGGAATCCGACGCAGTTACTATTGTAGGCGGCGGGGACACTGGTTATGCCGTTGTACAGTTCGGGATTGCAGATAAGTTCACACACGTTTCCACAGGAGGCGGGGCAAGTTTGGAATTACTTGAAGGAAAAACGCTGCCAGGTGTTGCGGCACTTCTATCACGTGACGCGGTGATAAATTAAGGGGGTCTATCATGAGAAAAACCATGTTCGTGGCAAGTTGGAAAAACTACAAAGTCAACGTCAACGAGGTTAAAGAATATTTCAAAGCCTTGCCGGAATACTCCGCACGATTTAACCAACAATACGAAATCGTGTTGTGTCCGTCTACCATACATATGGAGACGGCAAAAGGACTGATTCCATCTAATATTAAAATGGGTGCACAGGACTGTTCCGCGCACTCGACCCCGCATACGGGCGATATAAGCGCGGCGCAATTAAAGGCTGTGGGTGCGGAATATTGTATCTTGGGTCACGTGGACCGGCGCAAAGCAGGTGAAACCGACCAAGAAATCAACGGCAAGATTAAACAATGTTTGGCGAACGGAATCACACCCGTGGTTTGTTTTGGCGAGACATTGGAACAATACGACAACGACCAAACGCGGGTGGTATTGGAAAGACAAATGCGCGACAGTTTCATGGGTATACGCGATTTGGAAAAAGTGGTGCTTTGCTATATGCCGATTTGGTCGATTGGTACAGGTTTTTACACAACCGGCGAATACAGCAACATCATTGCGGATTTTATGAGAAAAACCGCGGTGAAACTTACCGGTAATCCCATGTCTGCAAATTGTACCGTGCTATTCGGCGGCCAGATAACTTCAACAAATGTGCAGGAATATCTTGAAACCCCCGAGGTCGACGGTGTCATGTTTGTGATTGCGGCGTTAAAACCCGACACTTATGCCGAGATTATAAATACTCCGTTCAGCGTTAAAGCGCTTGCGAAGTTGACTTAAAAATTGCTTGACAAACTGACAGAGATTCCGAAGTTAAAAAAGCTGAAATAGCGCTAGTTTCAAAGCTGAATACCCTTTTTGCTAATCGTGGTAGAGCGGTAACGGTAAATGTGAATGTGAAGGAAGATATTTAGTAATTACTCGACTTCATTTCAAAAAACGATTGCGGGTGAACGCAAGCGGGACAGACTTTTGGTGCGGTGGTACCCGTTGCCTCGTGTCCGCAGTTTCGGCAAATCCATGTTTGGGGTTTGTCTTTCTCGAACACTTTGTTGGTTTCGATGTTTTTAAGAAGCTGCAAATACCTTTCCTCGTGATGCTTTTCGATTGCACCCACCATGTCGAACAACTTGGCGATTTGGTCGAAGCCTTCTGCCTTGGCTTCCTTTGCCATACGCGCGTACATGTCGGTCCATTCGTTGTTTTCGCCCGTGGCCGCGGCTTTCAAGTTTTCGACAGTTGACGGAACTTCACCGCCACTTAATAACTTGAACCAAATTTTTGCGTGTTCTTTTTCATTCTCCGCGGTTTCGGCGAAAAATGCCGCGATTTGTTCGTACCCTTCTTTTTTTGCTTTTGATGCAAAGTACGTGTACTTGTTGCGTGCCTGACTCTCGCCCGCGAACGCTTCCATCAGGTTTTTTTCGGTTTTTGTGCCTTTCAATTCTTTACTCATGTTTCATATCCTCCTTTGAATATATAGTAAGTCTAAACCTTAGATGTTCAAAAGTAAAGAAGCAAATCCGAAATAGACAAGTAACGAAAGCACGTCAGCAATCGTCGTAATAAGCGGTGCAGCCATGTTCGCGGGGTCAATGCGGAGTCGCTTTGCAATGATGGGTAGCAAGCAACCGATGGTTTTGGCTATTATAACTGTGAGGCAAAGTGAAAGGGTTACTGCGATTGCGACATTTAGGGCTTGCTCGCCCACACCCTCGAAAACAATTATTCGCGCAAAATTTACTATGCTAAGTACAACTCCGCAAAGGACCGCGACACGGAGTTCCTTCCACAAGACTTGGATAATATGTTTAGTTGTGACTTCTCCGAGCGCCATAGCGCGTATGACTTGGGCGCTTGTTTGACTGCCTGCGTTACCTGCGGTATCCATAAGCAGCGGCACGAACGCCATCAATAAAGGAACAGCGACAAGTACGTTTTCAAAACCTGTTATAACAAATCCGGTAAGCATAGCCGAAATCATAAGTATTAAAAGCCAGCCTATGCGGTTGCGTGAATGTTTGTAAACACCGGTTTTAAGATACGGTGTATCGGAGGGGCGGACGGCGGCCATTCTTGCAATGTCTTCGCTGTGTTCTTCTTCCATAACTTGTAACACGTCATCGACGGTTACGATGCCAACGAGTTTATTTTCGGAGTCTACTATGGGCAAGGATATCATGCCGTACTTTTTGAAAGTTGCGGCGACTTGTTCGCGTGTGTCAAGGGTATGCGCGGTTTGAAGTGTTTCCGTCATTATGTCTTTTACTTTTGCGCCTGGTTCGGCAAACAACAGGTCGCGCACGGAAACAACACCGACAAGCGTCTTTTTGTCGTCGGTTATGTAACAGGTATAAATCGTTTCTTTGTTTACACCGTATTGGCGAATAATATCAAAAACATCGCCAACCTGATAATCGGGTTTCAGTTTAAAGTATTCAACCGTCATGATGCTTCCGGCACTGTTGTCTGGATATTTCAATAGGTGGTTTATATTTTGACGGGTTTCCGGGCTTGCGTTTTGTAAAAGGCGTTTGACTACGTTGGCTGGCATCTCGTCAATAAGGTCCGCTGCATCGTCGGCGAAAAGGTCATCAATAATGCTGGCCTGTTCCTTATCGGTCAAAATTTCAATGATGGCTTGCTGTTTTTCCGGGGTGATATATGCGAAAACGTCGGCGGCAATAACTTTTGGTAACAAGCGAAAAAGACGCACATCTTTACCCGCATCAAGGTTTTCAAACAAATCGGCGATGTCTACGATGTCCATGTCCTTGATGTGCGCATGGATTACCGCTGCACCGGACATTTCGTCGCTTTTAAGAAGTTCCAACAAAGTTTCGTTCACAGCATATATTATACTTTTTCAAGCAAATCTGTATATCTATTTTATTTGATATTTGCAGTTACGTACATTACTTTGTAGCCTTTCCACTTGGAATATGTATCTTCAAGCGATGTCGGCTCGGGAATATCCGCCCCGTATTTCACCACAAGTTCAAAAAACTTGGACATTAACTTTTGGGATTCATGGATAACTTCTTCCAATGTTGCACCCTCGGCACAAATCGCCAAGTCCGGGATATACCCGTTGTACATCTTGGTTTCATCGTTCAAAATGAACACGATGGGGTAGGTGTAACTCTTCACGTACTTATTATATCCACCAAAAATTTTTTTGTCCAACGATTTTTAATACAATATATTGTATTTTCAAAAAAACTTTTTTCTAAATATTGTGCCGTCAAAAAAACTTTTTTTCAAAAAACACTTGCAACGTTCTCGATATGTGGTATAATAACGGCATATCGTACTTCGACCTCAAGCGACAAGGGCGATACAAATCATACGGAGGTACTATGAACAAAGAAACTCTGCGAAACATTTTGCAAGAGGTTTACCAGACCAAAGACTTGACCACCTGCTACTCCCGCATGACGCCAAAAATCAAACAAGACGCCACGGCCAAGGTGTTCTTCGGAACCCCAAGTGACCGAGTCGCTGTCGTTTTGGAAAAGAAAAAAGAAGTTCCTGTCACCGCATAAAAATTATAAGCTTAAATAAAAACCTTGACATTTTGCACATTTATTGATACAATAAAAAATGCCTTTGTGATAGGGGCATTTTTTAGTGAAGGAGAACTGCGGCAAAGTCGCAAAGCTCCTAAAACGAAGTGAAAGGAGTTTTATGCCAACAGTCAACCAACTCGTCAAGGGAGGCCGCAAGCCTCGGACCTACAAAAGCAAGTCACCGATTTTGGGCGAATGTCCTCAAAAACGCGGCGTGTGTTTACAGGTCAAAACAATGACACCCAAAAAGCCCAACTCGGCGCTTCGAAAAGTCGCGCGTGTGCGCCTGTCTAATAAGGAAGAAGGCACGTGCTATATCGGCGGTATCGGACACAACTTGCAAGAACACAGCGTTGTTTTAATCCGCGGCGGGCGTGTAAAGGACTTGCCGGGTGTGCGGTATCATATTGTAAGGGGCACGCTTGACAGCGGCGGCGTTGCGAAACGAAAACAGGCGCGGTCCAAATACGGCGCAAAGCGAGACAAGAAATAACCAGGGTTGACCCCTGGACCTGGTTAAGGGTTATATAAAGAGGAGAAAATAAAAAAATGCCAAGAAGAAGCGGAATACCACCAAAGCCGGTGCTGCCAGATCCAATATACAGAAGCACAATCGTCACAAAGCTGATTAACCAAATCATGCTTGACGGTAAAAAAGGCATCGCGCAAAAAATCGTGTACGATGCATTTGACATTGCCGCAAAAAAGTTGAATGTCGATGCGATGACGGTTTTCAAACAGGTTTTGGAAAACATCTCGCCGCTTTTGGAAACAAAGGCACGCCGTGTCGGCGGGTCCAATTACCAAGTCCCCATGGAAGTTCGCCCAGTGCGCCGTCAGACACTTGCGATTCGGTGGCTTGTAAATTATGCGCGTGCCCGAAGTGAAAAAACAATGCAGGAAAGATTGGCGGGCGAAATGGTAGACGCATACAATCAAACGGGTGCTGCGTTCAAGAAAAAAGAAGAAGTGCACCGTATCGCGGACAGTAACAAAGCGTTCGCGCATTACAAATGGTAAGAGGAGAGAGTTTATATGGGAACGGATTACTTTACAGGTGAACCTATTATTGTAGATACGTCTCGCGATGAAAGCGCTGTCAGAGACTTTTTTCTGGATATGGAAGGTGATGCATTTTTGCAGCAAAGCAGAGGAAGTGGTAAATGCTTTATGAACTCTAAACTTTGTGAGAATAAGTTTGGTAACTTAACACCTTTTGAGGTGTTAACTGCTAGAACAGGCTATAAATGCTTAGATTGCGTGAAAATGTAAAGGGGAAATAAAAAATGGCACGAAAAACACCAATTGAAAGAGTCCGAAACATCGGAATCATGGCGCACATTGATGCGGGTAAAACCACAACGTCTGAAAGGATTCTTTATTACTCGGGCAAAACCCACAAAATCGGGGAAGTCCACGACGGCGGCGCCACCACCGATTGGATGGTGCAAGAACAAGAACGCGGCATCACAATCACAAGCGCATGTATCACAACACAATGGCGCGGTTACCAAATCAACGTTATTGATACTCCGGGTCACGTTGACTTCACGGTCGAAGTCGAGCGCAGCCTTAAAGTTCTTGACGGTGCGGTCGCGGTGTTCTGCGCACGCGCGGGCGTCCAACCCCAAAGCGAAAAGGTATGGTCCCAGGCAAATAAATACGGCGTTCCCCGTATGGCTTATATAAACAAAATGGACCGCGACGACGCCAACTTCATGCGTGCCGTTGAAACCATGCGTGTGCGCTTGAAAACCCACGCAATGCCCATTCAATTGCCAATCGGGTCGGAATCGGCCTTCCGAGGAATCATAGACCTTGTAACCATGAAAGCTACTATATATAAAGACGACCTTGGCAAAGAAATGGAAATTACCGATATTCCCGCCGACTTGGCGGCTGAGGCCAAAAAGTACCGCGAAGAAATGATTGAAAAAATCGCGGAACAAAGCGACGAATTAACGGAAAAATATTTGGAAGGAAAAGAATTCACCGAAGCCGAAATCAAGTCCGCTATCCGCAAAGGCGCAATCGCTATGGCATTCACTCCGGTACTGTGCGGTTCAAGTTTCAAAAACAAAGGCGTGCAACCGTTACTTGACGCTATCGTGGATTATATGCCTTCACCGGTTGATGTTCCTTCTATTAAGGGTGTCACTATGGATGGTAAAGAAGCAGAACGAAAAAGCGCAGACGAAGAACCATTTGCCGGACTTGCTTTCAAAATTGCAACAGACCCGTTCGTGGGAAGGCTTTGTTTCTTCCGTGTCTACAGCGGCAAAATCGATTCAGGCAGCCACGTATATAACAGCACCAAAGACAAAAAAGAACGCGCCGGCCGCATAGTCCAAATGCACGCCAACAAACGCGAAGAAATCACCGAAATCCGCGCGGGTGACATCGCCGCGATTATCGGTTTAAAAGACACAATGACGGGCGACACTTTGTGTGACCCAAGCAAACCAATTATATTGGAAAGCATGCAATTTGCCGAGCCTGTTATCCAACTTGCCGTCGAACCCAAAACCAAAAATGACCAAGAAAAACTTATCATGGCGCTTATTAAACTCGCTGAAGAAGACCCGACATTTAAAACCTTCACCGACCACGAAACCAACCAAACAATCATTGCGGGTATGGGTGAATTACACCTTGAAATCATCGTGGACAGGCTTAGGCGCGAATTCAAAGTCGAAGTCAACGAAGGCAGACCTCAAGTCGCCTTCCGTGAAACCATCAAAAACCGCGTCGAAGTCGAAGGCAAATATGTCAAACAAAGCGGCGGCCGCGGTCAATACGGTCATTGTAAAATCATCATGGAACCGAAAGAACCCGGCACGGGTTACGAATATGTCGACAAAACCGTGGGTGGATCCATTCCAAAAGAATACATTCCTGCGGTTGACAAAGGTATCCAAGACGCCAAACGCAGCGGTATCCTTGCGGGCTATGAATGCGTGGACTTCAAAGTCACCGTTATCGACGGTTCGTTTCACGAAGTTGACTCATCCGAAATGGCTTTCAAGGTCGCAGGTTCTATGGCATTCAAAGAAGGTATGGCAAAAGCCAATGCTTGCTTGCTTGAACCCATCATGGAACTGGAAGTAATTGCCCCTATCGAATATATGGGTGACATTATGGGCAATATCTCGTCACGCCGCGGCCAGCTTCTCGGCAACGAAGAACGCTTTGGTTCTATCGTAGTTCGTGCTAATGTCCCGTTGGGTGAAATGTTCAAATACTCGACGACATTGCGCAGTTTAACATCGGGCAGGGGCGAGTTCACATTGGTGTTCAGTCACTATGCCGAAGTACCAAGAAATGTAGCGGAAAAAATCATGGGCGAGCGCGGAAAGAAAAACTAAAAACTGTTGACAAGCTAACGCATAATATATACAATAGCGCATTGTCAAAATCACAGATAAAAAGGAGTAAAAATGGCAAAAGCAAATTTTAACAGGAACAAACCCCACGTCAACGTCGGAACAATTGGTCACGTTGACCACGGCAAAACAACGCTTACGGCGTCTATTGCATCGCTTTTCGGTGAAAAGGGTGTAAGGTACGATGAAATCGACAAAGCCCCCGAGGAAAAAGCACGCGGTATCACAATCAACACCGCACACGTCGAGTATGAATCGGCGGCACGTCATTATGCACACGTAGATTGCCCGGGTCACGCCGACTATATCAAAAACATGATTACGGGTGCAGCCCAAATGGACGGCGCGATTTTGGTCGTTGCTGCAACAGACGGCGCTATGCCTCAAACCCGTGAACACATTTTGCTTGCACGTCAAGTCGGTGTTCCACACATTGTTGTATTCATGAACAAGTGCGACCTTGCAGACGAGGACAGTCAAGAACTTGTCGACATGGAAATCCGCGAACTTCTTACCAAATACGGATTCCCGGGCGATAAAACCCCGATTATCCGCGGTTCCGCAACAAAAGCGTTGGCGGCCATCCAGGCAGGTAAAAAAGACGACCCTGCAATTAAACCGATTCAAGAACTTATGGCGGCTCTTGACAGCTTCATCCCAGAGCCCAAACGCGATAAAGACAAACCATTCCTTATGCCCGTTGAAGACGTATTCACAATCACCGGCCGCGGTACCGTCGCAACTGGTCGTATCGAACGCGGTGAGCTTAAAATCGGTCAAGTCGTTGACATCGTGGGTATGAATTCCAAAAAACAAGGTATCACCGTCACAGGTAT
>Ga0123353_10000865_pt1 | contig 36864 bp, 27 predicted proteins | sample TergutLab28metaG_3_FD_92763 | JGI IMG/M metagenome (GOLD analysis project Ga0123353, IMG submission 92763) | Labiotermes labralis P3 segment gut microbial communities from Petit-Saut dam, French Guiana - Lab288 P3 | ecosystem: Host-associated > Arthropoda: Insects > Digestive system > Gut ... | reverse complement strand
CGCCTGCCCGCCTACGTCGGATTTTTCCAATTTGTCCACAATGCCCGCCGACGCGGAAACTCACTGCTCCGAACCCTGATCGAAGCCCTCGTCTGCATCAATCCGGTTGCGGAATAGAGCCAAGAAAAAATCCCGCAAAACAGGAGATTGAACCATGCCGATGACCATTCTTTCAACCGTTCTTTTAACCGTGTCGGTGTTCCTGATTCAATCGACGCTCCTTTTGGCGGCCGGACTTTGATCGGCGTTTCACTGGGACGAAACCATGCGACGTTGCGGCAAGTGGTGTTTCGCATGACGCTCATTGCGGTGCTTGTTTTGCCGATGATTCCACTGTTGTTCCCGAAATTCGGCACCCCGGGACTCGCCGTTTATCTCCCGGAATTTTTGCAAGTGACGGAAAATGCGGAAACGCTTGAGCCGAAAGTGACGCCAACGATTTTGACACCGATGCCACTTAAAACCCAAGCGGAAATGACATCGGTTGCCATGCCGCATTCCTTGCCGTATTCGACGGAACAACCGCAATCTTGTGGAAACAACACCCTCCGTTGTTTCCGAGCAACCGCAATCATCAATACAAGCAGTATCGGAGTCAAAACTGTCCATAATACCGGTGCCGGTTGTTTCAGACGTTACAAAATCGTTTCCGACTCATCGTATCGCGATCGGTTTTCTCGCAATTTGGGGAATCGGTGCATTTGTTTTGACGGGGCAACTGATCCGTTCGCACCGCCGTGCCGCTTCGATGATCCGCACAGCGGTTGTGGTCGAGAAATCATTGATGGCACGATTGGCGACATCATCACGATCAACGGTGACACGGTGCTGACCGGAATCGAACGAATCTGGCCTTCTGTCGAATTTGCCACACAGGACGGTTTGCAGATGATGTGGCGCTATCACCCCATGCTGGCGGACGAGGAATTTGTCCTTTCTGTTTTCGGATTTGACGATCAGGGATACTACAAACCGTTCGAGCAAACGCTGTCGCTGCAATCCGGCGAACTCCGCGAACTCAAAGTGACGCTCAAGGAACGCGAGCCAAAGCAGGATTGAGAGTGTCCGTAAGTTTTTGCTGTTTCATGCTCATACACAGGGTACGGTGCAGCAAAACTAAAAAAGGTTCAAACCATTTGGTCGGGGCAATACTTCACGGTTGCTCCGATTTTGCGACTTTTTTCATGTTTTCCGCGATCATTTCCGACGTGAAGACATGGCAGGTGACCGCCAGACAAAATGTGTTGGGTCTGTCATCCACTCTGGTTCCTTTCGGCATCTCCCGCCAGTCGTTTTCGCATGGAACGGCCGCGAGCAGCGTTTTGCCCGCAGGAATGGTGATCGGCAGGTTGAATCTCCGGGTTTGAAGTTTTGGTATCTTCAGCACAACTTCACCCTCGGGGTCCAGCGTGTAACTTTTTTCTCCAGCAAGCATGGTAAAGACTGCCTGCAATTCCTTCATGCGAACCGAACCGTCTTCCAGCACTTCCGGATGAAATTTCACTGACCAACCGTTCCACAATTCTTCAACGGCGGCATTGTCTTTGGAATTGATCCAGGTATAGAGATGATTCATTGTGTCGCTAAGCTCTCCCGGTTGACCGGAAATCGTCGTCACTTTAGGGGGCATCAGGATATTGTTCCGAGCATCTGACATGATGTGCCCTTCAATGGTTGGAAATTCCTTTGTGTCGATAAAACGAATCAGCGTCGGGAAGTATTGCTCGGTGATATGTATTGCACCGGCGGCCATGTTCGTGTTGTCCTCACCTATCAAGTCTCTGACACGAAGCGCGGCGGGGACTTTTTGTTCCTGGGCGACCGGCAACAAAACCCAGCCCTGTTCGGCCAGCATCCCTTTCGGGGCAATCGACTGCGACGAGCACCCAATAAATCGTGTTTCCATGCAGACTTGCGGCGTCAAATCGTTGCCATTTGGAATCGGTCGCGGCGGTGATTCGACGATTTTCCGGATTTTTTCTTGCATGATTTCACGCATTTCCGGGGTCATTGATTCGATACTTTCCAGACTTTCCTGGATTTCCGGGGTCCTTTTGACATGATGGATTTCGACCGGGGCATATTGCGCGGCCCGTTCCGTGTCGATCAACGCATTTCGGGCGTTTTTGGCTGCTTCCAGGTCGCTTTCCGAAGGCCGGAACGCCTGCAAGACCTCGGGCGAAACTTTTTGCACCGGCGGCTTTCTATGGCTGAAAAAACGCGGTAGACGCTGCGACTGAACCGTACCGACACTCAAAAAAACAAGCACGTATGACACAAGCAGGCACGGCAGGCACAGGGTCCGACGACTGATTTTTGTCTTCATAATTATTCCTCCCACGATTGGACTGAAATGTGAAACGTCGGAGAATAACCAATCCGCCACCGTAAATCAAGAGCGCCGGCTTTCCTTTATAAAAAAATGAACTTGCGTCGATCCGGGGAATTTCGTATTATCACAACGAGAATCTTATTTTAAGGAGAAGACCATGCCGGGCACGGAACTATTGCTGGAACTCATGGAGTACAAAAGGGTTATCGTCGATCAGCTTTATGAGTTTGCCGAAAGACAAATGGAGCTGGTTCGGAAATCCGATATTACGACACTTTTGGCTCTTCTCTCCAGAAAACAGCACGTTATTTTGGCTGTCGAAGCCTTGGAGCAAAAACTCCAGTCGTTTCGTGAGGAAAACCCGTCGGAAAGGAGCTGGGCTTCTCCGGATGCCAAAAAACGGTGCCAGGAGTGCATGGATTATTGTCAGGAACAGCTGAAGCAAGTCATGATGATGGAGAAAACCGCGGAAGAGGAGCTGATTGTCAAAAAAAACGCCGTTCAGGAACAAATTCGCCAACTGGACCAGGGAGTGACGGTTCACCGGGCCTATCATCAGCTGCAAACGCGGTCAAAAAGTCATTCCGTTCACGGACTTGACCTTTCCTCAGGGTAAAACCTCTCTTCAGGGTAAAAGATTTCCGTTTCAGAAAAAATTCACCTTCGGTTTGTAGAAATTTCCCTCAACCGGCTCCAAGAGCGAGACCAGTTTTTGGGCCGGATCAAATGCAGCAAGGGGCGTCTCTCCTCCCACGGACATCTCCCCTCCCACGGGCAAAGGAATCGAAATTTTTTGACCGTGAAAGATTGCCGTCGTGTCGGTTTCATTGAGGTCCACCCGGGGAAGGTGGCCGGCGGCCATTTCCAAGGGAAAAAGCAAATTTCGCCAATTTTCCTTCGCAACATCGCTCAAATCATCCGGGGTTTTGGCGTCCTGACGTCGAAACGGGCCGATCCAATCCCGGACAAGTACACTCATGACGGCCCCGGTTCCAACAGCCTCCGCGAGGTCACGTCCCAGAGAGCGGAGATAGGTTCCTGAACCGCACTCGACCTCAAGCGACAGTCGCGGGTACTCATAGTGAAGAATATTGAGCCGGAAAATTTCGACCCATCGGGGAGGAATTTCCAGAATTTCCCCGTCACGAGTTCGGTCACAGGCCCGTTTTCCCCGAATTTTGAGCGCGGAGTAAACCGGGGGACGCTGACGTGTCTTTCCCAAAAACCGCGGCAAAACGGCTTGAAATTCGGCGGCTGTCGGAACATGACCATCAACAAACGGCTTCAGTTCTCCTTCGATGTCTTCCGTGTCGCTGGTATAACCGAGCAGAAACGTCGCGGTGTATTGTTTCGGCAAAAGATGGATGACATCAATCAAACGAGTCGCTTTGCCGACACAAGCAACGAGCACCCCTTCCGCAAGCGGGTCAAGGGTTCCTGCATGACCGACTTTGACAGGTCGCACAAGCCGCTGCAACCGGTTCAACGTTTTGCGTGACGTTTCCCCTTTCGGTTTTTCGAGAACGATGATACCGGAATCCGACAACAAACTCATTATTCCAAACTCATTGTTCCAATGGCATAACGGTTGATGGAAACGGAAACCGGCTCAAAATTCCGAAAAAACCTCTAATAAACTGCAAGGGGCATTAACGTTCCTGGCGTTGTGCTGCACCACGGCGTTGTTGGAGGGAAGAAATATCGATCACGGAAATCGTGTACGGGGCGTCAAACTTTGAATTGCGAAGCCCCGGGAACGGCCAATCGAAGTTGGCGATGATCATCTTCCCGTCACGGACGACACACTCACACGGCTGGTCGAGAAGCCCGTCGGAACCATCGGTGTCCTCGTTTTCCCAAAGCGTCCAACAACGGACCGGCTGATTGGGACGAAGCGGGGTCATCACGCGGATCGAATTTTTCTGGGAATCGTTGATGAAAATCAGATCCGAGGCCTCATCGTAGAAGATTCCGTCGCAGCACTGGTATTGGTCATCGTCCAGTATCTTCACGCATTTCACCGAGTCGTCTTCATTCACCGTGACCGCATACATCACGCCGTCGCCGAAGTTGCCGAAATAGATGACGCCGTTGTTGTCGACGGTCATTCCGTCGGCCCCGCCGTTGTCTTCACGTCCGATTTTTTTGACCTTTTCCTTGACGACCAGGTGCTTGTCCTCACCATTGGGGAGAACTTTCAGCGGTTCGGTCTGATTGAGAATTTCCTCCCCTTTGAACCGCCAAATGCCGCCAACCCCAAATTCCCCGGGGAGGTCCAAAAACGTGTCCGTCACCCACATTTCATTGTTGTACCACAAAACAGCGTTTGCCAGCTTGAGGCCGTCGACTACGGTGGTGATTTTTCCTGTCGGCTTGCCGTCTTTCATCTCGACACATAACATCCGTGATTTGTGATCTTTATTGTGGAAATATTGGTTGTCACAAACGTAAAGATTCCCGTCGGGACCGAAATCAAGCCCCATCGGGCCACATTGTCCAGTTTCCTCAAGCGGCGGATATTCCAGAAGTTTCTCCAATTTGCCGTCTTTATCGATACTGGAAAGCGTTGCCGGAAACTCTTTTTTGCCGTCAACCATGTTGTTGAAATTCGGACAACTCAGGTAAATCATCCCAGTTTTCTCACACATCGTCATTCCGTCGGGATTGTGGCACCATTCGGGAAGATTGACATAAAGTTGCGGCTTAAAGGCCTCAGGATTACGCTGTCGCCGTTCCTGTCGCTGTTCCTGTCGCTGAATTCTCTGAGAGGATTGCCGACCTTGCCGACCTTGCCGACCTTGACGTTCCTGGCGACGCTGGAAAACTTGAGCCGCGACCATCGTCTCCGCAACAACCAGAACGACGACCATAGTGATCATGAAAAATGTAACTTTTCTCATCGTTATTTACTCCGTTTCTATGTGTAACAAATTTTTGGGGAAGAAATCAAAAGTGATTCTCTCAGTATATCAGATTTTCCATGATTTTCCATATCTCCTCAGACCGTTTTATTAAGACAAGACAGGTCGGCGACCTTTTTTGCTGTCTGACTGTTCGGTTTCTCCTACCTCAACTTGACTTCCGGTCGTTTTTTTAAGATAATATTGCTTGTGTCATCAAAGATTGGCATTTTTTTCAAGTTTTTTGATTCCGCCAGCGTGCCGCTGGACCGCAGTTGCTCATGCTCACTTCGTTTGATTCGCTTCCGGTTGAAAACCCATAAGAGAAATATTGCGGTCCAGCGGCACGCTGGGCGATGCAACTGCAAGTTGCCCGTCGGAGACATTTTTTAACGTCTTATGGTGCAATGTTTCATAACTTTCCAAATTGACCAACCATAAATGCACGTATAATTCAGATTCATCATCAAATTCATCATTGGATTCATCAAAAAGAGTCATAGATTTTATGCCGAAATACATTACACGTTATGGAACGATGCGGCTTTTAGGAATATTCTCATCTCCCGAGGATCGTTTGCTCCACCGTGAGACGCGGGTGATTGTCCGGACCAGCCGCGGACAGGAGACGGGAATCGTTCTTTGTGAGGCGACGCCGGAAGCATTGAGCCGCCTGAATACGCAACAGATGGAGGAAGACCGCATCATCCGGGTCATGACTCACGCGGACCTCATGGAGGCCAAACGAATCCGTGAAGAAGAGCGGGACGAGTTCCGGCGTTGTCGCGAGGTCATCACGAGGATGAAAATTGAGATGAACCTCGTCCGGATTGAACACGTCTTCGGCGGCGAACGGATTATCGTCTATTATGTTGCCGATGGTCGGATTGATTTCCGTGAATTGGTCAAAGTGCTTGCGTCCGAGTTCCAGACACGGGTGGAAATGCGACAGATCGGCGTTCGTGATGAAACAAAACTTCTGTCGGATTATGGCGACTGTGGCAAGGAATGCTGTTGTAATTCCTATTTGACGGCGATGCCGCCCGTGTCGATGAAGATGGCGAAAATGCAGAAAGCGACGCTTGATCCGACGAAAATTTCAGGACGTTGCGGTCGGTTGAAGTGTTGTCTCCGCTATGAATACGACACTTATCTCGGCCTTACCGCCGAGCTGCCGGCCTTCGGAGCAAAAGTGGTCACGGCAGACGGTCCCGGTCGTGTTATCGGTCAGGAAATTCTCCAACAACGTCTCTGTGTTGAGTTTCAAGACCAAAGTCGGAAATATTTCTACGTTTCGGAAATTCAGTGTCCGCCGGGAGAAAAAAACCGTCTGCCATTGGAAATCCTCGACGTTTCCGATGAAACACCAATGGAATAGGCAATATATTCATTTTTTGAACACCGCCGCGGCCCGTTTCATGTTTTGAATGACGGCGACATTGAACGGACAACGGGATTCGCATGAGCCGCATTCGGTGCACTCCGACGCATGGTGCGGCAGGTTGTTGTAATGCGTCATGACGCCCGGCGGGATGTTGTGTTCGTCAAGCAGGGCGACTTCAAGATATTTCGTCACGGCGGCAATATCGATCGAAGACGGACACGGCTGACAGTGATTGCAGTAAACGCATTTGCCCTGGAATGTTTCACGGAGAGTTTCGGCAATGCCGGAATAATCCCGTTCGGAATCGCTTAATTCGAGGTATTTGACCGCTTCGAGGACTTCGGCACGATCCTTGCAACCGATCAACGTGCTGACAACCGCCGGACGTGTGAGGGCGTAATGGATACATTGTCCGACCGTCATTGGCCTAGCGAATGGTGTTTGGTCGGCGGAAAGGAGCTTGCCCGCCCCGAGTGTTTTCATGGTCGTGATGGACACGTCACGGCCCGCACAAAGTTCATAGAGTCTTGCCCGCTTCGGGTCGATTCCGCGAAAGACGTTCCGGTCGATTTTTTCGTTCGACATGAGCGAATCAATGATATACATATTTGCCGGGAGCATGTCGTAAGCAAGATTGACGCTGAACATCAGGTGTTCGATCTCGCCGGTTTCGACGAGCCGCATCGCGATCTCGGGATGGTGCGAACTTGCTCCAACGGCACGAATTTTTCCTTCCCGTTTCAGTTGCCGGATGTAATTGATGTAATCCGTTTTGAACACGTCATCAAAATCCTTCTCGGTGTCGACAAAAAACATCATGCCGAGATCAATGTAATCGGTGTCGAGGCAACGCAACAGTTCCTCAAAGTATTTTTTGCACGTCGGCACGTCACGGCTGATGTCGTATTGTTGTTTGAGGTCAACCGAGCCGATGTGCCCTTGAATCAGCACGCTTTCGCGTTTTCCTTGGAGGACTTTGCCGATATTTTCCCGTACCGGCGTTCCCGGCATGAAAAGGTCGAAGATGTTGATCCCGTGTTCGAGCGCAACGCCGATCACTTCATCAGCGACATCATAAGATTTGTTGTCGAGATGTTCCGTGCCAAGCCCGACGATACTGGCCGACATTCCCGTTTTACCAATGGGACGATACTGCATAAAAGTTCCTTGCTTTCAGCTTTTTGTGTTTTATACTGCCAAACACCATCCCAATCGGTTCCGGTAATATAAAATTCGTGGGGAATATTGCGGTCCAGCGGCACGCTGGGCGATGCAACTGCAAGTTGCCCGTCGGAGACATTTTTTCAATCATCTGGGGTGTAATGTTTCACAACTTTCCAAATCGACCAACCCGGAACGCACATAACAAAAGACGCTTAACAAATGCCTTCGGCAACCAGCAGATGGCCGCTGGACCCCACTTGTCTTTGAAAGTTCAAACTCGTGAGGCCAAATGACCATTCTTACCGACTCCGGTATGACATGCTTCTGGAGCACATCGATTTACAAAAGCTCTTTGGCGAATTCTTTGCCGAGGAGTTCACGGGCTTTTTCACCGTCCTCATCGGAAACGGTGATGTTGATATTCCGCTCACTGGTGCTGATGATGGAGACATTGATTCCGGCATCGCCGAGAACGCGGAAAATACGACTTGCAAGCCCGGTGTGACTGCGAAGTCCCGTTCCGCGGACCATGATTTTCGCGATTTTCGGATTGCTCACCGGTTGTGCACAACCCAACGCTTTGGAACACTCCTCGGCCAATTGCACGGCTTTATCGTAGGAAGTTCGCGGAACGGTGTAGCTGATGTTGGCCAAACCGTTGCGTCCCACGCTTTGCACGATCATGTCGACGACGATTCCATCCTGGGCGATGTCGTCGAAAACCTTCGCGGCAAGGCCCGGCGTGTCGGGAAGCTGGTTGAGGGTGATTCGCGATTGCGACTTGTCGAGAGTGACCGATTCAATGATGATGTCTTCCATGCCGGTCAAGCGGGAGAGGTACTCTCCTTCAAGCCGGTCGGTGCCGCCGGTTGTGTGGGGAGTCAGCACGATCGGTCCGGCAGCATCTTCGGGACGTTTTTGCAGGGTGAATGCCTCGTGAACGGCCCGGAGAGCTTCGGCGGCAAAATCCTGCGAAACAAGCGCCGAAATCTTGATTTCACTTGTGGTAATCATGGCGATGTTGATTTTGCGGTCTCCCAGAGCATGGAACATCTTCTGGGCAACCCCGGATTGCGATTCCATCCCCAAACCGACGACGGAAACCTTGGCGACACTCATGTCGGCGTCCACCGATTCGGCTCCGACAGCGTGAACAACGTCCCGGGCGATGTCGAGCGTCAATGGCACGTCGTCTTCGAGCACGGTAAAGGAAATGTCGGTTTTTCCATCCGTGCTGACATTCTGCACGATCATGTCGATCGGAATCTTGGCGTCGGCGATTTTCGAGAACAGCGTCATGGCCACACCGGGACGGTCGGGAACGCCGATCACCGTGACGCGAGCTTCTTTTTTGGCAACGGCGGCACCACAAACGGGATTGGCCTTCGATTCCGGAGTCGACACGATCCAGCTTCCCGGGGCGTCGCTACCGCTGTTGCGAACGACAACCGGCACATTGTATTTTTTCGCAAATTCAATCGACCGGTTGTGCATCACGCCGGCACCGAGACTTGCCAGTTCGAGCATTTCGTCGTAACTGATCCGGTCCACTTGACGGGCTTCCGGAACCAATCTCGGGTCGGTCGTGTAAACGCCGTCCACATCGGTAAAGATTTCACAGGCGTCGGCCCCCAGGGCCGCTGCAAGGGCGACCGCCGTCGTGTCGCTTCCGCCGCGTCCCAGCGTCGTCACATTGCCGTCGTCATCAACTCCTTGGAATCCGGCGGCAATCACGATTTTTCCCTCGTTCAGGCTGCGACGCATTTTTTCGGTGGAAATGGAACGAATCCGGGCCTTTGTGTGGGCACTGTCGGTGAGAATTCCGATTTGCGTCCCGGTGAAACTAACCGCTTTGTAACCGAGCGTTTCCAGGGCAATCGCCATGAGTGCAATCGTGACCTGTTCGCCGGTTGACATCAACATGTCCATTTCCCGCAGCGAAGGACGCTCGGTGATTTCTTTGGCGAGTTTGATCAATCCGTCCGTCGTTTTCCCCATTGCGCTGACCACCATGACGATCTGGTGCCCTTCTTTCGCGGCACGAATCGCTTTTCTGGCAGCTCCGAGAATTTTTGTGGTATCAGCAACACTTGTTCCGCCAAATTTTTGGACAATCAACGACATCGAAAAACCTCCCCCTTTGCCACAACAAAATTGTGTGCAACAGCAAAATTGTGAAATTATTTGCAGAAAAACGATACAAATCAAAGGCTTCCCATTATTCCAGAAAAAATTTCCCCGACAAGGGAGAGAAAAAACAAAAAATCAAGTCCCTGACCTCGAAAATGGATGATTTTTTAGAATTTGCCAATAAATCAACGAAGAAAAACGATCAATATTCGTTATACTGGAGCCGACATGGACGGTCCTTTGGCCTTACGAGTTTGCGCTCTCAAAGACAAGTGGAGTCCAGCGGCCATCCGCTGGTCGCCGAAGGCATTTTTTCAACGTCTTTTGTTATGTACGTTCCGGGTTGGTCGATTTGGAAAGTTGTGAAACATTACACCCCAGGACGTTGAAAAATGTCTCCGACGGGCAACTTGCCGTTGCATCGCCAAACGTGCCGTTTGATCGCATTATTCCCCACGAGTTTGATCCCGAACCGCCAGGCGAATCGAACGAAGTGAGTATGAGCAAGCTGCGGTCCAGCGGCACGCTGGCGGCTCGTGGACTTCGTTACCGGCTGGTTTTCCCCGAGGTTTTGACCGTTTCCACCAGATGGACCACATTTTCGACCGGCGTTTGCGGCAGGATTCCGTGTCCGAGGTTGAAAATGAAGCCGGGACGATTGCCGACCTTTTGCATAATCATTTGCACTTCCCGGCGGATTGTTTTTTTATCGGTGAGAAGAACCGTCGGGTCGAGATTCCCCTGGACGGCACGATCATGGCCGATCATTTCCCAGGCCTTGTCGATCGGAATCCGCCAATCGACACCGATCACGTTTCCGCCGGCTTCACGCATCCATGGCAATAACGCCGGATTGCCGGTTCCGAAGTGAATCAGCGGCGTTTCAGGATGCTCCATTTTCACCATGTCGATGAGTACTTTGACATGCGGCTGCACGAACCGGCGATAGTGGTCGGCGGAAAGACAACCGACCCAACTGTCGAAAAGCTGCACAATTTGGGCACCGGCTTTGATTTGGGCGTTCAAATATCGGGCCACCGAGCGGGCGATCTTTCCGAGCAGGTCATTCCAGGCCGATTCTTGGGTCAACATGAACACTTTCGTGGTTCGGAAGTCGCGACTGGAGCCTCCTTCGATGGCATAACCGGCCAACGTGAACGGGGCGCCGGCAAAACCGATCACCGGAAGTAAATCATCAAGCCTTTCTCGGGTCTCGGCAACGGTCTCAAAAACGAAATCAAGCGGCGAAAGGTCTTCCAGTTCCCTGACTTTTGCAACATCAGCAGCTTCACGAACGGGTCGATGAATGACCGGTCCTTCGCCGACGGAGAATTCAACGTTGAAGCCCATCGGCTCCAAAATCGGGAGAAGGTCGGAAAAAATGATTGCCGCATCGACCTTGAGTTTCTCCACGGCGGCCAACATCACCTCGGCGGCAAGCGTCGGATTCTTGCAAAGCTCCAAAAACGTTGTTTTTTCACGGACGGCGCGATATTCGGCCATGTAACGCCCTGCCTGGCGCATAAGCCAAACGGGGACCCTCTCCGTTTCGAGTCCGCGTGCCGCCCGCATCATCGGACCGCTTTCCCAGGGATGTTGTTTTTCAGGCAAAATGTATTCCGTCATGATTGCGGCAAAAGAAAAGAGTCGGAAACACAAAACTCAAAGAGCAAAAATGACATTGAAAAACTTTGCGCTTTGCATTTTTTCCTTTTTACCTTCCTCCTTCTACCTTTATATACCATAAAACGCCAATAAACAGACATTTTTCCTTGTGTCCTTTGTGAACTTTGTGGTTAAAATATTTTACCACAAGGGGCACAAAGGGTTACACAAAGAACACAAAGTTTAGGGCGTTTGGCAGTATACCTATCTTCTCTCGCATGCACATCCGCACGGTTTTTGCTTGCGGGCGTCACCGACCACGGGGAGATTTTGATGGACGTCGGGGCCGAAATACCTCAGAGAAACGAGAGGCTCGCTCCCGGTATTTTGAATCACGAGACCGTTTTTCGCAGCTTCGGCGGAGATGTAAAGTTCGTCGTTCGGTTCCTCACCATAATAAATCATGACCGGCGTTTCAACGGAAAGATTTCCGACCTTACCGCACCCTTGCACCGTGATCCAGCCGCTTGCGCCGGGATCATTGATCGTGCATTTCGCGCCCGGCATGACGGTCAATTCCTTGGCCGAGAAGAGTTGTTTTCCGTCGACAATGGTTCCATAGGTGATCCAGCGGTCGCAGTAACCGTCACCGGAGTTTTCCGGATCAAGAATCGGCTCAAGGAAGTTGCTTTCTTTGAAATGCGGGTCAACATTGCGGTCCCAGTCGAGCATTTCGATGATGAAATCGAGGTCCAACTTCTTGTCCTGCGGCACATCTTTGACAAGGAGTTCCCATGGAACCTGACGTCCTTCGACCAGGGACTGGAACATGCCAAAAACATCCGACCCCCATTGCGGTTCATAGGTGCAGAGCGACCCCGGGGCGTGAAGCACGCCGGCACGGACAAACCACCCGGTTCCCCGCTGGAGACGGTAGGCCTTGGAAAGATCAAGGATTCCGTTGTCCCCTTTGTTCCAGTTTTCGAGACATTTCCGGACATCCGCCTTGGTGGTTCCCGGCTCAAGTCCCATGAAAGTGTAATCGAAATGGTTCTCGGCGGCATTCAGTTGCGGTGGGAAGTAATAGGCCTCGGGCTTTCCCTCCTGACCCGTCAGCGCGGCGTCCTTGGGCAATTGGTGCATGTGGTGCGGAATCGGACCGGCATTGTCAAAAAACTTGGAATAGACCGGCCAGCGTTTGTATTCGTTCCAAATGTTTTCGCCGACAACTTTTTCTTTTCCTTCGGCAACCGCGTCACGAAGCAGGAACCGTTCTCCTTCGAATTTAACGTAGCTGAGTCCTTCGTCGTCGGCACGACCATCATTGGCGGCTTCCGTCGTGCTGCCAAACCATCGTTCGTCGATTCCGCCGCGGTTGACGCCCAGGGCGTACCAATCGGTCGGGGCAAGTTTGATACGTTTTCCGGGATGGAGAAAACTTCGCGGCACCCAATTCGGTGTCAGTCGAAGCAGACCATTGCCGGCGTCCATGGCGTGATCAAGGATTTTGGCGACATTATCTCGTGTAACGATTTTCGAAGTTCCGTTCGGTTTCATTGCGAATCTCCCAAATGATTAAAATGGTGAAAGATGGTTTTCCTTTTGAACACCCTATTATGTCCGAAACAGGACAAAAAAATCAAGAGGTGGGAAAAAAAGTTTCTTGATTATACTCAATCCGGTTAGAACATCTGTTGGCCAGGTGCCTGCCCATACCAGCTCCGGTATAAAACTCATGAGGAATATTGCGGTCCAGCGGCACGCTGGGCGATGCAACGGCACGTTGCCCGTCGGAGACATTTTCAACGTCTTATGGTGTAATGTTTCACAACTTTCCAAATCGACCAACCCGGAACGCACATAACAAAGGACGTTGAAAAATGCCTCCGGCGGCCAGCGGATGGCCGCTGGACCCCACTTGTCTTTGAGAGTGTAAACTCGTAAGGCCGAAAGCTCCCGCCCATATCGGCTACGGGATATTCAAAAATAAATGGAATTTTATTCAAAAGTAATGCAAACGGCGGCACCGACTTCGATTCCGTCACCGAGAGGATGCAGTCGTCCCGATTCCGAATCAATTCGGAAGCAAAAAACTGAGTTGGAGTCCTGATTGGCGGCCAATAAAAATGCCCCGTCGGGTGAAATGGCGATATTTCGCGGGGTCTTGCCGCGTGTCGGCTCCGTTTCCAAAAACCGGAGCGTCCCTGAGGTTTGGTCGACCTGAAAGACGGCGATACTGTCGTCTCCCCGATTCGAGACGTAAACAAAACGACCGGAAGGATGTACGACAATTTCCGCCGTCCAGTTTTTTTGCTCGTCGCTTGGTTTGGCGGCATCTTTTTTACCTTCAGGCAACGTCGAAACCGTTTGAACGACTTCAAAACACCCCTTGTCATCGGCGACAACCCGACAAACCGTTGAATTCAGTTCATTAACGACATAGATCGTTTTTGCTCCATTTTTCCAGATTTCCCGGGGAGAAAAAGCGAGATGTCGTGGTCCCGAACCGGGCGGCATCGCAATAAACGGCTGTTGATTCGGAGAAAGCGTCCCTGTTTGATGGTCAAGACGGTACATCATGACTTTGTCCATTCCAAGATCGGGAATAAAAATAAGATTTTCCGCGGAATAGGCCCCATGAGGATGGGGTTCCTGCTGTCGCGACGGATTCGGGCCGCTTCCGACATGCTTGACGGAACAGGTTTGCTCCCCAAGACTGCCGTCCGGTAAAATGGGAAGAGCGACGACATTGCCCGAACCATAACAGGCGACAATAAGTGCCTCGCCGTCCCAACGCGAATCGATGCAAAGGTGGGTCGGCCCGGTTCCTGAAACGGTGATTTCGCTGATTTGCGTCAGGTGTCCTGTTTCCGGCGCAATCCGGAAGGCGTAAACCGGTCCCTTATCCGGGTCCCACGTTTCGCCGACGGCATAAAGCACCGGTTTTTGAGGGTGACGGATCAAAAATGCAGGCGCCCGACATTCAAAAACAAGTTCGGGACTGGAAAGAGCACCCGTTTTTGCGTCCAGCGTGGCACGGTAAACCCCTTTGCCCGGAAATCCGGACTCCGTGTAGGTTCCGATGTAAAAAGGAAAGACGTCGGGTTGATTGTGTTGATTTGCGGGAGTTTGAGCCATTGTCTTTTCGCTGTTTGTCTGCAATATCAGAAAAAATACCAGAAAAAAGCATCCCCCCGGAAGAAACAGGGGAAAAAGCAACCGTTTTTGATGGACCATCGGCATGGGAAAATCCTGAAAAAGAGAAAAATTCAAACCAAGCAGGAATAATTGGGAATGGGAAATGCGGAATTGGGAATGGAGGAATTCGGAATTAAAAAATTCCCAATTTCCAATTCCCCATTCTCAATTTTACTTAAACTTCTCAATTGAGAAAATTGTAACCGATGGAGAGGATCAAAGCAACATCAACCCAAGTAATAGGGGTAGAGCCAAAACTTATTCTTCATCACGCGATGCGTCAATTTTTCGATTTTTGACGTTTTTTTCTTGCACGTGCCTTGAATCTGTTGCGAACAGAAATGCTGTTGGGTATAATATATTTGGGATGCTATGCCAACCAAGCAGCGACCAACGGGAGCGGAAAAGCTCCAAACCAATCCAAACGGCTTTCAAATATTTGTTTTAATCTTAATCAACACTTCTTTATTTTTTGATCTTAATAGTGATAATACACGCTGTTGAACAGATATAGACGGCTCATCCATTTAAGGATGTCATCAATCTTTACAGAAAGTGAAATGGAGTTTTTATGAGTAAAAAATCGGCTTTTACACTTGTTGAACTCTTGGTTGTAATTGCAATCATCGGAATTTTGATCGCCCTTCTTTTGCCGGCAGTTCAGGCGGCCCGTGAAGCGGCACGTCGTATGCAATGCACGAACAACATGAAGCAGTGGCTTCTTGCCGCCCATAATCACCATGATTCCCTTCGTTACCTCCCCTCACAGTTCAATTACGGTCCCAATGTCATTCATGACCGTTTCGGTGTCAATTATCAGCTTCTCCCTTTTATGGAGAGGGTGGGGCTTCGTGATGCGATTGATAATCATGCCACGGCCCCTTGGCTCCCGAGTATTTCCGACATTCGCACCATTCCTGTGGATACGCTGCTTTGTCCTTCCGACCCGGAAAGAGGGCAACTTGCCATGCTTGGCGGTGCCCATAATCACCAGGGGGCGAGAACAAACATCGTTTTTTGTATTGCGGACGGTGCAGCCCGCGTGGACAACACCAATGACAGTCCCAACTCGGCGGTAAAGGTCGAAAATGGTTATGAACTTGTATCCAAAGCTCCCGGTCCGGGGAATCTTACGCACCGTTCTCTCTTTCATTGGTACAAGCGGAGCAACTTCGACGGAGTCACCGATGGGCTAAGCAGAACCATCATCATCAGCGAAAGCGTGTCCGGTGACTGGAATAATGACAAGATCAAAGGAAGCGTTGCCTTTTATCCCGACATCGACCTCGGCGACTGGGTCAGCAAACCCAGTTTATGTATGAATATTCGCAATGGAAAAACCTATCGATGGGGATCAGGAACAGCGGCTCCACAGAATCTTAATCATCCCCGATGCGGCAACTACTTGGATGCCCTGAATATTTCCGTCGCGTTCAATACCATTATGCCGCCGAACGCCCCGTCGTGCGTCAAATACCAACAAGAGGCATACCAAGTGGGATTTCTCGCACCGACGAGCTTTCATACAGGAGGGGTGAACTGTGGTTTTATGGATGGGTCCGTCACTTTTGTCAGCGAATCCATTGACACCGATGGACTGCCCAACACGCCAACCGGCACATACTTAACAGGCGAAAGCCGTTTCGGTGTTTGGGGGGCTTTGGGAACGCCGTATGGTAACGAAACCACAAACTTGTAATATTGTGATGGAAATAAACCAATGAAAGATCAAATTATGAGGACGATCATTGCATTTGTTGTGTCGATTTGTGTCGTTGCGTTCATCATCGGCTGCGGCCGTAGTTCACGTCCGTCGGATTTGCCTCCTCTTTACCCTTGTGCCGTGATTGTCACGCAGGATGGACAGCCGCTGGACGGAGCTGTTGTCGATTTTGTCGCCGTTGATGCGGCCAATGCGAAATACCAGGCGTCATCTGTGACCGACGCAAACGGCAAAGCGGTTGTGACAACTTATGGATACAACGGCGTGCCGGCCGGACGGTATAAAGTCTGTGTTTGGAAGACCGTCATCGAGGGAGTCACGCAGGTCGTAAACAATGACGGTGAGTTGGTGGACACGATGGGTGCTGAATACCGCACCGTCGAGCCGCAGTATTCCAATGCCGAAACAACCCCGCTCGAAATCGAAATCACCGGTAAAAAGATGCCACCAACATCGTTTGATGTCGGCAAGCCAATAAAAGAGAGGAAATCCTCTAGCTGAATTCTTCTTCAGCGGCCATGATCACTTCGACGTCTCCTTTTTTTGGGTCAAAGCGACCGAAAAAGAAGTCGCTCACCAGATTATGACCGAAAAACGTCCGATTTGCCGTTGCGGTCAGAGAACGATACAAAAGTGTCTGCGTCTTCCCGGTTTGAAGTCGGAACGCCGCCGCCCGATCGTTTTTCACGATTTGCAGGTTTTCACCAACGGTCAATTGCCGCCAGGTGAACGGAAGCGACAAGCGTTTCGGCGACAGATCAAACATCAAAGGGACAAACATGCCGGTCCCGGTCCCGTGCTGGTGAAGTTGCAGCGAATTTTGCTCCGGGGAACATTTCCCCGGACTTTCCGGAGCGTTTTTCCATTCCGGAAACGAAAGCGGAAAAACACGGACAAGCGGCACATTTTTTTCACAAAGCAGGAGTTCCGTCGACTCCGCATGGGGTTTGATTTTCAGGTTTTCCGCAAAAGGAAACTGCAAAGTATAGTCGATCCAGTGACCCTGGTCCGTGTCGGACGTGCCGTCTTGGGGACGGTCATCTCTCAAGATCGTGTCGGCCAAAAGGAGCAGCTTTTCTTTGTGGGCGAGGAGAAAATGTCGCTGGAGACGCATGTTTTCGGTGAGTAAAAGCTCCAATTCCAGATAATCGGCGTCTTCGTCCGAAACATCACAACTCACGCTCCATTTGTCAATGGGAAGCAGCAGCTTTTCGTCCATCCGAACCGCGACATTCCAAAGTCCGCTCCAAAATGTTTTCCCGTCAACATTCAATTCCATGCGAACCGATTGGTCGGTCCATTCCTTGTTTTTCAGGTCATTATTCTCCAAATCATCGTTTTCCGGATCGTCAAATTCCCGGATTTTTGCAAAAGCAATCGAAAGCGAGGGGGACTTGACCGACCAATCGGTTCGGAGCATGGCCATTTGACCCCAATCTGAAAAATATGCTGCCGGGGAAAGAGATTCCATGGTTTTCATGGTTTTCGACTCCCGTTCCTCTTTCAGGAGCAATTTCGGGAAAACGATTCCGGCGATTGTCCGGTCCACGGCGTCTTTATCAAAGGCAAGTGCCGTTTTCATCATGGCGACAAAGGATTTTTCGTCTCTTCCTTCGGAATCGAAGACAAACGACCCGTCTTTTCGCAAAAAACGAAGTGTTTGTTGGATCACCCATTCGTATTGCGTTTGATCCTCCTTTGCCCAGGGGCTGATTTTTGCCTGTTTTCCGATCATCATGGCCCGTGTCCAACACGCCAAGAGCGGACAAAGGAGACGATAATCGGAAGCATGAGGCAAACCCGCCCCGTCAAGAATTTCACTCAAACCGACACGGAAATTTTCACGTGCCATGGCCAGCAGTTTCGGCGTGACAAGAAGATCAGGAAACAGACACCCCAAAAGCCAGGGGAGTTCCGCCGCAAGAAGTTGATGAAAAAGCGGTTGTTCTTCCACAGGAAACGGCGGAAACGACGGCGGAAACGTTGTTCCCGTGACAAAATCAATCATCCCGGCAAATCTTGAGGCCCATTGTTCCGATGATTCTGTTTGTATTCGGGCCGGCTCCAACGTTGACGCAAGAAGAGAGCCAAGAATATGATATTCCTGATGTTTGTCGTCTTTCGGGACACAAAATTTCGGGGCACAAAGCGACGGCTCAAGAGAGGTCTTGCCGCCGAAGAGTTTTTTTGTTTCCCGGGAAAGGTAAACCCAATGAACGGCTTTCCGGTAAGCGTCAAGCCCCAATTTTTGAGCGTGGCCGTGAACCGTCTTTCTCCAGAGCAACCAGGCCTGTTCCCGAGTTTTTGTGTCTTGTGCCAGTTTGAAAATACCTTTATCGGCGCTGTTCGAGAGCATTTGCTCCCAACGAAGAGTTGTGGACATCATTGTTGTATACAAAAAATAATGAAAATGAACGGGTGACGCTTCTTTCCAAAGTCGTCATTTTTAAAGTACCCGCCATTGTAAAGAGAATCGTCTTATTTTGCAAGCTGGCCACCGAGAAGCCGGGGTATTGGTCGTCACATAAGAGTTTGCAGCAGCGTAAAGCACAAAATGCAAAGCGCAAAGATATTTTTCACTTTGCGCTTTGCATTTTGCGCTTGTCCATTCCGTGGCAAAAAAATCTGCGGTGTTCAGTTGTCCCGAAGTCCGATTTCGCTTAATGTCGATGTTCCGATGTTGTCTATTTTTGGAATCTTTTTGGGGACATCCTGACGAAGGAACCAATCCTTGTAGTGCCGTTCCTGGACTTTCTTATTGACAACAGATTGCAACGACGATTTCGCAACATCGTCCAAAGAAACATCCGGGGGGCCGGTCACGTGCGTGCAACTCCAGAGTGTTTTGTTTCCTTGTTGAAGCAGGAGTTCGTATTTCTCCTGCCGAAATTTCACATCGGTTCCGCCTCCTCGCATCCGGAAAGGGCCGGTCGTGTAAGTGGCGGGTTTCTCTCCTTCCTGTGTGACTTTCAAAAGAAAAACCACAGGTGCATCATTTTCGAGAGTCAGTCCGTTTTCTCGCAGTTTTTCTTCCATCGAACGTTTGATTTCGTCCTTATCGCGGGAAATGGAAGGGTCCATTTTCAATGCGACCGTCATTCCCGGTTGAACCACGAAAAGATTGGCATCGTTTTGATTCCCCGAATATTGGTCGAGAACCTTTTTCTGCGGAATCTTGACACCGACAAGTGTTTTTGCTTCTTTGTCTCCTGCCAAATACCAAAATTGTCCGCCGAAATAACAACTGTCCTTGATGTTTCCCCGATACTCCCAAACCGGGACTTGCAAAGTCGTATCAACAATCAGTTTATTGCCGATCATCAGATGTTGGTTGCTAACCCAGGTAAAAGTGGAATAGCCATTGGCTCCGTCAATGAAAAACGCTTCTTCCGGTTGCCCTGTTGTCGCATCCCAAAGACAAATCATTCCGCCGTTGCCGCAAGATGCAATTTTTTGACCATCCGGCGAAAAGGAATAATACGCGGCATCATGTCCGTTGACACCCTCAAGAGTTCCGATGGTTTTTCCGCTGACTGTTTCGACCAGGAGCGTCGCTTTTCCCGATTTGACGAGAAAATACTTGCCGCCTGGAGAAAGCGCCACAGATTTTGCCGGAAAGTTCGGCTTGAGTTTCCAAAGTGCTTTCCCCGTGTCGACATTCACCAAAGCCAACAACAGCTCTGTGTGGTCTGAAGAATAAAAAACGAGAATATGATCGTTTGAAACCCACACCGCTTGTTCCACGTCCGCCGTTTCCTGAGACCTTGATCGTCCTAGTCCTAATCGTTCTAGGCTGTCAATCGGATTCAAAATGGTGAACGGTTCAAATTTATCCGCAGCGCATTTGAAGATGATAATTTTTCCCTTTTTGCCATCAGTATCGATTCCACGCTCCCAAGGGATTTGAACGAACATCGCCTTGGTTCCGTCGGGAGAAAGTCCGTAGGAATTCAAACAAAGCTTGTTTTTTATCATGACAGTTTCACCCGAGGCGACATCGGCGAGAAAGATTCTCGTGGATTCGTCTCCTTCACCAATCATCGGCTTGGGGACTTGGAGCGTATAGAGCACTTTTTGTCCGTCGTGGCTGAAAAAGAAGCCGCTATCCTTCGGATGGGAGTGAAACGGAATTGCACCGGGACGAAACGAGATTTTCTTCGAAGCAAGATCATCCAAAGGAGCAGGGTCGGGTGCACAAGACCATCGCGTTTCCCCATAATCGCCAACCTCTTTTGCGTTATTGACGTCAACCGTTTTGGCAGAAGATGTCCGCGGAGCCGAATCACCTGATGCCGAATCACCCGATGGTGCCCGCTCCGCAGCTTCAAAGGGATTTGCAGGAGAATCGTTTTCTGCAAGGTAAATTTTGTCCACTTCGCTCAATTTATCGATGGCAAGTGTCAAAATTTTTCCATCCTCTTTTTTTAACTTGACCGTATCATTCTCGAAGCTGACGAGAGATGCTTCGATCGTAAATTTCCCTGAACTGTCCGTCCAGGTTCGCATTTCTTCCGCAAACACTACGAAAGAACAAGCAAAAACGATAAAAATCGTGAAAACATGAAGAGCGAAATGTCTGTTCATTGGATCATCTCATAAAAATGGACATCGGGAATGGAAGTTGTGGCCATGAACCATCATGGCACACCCCATCAAGTATCATTATAAGTATCCATTCAGGCAAAATCAAGGGCAATTTTATTGTACAGTAAATTTATTGTCTATAATGATTGTCGCCCAAAGAGTTTGGCAACAGTGCAAAGCGTAAAGATATTTTGCACTTTGCGCTCTGCCTTTTATGGCACCGGCAATAAACACGGCCTAACACGCCCAGGCAAAATAATCGAGAATAAGATTGATGTTTTCAAAAAACATCCTCGTTTTCAATGATTATGATCAAAATTCAATGTGCGCATAAAAAAACTACCCACATTGAAAATTGGAAAAGGGCAGGTTTTCCAATAACATGAGGTAGTCTTTGGGCATATTTTAAGTTATCGGCAAAATTTTACGTCAACCGGAAAAAATTTTACAACTTTGCATAGAATTTTGTCCAGTTTTCATGGAAATTTGTTCAGACTTCAGAATTTTTGGGAAACTCCAGCCTCCCGTTTAAAGCCCGGAAGACCTTGCTTTATTCTCCGGAAATTGATAGAATGACGTTTGTCTTTTGGATGTTTTACTCTGGATTAAATGTTATTTTTGATTTCTCATGTCTGATTCCATTCCCATGACCCGGGAGGGTTATAATAAGCTCCGACAGGAAGTTGAGCGGCTTGAACAGGAAGAAATGCCTAAAATCGTGGCCCGAATTGCCGAAGCTCGTGCCGAAGGTGACCTTAAGGAAAACGCCGAGTATCATGGGGCCCGCGAAAGTCAGGGGATTCTTCAAGCGCAAATCAATGAACTGAAAAGCAAGCTCGCCCGCGCAGCAATTATGGACCCGTCCGCCGGCCCCCAAGATGAGATTCGTTTTGGAGCAACATTCAAAGTCAAACGCCTCAGCAATGACATGACGGAAGAATATACGCTTGTCGGTGCCGGTGAAGAGGATTTTGGAGAAGGAAAAATTCTTGCCACGTCTCCTCTTGGTCGGGGGTTTCTCGGCCATAAAAAAGGGGACAAAGTCGACATTGAAGTTCCCGTCGGCATCCTTCAGTTTGAAATTCTTGATATTACCTACTGAAACAAAGCAAGTGACAGACTTTTTCCCTCTTTTTGTTTCAAGCCATTATTTTATTACTTTTTTCTGACCATCCGACCATGGAACGATTTCCGGAATTCAAGAAAATCCTCCGAACCAATGTCCCGTTGGCCATGCACACGTGGTTCCAGTTGGGCGGTCCTGCCCAATTTTTTGCAGAACCCAAAAACGAGGGAGAACTGATCGCTTTGCTCAAGCGATGCGCCGAGTTGTCGATTCCCGTCCGAGTCCTTGGGGGAGGCTCCAACGTGATTGTCTCCGATGAAGGCGTTTCCGGAATGGTGATTCGCTTGACGGCGTCTTGTTTTTGCGAAATTCAGGCCGAACAGAACATGGTTGTTGCCGGCGGTGGTGCAAAACTCGGACGTGCTGTTACGGGCTCGATTTACGCCGGTTTCGGCGGAATTGAAAGTCTTATCGGAGTCCCCGGAACAGTCGGCGGTGCTGTTATCGGCAACACCGGAGGCAGCGGCGGAACCATCGGACAGTGGATTTCCCGGGTTCGCGCCGTTGATGAAAAAGGGGAAGTCCTGGAATATGGAAAAAACAATCTCTCGTTTGCGCCGGGAGAAAGTTTTCTTCGGGACACGATTATTCTTGATGTAACGCTTACCCTGGAAAAAGAGGACTCCGCGGAACTTGCCAAACGTCTCCAGAAAATCTGGATCATCAAAAAAACGATGTATCCCACCGGTCATCAATCTTCAGGATTCATTTTTCGCAATCCCAGGGGAATGCAGGCCAGCGAACTGATCGAACGGGCCGGTCTGAAGGGAACACGAATCGGCGGGGCCGTTGTCAGTGACCGAAACGCCAATTTCATTGTCGCCGAGCCGGAATGCACAAGCAGCGACATCCTCCGTCTGATTGAGCTTGTCCGGAGTCAGGTTTTCGACCGCCTGGATGTCGAACTCGAACTGAAAATCGAGATTTGGTAGACTTTTAGAGGCCGGTAGGGGCGGGCGCTTGGCCTCACGAGTTTGCACTCTCAAAGACAAGCGGAATCAAACGCCCGTGCGTTTGCCGCCGGAGGCATTCTTTTAAAGTCCTATGACTTGTGCCGCTCCGGGTTATCAAATTGACCAACTGTGAACGCACAAAGCATAGGACTTTAAAGTGTCTCCGACGGGCAACTTGCAGTTGCATCGCCCAGCGTGCCGCTGGACCGCAATACTCCTCAATATTCCTCATTCCTCGCGAGTTTTATACCGAAGCCTGTAGGGGCACCAGGTTGTCAGGACACGACGGGAATTTCGTCTTGACGGGAATCCCTGATTTTCGGATGATACCAACGATTATTTTTGTCATTTGTGTCGGTATTTGTAGCGGGATTCATCATGCGCGGACGAATTGGGATACTGGTCTCTGTTTTTCTTGCTTTTGTGCTTTTTTCTGAAAAATGTGCGACAGCAGAGCCGCCGGTGAAGGAGGGGATTCCGATCAAGGTCGGAATATTGCTCCTGAAAAACGGTGGGATGTTTCAGGGGAGTATCCGAGAGTTCAACGAAATCATCACCATGGAAACTCAATTTGGTGAGCTGAATCTCAAAAAAACGGACATCGAATTCATCGGTACGGAAATCGCCGATGTCTATCAGCATAAAAAGAGTCAGGCGGTCACGTCTTATGATTTTATGGCTCTTGCCGAATGGTGTTTCCGGAACGACCTGAAAACCGAGGGAGCCACGGAATATGACCGGGCCATTGCCTCGGCCAATTCTTCAGTATCGGCCAAGGAGATGCAACGTCGCAAAGAGTCGCTTCTCAATCCGGACCGGGAAAACTCGCTGAAACCTCTCCTGGAAACATTTTCTGAAGAGGAACAAAAATTTCTTGCGTGGGAAAAGTCCGTTCCGGAAGAAACTCTGACCGGATTCAAAAACGGCGTCCAGCCGCTTCTGTTTCGACGGTGTAACGGTCTTGCCTGTCATGGGAACAATGCCGTCAGTTCGTTCAAACTTGAGCCGCTGACCCGGGGCAAAGAAAAAGTGCAAACCCTGCAAAATCTTGCAACGGTCCTCAGGTATCTCGAACCGGAGACTCCGACGCAGAGTCCGTTGTTGCAGGTTCCGATCGTTCCCCATGGTAAAGCCAAGCAAATTTTCACGCAAAAACTGCTCCCGCAATATGAGACGCTCTATTTTTGGTCGATGGACGCGATGAAAAAAATGAACGATTATTATCCCCTGGAGGAACCGGACAGAAAATCAAAGCATTTTTCTCCCGTCAATGCCGCGACCTTTCGGTCGGAGTTTCCCAAGCCCGGCGTCCCTCTTTTGGAGACAAATCCGGAAAAGTTGCCCTCGGAACCCTCGTCGGCAGAAGGATTTCCGGAAACGTCGGGAGGTTTCGGACCAAGAATCGAACTGAAGACGTCTGAAAACGGTACAGTGGCAGTCCGTTCCGTGGAATCTGCACCGAAAATTGTTGACCCGGCTCAAACACAAGCTATGATGGAACAAAGAAAAAACAATCCTTTCGATCCTTCTGAATTTAATCAACAATTTCATCCCGAGCGTGTCAACGTGAAACATGGTCCGTGACACCAGGAGTGTCCGATGGCCGATTCAACAACATTAGACCTTTCGCAACTGTCAAATTATCTGCATTTGCCCGAAAATCAAGTCAAAAAACTGGCCGATCGTGGAAACCTTCCGGGACGCAAAGTCAAGGGAGAATGGCAATTCAGTCAGGCAGAGGTGCATCATTGGCTCGAACAGCGGATCGGCCTGAGTGACGATCAGGAATTGGCAACCATGGAAGGGGCCTTGGAGCGTTCCTCGTCCGGTGATGATCAGCGAAACATTTCCATTGCCGAATTGATTCCGGTCGAGGCTATTTCCGTTCCGTTTCATGTCCGCACCAAAGAATCGGCGATCCGGTCCATGGTTCGGCTTGCCGAAAAAACAGGCTTGCTTTGGGACTCCGAAAAAATGATGGAGGCCATCAAAAAACGTGAAGCGCTTCACCCGACGGCGCTCGACAACGGCGTGGCGTTGCTCCACCCCAGGCGTCCGATGTCCAATATTCTTGCGGAGCCGTTCCTGGCACTTGGAGTCGCTTCAAGCGGGGTCCCTTTCGGAGGCGGATTCGGCAACCTGACCGACATTTTTTTCCTGATTTGCAGCACCAGCGACCAGATTCACCTCCGTATCCTTGCCCGATTGAGCCGCATTATCGCCGCGGAAGGCTTTCTCAGCTCCCTTCGGACGCTTGAAACACCGCAGGCAATCAAGACACTCATCACCGAGACCGAAATGAACATCTAGGCCATATTATTAAATGGATAAACTTTGAATGATATTTTATTCTCTTATTTTGCCCAAATAACCACCCGGTTTTTCTAACATTCTTAGTGTGAACACGCCCTAATATATTGCTTGTGTCATAAAAGGTTGACATTTTTTTACGTTTTTTGATTCCGAACACCGGTGCCCCTATCGGCTCCGGTATAACGATCGCTGCAAGATCATCGGTAACGAGAGAATCCATGTCTTCCAAAAGAACATCACGTCGAAATTTTCTTTTTGGGCGGTCGTTTCTCGGACGAATCCGTTCGGTCGCAGAGAAAGCCGTAACAGGAACCGGCATCATTGATGCGGAATTTCCTCCTCTTGCGGATGTTTCTTCCTCAGATTGGCCGATTCTGACGATCAGTCGCGCGGCCATGGCAAGCGATTTTGAGATTTCACTCAATCGGGGACAATATCCACAAGGAATCGCAGCCGCGGTCGACGCCCTTGATGAAGTGGAACGTCTGGAAGAGGTGCTTTCGGTGTTTCGGACGGACAGCTCGGTTTCCTTCATCAATTCTCGTGCAAACCACGAGCCGGCGGAACTCACGGCGGAGCTTTTCGCGTTGATCGGACTTTGTGTGAAAATTGCTCAAGAAACAGAATGTGCCGCCGACATCACCTCCTCACCGCTTTGGAGACTTTGGGGCTTTGCCAAGCGGGCCGGAACCATTCCCGACCGATCGGAAATCAAAAAAACCTTGGCGACTGTCGGGGTTCAACATCTGGAACTGGGTGAACCATCCCGAACGATTGCCTTCAAGAAACCGGGGATGGAAATCAGTTTCGGGTGCATCGGAAAGGGGGCGGCTTTGGATGCCGTTTCGCAAAAACTTGAGACGTTTGGCGTCAACGACTACCTCATTCATGGCGGCAGGAGTAGCATTTTGGCCCGCGGGGGACACATTGGGGACGTTTGGGGGGGAGAAGGAGACGTCTCGCCTGAAGAGGAACCGTCAACGGCTGAAGAGGTGCCGTCAACGGTTGTTTCCAAAAATCGTGCAACCGGCTGGACTGTTGGTGTCGCGAATCCGATTTACCCGGGAAAGAGGCTCGCGGCGATTCGTTTGTGTGATGAGGCACTTGGAACGTCCGGTTCGCAACAGCAGTTTTTCTATGCCCAAGGGAAACGTTATGCCCATATTATCGATCCCAGGACCGGTTTTCCTGCCGAAGGGGTGCTGATGGCCACCGTGGTTGCTCCCACAGCGGCACTGGCCGACATTCTGTCCACGGCGTTTTTCGTGCTTGGACCGGAAAAAACCCAAGCCTATTGCGATTCTCATCCCGGTGTTGCCGCACTGTTGGTCGTTCCGACAGGCCACGCCAATGATTTTGAAATCCGACATTTTGGCTTTGAAAAAAATCAAATCACGTCAGAATCGTTGTAATTGGGAATTAAAGAACGATTCTCAACTCCCCATTCCAAATTCCTCATTTCCAATTATGTTATACCGGAGCCGATAGGGGCAAAGCAATCATGTTTTTTTATGAAGGGTGGACATGGGAGACCTTTTACGACAGGAAATCGTCCAGACGGCCGAGGTGATCGTGGTCAAAGTCGGGACAAACGTTTTGACGCATGAAGACGGTCTCCTAAATGTCAACCGGATTGTCGAACTTGCCGAGGACCTTTGGCGGCTCATGCTCGACGGACGCAAGGTGATTCTCGTGAGTTCCGGGGCCATCGGTGCCGGAATGGGACGACTCAAACTCGCCAAACGACCGGGGGAGATTCCGGAACTTCAGGCCGTTGCCGCTATCGGTCAGGGGAAGCTGATGGAGGCTTATGGGTTGGCCCTGGAGCAGCTCGGCGGACTTGCCGCCCAGGTTTTGCTCACGGCGGATGACCTTTCCAACAGAACCAGATATCTGAACACGCGAAACGCACTTCGGTCGATTCTCCGGTTTTATGCCCTGCCGATCATCAATGAAAACGACACGGTCAGTATTGAGGAGCTGCACACCACGTTTGGAGATAACGATCGTCTGGCCGCGCTCGTGGCGAATCTTTTCGAGTCTCCCCTTCTTGTGCTGTTGACCGATGTGGACGGACTTTACGATGGTGACCCGGCGCTGAAAAGCTCGCAAATGATTCCCCTGGTGAGTCGCTGGAGTCCGTCGCTGATGCAAATGGTTGCGGAAAAACGTTCGAAAAGGAGTAAAGGGGGAATGTCGAGCAAACTCAAGGCGGCACAAATGGTCACCACGTCCGGCGGCAACGTGATCATCGCCAACGGGGACCGTCCGGGAATTCTCACCGATATTTTCAGCGGTCAGGAAACCGGGACGCTCTTTCTTGCGCAAGGAACCCGACTTTCTGCAAGAAAACGCTGGATCGGATTTGCCGGCCAGGTCCGAGGAAGGATCACGATTGATGACGGCGCTGTTCAAGCCTTGGAAAAAAAAGGAAAAAGCCTTCTTCCCATCGGAATCCTTGATTGTCAGGGGGCTTTCAATAAGGGGGACCTCGTTTCCATCGTCAATCAAGAGGGGGAGGAAGTCGCCCGTGGGCTTTCCAATTACTCACTCAAGGAAATCACCCTCATTCGCGGCAAGAAAACCCGGGAAATTCGCGAAATTTTGGGACACTGCCCTTATCAGGAAATCATCCACTGCGACAATCTTCAGTTGACGAATTAGGAAGTGTTGTGTTTCCACGATGGTCGTAAAGTTGCAGTCCCCTTGCTTGATCAACGGATTGGATTCCAAGAAACCAAAGGACGGTGGAGAGGATCAATCACCCACAGCGTGATCCGGTTTCGGCGTCGGTGGAAGCGGCTTGATAAAGATGCGGTAGAACACCGGGGTGACGAGCAGTGTGAAAAGCGTTGAGCCGGTGAGTCCCCAGACGATGACCGTTGCAAGTGGGCGCTGGATGTCGCTGCCGAGCGAGGTCGCCAGGGAAGCGGGCAACAGACCGAGGATCGCCACGAGCGACGCCATGAGACTCGGTCGCAACAGGTCGATGCGTCCGCGGATCACCGATTCCTCGACGGAGTAACCCTGCTTGAGGTATTTGTAAATTCCTTTGAACATCAACACACCATCCATCGCGGCAATGCCGAACAGTGTGGCGAAACCGACGCCGGTGGAAACATTCATGTTCATACCGCGCAAATACAGCGCAAGTGCTCCGGCGGCAAAGGCAAACGGAATCGGCAACAACAACACGCAGGCGGCCCGAACGGAGCCGAAATTAAAAATCAACATCATGAAAATGATGCCGATGGTAATCGGGATAATGAGCATGAAATGCTTAAAGGCGCGTTCCAGATTTTCATACATGCCGCACCATTCGACGTGATAACCTTCCGGGATTTCGATTTCCTTGTCAAAACGCCTTTGCGCCTCGGCAACGAAACCGCCTTCATCACGACCGGTCACGTTGGTGCGAATCGTCAACCGCCGCCGACTGTCTGTTCGGGAAATCGTTGTTTGGCCGTCCACGACTTTGATGTCCGTGACCTGCATGAGCGGAATCGGCACACCGTCTTCGTTGAACACCGGCAGTCGGGCGATGGCCTGCGATGATGCCATTGCCGAACGGTCGAGCTTGGCGGCAATGTCGAAACGGCGTTCCCCTTCGTATAAAACACCGATCGGCTCACTGCCCATCGCCACGTTGATCACTTGAACGACATCCTCGATTTTGACGTTGTATCGGGCACAGAGCCGACGATCCGGATCAATTTTCAGTTGTGCCTGCGGCCCCGGCTGATCAATGGCGACATCAATTGCCCCACGAATGCTTTGGAGTAAATTTCTCGTCTTAAGTGCAATGTCGAGCAGCACTTCCGAGTCCGGCCCTGTAATTTCCACGGCCAGTTGTGCCGACGTGCCGTTGGTGTCGTCAATCACCTGATCGAGAATCGGTTGCGAAAAACTGAACAAGGTCGTCGGATATTCCTCATGCAACCGTTTTCTGAGCGCGGCAATGATTTCGTGCTTGGTATTGAAATGTTTCCATTGCTCACGCGGTTTCAGACCGATCATCAGCTCCATGCGACTGGCCGTGTAGGGTTCGGAATCGTCGGCTCTTCCAACTTGGGCGGTAACGTATTCGATGTCCGGGAACTCTTCACGAATCATCTTCCGGACGTGTCTGCCGCATTCATGCGTCTGTTGGAGCGACATGCCTTCCGAAAATTGGGCGCGAACCCATATCCCTCCCTCGTCCATGTAGGGCAAAAATTCGACGCCGAGTTTCGGTACCAATTCGCACAGAACAACGACAAGACCTGCAATGGCAAGCGTCGCGACGAAATAGCGAAACCTCATAATCAACTTGATATATCGGATATAAAGCGGTGTCACCAGTTTCATCAGCGGGTTGTCCCAATCGCGGTATCCCCAGCAGAAGAAAATGGAAGCCAACACCGGCGTGACGAACAGCGCAAAGATCAAAGCTCCCATCAAAGCAAACACAATCGTGAATGCCGTCGGACGGAACAGGAGTCCTTCGATCCGAGTCAACGACAAAAGCGGCAGAAACGCCATCATGATGAGTGACATTGACACCAGCACCGGCCTGTACATGTCGAGCGCGGCGGCGCGGATGACCTCAAGAACTTCTTTCGGTTTTCGCGTTCCGGATGCGCCGAGTCGTCGGGCAATGGTGTCCGCCATGATGACCGTACCGTCGACGATGATTCCGAAATCAATGGCACCGACGGAAAGCAGGCCGATGGGAATATTGGTCAGATACATCAAACAGAGTGCGAAAAGCAATGAAAACGGAATCGTCAAGGCAACAATCAATGCCATGATCGGACGTCCCAGAAACAGAAGCAGCACCAGCAACACCAGCGTGATGCCGATGGAAACGCTGTGCGCGACCGTTCCAATGGTGCTGTCAACGAGGTCTTGCCGGTCGTAAAACGGCACGATTTGCACGCCGTCCGGAAGGTCTTTGTTCAATTGTTCAACGTTTTTTTTGAGTTCGACGAGCACGGAGGATGGATTTTCGCCGCGACGCATTTGCACGACGCCTTCGACGCCTTCGTCGGTGTGATCTTTGCTGAAAATGCTCCACGGTGTCGTGTGGTCCACTTCGACGGAGGCCACGTCTTTGATGAAAATCGGTGTGCCGCCGACGGATTTGAGAAAGACGTTTTTGATTTGCTCCGTGTTTTCAATGACGCCGGTTCCGCGAATCACGAGGGACATGCTTCCGCGAGCCAGCGTTCCACCGCCGCCGGAAACGTTGTTCTTTTCGAGTGCATCAATCACGTCGGCCAGTGCCAAGCCGTAACGCAACAGTTGCGCCGGACGAAAAATCACGGAATAGCGTTTTTCGAGACCGCCGAAGTTGTAAACCCCTGCAACACCGGATGTGCGGAGCAGCGTCGGCATCACGACCCATTCATTGAGCGTGCGCAGTTCCATGACATCAACCGACCCGTCGGAGGTCAATTCGTAGCGATAGATTTCACCGCAGGCCGATGTGTCCGGCACCAATTCCGGTTGCCCCGCCCCTTCGGGAAGGTCGGCTCGGACTTGATTCAGCCGCTCATAGACCTGATTTCTCGCCCAATAGGTGTCAACGCCGTCTTCAAAGACAAGATACACGGCGGAAAGTCCGAAAATGGTGTCCGAACGCATGTCGATCACCCGGGGAATCGTGCGGAGCGCGATTTCAATCGGAATCGTCACTTGTCGTTCGACTTCTTCCGGCGCACAACCGGGATACGACGTGACGATCCACGCCTTTTGCGGCGAAATGTCCGGATAGGCGTCCACCGGTAAATTCGCGGCGGAATAAACGCCAAAGCCGACAAGAATCAAAGCCAAACCGAGAAACAGCCAACGATTGTCAATGGTGCGATTGATGAGGGTTTCGATCATGAGATACTTTTGAGCTGATGATTACAAGGGTGAGGGTAAATTTGGCAGGGTTGTTCACAACCTGTTGTGTAATAATAGCTTAGACAATTTGAAAAATTCACACGCTGCAAAATCGGTAGCTGAACACGCTGGTAACAGCTTACAGATAAATGAATCGGAAAACAAAAAAGCCGTAAATTGCACTGTTTTGCAATCTACGGCCAATGCTTACGAAGCACAAAATGGGCAGGGACGGGATCGAACCGTCGACACCAGGATTTTCAGTCCTGTGCTCTACCAACTGAGCTACCTACCCGTATCTTAATATCTTTCCCCTTTGATTTCTCTTCTCTTTTGTCTTTTTTGCGAGCAGAGCCACCCCGGTTTGGGATCGGAGCCATCCCGGCGGAGTCACCTCGGATGATTTTAGAATTATAGAATTAAGCGTCTGCCACGTCAAGCCCTAGCCAAGGAGAACGGAACCAAAATCGTTCGTGAGCAGATTCTCGCGGGAATATCGCTGAGATATTGCGGGAATACACGGAAATAAGCTGCTTGGTAATTGTGGCCCTTTGAGATATAATGACGAATGACAGGGAATTTTGTAAGGTATATTGTCTTAGTGACATTTTATTTTATGATTAGCGAATTAATAAACATATTTTCGACAATTTTTTGACAATGAAAACCTTTTTCTCAACACCGTCGGACGAAAATTCGACTGAAAATTCGACTGAAAATTCGACGGAACCTATTGATATTCAAGAAGATAGAAATGAAGAAGCGAATTCGGAGCGACCGAACCAGCCTTCGGTGAGAAAGCCGAACATGCCGGAACAAGGGCGAGGGTTTTCATTTTGGACGGTCCTCATGATCGTTTTGTTGGGGGTTCTGATCACTCATTTGTTGTTGACGCCCAAGAAAAACACGATTCCTTACAGCGAACTTTTAAAACTGATTGATCAGGGACCTGTTCCCGAGGCAAAAATTGATGTCACCGAAGGGGAAGGAAAAGACAAAATAACAGTACGATATTCAAATCTCGAAAATATCGTCATTGGTCCCTACGAGATTCGTGGCACGGTAACCAGAGAAGTGATTGATCCGCCCCATAAAAGAAGCAAGAAACCGGAGAATAAAGTTCCGTTTTCTTCAGGACGACTCGGCCTTAATGATGACCACAATCAACTGGCCAATCGTTTGGAAAAAGCAGGGTTTTCCAACTGGGACGGCCAGAGTTACCCGAGTTTCTGGGAGATTTATGGTTCGACAATCTTCACATTTTTGCTTTTTTTGGCCGCGATTCCGTTGTTTATCATCCTGTTTCGGAAAATGGGGGGTTCCGGAGCCATGGCGTTTGGTCGCAATCGTGGGCGTCAGGTTTCTCAGGAAGACGTTCATGTAACATTTAACGATGCTGCCGGGGTCGATGAAGCGGTTGAGGAACTCCGGGAAATTGTTGATTTTTTGAAGACGCCGGAAAAATTTCAGGTTCTCGGTGGACGTATCCCCAAGGGCGTGCTTCTGTTCGGACCTCCGGGAACAGGAAAAACTCTTCTCGCCAAAGCGGTTGCCGGTGAAGCCAATGTGCCGTTTTTCAGTCTTTCCGGTTCCGATTTCGTCGAGCTTTATGTTGGTGTCGGGGCCGCACGGGTTCGAGACCTGTTCGACCAGGCTCAACGACGTTCTCCCTGCATTATCTTTATTGATGAGCTGGACGCCATTGGAAAGACGCGGGGAGCCGGTCAACTCGGTTCCAATGAAGAACGGGACCAGACGCTCAATGCACTTCTGGTGGAAATGGACGGTTTTGGGACCGATTCGGGCGCCATTGTCATGGCGGCAACCAACAGACCGGAAACCCTCGACGCGGCACTTCTCCGGCCTGGTCGGTTTGATCGTCAGGTCCTTGTCGACCGTCCCGACCTTCGGGGGCGGGAGGAAATCCTGAAAGTTCATTCACGCAATGTGAAGTTGGACGAGTCGGTCAATCTGAAACATATCGCGTCGATCACTTCCGGATTCGCGGGGGCTGATCTTGCGGCCCTGGTCAACGAAGCGGCGCTCCTGGCCGCTCGGGTCGGGAAAAAAGTCGTGACGATGGAGGAATTTTCCGAGGGCGTTGAACGTGTCACCGCCGGACTCCAGAAAAAGCGTCACGCCATTCGTGAGGATGAAAAAAAACGAGTCGCCTATCATGAAAGCGGACACGCCCTGGTTGCATATCTGCTTCCGGAAGCGGACACCGTGCATAAAATTTCGATCATTCCCCGGGGAATCGCCGCGCTTGGTTACACGCTGCAAAGACCGGATGACGACCGCTATCTGATGACGCAGTCGGAACTGGAATGCAGAATTCAGGTTCTTCTCGGCGGAACTCTGGCCGAAGAACTCGTGCTCGGCAACTTTTCGACCGGGGCACAAAATGATTTGGAACGGGCCACGGAAATCGCGCGAAGCATGGTCATGGACTTCGGAATGAGCAAACTGGGACGGATCAACTTCCGGGAGAATCCCCGAAGCACGTTTTTGCCCGAACAGCGTCTTTTTCATTCACGGCTCCACAGCGAAAAGACCGCCTGGGAGATTGACCAGGAAATCCGGACCATTATCGAGTCGCTTTTTGAAAAAACCAGGAAACTTCTGGAAGACCACCGTGAAGCCCTTGAAATGCTCTCCGAACGACTCCTTGAAAAAGAGGTCATCAACACCGAGGAGCTGACCGAGGTTGTGGAAACGGTGGAAAAATTGAAAGTGGAAAATCCAACCCACGTTTCCGAAAGCGAAACGGAGTGAAACGCCCAAATCAAGGGTGGTGACCGATCTCCGAGCAGTCACGTCGGCGATAGCCGACTCTTTCTCATGTTTATTTTGCAACGGATGGACACGGATTCGACCGACTGACACCGGACGAGCAGTACCGGTTGATCTTTGTGTTGATTTTATGATTTCGAGAATGGTCACTTTGTTTCCGGTCTCACAATCAGTATCACCAAAGCAAGACAGGCAAAAACGGCACCGGCCAGGAATGTTGTCATTGCACCCGAGTATTCCCAAAGTGTTCCGGCAATGATGCTGGCGAGGATTGTCATCAGACCACGCAGAAGTCCGAAAAAACCGAAAGCCGTGCCGCGCAGGTCTTCCGGAGCGGTGCGCGAAATCATGACCGAGAGCAAACCTTCGGTCATTCCCATGTGGATTCCCCAAAGCACGATTCCCATAAAAAGAAACACAAGTTCCGAAGAGGTCGCCAGCACAATGTCGGCGGATATCAACACCAAAAGTCCGAATGCCAGTAATTTTCCGTGACTGAGCCGGTCGGAAAGTTTACCGAAAGGGTAGGCCGTGATTGCATAGACAAACGACATGATCACCATGACCAGCGGGATGAAGGCCGGTCGAATGCCGGTTTGCATCGCAAGGATGACGAGAAACGCCTCGCTGAATCGTGCCAGCGTGAATGCTATTCCAATGAAGACCACCCACCAGTAGTCGCGGCCAAGCTGCCTGATGCTTTTCCACCGGATCGGATGGGAACGTTTGGACGCTGATTGTTGCCTGGGTTCGTCCAATCCGAAAAACAACAAGGTCACAGCCAAAACGCCGGGAATCGCCGCCACCCAAAAAATGGACTGCAATTGATCCGTCCAAGCAAGCATCAACGCGACAGCGATCAGTGGTCCGAGAAACGCCCCGACAGTATCCAGTGCCTGGCGGAGTCCAAAGGCCGCGCCGCGTATTTCCACAGGTGTCATGTCCGTGACGAGTGCATCACGCGGCGCACCACGAATGCCCTTGCCGACACGGTCAATGATCCGCGCGATAAAAACGACGCCGGCCGTTGACGCAAGAGCAAAAAGAATCTTGCTCAATGCGCTAAGTCCATATCCGCAAACGGCCAGTTCCTTGCGACGCCGAAACCAGTCACTCAGAGCGCCGGAGAACAATTTCACCAATTGTGCGGTTCCTTCCGCCACGCCTTCAATGAGTCCGACGACAAAAACACTTGTCCCCAACGACCCGATCAAAAACAGCGGAAGCAGCGCATAAATCATCTCCGACGACGTGTCCATCAACAGGCTCACGAACCCAAGGACCCAAACACCGCGTGGAATATGCAATTTTTTCTTGATCATGGTCTATTTCCAGGAAACAGGAAATGAGATATTTGTGAGAAGTGAAGTTCATCCGATCAATCCTTGTTCATCATCGACTTTGCGTACCAATTATACGGTCTAAAGTATTTATGAAAAGGACAATACTGCCTTGGAAATAAAATTTGCCCCAACTCACGATGCTCAGGATATTTTTGATTCACCAACCAAATATCGGTAATCCCGGCGTTTTATTGTGTTTTCCATAAAAATTGAACCGTTGCCTGCCCATGTTTGCTTTTAGAATAAGAGGATAGTATTTCTTGAACCGTTTCGGTAAAATGGGATGGTAATGGTATGGCATTCCTGTATGTTTTGTGAATCCAGCGAACGACGATAAATGTGTTCCATGTGCCTTTGACGCTTGTTTTCACGGCATCAAGCACGGTTTAGCAAAAGTTTGGTTATACGGATGATTGATATGAAATCCCATCTTTTTCTTGTGTTATCTTTGGCGATTTTGTTCATGTTCCCTGTGCTTGGAACAACGGAACAGGTGACACTTCCCGATCAGGTTGACCTGAGTCCTCAATTTGACCGATGGGAACTCCCACGCCGCAGTCAGGAAAAGCGTCTGACATGTTCCGTGTTTACTGTTGTCGGAACCTTGGAATTCACCCGAGCCAAACACGGAAAGAAAACCGGCTACTTGAGTGTCGAATATGCGAATTGGGCGAAAAATCAAGTCATGTCCACGTCAACCGACGGCGGATTTTTTAAAAACATCTGGAGAGGGATTCAACGGCACGGCATCTGCGTTGAAAACACATATCCTTACAAGAGTGAATTTGACATGCAGGCAAAGCCCGACGAGACCGCCCGCAAAAATGCAACGGAGTTTTTCGATGTACCGACGAGTATCCATTGGATCAAGCAATGGGACCCAAAAACCGGCTTGGAAGACTCACAGTTTCTCGAAATCAAAAAGGCTCTCCATGAAGGCTGGCCTGTTTGTGTCGGTCTTCGCTGGCCTCACAAGGCCGTGCGAAAAGATGATGTTCTGCTCTCGGTTCCTGAAGAAGACGTTTTCGACGGTCACAGTGTTTTGTTTGTCGGCTATCAAGACGACGAGCAGGTCGAAGGCGGCGGATACTTTATCATTCGCAACACCAACAATCCCGGACAAAACGAAAAAATGTCCTATCGTTATGCCATGAATTATGCAAACGATGCCATTTTTTTCCCTTTATTGCCCGTCTCAGAATAGTTTGTCCCCCGCTTTATAACAGTATTGTTAATCAAACCTACGATTTGCAAACCAAAATAGATTTGCTGCCAATTTATACTTGAAAAACTCATTCGTGCAGAGTAAAATGTAATTCCTCATTACCGGTTTCGTTATGTTTGACGCGATCTTCAGTATCACTGCAATTTTACAAAATGGGTTACATTCAATGCCAATGATTTTCTTGCGACGGTGTCTTTTTTTATTCCTGTTCTGCGTATTCACT